>Ga0114129_10010578_pt1 | contig 13153 bp, 12 predicted proteins | sample RhiMetdeltSRZDD1_FD_80071 | JGI IMG/M metagenome (GOLD analysis project Ga0114129, IMG submission 80071) | Populus rhizosphere microbial communities from Tennessee, USA - Rhizosphere MetaG P. deltoides SRZDD1 (version 2) (version 2) | ecosystem: Host-associated > Plants > Roots > Rhizosphere >...
CCGCTACCTGCGCGAGTTCGTCGAGGCGCTCGAGCTGTGCCCCTTCGCGCGGCAGTGCCGGGAGTCCGGCCGGCTGGCCCGCAGGGTCGTCCTGGGCGAGCGGCCGGCCGAGGCCACGGCGGCAGCGGTCCGCGAGCTCGAGGCGACGACCGAGGAGCAGGTCGAGGTCGCGCTGCTCATCTACCCCGAGTTCCGCGGCGACGTGCGCGCCTTCGAGGCGCTCCGCGACGACGTGCGCCGCTCCCTCCGGCTCTTCTACTGCGTCGCGTTCCATCCCGATCTGCCAATGGACCTGTCCGACGCGAACCGCGCCGTCGCCTTCCTCCGCCGCAGCCCCGACCCGACGTTGCAGCTGGTCCGCATCTCCACCCTCGAGCGAATCCGTTCCCGCAGGCCAGCGGGTTCGACCTACGTCGATCCCGCGACACTCTCCGCCGCGGACCTGTCCGCGTTCGATCGCCCGCTCAGCGTTTCCGAGCAAATCGCGCGAGCGAATCTCCGGGCCGTGCATCAGCACGGCCCGGAAACGCTCGCAACGCTGCTCCGACGCTTGCGGCTTCCATGACCCCGCGCGCGGTCACGGGCGATCAGAAGGTGTGCGTCAACCGGACGTATCCGAAGCGACCCATGTAGTCGTACGCCGTCGGATCGGAGCTGGCCAGGAACCCGCTGTAGATGAGGGCGGGCCTGTGGTCGCCGACATTGTTGATCCCCCCAGCCAGCGTGGTGCGGCCGGCTGCGCTGCGCAGCGTGTAGCCGGCGTAGACGTCGAACGAGACGTACGCAGGCACCAGCCGCCTGTAGGTCGGCGTACCGCCGCTGCCCGTGCAGATCGTACCGAGGCCGAATGCTCCGCTCGAGTTCCCGCACTCGTGGAACGATCCGATCCACTTCGCATTCACGCCGCCATTGAACCCGGACAGCGCCCAGGAGGTCCCGAAGTTTCCCTTCCACGCGGGGTACACTCCACCGGTCGTGGCGATGTCGAAGTTTCCGCGGCCCTGGACCACGGAGCCATCGGCGAGCGTGCGGTCGAATTTGTGCAGCCAGGTGACGTCCGCGATGAACCCGAAGCGTCCGTACCCCGTGGGCAACGCATACCGGGCCGCGATGTCGATCCCGTCAGTCTCGTCCTTTCCGACGTTCGTATTCGTGTCGACGATGTTCGTGATGCGCTGCGTGCTCGGGTCGCGCGTGACGAGGTCGCAGTACGACGAGACGCCGCCGATATAGCAGCTCTGCAGGATGTTGCGCGCCCCGATCGTCGTGATCGACCTGTCGACGGTGATGTTGTAGTAGTCCAAAGTGGCGCTGAAGTTCTGGACGATCCTCGGTTCGAACACCAAACCTACCGTCCACGATTTCGACGTCTCCGGCTTCAGCCCGGGGTTGCCGCCGATGCGCGTGCGCAGCTGTGTCGCCGTGTCGCCGTTGCCGCCGGCAGCGCCGCAGGTATCGGGCGCGAAGCCGGCCGTGCCTGGCGGCGTCGTGCTCGGCCGCACCGGCAGACGGCATGGATCCTGTACGTTGGGGAAGCTGTCCTGCTGGCCGAGGAAGAGATCGTTGATGCTGGGCGCCCGGAAGCCGGTCGAGTACGTGCCCCGGAGCGTCACGTCGCGGACGGGCGTGTACCTCCCGCCGAACTTGTAGGTCCAATCCGAGCCGAACGTGCTGTACTTGAAGACTCGGGCGGCAACCGACGCCTCGAGGTTCTGCGCGAACGGCGCGTTGGAGAGCAGAGGCATCGAGAGCTCACCGTACGCCTCGTTGACGTAGTAGCTCCCCTGGGTGATCTCCCCCTTGTTGCCGGTGGTCAGTCCCGCGACGGTCACCGGGTCGGGGATCTGCGAGCCCTTCTGGGTCCGGAACTCGTACCCGAGCGCGAGGCCCAGCGGCCGCTCGGCAGCCAGCCGGAACAACTCACCGCTCGCGAGGAGATTGAAGCCGGCGAGCTGGTTGATGCCACGCTGCGTGCCCGCGAACGTAAGCGCTCTCATCTGCGTGTCGGCGATGGGCCTCGCCTCGCCGCCAAACAGATCGAGGCACGGGACGACGGGCGAGCCTGCGCCCGCAGAACACAGCTTCGTTCCCGCGTTGTCGACCCCGACTTGTCCACCCAGAGCGGACGACAGATTGGGAATCAAGAGGTTGCCGGTCTTGACCGTGTCTCCCTGCGTGCGGCCGAAGTTGACCGAAGCTTCCCAGGACCATCCCTGGAGAGGGCCGAACTCGTCGGGCAGCGTGCCGTCGAGTCCGCCGACCACGCGGAAGGTGTCGATGTCCTCGGTCCTGTCGCGCGTACCGAACTCGACCAGCCGCCGCCGCACGGCCTTGAGGTCCGTCCCGAACGGATTGAAGGGGTTCGTCGCGCTGACCGTCACGCCTTCGCCGTCGGTCCCGAGGGGCTCGGCAGCCAGTTTCTGGGACGACTGGCGGTTCACGAAGCTCGCCTCGTAGAAACCACGGGCGAAGCTGCCGAGTCGCGTGTCGCCCGCGGAGTAGAGCATGATCCGCTGCTGCGGGGTCACCAGGTAGTTGTCCGGTTGGAAGTTGTACAGGTCGCCGCCGTACTCCGTGATGGTGGTGCTGTTGAAGGGCCGCCATCCGAACCGCTGGCAGTTCGACCCGGTCGCCGCGGCGGCGATCTCGGCGGCGGTGCACTTCACGAACGAGCTCGTCTTCGGGTTCGCTGCCGTCAGTCCCGTGAAGAGGGAATTCCCTCCCGATGGGAATACGGGGAGGTTCGTCTTGCTGCTCACGGGGAACACGACACGGCCTTGTGGGATGGTGCCGCTGCCCGTGCCGTAGTACTCGCCGACGAACCCGACGGTGTTTCCGGTCTGGTCGAAGGTACGCGGCAGGCGCGAGAAATCGCGATCGCCGGCGAATACTGCCTGTTGGTTGTAGTAGCCCACCGAGAAGGTGACGTTTCCACGGTCGCCGCCGATCCCAGTCGTGACGTTGAAATCGTACGTAGCGCCGTCGCGGGCGTGCTGGCCCACCGCGGTGCCGGTGAACGCATTGACCTCCGTCTGCCGGAAGTTCTTCCGGGTGATGATGTTCACGACTCCCGCAATGGCGTCGGAGCCGTAAACCGCTGAAGCACCGTCCTTGAGCACCTCGATGCGCTCGATCGCGGCGGTGGGGATGGAATTCAGGTCCACGGAGGCGTCGGCCCCGCTTCCGCCGGGAACCATGCGCCGTCCGTTGAGGAGCACCAAAGTTCGCGCCGTACCGAGGCCACGCAGGCTGACGCGGGTGGCGCCGGTGCCTCCGTTGTTCACCGAGGTATTGATCGCGTTGCCCTGCTCGGGGAGGCTTTGCAGGAAATCGCCGATCGAGACCTTCCCACTCGCGACGACCTGTTCGCGGCTGATGACGGTGACCGGCGCGGGTGTCGTCAAATCCTTGCGGCGGATCCGCGATCCCGTGACGGTAATCTGTTCCTCCGCGACCCTCTTGCGTACCGCCGTCGCGGCGTCGGCGTCGGCGTCCTGCGCTGCCGTCGCCTCCGGCGGCGCGCGAACGGCGGCCGGCGCTCGCTGCTCGGCGCTCGGCGATGGCGGCGCTTCTTGCTCGGCACTCGGGGGCGGCGGCGCGCTTTGCGCGCGAGCTATCGCCGCGATGTACGGTTGTGACGCGATCAGGACAATGAAACCGACGAGTCTCCCTTCAGTGAGCACGATCGGACCCCCCTGTGGGAATTGTTTCGAGGTCGCAACAGAACTCCCAACGGCGCATCTCCGCTCGCGTTTTGGGAACAGACAAACGAACGGGCGCGTGCAAGCGCGGTCTCGCAAAATCCAAGACGGAGATCAATTCAGCCGAACGGCTTACTGTTCCGCCGGTAATGGATGGTCGATTTCGATCCGGTCGGACTTTTCGAAGTTCACTGCTCTGGGTCACCCAAGCGGGCGTTCTTGAGCGAAGCTCGTTCAGCGTGCGGTCCAAGTTGAAGGCCGCGCTGGATGTCGCGGCAGACTACCCGATCCGGATCCCCAGCATCGAAACGGATCCACCGTCGAAGCCTTGGACCGGGTACGTGATCGGCTCCTCCGGCCTTGCTTGCGCTAGACCGTAGAGGAGCGGCAGGAAGTGATCCGGCGTGGGCACGGCGAGCGCAGCGTCGCGACCCAGTTTTTCGTAACCGACCACGGCTTGCATGTCGCCGGCGTCGATCGCGGTGCGGATGGCGTTCTCGAAGCGGAGCGCCCAGTCGTACGGCTCGACCGGGTGCCGACCCCACGCGTAGGTGTGCAGGTTATGCACGACGTCGCCCGAGCCGAGGATCAGCACGCCCTCCTCGCGCAGCGGGCGCAGCCGGACCGCGAGCGCCCAGTGCTCCTCCGGCGTGAGCGTCTCGTCGAGCCCGAGTTGCACCACCGGGACGGCGGCCTGCGGGTACATGTGCACGAGGATCGACCAGGTCCCGTGGTCGAGGCCCCAGCGGTCGTCGAGCTCCACGCGCGTCGGCGCGAGCAAATCGCGCACGCGGCGCGCCAGCTCCGGCGATCCGGGAGCCGGGTACTCCACCTGGTAGAGCTGGCGCGGGAAGCCGCCGAAATCGTGGATGGTGCGCGGCCGCTCCTGCGCGGTGACCCTGCCGCCCGGCGTGTACCAGTGCGCGGACACGCTCAGGATGGCTCGCGGCCGCGGCATCTCGGCGCCCAGGCGCTCCCACGTTGTCGAGTACTCGTTGCGCTCCAGCGCATTCATCGGATTCCCGTGTCCGATGAAGAGTGCCGGCATGCGCGCGCCAGCTGTTTGCGCCGCGGCCATCCGTCCGAAGGTAACGACGCCGGCGGCCGGCGGCGGATTCGACGCTCTCCCGGAAACCGATCGGGCGACCGCCTCGCAGCGCGAGGGCGCGCACGCGCCTAGAGCCGGACGCGGACCTCGTACCGGCGGTTGCGGGCCTTCTTCGCGGGTGTGTCGTCGGGCTTCACCACCGGCTCTTCGGGGCCCTTGCCCACAGCCACGATTTCTTTGTCAGGCACGCCTCTCGCGACCAGCTCCTTCACGATCACTTGCGCCCGCTTCTGCGACAATTCCTTGTTGTGCGCGGCGCTGCCGGACGTGTCGGTGTGCCCGCTCACTTCGAACTTGAAGTTCTGCACGTTTGCGGCGTTGAGCTTCTTCTTCGCGTCGACGAGCGCCGAGACCAGCCTGCGCAGCTTCTGATCGCATCCCTTGTCGAGCACGTCGGTGTCGGTCTTGAAGCTGCACTGGTTCTTGCGCGACTCGGACAGCAGGTGCTGGTTGATCTCCTGCTCCAGCTTCTGCGTCGTCGCCTTCCCCGCCGCGCCCTTGGCGATGTCCCAGGGGTTCTGCAGCAGCGCGAGCAAGGCAAAGAGGACTGGCATGGTCCACCTCCGGCGGCCAAGGTACTCATGCGCCTCGTCTGTGCTAAGTTCCGCGGCGACCACCCCGCCGGAGGGCATTGTCCATGGCGTTCGTCGTTGCGGAGCCTTGCATCAACTGCAAGTACACCGATTGCGTCGCCGTCTGCCCAGTGGACTGCTTCTACGAGGGCGCGAACTTCCTCGTCATCCATCCCGACGAGTGCATCGACTGCGGCGCCTGCGAACCCGTGTGCCCGACGAAGGCCATCTTCCCGGAGGACGACCTGCCGGAGAAGTGGAAGGAGTACACGGCGCTCAACGCCGACCTCTCCACCAAGTGGCCCAACATCAACAAGCAGAAAGAGCCGCTGCCGGACGCGGACAAGTACAAGGAACAAGAAGGCAAGCGCGGCATGCTGAAGATGGAAGCGCCGGCCTAGGGTGGCGGATCCGCAGGTCCTGCAATCGCGGAAGCCGCGCGTGCCCGCGGCGGCGGAGCGCTATTGCCTCACTCCGGCGCGGCTCAAGCCGGGTCACCGGCTCTCGGTGCTCGTCGACGGCAGCGAGGCGTACCCGGCGATGCTCGCTGCGATCCTGGGCGCGCGCCGCGAGGTGCTGCTCGAGACCTACATCTTCGAGAGCGACTCGACCGGCAAGCGGTTCCACCACGCGCTGTGCGACCGCGCGCTCGCCGGCGTCGTCGTCCGGCTCGTCGTCGACGGCGCGGGGTCGTGGAACCTCTCCGGCGGCGACCGCGACGCGCTGCTCGACGCCGGCGTGCATCTCGCGACCTTCCACCCCGTCCGCCCCTGGCGGCGCCGCTGGGGGTGGTCGGTGCGCGACCACCGCAAGCTGCTGGTCGTCGACGAGGAGGTGGCGTTCACCGGCGGGCTCAACGTCGGCGACGAGTACGCGCCGCGCGACTGGGGCGGAAAGGCATGGCACGACATGCACGTGCGCGTGCAGGGCCCCGTCGTCGCCGATCTGCGGCGCTACTTCTTCGATTCCTGGCGCTACGCGAGCCCGGACGGCGTGCCGCGCAGGACGACGCACCGCCGCCCCGCTCGCACGGCCGACCGGGCGGAGGAAGGCCCGACCGGGTCCGAGCTGGTCGTCTCGGGCGCGCGCGACGGAAGCGGTCGCGTCCAGGCGCTCGCGATCGGCCGGTTCCGCGACCGCCGTTTGATCGAGAAGCACCTGCAGCGGGCGGTCTCCCTGTCGCAGACGCGCGTCTTCATCCACAGCGCCTACTTCATCCCCAACCGCCGCTGGCGGAAGACCTTGCGCCGCGCCGCCATGCGCGGCGTCGACGTGCGGGTCATGGTGCCGCACCATAGCGACGTCCCCGGGATCGTGTCCGCCGGCCGGTACACCTACACCTCGCTGCTGCGCGGCCGTGTGCGGATCTTCGAGTACCTGCCCACGATGCTGCACGCGAAGTCGATCGTGGTCGACGGCGCGTGGTGCTCGATCGGGTCCTACAACCTCGACCAGCGCAGCCTGCAATACAACTGGGAGCTGGTGCTCTCGATCGTGGACGACGACGCCGCTTTCGCCCTGGAGGAGCGCTTCGCGCGCGACCTGGTCCTCTGCCGCGAGGTCGACGCGGCGCAATGGCTCCGCCGCCCCTTCTGGGACCGCTTGAGGGAGCGGATCTTCTACTATTTTCGTCTCTGGTTGTGAGCGCCGCTCCGACTGGCCGGCCGCGGGCGCGCGTCGTATGCTCTGTGCCGTGGACGACGACCTCGCGCCCGGGCTCCTCATCGCGGTGCCGCAGATGGACGACCCGAACTTCTCGCGATCGGTGGTCCTGCTCATCGAGCATTCGTCCGCCGGCGCGATGGGGATCGTCTTCAACCGGCCGAGCGAAGTGCCGCTTTCCGAAATCGGCAAGGAGCAGGGGCTCAGGGTCCACCCCCAGGCCGGAACGGCGTTCATCGGCGGACCGGTCTCGCCAGAGCGCGGCTTCCTCCTGCACCGGCGCGCCGACATCCCCGACTCGATCCAGGTGTTCGACGGGCTGTTCCTGAGCGTCTCGACCGAAAGCCTCAAGCCGCTGCTCGCAGGGGACCCCGGCGCCTATCGGTTGTGCCTCGGATACGCGGGCTGGGGTCCGGGTCAGCTCGAGCGCGAGGTCATCGTGGGCGGTTGGCTGACCGGGAAGGCGTCGGCAGAGCGCATCCTCGACACGCCGGCCGAAAAGGTCTGGGACGCCGCCATCCGCGACCTGGGCATCGACCCGGCTTTCCTCGTCCCGTCGGGCGGACCTCAGTAGAGCTCCCCCGCCACGCGCTGGTAGGTTTCGCGGTCCGCCGCGGTGAAGCAGCAGAAGACGATCTGGTCAGGAGGCGGCGTTCCGTCGAGCCCTGCGCGCGCTTCCCGCAGGGCGATGCGGGTCGCTCGTTCGAGCGGGAACCCGAACGCGCCGGTCGAGATCGCCGGAAACGCGATCGTCCGGACGCCGTTCTCTCGCGCGAGCACCAGGCTGCGGCGGTAGCAGCTCGCGAGCAATGCGTCCTCGCCCTGCTTGCCCCCGCGCCACACCGGGCCGACGGTATGGATGACCCATTTCGCCGGCAGTTGGAACCCCGACGTGATCCGCGCATCGCCTGTCGCGCACCCGCCCAGCTTGCGGCACGCCTCGAGCAACTGCGGACCCGCCCGCCGATGGATCGCTCCGTCCACGCCGCCGCCCCCGAGCAGGCTCTCGTTCGCGGCGTTCACGATGGCGTCGATCTCGAGCGCGGTGATGTCGCCCTGGACGATATCGACCCGGCCATCGAGGAAAGTCATGCGCCCTCCCCGCCCCCCGCGCGCGCCGACACTATACTGCCCGCATGGCGGACCACCTGCGCAGGCGACCCAGCGCCGGGCCGATCGAAGCAAAGCGGGAGCCCCCGGTGGTGGCGCGGCTCGTGGTGGAGATCCGCTCCGACGGATCGCACACCATCGCGCGTGGCGCGGCGGAGGATGCCGTCACAGGCGAACGCGTCACCGTCCAGGCGGAAGGCGCGACGCCGCTCGCGCTCATCCTCTCGCTGCTGAAGTCCGCGCTCGAGCTCCCGACGCTGGCGCGCACCTTCACGAAGGGTTTCCTGCCCCGGAAATGAGCGCCGTCGCTGCGTCGGACAGGTCCGAGGGACGTTCGGTGCATGGATGTCCCTGCGTCCAGAGGAGCTGGGCTCCGGAGGTGCGCAGCACGAGCTGGATCGAGGAGCGCGTCCCGTAGCCGAGCTCGTCGGCGTGGACGCAGGCGCCCTCCAGCGGCGAGGGACCGTGGCGCTGCATCGGGGGGCGCAGCTTCGCCGCGGTGACGCCCGGATCGAGCAGCAGCGGCGCGACCTCGCGCATCACCTCGGCTTCGCGGACGCCCGCGCCCGCGCCGTAGCTCCGCTCCGTGACGAGGTGTGCCTCGCTCGGGGCGAGCGCGCGGACTTCCATCCGCTCGCCGTCGCAGATGGCCACGCCCGCCTCTCGGGCGTCGGCGAAGACGAGATGGAACCCGTTGTAGCGATCCGGCGGCAGCGCCGAGCACAGCTCCCGCACGGTAGCCACGCTGCCCGCGCGCAGCGCATCGACCACGAGCAGCCCGCGCGAGCGCCGCACCGGATCCGGCGCCGCGCCTCGGCGGTTCGTCACGCAGATGAAGAGGCCGCCCGCGGTCAGCCCCAGCCAGGTGCCCCCCGCCTTTTCATCTCGCGGCATGAGCACGCCGGGGAGGTCCGCCCAGACGCGCGGCGGCGCAGCCGGCCGGGCGAGAAATTCGTTGCGGTTGCCCGTCACGGCCAGCGTCACGCCGGCTGTCGGCCGCACCGCGAACGCGAGCGTGCACATGCGCGCAGCATAGCGTCTGCTACAGTGCGCCGCCCGATGGCCACCAGCAAACGACAGCTTCGCAAGCCGTTCGAGAAGGCCCGCCGCGTCGATCCGCGCCCCATCACGGGCCGCGAGACCGCGCGCGACCTGCTCGACCATGCCTTCTCCGCCTACGTCGGCCGGCAGGTGCGCACCGCGTACCAGCTGATGCGGCGGTCGATGGAAGAGGACGCGAGCATCTTCCTGACGCTCTCGGGCGCGATGACGCCGGCCGGACTGCACCAGAGCTGCATCATCCCGCTCGTGGAGTGCGGCGCGATCTCCTGCCTGACCACGACGGGCGCGAACCTGTACCACGACGCGCACCGGATCATCGGCCACGCCATCCGCGAGGTGAACCCCGACGCGGGCGACCTGCAGCTGCGGCTGGCGCGCGTCATCCGCATCTACGACCTGGGCTTCTGGGAGGAGGCGCTGCTCGACACGGACCGGCTCTTCAGCGCGCTCATGCAGGCGCCGGACTACCAGCGGAAGATGACCACGCCGGAGTTCCACGCCCTGCTCGGCCGCGACATCGGCGAGATGGAGCGCGCCCTCGGAGTGAAGCAGCCGTCGCTGCTCTCCAGCGCGTATGCGCAGGGCGTCCCGATCTTCGTCGGCGCGGTGCAGGACGGGTCGATCTTCCTCAACGCGGTGAAGCTCAAGCGCCTGTTCCCTAACGAGTTCAAGTTCGAGATCGACATCAACGAGGACGTCTACTCGATGGCGGCGGTCCAGCACTGGGCGCGCCACCACGGCTCGAAGCGGCTCGCCATCTGGATCCTCGGCGGCGGCGTCCCGAAGAACTACACGCTGCAGGGCGAGCCGCTGCTCGACCAGATCCTCTTCGTCCCGACGACGGGCTTCGACATCGACGTCCAGTTCTGCGTCGACCCTGTCGACAACGGCGCGCTCAGCTCCTGCCCGGCAGGCGAGGGACACACCTGGGGGAAGGTGAGCGTCGAGGCCGTCGAGGCAGGCTCGGTCTACGTCCACACCGACGTGACCGCCGTGTTCCCCTGGCTGACGCACGCTCTTCTCTCCGACCCACGCATGAAGCGCAAGCCGAAGCGCCTGCTCGATTCCCTCTCCGACGCCCGCGCCTACCTCGATCGCGACGTGGCGAAGAACCGCAAGGAGCTGCTCAAGACGCTGAGCTTCCCCGGCGCGCCCACGAAGCACGACCCGGAGAGTGTCGTTCGCTGACTTGACGCACCGCGACCCGTCGCGCGACGGATGCCGCGGGCGATCGTGCGATGAATCGCGTGGAGCGACTTCTATCCGTGCGCGGTCTTGCGGGCGCCGAGGAACGGATTCTCGAAGTTGTAGATGGCCTCGATGCTGACGTTCTTGAAGCGCTCCGCCTGCAGCGACATGCGCTCCAGCTCCCAGACCAGCGCCCGCACGTCGACCTGTCCCTGCTTCCGGCGCTTCTTCACTTCGCGCAGGATGACCGGCCGCATCTCGCGCGGGTGGTAGGTGAACGAAGTCGAGAAGTGCCACGTCCCGCCCACCGGGACCAGGCGCGCCTCGAACAGATCGCCGATCTCCAGGCCATGCATCTGCCGGCGCTCGGTGACGTCGAAGTCCTTCCCCACCACCATGTCGCGAACGCGCACCTGGCCCTTCTTCGGTCCTCGCAGGAAGCCCTTGCGGCCGCGGTACTCGAACAAGCCGAGGCGCGTCTGGGTGAAGCCCATCAAGACCTCCTTGTCGGGCCCCTTCAACTCCGCGCCGCGGTCCTGCAGGAAACGCTGCGCGGGAGTCACGCCGTCCTGCTTGCGGTCGAACAGGTACCAGTTGAAGAACGCCTGCAGCCGCGATTCGAAGCAGCGGTCGTCCTCGTGCACCTCGCCGCCGGTCTGCGTGAAGTACTCCTGCTTCGCCTGGACGATCTCGTCGACGTTGGGCGCGACGTAGGCGAGGAGCAGGTCGAACTGGGGCTGGATCATTACGCTACCCCTCGATCATCTGCACGAACCTGCGGAACAGGTAGCGCGAGTCGTGCGGGCCCGGGCTGTCCTCGGGATGGTACTGCACGGCAAACATGCGCGCCTCGGGGACCGCGATACCCTCGACCGTGCCGTCGTAGAGGTTCCGGTGCGTCACCTGCGCCTTCCCGCGCACGCTCGCCTCGTCGGTCGAGAAACCGTGGTTCTGGCTCGTCATGTCGATGCTGTTCCCGATCAGGTCGCGGACCGGATGATTCGCTCCGCGATGGCCGAACTTCAGCTTGTACGTCTTCCCGCCCACCGCGAGCGAGAGGATCTGGTGACCGAGGCAGATACCCAACACGGGGACCCTGCCGAGCAGCTCCGCCGCCTGGCGATCCGCGCCGACGACGGCGGCGGGATCGCCGGGACCGTTGGACAGCACCACCCCGTGCGGCTTTTGCGCGAGGATCTCCGAGGCCGGCGTTCGCGATGGGACCACCCGCACCCGGGAGCCGATGTCGACGAGCTGCCGCAGGATGCCGCGCTTGACGCCGTAGTCGACGACGACGACGTCGTGCTTGGGCGGCTGCGGTTCGCGCCCCTCCACTCCTTGGGTCCAGTCGTAGGGCTTCTTGCACGAGACTTTGCTGGCGAGGTCCTGCCCTTCCATCCCGGGCAGCCGCCGAGCGCGCTCGACCAGCGCCGCCGCCGACGCGCCGGACGAGTCGATGATTCCCTGCTGCGCGCCCGCGCTGCGCAAGACGCGCACCAGGCGCCGCGTATCGAGTCCCTCGATCCCGACTACGCCGTGGCGCGCGAGCCACGAGGGGAGCGGCTCGTCGGCTCGCCAGTTCGAAGGCTCGCGCGAGACGCGCCGAGCGATGAACCCCGCCGCCTGCGGGACGTCGGCCTGCTCGTCGCCGTGGTGGATCCCGTAGTTGCCCAGCTCCGCGACGGTGAACGTGACGAGCTGGCCGGCGTACGAAGGATCGGTGAGGATCTCCTGATAGCCGGTGTGGCTGGTGTTGAAGACCACTTCGCCCTGCGCCTCGCCGTCGGCGCCGCAGGCGAAACCCTCGAACGTCTCGCCGCAGGCGAGCGCCAGCGTGGCCTTCTTCATTCGTCGCTCCTGTGCACCAGCCGCCCCTCCACGTACGTCCGTACCACGCGCCCGCGCAACGTCCATCCCGCGAAGGGGCTGTTCCGGCTCCGCGAGTAGAACCGCTGGGGATCGACCTTCCATGCCTTGTCGGGATCGACGACGGCGACGTCTGCGGACGCGCCGGCGGCCAGCGTGCCGTACGGCAGCCCGAAGCATCGCGCCGGTCCGCTCGTGAGCCGCTCCACCGCGCGAGGCAGCGCCAGGTCGCCCGCCCGTACGAGCGCCAGCGTCAGCGCCAGCGAAGTCTCCAGGCCGATCACCCCGTTCGCGGCGCGGTCGAACTCGACGTCCTTCTCCAGCGGCCCGTGAGGGGCGTGATCGGTCGCGATGGCGTCGATGATCCCGTCGGCGAGGGCGCCGACGATCGCCTGGCGGTCGCTCTCGCTGCGCAGCGGCGGCGCCATCTTCGCGTGGGTATCGTACGGCTCGACCGGAGGCGCGTCCTCCTGGCGGAAGGCGGGGACGGACGCTGGAACCCCCGCCACGGCCTCGTCAGTCAGGGTGAAGTGGTGCGGCGTCGCCTCGGCCGTCACGCGCACGCCGCGCGCTCGCGCTTCGCGGATGGCGCGCACGGTCCCGGCCGCGCTGACGTGCGCGACGTGCAGGTGCGCACCGGTCATCTCGGCGAGCAGCAGATCGCGCTGCACCATCGCGACCTCCGCGGCCGCCGGGACGCCGGGGAGGCCGAGCCGCGTCGCCACGGGTCCTTCGTTCATGCAGCCCGATCCAGTCAGCGTCAGGTCCTCGGCGTGGACCATGACCGGCAGGCCGACGTCGCGCGCGTACTCGAACGCGCGCCGCATCACGCCCGCCGACATGACCGGCCGGCCGTCGTCGGTCAGGCACACGCAGCCGGCGTC
>Ga0114129_10010580_pt1 | contig 13152 bp, 15 predicted proteins | sample RhiMetdeltSRZDD1_FD_80071 | JGI IMG/M metagenome (GOLD analysis project Ga0114129, IMG submission 80071) | Populus rhizosphere microbial communities from Tennessee, USA - Rhizosphere MetaG P. deltoides SRZDD1 (version 2) (version 2) | ecosystem: Host-associated > Plants > Roots > Rhizosphere >...
CGCAGCTTTCGGCAGAGGGGCTGTTGCTTTTTTATGCCCTGCGGTCGCCTCGACAGGAGGTGGTGGTTGGGGCCTGCCTCTGGGCTGGTCCTGGAGAGCTGGGGGCAGCAGCCGTGCCATCTGTGCATCCATGTGCTGGGTGAGAACTGGAGCGGTATGTACTTGCAGCCAGCTATACTCCCGCGAGCTCCAGACATGCTCGGTCAGACCGATCGCCATCGCTGGGGTCCGTGGCGTGCGGCCTTGCCGCAGGCTTTTATGGGGCCGCACGCAGTTGGAGAGGCTCACCATCAGCCAGCGCCGGCCCCGGTGGCGGGGCCGGCTCCAGGACAGACAGCGGGGGCGGCGCCGCAGGGGGGCGACCAACCCACGCAGGGTCCCATCCCAGCGCTCCATGAAGGCGGTCTGGAGCGTGGGGCCGCGTGCTCGCAGGCGCCACGGCGGCCCACAGCGGCGGGGACCGCCGCACACGACGCGCCTGCGCCCTGCCCCCACCTGCCCCGCCTGGTTGCGGACCTTGACAACCTGGGCGTCGCCCAGGTTGTTGGGCGCAACGAGCCGGGGGGGCGGCGTGCGCCCCACCGTGCCCCGCCGTCGGCGACGATCCACGACCCCCACGACCTGGAGCAACGCCGCGCGCGCGGCGTTCCAGCCATCCGGGAGAAAGCTAGGCACCTCCCGCACGCGCGCGACACCCTGCGCCACCAACGCCGCGGCTGGCTCCTGCGGGCGCGGACCAACGTCAACCCCGAGCAGACCCCACCGCCCCATCGCCACGGCGGTATGGAGCCACGCTCCCTGGGGCGGCCGCAGTGTGGCATGCGCTGCATCCCACTGGACGCCGGGCACGTCTACCTCGCGCCCGACTTGGCGATGGGGGGGCTCAGCCCGCTGGGCCGCGACCGGCTGCAAGCGGTGCACCGTCTTGCGAGCCCCCGCACCAATGTCGGCAGTCCCTGCATCCCAGACGCCCCAGCGCTGCCCTTTCAGCCGCCGTACAACGGTGTCTTCGGGAAGCTTCCTCCGGGCCAACCCGGTCCCCTCGCGTTCCGAGCATGCTCGGCCACATGCCGTACAGCGCAGCCGGTCGAGGTGCGGGTGCGTCCCGGTCCACGACCGATGCGCGCTGTGACCTTCACCGGGACGATTGAACCATGGACAGTGTGGATTGGGGCACGAGCATCGGGTAGAGCTCTCTGGCGCTGGCGTCGTCAGTATCATAGCGGTCCTCCTGTGGCAGGGAATGGACCAAAAGATACAGAGCAGACGCCAGTTGTGCCACGTTACTGTTCTCCAGGACTACCGGAATTTGCCGCAGAGAAGCTGCCTGTCCTTGCACCTCCTCACGAGGAGGTGCAGCCTGCTGCATCGGAAACTTTTCTACCATGTACCCCGTTTGGCAAAGAAATGTGGGCGCTGCGTCAAGCTGTGATGGCAGAAGCCAAACGTCGGGGAGAGCCTTTGCTTGAGACGTGGGAGGATGTCGCACGAGAAGTACGCGAGCGGCGCGGCGAGCATGATTATTTTGGGGAAGATGTGTGACGCGCACCTTTCTTGACGCCGGTGTGCTCATCGCCGCTGCACGAGGAAGAGGCCTTATTGCTGTGCGTGCCCATACGATCCTGGATGACCCAGGGCGAAATTTTGTTGCCAGCGATTACCTCCGTATGGAGGTGTGGCCCAAGGCCCTTTATCACCGGTAGAATGCAGAAGTGCTCTTATATGAACGGTTCTTTTCGAGGGCGGTACAGATTGTTCCCCCTTCCGTATCCCTGATGATGCAGGCGTACACCGAGGCGTGTGCCTTTGGGCTGGCCGCGCTTGATGCTTTCCACATTGCCGCAGCGAAATGCAGTGGATCTGCAAAGGCGAGGACAGCTTATGCCACTGCCTGCGCGGCCAGATTCGAGGGCATCAACATGGTTCAGAGGGCCACTGTGACGCCACGACGGCCCGATGGTTTGCGCCTTTTTGACATTGTGACGATCGCCAGGCAAACCTCTTGTATTTATCCGCACGGTAGAGGTACACGACCACATCCATTGGCCAGAGAATAGGCTGAGTGTATGCTTCGACGTCGTTGATGATTCATAGTTCTAAGGGATAATCAGCAACCTGCAGCGCGCCTTCTTGGCCCCACTTAATTCTCTATACGGAGAGGGTACGCTGTCATGCCCTGTGCCGCACGACGCTGGTCTACGGCAGGGGCAGCACTCTCGGGCACCAGCGTCGGGGTGTAGCGGGTGGTGGCAAGAGCGGTGATCGCTATGTCATGCGCAGTGTCCACGCGCGTGGCTAAGGCGTCCCAGCGCGAGGAGGCCCTCCATGCAGACCCGCTGGCAGTCTACCTTAGAAGTGGCGGCTGACCTTGCCTTTTCTCTCCTCATGAATATCGGCGGACAGCTGGTCTTTTATCATGGCTTTGCGACAGTAGAGCGCGTCACACTCTTAGGTGATTTCCGGGAAAGATTTTACTGTGATAGAGTAAGTATGCTCAATGCTCCTCAGGATATGGGAACCCCTCATGCTGTCGGAAGGTCATATTGTGGGCATGCACGACTCGACACTGGAATCTCCTAAGCCTCTTCGTCCGTCTCAGATCGCCGATTTACGCTTGGCGGCCGCCAAAATGACTGGAGCGACTCGGCGTGCCTTTCAGGCTGAGATGGCCGTGAAATATTGTGGGGGCAACCCTCTGCTGGCCGAAACCATCTTCGGGTGGGGCCGTCATACCGTTGCAGTGGGCCTGGCCGAGAGACGCACGGGGTTCACGTGTCTCGGGGCGCAAGCGGCCTTCAGCGGTCGCAAACCCTGGGAAGAGACGCAACCAGAGGCCGCGGCAGCCCTGTGGCGGCTGGCTGAAGCCCACGCGCAACAAGACCCTACATTTCGCACCACTCTGGCCTATACGCGCCTGACGGCGAAAGCAGCGCTGGCAGCCTTGAGAGCCCAAGGGTATAGGGAGGCCCAATTGCCCTCACTCAGTACGATGGCCGCGGTGCTCAATCGCCTGGGCTTTCGGCTGCGCAAAGTGGTCAAAGCCAAACCACCAAAGAAGATTGCTGAGACCGACGCCATGGTCGCCAATATTGAAAAAAAGATCACGAAGCGGTCACCGCGGATAACGTCAAACGCTTGAGTATGGATTGTAAAGCCACGGTGCTCATCGGCGAGGTGTCACGAGGCGGCCGGACTCGGGGGGATAACCAAGCGTGTGACCACGACTTGGGCCTGCACGAGAAGTCCATCCCCTGTGGGATTGTGGAGGAAGATCGTGGGCAACTCTCCATCACCTTTGGCAGCTCCTACAAGACGAGCGATTTCATCGTTGATGCGCTTGAGGCGTGGTGGGCAGCATGGGATGAGGCCGAGCAGGTGGCCATGGCCCGGCTGCAGATTAAAATGGATAATGGCCCGGAAAGTAGCGGGAAGCGCACGCAATTTTTGCAACGCATGGTGGCGTTCTGCGATGCCATTGGCAAGCCGATTCAGCTGTTGTATTGCCCACCCTACCATAGCAAGTATAATCCCATCGAGCGGTGCTGGGGCATTCTGGAATTGCACTGGAACGGGACCCAGTTGGTCGATGTGGAGACGATGGTGGAGTGGGCCAAAACCATGACGTGGAAAGGCATTCACCCCCTCGTCGAGCTGAGCCGGAAGGTTTATCAAAAGGGGGTAACGCTGAGCAAGCGGGCCATGCGGGCAGTCGAAGCCCGCCTAACCCGTCACCCGGAGTTGCCCCAATGGGATATCCTGATTCATCCAGTCTCAACATCATGACATAGGATATTCTTTTTGAGAAATCGCCTTAGTAGTGCTCGTCCTGGGATCAGCCTGTGTGCGCCGGTTTGTCATCCGTCGGATCTTTGAGACCTTTGTCCCTGCTGGCGTGCGCCAGCCGCACTGGCAGTCGGCATTGGAATCTGGAGTGGATACGGTCCTGGGGTTTGCGATTGCCGTGGCCTTACAAAGGCTGATCTACGGCGAGGTGGCGACGCTCCTGCGCGCAAGTGGTTTGACGTTTCTCGTATATGGCCTTGCTATGCTACGGCGCTACTTTCTCAGGCGCATCTTCGCCGCCTGGTCGATACGGCCGGTGTAGCCAGAAGAGTAGTCAACCTCAGTGGGGAACGCTGCTATCCCACGAGTGCTGTGCTCCAGGACATGCTGTCTCACCGCTTGTTCGCAGGGTTTAAGCATGGCCCTGCCGGGAGCCATAGGGCCGCCGCGTGTAGAATTCACTCCAGTCCTGCTGACAGTGCGGGCAGATGAGGGGATTCGGGATCAATGGCTCCCACACATGGAGGCAACGCATGCAGCAGAGCTTCCGCTGCTCGATGGCTTGTTTATAGCACATACGCAACTCCTCAAGCCCAATCTTGACAGCCGTGGCCCCACGGCGCACCCAGAGCTCGGTTTTCCCCGCTTTCTGGTATCGGGCCATCGTCGCTTCAATCCGGATAAGCCGCGAGCGTGTCTCACGCTGAGAAATTTCTCTTGAATTACTATCCATAGCTTCTATAATACTACCGCTAGTTTTCAAAGCTGTCGGCAGTGTTGCCTTCTGCGTGCCTAGTGACATCACTGTCGGATTAGTCACAAGGTCGGCAAATAACTGCGATGCAATATGAGATGGCGCCACAATCTGCAGCACATAGTCCCGGAGCAGTCCTTCGATGTCCTCCACTGACGGCATAACATAGGTCCCTTGCTGGTCCAATGCTGTGTTTGTGGTCACCCATGTCGTCTGACCATTGAGGGTTACTAGATGTACTTGTTTCTGGACCCAGAAGGGGCGCTTCTGCGGTCCCTGGAGGATGCGCATGGGATAGGTATTGTATTGCTCCGTGCCCCGCAGCAGCCGTGCCAGGGTATACAAGCGGGTCAGCAACGCATCATCGGGGTGATGCAGCTGCGAGATGAGCTGCCCTTGCAGGTCACGCGGCTGGTCAAAGCCGAACAGCTCCGCTGCGCCTTGCGTTGCAGCGACGATCTGGGCATCGATAGCCCCATTCGACAAGATGACGGGGCTTGCAATGGTGACAGCACCTTCGAGCTGCTGGATGGCAGCTTCAGCGAGTGGGTCGACAATCGGGTACGGCAATGCCGTAGGCACAACTGGAACGGGCATACACACACCCTCCACACAGGCCAGCAGACAAGGCCATGGAAGCACACAGAGCACAGCCCTGATGATCTCTATAATGTTCTTCCCACGAGGTCTTCTCTGTGCTGTAGATTTCCCCAAGGCAAGGGGAACCAGGGGCTTCCTCCAGGCGTGCGGTCTTCCTCACGCATCCGGTCCATGGCTCTCGCACATCATCTCACTGGTCCCTTGGGCACCAGCGGACTGCATCCGTACCAGTATCCAATCCTGCAATGTCGTACGATGCTCAATGAGCACCCGCTTGAGCGTCCAATAGACCTCTTCTGGAATACCCACGGTTACGATCAGCAGTGTCCCGTGGTGTGCACAGTGCTGCCCGTTGATCTCCTTCCTATCTCCAATGTGGTTATGAGAGCTAGTCTGCATCGCAATTTGCTCCCACAGTCACCTCTTGAACGTCATGCGGCACTGAACCAGCAGCGACTTGAGTATCTCACAGTCTTCCGCAGGCACACGGGCCATCATGGTTTTGGTGGGGTGGTTCTCCTTGCTACTGGTTGGCATAGCCCTCTTCTTCTCCTTGACGGCAATTTTGTTACCTTGCCTACTATCCTACAACGCGCCTGCACGTCTTGCAACCCTACCCGCCTTCCATTACAGGGTACACAGTCAGGATCGCTCCGCCATGGCTATCTCATACCACGAAGCCATATTCCGAGTGGCGCGTTTCCGGGCTTCCGCCAGGGCGAGCTGGTAATCATCACGACGCCAGGAATAGATGACGACGTCCGTCACCTGGCCGCTGAACAGCGTGAAGTTCTTGTAGTCTGTAACGCGTATAAAGCGCAGCCCGCGCCTGACATAGGCCTGCGAGCGTCGATTGTGGACGTTGACCGCCGCGAACACGTGTGCCAACCCTGCGGTCCTCAGTGTTTTGAGGGTCACCTCACTCAGTGCCCACCCATAGGGTCTACGTGCTGCCTGGATAATATGCCCCCCAATCCACCCGCCACACAGGTCCCCGGTCTCGTCATACAGCAGGTCATGCAACCAAAACGCCCCCAGGGGTTCCCGGTCCTTCAGACACATCCAGAAGGGCCGTTCGGTATCCCGCAACAGGGCCAGGAAATCATCCAGTTCGCGGGGGAAGCCATCGGCGAAGGCTGTCTGCAGATCTGTAGGGTCGGCCCACATCGTCTCCCACCACGCTATCATATGGCCCAAGGTAGGCGTATCTGTGACGGTGAGTATCGACGAGAGTGGGGTCAGAATAGACGTTGCCATGTTGTTGCTCCTTTTGCGCCACAGCGGCACACGGGAGGTGCACAGCCCGGCGGCCACATGCTGCCGGGGCGCTCGGCACACTCGGGAGCAACAACGATACCATGTCGACAGAGCGACACGAGGTACGCTACGGGACACACTGCCCCCAAGTGGGGCGCATTTCGGAAGAGACGCCGTAGTGGGCGGGGAGAGGCGCCGCGTTACACGCGGTCAGCGTCTTGGCGATGCTCGTGGCGCAATAAAACAGAAGGCAAGGCGCGCTTGCTATCAGACGGCTGTGTGCGTGCGGTGAGGAAGACGTGGAAGTCCTCGGTCAATGCATACTCTGGCACGAGGACACCAGACGGCCCGCTCGCGAAACCGGATAGCACAATAAGCTGGTGTCCTGGCTGTTCCTGCGCCGCCCAAGACCGGAGCAACTCAAGTTGCATTACTAACGCTCGGCGCTATTTCACACGCGAAACACGGCCATACAACACGATGGCGTGCTGGGTGGTCCCACGGAGGAGGCGCTTTACTTCGGCGAGGGGAATCCGTACTTCACGCCCCACCCTAATGGCCTGGATTTTGCTGGCCTTTCCAGCGGCGGAGGGTGGAAGGGTTGAGCCCCAGCCGACTCACTGCCTTCCCAACACGCAACAACGGAGTCTCTTGGCCTGTCATCATAGTGTGGAAAGTCAGAGCTAAGCAAAGAAAATATTCATCATATCGACAGCCTGCACGTCTTGACACAGTGCACGTGAGCATCCAGCACGATGCGCGCAGGTGTCACTTGCTCAGGAGCATAACACATTGGCGTTTGACACAGATGAGGCTCTGGCGCAGTGGCTGCCTTCGGGATAGCCTTCCGGGCGGCGCCGCGTGTGTCATTCGTCTGTAGGCAGCACGGATCCCGCCAGAGCGACAGAGAGAACAGGACCACCATGCGGCCACATGTCCTCATCATTGACGATGATGCTGGTCTCCGTGAGGCCCTCACCGTGGTGCTGGAGGAGGAGTTCGCCGTCCACACCGCGGCCACGGGCGAAGAGGGGCTCGCGCTCCTGCAACGCCTCCCTATCCCCGTCGTCATCCTCGATCTGGGCCTGCCCGGAATGCCGGGCCTGGAGGTCCTCTCGCACATCAAAGCGCTCGATCCCCAGAGCGAGATCCTCATCCTCACGGCTACGCACGCGGGGGCGGTGGTGGTCCGCGCCATGCAGGCCGGTGCGTCGGATTACCTCACGAAACCCTTTGATGTCGAGGCGCTGCAGACGCGGGTGCGGACGGCCTTCGCCCAGTACCGCGCGCGGCAGCCGGCGCTGCTTGCAGCGCTAGCCCCACCACTTGGGGTCGGCCTCGTGGGCCAGAGTCCCCCCATGCAGCAGGTCCTCGTGCTGCTGCATACGGTCGCCGACACGCTGACCACCGTGCTCCTCACCGGGGAACGCGGCACTGGCAAGGCCCTCCTCGCGCGGGCGCTCCACCAGGCGAGCCCGCGGCGGGACCGGCCCTTTGTCGTCCTCCATTGTGCTGCCATGCCCGAGGAGCTCGTGACCCGTACCTTCGTTGACCCCACGCGCGACGCGTCCACCGATGCGACGCCTGCCTTTGATGGTGTCTTGGCGCAGGCGCACACCGGCAGCCTGTTCCTCGACGAGGTGAACGGGCTGTCCCCGGCCGCGCAAGACGTGCTGCTGCGGGTGCTGCAGGAGCGCGAGGGCACCCGCCACGGGAGCCTCCAGTCCCCCCCTGCCGATGTCCGTCTCATCGCCGCCACGACGCAGGATCTTCGGCAGATGGTCAGGGCCGGGACGTTTCGCGAGGACGTCTTCCAGCGCCTCAACGGCATGCCGATCACGGTGCCCCCGCTGCGCGAGCGCCCGACGGATATTCCGCTCCTGGTAGGGCACTTTCTCGCGCAATACAACCGGGAACTGAGCCGGCAGGTCCCCGGACTGACCGCCGCTGCGCTGGCCGTCCTCTGCGCCTACGCCTGGCCGGGCAACGTGCGCGAACTCAAGCACGTCATGCGGCGCCTGGTGATGCGAGGGACCCAGCGGGTGCTCGAGGTGGGGGAGGTGCAGGCGCTACTCCAGGAGCCAGGAGGGCAAGGAGCCTCCAGGGGGCACAGCCAGGGGGGGGCTGGCGGCGGGGGCGTGGGCATGCGGTAGGGCAGGCCATGCCGGCATGGCCGAGGCCTCTCCACACACGTGGCTCGGCGCTGCGGCCGAGCCAAGAAAGACAGTAACCCTTGCTGGGAGGTATCTGTATGACACGTGGACGTCGCACCTCCTTAACGATCCGTCTCACGATCAGAGAACACCAGACGCTGCTGGCATGGCAGCGTGCGACAGTCATATCTGCCGGGCTTGCCAGACGTGCCCGGATGATTTTACTCTTAGCTGATGGTATGACGATCACCGACATTGCCACTACGGTTGGCATGAGCCGTCGCCACACCTACAAGTGGGTGCAGCGTTTTCTGCTGGAGGGGCTGGAGGGGCTGGCAGACAGGCCAAGCCGCGGCCGCCGGCGAGGGCGGGACGTGGTCAACATAACGGCAAATCGCTAGTGGTTGATCGCACTTAAATTGACGGATCGAGTTTTTTCAATTTGATCCCCTATGGTCAAAAAACTCATGTGACTTTGCGCGCATAGTACTTCAGCAGCCCCATAACTCAGCGCAGGATTGTCCCTGGCTAGAGCGGGCTATTCGCCTGTGACCCATCCCTGCACCAACCACTTCATCCACACACCTCTTCCCTTCTAAGCCAATCTCCCTGGCAGGACAGCCGTCATACTCACCGAATGTCACTTCCCATCCCGAGGCATGCCCCCCACGGCGAGTTCTCCCCTATCCCATCCTGCGGCGTGTGTCCAGCCCCAGGGGTGCCGCGCTGCGCCGCCCCAGCCTTTGGTCCAGTGCGCTCTGGAGAGGGCTACCACCCAGCGCACGCGTGTCCCGCGCGGGGCCACTTGCGGGTGCCGCGGGGGTGCTCCTGGGGGCATACTCCCGCGGACGCCAGCACACAGCGTTTGTTTTCCTATCCACTCCACCTACTTCTTGGCCGCCAGCTTCAGGGTGCCCTTGAGGGGCGTCACGCCAGGAGCCTCCCATTCCTCCCACATCTGGTCCACCATGTTCTGGATGTACTCGATGTCCTCCTCAACGATGTGCGCGAAGCGGCCCTGCTTCATGAGGTATTCCCGCACTGGGACACGCTCCTTGCGGGCGTCGTAGGTGTAGATCACCTCGCCCTCGATGATCTCATACAGCGGGAAGATCCCCGAGCGGATACCCAGTTCACCCAGCTCGTGGGAATACCTGGGGTGATAGTCCCAGCCCTTGGGGCAGGGGTCGAAGCTGTGAATGAAGGTCGGGCCGCCAACGGCGAGGGCCTTGCGGACTTTATTTAAAAAGTCCAGGGGTGGGAAGGTGGCGCATGCCGTCGCCACATAGCGGCAGGTGGGGTGGCCGACGGCCAGCATGCCGGCGACGTTCTTCTTCCAACGCCGCTGCATGATGCGGTGCTTTTTCCCGGGTGGGGTGAAGGTGGTCTGGGCCCCGTAGGTCGTCATGCCGGTGGCCTGAATGTCGGTATTGGCGGCAGACTCGTTATCGTACAGGACGATCAGCAGGTCGTAGTCCGTCTGCAGCGCGCCGGAGATGCCAGACAGACCCATGTCGCCGCCGCCCAGGTCACCGCAGAAAGAAATCACGTTGATCTGCTCTGGCGCGATTTTCTGCTTGCGCATCAGCGCCCGCAGGCCGGCCGCCATGCCCACGGCAGAAGAGCCACCGGCGCCGAGCTGAGTGTGCATCCAGGGCACAATCCAGGGCGTGGTCATGTAGCTCGTGTTGGCCACGTACATACAGCCAGTGGAGCCAGTGACCACCGTGCGCGGGCCGGCAGCCTTGATAAAGTCGCGCATGACCATGGCCGATTCGCACCCCTGGCAGGTGCGATGACCCGAGGTGTACAACTCCTCCAACGGTATCTGCTTCACGCCCTTGATTTTGTCGTACATCACAAGTTCTTGTTTCGGCATTGTCCCTTCCTCCCTAGCCACGCACGCCAAGCCACCTGACGGTCCCGTCAAGGGTTTCGGCATCCTTCGCTTGCATAGTCGCCTCATACATCGTGATGGCATCGTTGATGGACACGTCACGCCCCCCAAGGCCGAGAATAAAGTTCACAGCGACGGGGCGGTTCCGTAAGGGATAGAGGCACGACCGGACCTCGTGCAGGAGCACTCCGCCGTCGTCAGGGGAGCCGTGGGCACAGTCCCGGTCGATGACCCCAACAGCCCGAAAGCGCCCCAGGCAGGCCCTGAGTTCCTCGGTAGGGAACGGTCGGAACCAGCGCAGGTTGACGTAGCCCACCTTATGCCCTTGCTCCCTGAGCCGCCGCACCGCCGTACGGGCGGGCATGGCCACCGTCCCCAGGCCGACCAGCACGACTTCGGCGTCTTCGGTCATAAACTCATCAAAGAACGGGGTGGGATAGCGGTTGCCGAAGATCTGGTTGAACTCCTGATAGCTCTCCAGGATGACTTGCCTGGCCCGTCTGGCGGCGTCCCAGTTCTGCCGCCGTAGCTCCATCACCCAGTCCTCGTTGACCTGGGGAGCGATGGAGATGGGGTTGTCGGGATGCAGCCGCCGTTCGGCCAGATCATAGGGCGGCAGGAATTTTTGCACAGCCTCCGGTGAGGGGATTTTCACCATGTGCTGGGAGTGGGTCAAAAAAGCGCCGTCCATGGCCAGCGCCATGGGCATGCGCACGCGCCGATCCTCAGCGATGCGATACCCCAGGAGGACATGTTCTAAAGCCTCCTGGGCCGTGGTGGCCCAGCACAGGAGCCAGCCCATGTCGCGGATTGATAGGGCATCGTTGTGCTCGACGCCAAAGGCGCCCGGGTCGTCGAGGGCGCGGTTGCCGACCAGAAACAGCACGGGTAGGCGGTCCGTGGCGGTGACTACCAGGGCCTCAAAACCGTACATCCAGCCGGTGCCGCTGCTCCCGGCAAAGGCACGGGCGCCCACCGAGCTGGCGTGTTTGACGATCTCAAACTGGGAGTGCTCGCTGTCGGCAATAATGTACTCGGCATCGAGCTGGCCGTCGGCGATGAGCTTGGAGATGGCGTCCATCACCTCGGTATAGGGCCGGATGGGATAGGCGGCAATGACGTCCACGTCCGCCAGCCGCACCGCCTGGGACACCGCCTGACAGCCGGTCAGGAGATCCTCCCGCTCATAAAGCTGCACGTCTTCTAGGAGTTGGGTGTCGCTCATGCTTGTGCCCTCTTTGACTTACCCCGGGTTTCACGCTTGGCGGACAGCTTCTTGCCCACCGGGACCGTTTCCCCCGGCACGACCTCCATGCCGGTGCCGGTGACAAAGGGGTAGACTACCCGCTCTTGGCCTTTCTTCTCCTCCGCCCACGTTATATACCCCTGAGCGTCACGCGTATGGAACTCCCACGGGCTGCTGTTGTCCTCAAACTTGAGCTCGTCCACCATGACGATGCACTCTTTTACCGGGCACACCTCGGCGCACTTGCCGCACCCGACGCAGTACTCGTAGTCGATGTCGTACAGGCCGTCGGACGTGGGGTCGAAGCACTCGTCGGGGCACTCTAGCCAGCACAGGGTACACTTGGTGCACAGGTCAAAGCGCACTACAGGACGCATGGTCTTCGTGGTGCCGCGCTTGAACTGCGGGTTGCGCGACTGTCCGCGTGGGCCTATCTCAAAGCCCCGCTTCACCGACGGGACTGCCGCACCCTCTCCAAACTCGTTCCACTTGGGCAGGACCGGTACCTCATGGGGCCACTCGATACCGTCACTGGGGGTCACCGTGTGCAGCCGGTTCTGCACCGCCTCATAGGCCTCATTGGCGGCGCGGACGCGGTGCTCTTCATGGGTCTTGTCCCACAGGTAGTCCGTCACGGCAGCCAGGAAGATGATCTGGGGGTCGAGCGCCGCAATGGCCCCCAGGATGCGCTCATACGTGAGGTCGTCTTTATATACCCACAGCCCGGCCAGGCTGGCGTCTCCCTCCAGGAGCGCTAGGCGGTAGTTGTAGGGCTTCTGGCCGATGAACTTCAGTAGGTCTGATGGCTCCTTCCTGGACACCACCAGCAGGGCGCCGCCGTCGACTACCTTCTCGTTAATGGGTCGGATGCCGTGCCAGCCCCAGGGCTCCACACCCTTCACCATGGTGTCGTCGAGGACCACCGAGATATTGGCCTCGTCGATATCGAGCTTGGCGCCGCACTCCGCCTCGAGCTCTTCCTCTGGGAGGTCCGGGGAGACAAACGTAAAATACTTGCAGGGGATACCGTTGCGCTCTGGCGAGTCGCTGTACCTACCGTTGGAGAAGCCTACCTGGCCCATGCGCGAGGCAATGATCACAATATCACTGCCAATCCGCTTCGCCAGGTTCTTCTGGAAAATCCCTCGATAGTTAATCTCGATGCGTTTGATCATACGCACCCCCCTAGGTGAATGGTTCTCCTGCGGTCAGCTCTGTGGACAGGGAAAAGGCCTCTTCGGCCAGACCGAACAAGACCCGGTCCACATGCACGATGTGTTCCTCCATAGCTTTGCGGGCCTGTGTGGCGCTGCCAGCCTGGATAGCCTCCAGGATGCGCCGGTGGGACAGGAGGGAGAGGTGGGAGCGCTCTGGCGTCTGGAGATGGGTATCTCGGCTGGGGGCGAGCACCTCCATGAGCGTCGCCCCCAGGCGCAGCAGCGCCCGATTGTGAGTGGCTTCA
>Ga0114129_10010581_pt1 | contig 13152 bp, 9 predicted proteins | sample RhiMetdeltSRZDD1_FD_80071 | JGI IMG/M metagenome (GOLD analysis project Ga0114129, IMG submission 80071) | Populus rhizosphere microbial communities from Tennessee, USA - Rhizosphere MetaG P. deltoides SRZDD1 (version 2) (version 2) | ecosystem: Host-associated > Plants > Roots > Rhizosphere >...
CAACTGAACATGTCGTGGGTTCATGTTCCGGCGCACAATCCTCGAGGCGTGCCGCCGAAAAAACGACAATGGTGGCTTGACTTCGAAGATCCAATTGACGTGTTTGACGACGGTGACACAGGCATTGCTGTGCTGAGTCGTTACCCGATGAAGAATGTCACCAGGATAGACCTTCCCTGGAAAGAATGCGCCTGGCGGCCACGGTTGTCGGTCGGCGTCACTATTCAGGTTGGATCGCGAAAGGTGCGGCTGTTCAATTGTCACATCGACCCCCACTCAGCAATCGGCGGTCAGGTGGAACAGCTACAGGTCGTGCTTGAACATGCCCGCGGCATATCAGAACCAACCATTGTCCTGGGTGACTTCAACACGTTGTCAGACCGAAAATGCGTCGAAACGCGAAAGCTCCTTGAGGCAAAAGGCTTTACGACACCTTTCGTCAACGGAACTGCAACCTGGCGAGGCGCTGGGATCCGGCTCCATGCTGATTGGATATTTGTGCGTGATGTGAAGATTGCGCGATGGGGTGTCGCAAGGCCATTAGCTGTTTCGGATCACTGGCCCATCTGGGCAGAGCTCGATCTCAGCAAATGAGGGCATAGTTGGACCAAACGAAGATAACCAGTCGAGGCAATCCACTGCTTCAGCGGGCTCGTGCGGTACGAGATGGACGAGAAACTGATCTGATCTTCGTCGAAGGCCTGCGGCTCAGTGAAGAAGCGCTCAGTTCAAACCTTAGGATTGAAGCAGTAATTTATTCTGAAGAGATTGCTCATAAGGAACGAGCAAAGCAGTTCCTCGAGCAAGTAGCGCCGGTTACCAGACAGTTGGTGTCTGTCACTGAAAGACTACTCGGGACAATTTCGTTCACGAAGACGCCTCAGGGCATTGTGGTGTTAGCGTCTCGACCCGAAACAGCACGGCCCCTGGGTGTAGGTTCAAAGCAGACTCCCCTCGTTGTGGTTTTGCACCGGATCAATAACCCAGTAAATGTCGGAGCCATTTTAAGGACGGCAGAAGCAGCCGGGGCGACGGGAGCAATTGCCACAGCACAGACCAGCGATCCGTTCTCTCCTAAGTCGCTACGTGGAGCAATGGGCTCGGCTTTTCGACTTCCAATCTGGTATGGACTTACATACGAGGAAGCCATCAACTGGTGCAACGAAAACCGAATCACAACAGTCGCTGCGGACGTTGAAGGCAGTGCGTCGTACACGGACTTTGATTGGAAGCAGCGTTCCGCGCTGATCCTCGGCCCCGAATCCGATGGCTTATCGGCGGAGGAACTCTCAGAGACAAAGCACAGCATGAAAATACCGATGAAAGGTTCGGTAGAGAGCTTAAATGTAGGGGTTACAGCAGGTGTGCTTCTCTATGAAGCGGCGCGTCAACGTGGTTGATACTGTCGGGCTCTCCGTGGGCACCCCTTTTTAGAGCGCCGCTCCTGAACGGAAATAGCCGCGCCCACAGAGGGACGGCCGTAAACATTCAAGTCAGTCCGCCTTGATACATGCTTCCGTCGCGATGAATGGCTTTTCTGAACCTTTCCTTATCCAGCAGATAACCGTGTAAATAGCGGGGTCGCTTCGGAACAAAGTAATTTTGGTGTGAAAGTTCCGCCCATCAGACTCAATTACCCCGGAACTGCCGTCAACATACTTGAGCGGTTTCGGGAGTCTTAATCTCAAAGTAATACCATCCTCAGGTAGTGAATACGGACGAATCGTTCGTAACCAGGAGAGCTCCGGGGGTGATGGAAGCGGTTCGTAAAGCACCTCGATCTGGACCAGCTTGTGCTCAGGCGTTATCACCCTTCCAGAAAAATCCAGCTTAGTTCCGGTCTTTGCTTGTCGTTTGAGTTCAGCGATTTCCACGTGCTTGGCAACAAACAGTTCAACCACTCTTAATCTCAATCCCTGCGCAGCTATCCCGAACCCTACATGCGTGTTGTAAGGCGCGAGAATCGTTTTTCTATGACCATCGCTCGGAGGCATTTCGCTGTACAGTCTCACGTGTAAATATGCGATATCTTGTTTCAAATCCGCGGGTTTCATGGACCAGGTGTTGTTTGCGGAAGATATATTTTCCTCAGTCGCGTGCGTTCCGCCGGCGAATGAATAACGTTGGTATGGCTTGAGTCCATCACTTCCCCAGTGATTCGCGAAGTTCTTCTGCGCCATATCAAGCGCGTGTGCGGCGGCCACACGATTTGCCAGGTCATCGATAAAAACGGGAGACGCACCGGCAAGGGATCGTTCCTCATTTATCATTGCCAGCAGTTGATCTCGTAACGTAGTGACTAACGATTCTGGAATCTGGGATGTTTGAGTCGACCGTGGTTCAAGGAAACGAGGAAGAAGACTCAACGCTACACACTGGGTTGCGCTGCGAAGAAATAACCGCCGGTCGATGGATAAGGGTTGCGGGACAAGGCGACAGCGCATCGGCTTTCGAAACATATCGGGGGAGTTTTTGCGTCTTTGCTCCTTTGGGTCTCTGCGTGAAATTCCTGCCTCAATCAAAGCTTTCACGCAGAGACGCAAAGAAGCAAAGGCGCAAAGAAGCAAAGAAACCAACCGATACAAATGTTTGATTTACGGGCATTGCCGCTATTATCTCCATCAATTTGTACGTTGTCTCCTTAAACACCATTGCTAACGCTAATAACCGACTCAGACTCACTTGACCGTAGCGACTGCCCCTTTCCGACTTTTTCTACCCAACCTTGAGTGTGTAGCGACTGCTGACCTGCTCATGCTCTCTCTCTAACACTATGGCGCTAAATGGATTTCCGCTAGAATAGCATTGTATCTGGAGCACCCCCGTTCTCTCGCGCAGTCATTCTCGACTGCGCTTTTAGCGTGGATCCAACTTCGGCAAACACTATGTAGACCCGAGTTAACGTCCGCCACCGGGAACCTGGAAAGAGCGAAAACGTATTTTCGTAATATGACCGACCAGTTTGACGACACCGGCAAAATCGCTGAACGCCAGTCCCGGGCGAAAGAAGCTTTGCCCGAGCGCCTCATGCGCCGCCTGCTCGAGACGATGGGCGACTTGGTAGATCGGAGGTTTGGCCGCACTGTCGAACCAAAAAGCGGGCTTACCACATCAAAGTTAATCGATCGAATGAAAAGGCTGATTGATGAGCGTGTAAGAGACGAAGGTCCTCGCGGCAGAATCGCCCCGCATCACCTGAAATTGAAGGTTGAATGGGGTACACACTCCGAAGCGCCTATCGAGATTCTCAAAGATTTGGAACACGAAGTGGTCGCCGCGGCGATTGACCACATAAACGATCACCGGTACCGCACACTTGCGTCGGTTGAAATTGAAACGGAAGCCGACATTTTTACAACTGGTATCTCTGTTGATCCAACATTCGGGAAGTTCGAAGAAGAGTTGCGAAAACAGGATGAGGAACGTCGCGCCGAAGAGGCTGGCGTCGCTCCCCCACACGGACTTCCCCCACCAATTCCGGAAACAGTAATTCTAGCGAGAGCCACAGCCGCGAACAGTTCACGCGAAATTCCGTTGAGTTTTAGGGCTGGCGGAAAGCGTCTGACTGTGGGCCGAGCCGCTGACAGCGAACTTTCGTTGAATGATAAGAGTGTTTCTAAGATTCACGCGGCACTCATGTTAAGCGCAGAGGGAGCATTGCTGGTGGCGGATACAGGATCTACAAATGGCACGTATATCAACGGGCGTCGTATTGCTTACGGCGAGGCGCGCCAGATCAACGACGGAGACGTCGTCGGCTTTGGTGATGTCGAGGTTCGTTTTCGTAAAGAAGAATGAGAAAACCATTTAGCCGCAGATTTACGCAGATGTCCGCACATAATGAACCACCAGGCTGATCGCTGTATGCAAGGATCTTGCTTCTTAATTCATTGTTTCTTAATTCATTATTCTTATCGGCGTGTCTCTGCGTTCATCTGCGGGTAATAAAAAACCAGAATGCCATTATTTTTACTGCTTCAATCACCATCTCCAACTCCAATCGTTCCGCCCGTACCCGAAAAATTCCCTGCGCTTATCACGATAGTTTACGTCGCAGGCTTTGGCTTGATAGTTCTGCTACTGCTGCTCTCTTTCTTGCGTAACCGACGACGATTAGCCGGAGCCACAGCTGCCATACCGGCAGATCTTCCAAAGGAAATCCGGAAAAGATTGGGCTCGACGTCAACGAACCGAGGACTGCGCGCACTTAGATGGCTGTTCATCCTGCTCGCCTTTGGATTATTCGCAGTTCACATCTATTGGGCTCAATATGCGGCCGAGAAGAACGAAAAATTTCAGGAGCTAAGTTACAAAGACCTGCGAGCAAGGAGACTAGCTGAATCGACTCTGCGAGGCTGGATTCTTGATCGCAGCGGCCGCTTGGATAAAGCTCTTGCTCTCTATCATCGTGATTCGAACGGCGAGATTGTGCGCGAGTACCCAATGGACAAAGCGCTCGCTCACATATTCGGTTCGGATCGCGGGGATCCCGGGCTTGAACGGGCTCTGTTCGGAGTTCAAAGTGGCGCGCTACCCGAAGCCTGGCAGCTCGTAAGAAACCAGACTCTTCAGAATAGAGGAAACACCGATGTTCGCTTGACCATTGATCGAGAACTGCAACAGGCAGCAGTCGATCAATTAAAAGGTAAGCACGGCGCGGTGGTCATGCTCAACCCGCAAACAGGTGAAATCCTGGCACTGTACAGTGAACCGTCTTACAGCTTGAAGGAAGTCGAGGACGAAGCCACCTGGATCAAACTGGAAGCTAATCAGCGGGATCGCCCGCTGGTTAGTCGAGCCTTGGGCGCGTACTACATACCTGGATCAACTTTTAAAACTGTCACGATGATTGCGGCGTTCCTTGCAGGAGTGCAGGACACGGAATTTGTTTGCAGCGGCGGTGGCTTCTATGCAGCACCGGGAGCAAACGTAATTTTCGACGACGGTGGACCAGGTGAAGTTCACGGGAAAATCGGAATCGACACTGCGTATGAGGTGTCATGCAATCAGTATTTCGCTCAGATGGGCGTGAAGCTTGGTCCAGAGAGGCTGAAGGCAGCTGCGCAAATGCTGGGAATCGGAACTTACGACACAGCGGCGGAAGCTCTTCGCGGACGTAAAGAGCCTGAACTGTGGAATGCGTCGACCGAGGCGATCAAGCGAGCGATGGCTCCAAGAGAAGCAACTATTGTCACGGGAAAGCAAGTTACCCGGTATGACCTGGCCTTGATGGGCTATGGACAGGGATATGCGGGCCAGATGACACCCTTTCAGATGGCGCTAGCTGCGTCAGCTATCGCCAACATGGATGGAAAACTGATGAAGCCGAAAATAGAATTCAATCGCCCGCCTGAAGTGTTCAAGCAGGTCATGCCACCCGCCGTAGCTGCCCGGCTTCGATCCATTATGGGGCTTGTGACGGGAGGACCCCGCGGGACGGCTCGTGGTGTCTTTGGACCAGTCAAAGCCGCCGGCATAAACACAGGAGGAAAGACAGGAACCGCTCAGAAAGTGGTCCCGCTATTTGACCCGAAAACTGGCGAACCGAAAACTCGCCACAAGGTGGAACGGGATTATCGAGGCAATATCATCCGCGAATACGACGAAACGATTATGGACGAAGAGAATCCGCGGATTGATGGTTGGTTTTTGTGTATTGCTCCGCTCGAGAAACCGCAGATCGCCATGGCAATAATCGTGGAAGGAGGCGGTTACGGTTCGAAGTCTGCGGCGCCAATCGCGGCCGCACTGGTCATGAAAGCAAAGGATCTCGGGTATCTCAATATACCTGCGGGTGAAAAACCGGCGGAGGCGGCACCCGCACCGCCAGCGGCAACGCGACGGCGTAGGCAACAATAATTTGGAGTGCGGCGATTCGTCGCCGCTTTATCTCTGTTGCGTCCGGTCAGCGTTGAAAAAGCGGCGACAAGTCGCCGCACTACAAACTGAGAATTAATGAAGAATCGCGCTTCGTCACATCTGCTAATCATTCTGATAATTCTTGGCGTCGAGATCGCCGGTTATGTTGCCATTCACCGCGCCGGAATACTCCGCGGCTATGAAACCTCTGTCATCGGCGCGGCGCGAGATTTGATACTCTTCTTTCCGCTGATTGTTCTCGTGCTTTGGTTGTCGCGTGTGATGAAGTACTCAGGTAACTGGGTCCTTTTCACCACCGCTGTGGTGCTGTTCTCGATTGGGATGCTCGTTCAGTATCGCCTCTACAGCGATCCGGAATACAACGCGAGAAATAAAGCGGCAGCCCGCGAGGAAAAGATGGATGCGCTACGCACGCGCTACATCATGGAGAATTATGATCCCGCAAAGAAACAGTTGATGGGACTTCCTCCCACACCCGCTCAGCCTGTTGACATAAACCAGTTGCCACGCAAGGAATCGAATTACTCTGTTTGGAATGCACTTACGTCAAGTTATACCTGGATTCCGATCTTCTCGTTCATCGCGTTTGGCGTAGCGTATTCATTCTGCGTGCGAGATGGATTTTTGCTCTGGCTGCAACGAAACAGTTTCATCATTGTCTTATTAACGTTGGTTCCACTGGCAGCTGCAGTGGTGACTTCCAGCGCAGGCAAGGCGCTCGGCAACATGACGCCATGGGAACCTTCCAAGATCCCCTTCCTGCTTGGCTTCGCCGGAATCTTAACTGCGCGTTACAAGGATTTAGCTGAGACCTATTGGGGTATACCCCGAGCACGCGACATCATCCCTCTGGTGGTCATGGCTCTCCTACCGTTTGTTCCGTTCTTTGCGTTGAAGGATTTCGGTCAGATGCTGATCTTCAGCGGCGCGTATACGACTCTCTACCTCGTAGCCGTACGCCGCTGGCCACAGTTGTTGCTCTTCGTAGGTTCGGTATTGTTCGTCATCAGCATCCTTGTTGTAGGCGCGCTGCCTCGTGACATTCAGGAAAAGGTACCGATGCTGCCGACGATTGCGCGTCCGATACAGGCAGCGCTGCCGTCGCGTATTCAACAGCGTTTCCATCTGTGGCTTGACGGCTTTGATCCACCATCGCCGGAGGTTTCCTGGTGGAAAAAAGATTTTCAGGATGCACTAAACAAGGATCCAACGTTGAAGCAACTGGCGGAGCAGAGTCCCGCGATGCAAAAAAGCGTCAATGTGGACATCTGGTTCGATAAGCTTGCATTTCAGCCGGCGCAGGCCATCTTCGGTATCGCTTCTGGAAAGCGTTCAGGACGTGGTTTTGGTCTTGGATACCCTGAGGTTATTCCCATTGCCGATTCAGATTACGTGTACGCCGCGATTGCTGAAGAAATGGGCCTGGCAGGTGGTGCGGTGGTCATTTTTGCCATCATCATTTTTGTCGCGGCCGGGGTTCGCACTTCGCTGGATGCGCGTGATATGTTTACCAAACTGTGCGCGGCCGGTCTGACAGCCTTTGTTGGTTTTCAGGCGTTGGTAAATGTTGGAGGTATACTGCGCGCGTTGCCAATGACTGGCATTACGCTTCCGTTTGTGAGTCACGGTGGTTTTAGTTTGATCACGAGCTTTGCAATGCTGGGAATGCTGATGGCGTTTTCGCACCGGAACGCGCGTGACAGAGTGCTCGTCACTGAAGCGCCCGAGCGATATGTTCCATCAATAGAATTGGAGGCAGTAGAGTAAAGCCTGCCGGTGACACCCTGGTCAGTTTCGAAGACAATATCCGCATCAACATCGAAACGGCGAGGTAAACGCTCAGGCAGTTTGGAGACTCAAAATGAGCAGCTCCGAGAAACAACCGACAGTCGAATCTTCCGCGCTAAGCGACCGAGGTCTGAACGAACGCCGACCTCTGAATGAAGACGCATTTCTGGCTGACAGCACGCGCTGTATCTTTGCAGTGGCGGACGGCGTCGGCGGTGCCGAAGCAGGCGAGGTAGCTTCCCAAACTGCGATTGAGGTGCTCGACGAGGCGTTCCGTCATCAGGTCCCGGATACGGATGCGGAAGATCTGATGGAGCTCGCAATTCAGCGGGCCAATGCCTCAATTCACCAGATGGCCCAGGAGCATGCACGCTTCTCGATGATGGCAACAACCATCGTTGCTTTGCACATAAAGGATGGCGTGGCGACGATTGGACATGTTGGTGACTCGCGACTCTATTCCCTGACTCCTTCAGGCCATCTAATTCGTGAAACCGAAGATCATTCAGTTGTCGAGGAAGAAGTACGAGCTGGGCGAATGACACGCGAACAGGCGGCGCACCATCCGAGTAAGAACGTAATCAGCCGGGCGTTGGGCGCTGAAGAAAATGTCGAAGTTGATATGAAAACAATGCCCGTCGAAAACGGAACGGAGTTTGTGCTTTGTAGCGACGGTATCACCCGGCACGTTTCGGATGCAGAGATTCGGCAGTTGCTTCTCCAAAATGATGACCTTGGAGAAACATGCCATGAACTCAAGAAGCGCTGCTATGAGCGCGGAGCCGAAGATAACCTTACGGTTGTGGTTGTTCGAGCCGGAGAACGCATAACTTCAGAGCAACGCTTCGGAGAACTGGAGCCGACGATAACGCCAGAAATGGACATGTTTCCTACGTTGGATGCAACGCCACCAGAAGCCGTGTCCGCCAGTGAGCCAGACGGACATCGATTAGTGCCTGCCTCGCGTATCGCGTTTCCCGCAGCCGCAGCCAATGAAGTCACTGCACTTTCGGAGAACCAGGTTACGACCTCGAATGATCGGCCTTTGAGAATTTCAGATTCAAAACCGGCGGCGTCCCCGGGATTAGGACGAATGTTTGTGCTGTTGCTATTCATCCTTGCGGTAGGGGGCGCATTCTACGCCGGCACAAGGTTCAAAGGAGCAATCCCCTTCCTTCGCCCGGCGGCCGAGAACCAGGCGTCAGTCGCCCCGGCAGCTCCGGTCGAGGACCCGTTTGACAAGTTCGAGAGATCGAGGCGTCTTGTCGATAGAGACCCGAATGTATGGATGACGGGTGAGATGCAGCAGGAACTTGCTGCCCAGGGGATTCAGAAGCCGCTCGATTCCAATAAACCTGATTTTCTTTATCTTTATGGACGAGCTTCATTACTCTCCGGCAACGTCGAAGAAGCCGCGCGAGCATTTGAAGCTGCGATTGCAAAGGCAGATCTCGACACGTCGGGCGCGAGCGCGACAATTAGAAAAGAAGCCACTCTTGGTCTTGCCGCTGTGACACTGCGCTCAGAGAAGGAGCGCGAAAATGCCCTCAAGCGTTACGACGAAATGGTCTCGAAACCCGCTGCGAGTACTTCTCCTTGAAGCCCTCCCTGGTCCGTTTGCCAGCATCTAACGGAAGGTTTTGCGATGCGTTACAGCGCGAACTGATGCCGGAACTCAAACTACAGCAGAGCAGACTTGACGGCCGTTATGACATTATTGAATGTCTTGGTCGCGGCAGTTATGCCGAGATCTATGTCGCGCATGACAACGCAGCTCTAGACAATGCGCCGCGGCGTGTTGTGATCAAAGCACTGAATATGTTCCTGCAGGACTGGCCGGACGCTGAGTTGGAACGGACACTTGTGGTGAACTTTCAAAATGAGGCAATCGCACTCGATCGTGTTCGCCACCCAAACGTAATCAGCCGGTTAGGTCATGGAACAGCGATAGACCTCGAAGGGACGACTTTTCACTATCTGGTCCTGGAGTTTTTGTCTGGAGGCGATCTTGCTGCTCTCGCTCGACGCGCACCATTGCCATTGGGAAAAGCGCTTGGGTATCTTGAGCAAGTTTGTTCAGGTCTTGCTCACGCGCACAAAACGGGGATCATTCATCGAGACATCAAGCCACAGAATCTTTTGCTGACCGCCGACAAACGCATTGTAAAAATTGCGGACTTCGGAGTTGCGCGTCTCGAGGCGAGCGAAGGCGCTATCACGCGAGTGGGCACCAACATTTATTCGGCGCCGGAACACAATCCGCTCGTGCAAACAGGGCAACTTGACCCATCCATGTTGACCTCTTCGCGGGAGCTAATGCCGGCAGCAGATATCTATTCACTGGCAAAAACAACTTACACTTTGCTTGCTGGTGAGTCGCCACGAATGTTTGCGCAGCATCCGATCACCTCGTTCCCGTTGAGGTTTGATAACGAATTCTGGACTCAGCCGATACTTCGGGTACTCGAGAAAGCAACCCAGACACGCATCAGCGATCGGTATCAAACCGTTGAGGAGTTCTGGGACGAGCTCGCCGAAGCAGCTTTGCCTCCTACGAAACCCCTTGTGATGTCTGACGTTGATGCTGCCAAGCGTCCGAGTGCTGACCTGAACCTGGATGTCGATGAATTCACTCAGGCAGCGCCGCCTCGAGCACAATTCGATGTGCCAGACGCGCCGCAGACACGTTCCGAGTTGAACGTTGAATCCCCGCGCCGTCCGCGGATAGTCGTGCCATTTGACAAGATGAAAGCGGCGGCTTTAATGAACGATGCAGGTTCGACCGGTAACCGATTAACTGCTGCTGATTCAGGTCATATGCTGCGCGACTCACCCGCGGCGAACAGGACGCGTCGATTTCTGGTTGCGCTCTTGCTTATCCTGGCTTTCTCTGGAATGCTGCTGGCTACGCATAAATACGTAACGTCACATTGGAACCCGAGTAGTTGGGTTCCTCAGCTGGGTGACACTTTCGTGGTGGGCCGGGAGGGTGTTACAACTACTGATGTGAATCTGCGCCCGGACGCCAGTACGGCGAATACACCGATTGGGGTGGCGGAGATCGGATCGAAAGTTAAAGTTTTGAATATCAACAACAATTGGTACGAAGTTCAGGTGCTGGAGCACGGTAGGATGAAAAGCGATCCGTACTCATCAGATCGCGGCTGGATAAATAAGAAGTTCGTTAAGTTTGATTGACCGAATGCTTCGGGTTTTTTCGTGTAATGGGACTACTGGAATCAATTAGAAAGTGGATCGATGGCGAGACTGGCGAGGACATACTCGAGTCTGCCGACGAGCATGCGCGTCCACGACGAATTTGGGAAGAATTCCTGGTTAAGATCGCCCGCGAAGTTGAAGCAGTGATGCAACGCGAAATGTTCACTCCACCGGGTGGTCCAACCTACATCCCGCGAGAATACATCGTCTATCTCAGTAACGATGATGACAAAGACTGGCAGGGCGACAAGCGACGCGGTCTCGAACAAGGGTTATTCCATGTGCTTTCAGAACGAGCGAAAGAATTGAGTGGCTCAACTCATCTCGCCGTGAAGTCATTTGCGGTCGAATTGCGAGTGGATGGCACGCTGAACAAAGGAGAGTTTCGAGTCCAGCCGTTGTGGGATGAATCCGAAAGTGGCCACACAATGGTGACCTCACGCGCGCAGCCGACTCCGAATTTCAACGACACGATTCGCGAAACGATGGAGACGGCCGAAAACGAGCAGACGGTCGTTAGAAGAAAGCCTCAGGCACTTTATTCAGTTGAGGTATGGCGCAACGGCGTGAGAGAGGCTGTCGTGCCGGTGATGAAAACGGACATTACGATCGGCCGGGGCTCGAGATCAGTTACAGTTGATTTACCGATCAAAGGCGATCCAGAAGTGAGCCGCATTCATGCCGAGCTCTCGCGCGACAATCAGGGCCGTTACTGGGTCGTGCCGAAAGGTCGTAACGCTACCTTATTGAACGGCCGAGAGCTTCCACGTGAAGAACCCACAGAAGTTTTCCCGGACCAAAAGATTTCCATCTGCACGTTCATTCTGCGGATCCAGCCGAGTTAGCGCACCCGCTCGAGCTCCATTACAATCAAGTGATCAGGAGGGTCTCTATGGAGATCTCAGCTACGGTTAAGAATTCGCTCACGGGCCACGAAGTTTCAATGCGATCAGGTACCGCTTCGCAATCGCTCGCTGTTAAAGCAAAAGCCAGCGGTAAGGGTTCGGCAATCAGTGGGGGTGAGTTTTTCATGCTCGCGCTAGCTATTTGCTACTGCAATGATCTTTACCGTGAGGCTGAACGTCTTCACTTGAACATCGAAACCGCGGAGGTTGAAGCAAGCGCTGACTTTCCAGGAATTGGCCTCGCAGCTACTAATATCCGCTATCGCGCTACAGTAGTTTCGTCCGCACCTAATTCGGCAATCGCTGAACTCCTACGCCAGACGGATGCGGTGGCGGAAGTGCACAACACACTTCGAGCTGGTGTGCCGGTTGAACTGGTGTCGCCGATTATCTCAGGTTGATATAAATCTTCTCCACGGCAGAGGCTGTGTCAAAACTCGGACACCACCGGTTTCAAGCCGGTGGTATCCCATTTTTGACAGAGTCTTGGAAGGCGGATGGTCCGCATCGCATTAGGGCGACGATGACTATTAGCGAATCTCAGCGGGGGTGAACCGCCCTTCCCTACCTGAGAGACTTTTTGACTTGAATTGTTACCCTTGTGTCCTGAATGCCTCTACACTATTGATTTGTATGATCACGCTTGTGACTTGAATGCCTCTACAGGCGAATTAGTGTCTGGTTAAGCTTTCGACCGACACCTGAAATTGCTCGAGTTAGAAGTCTCTCAGGTTAGGAAGGGTGGTTTACCCCCGCTCACGCTGCGGCATACTCAATGGCGCATGCCAAGCTTCTTCCAATATTTACAGCGGTCTTTCGTAATCGCGCAGGGTCAAGGTGAGCGTTAGACGATTACGAGTTTTTTCGCTGATATGACAAGAGAACGCATGAGATATTACTCTCTTTCGCCCGCGTCCGTTCTGCCGCTGATTGTTTGGGTTATTGCTCTCTCCGTGCCATTAACTATTGCTGCTCAACAGCCGAATAGAGGCGGGTCCGTTGGGAAAGGTCATCGGGCTACTCCTAAGGTCCGATTCGACTCTGGCAACAGCGCACTGAGAATTCCTCTTGAGATTGACAACAACATTATTTTGATGCGTCTCAGAGTAAACAATTCCAAACCTTTGAAGTTCATCTTTGATACAGGTGCGTCGATTTCAGTAATAAGTTCTAAGCGAGCAGCGGACCTAGGCTTGAAAACGCAAGGGAGATTCCGGGGTGATGCCACCGGTGGCAAAATCGAAGGCTCTGCGATTAAGCGTGTTGTGTTAAGCGTCCAGGGCGCACAAGTTTCTGATCAGACAATCGCCGCCATCCCATTCCCGACCCCACCTGGTTTCGAATTTGATGGAATAATCGG
>Ga0114129_10010582_pt1 | contig 13151 bp, 13 predicted proteins | sample RhiMetdeltSRZDD1_FD_80071 | JGI IMG/M metagenome (GOLD analysis project Ga0114129, IMG submission 80071) | Populus rhizosphere microbial communities from Tennessee, USA - Rhizosphere MetaG P. deltoides SRZDD1 (version 2) (version 2) | ecosystem: Host-associated > Plants > Roots > Rhizosphere >...
ACTGGGGCGGCGTCTTCGTCGGCGCCCGCCGGCTCGTCTACTAGCCGCTCCCGCTACAGCACTAGACGGCGACCTCGCGGAGGACGTCACCCTCGGCTAGACCGAGGCGTTCGCACTCCCCGCTGGCGAGCTCGAGCACCGACTCGGCGGACTTGGAGGCTGCACGCGTGACCTCTATGTAGGCCGCCACAACTCGATTCTCGCCGTGCGCCGGTGGCGAAGTGAACCGAAGGGGTGGTTCCACCTACCCCTTCGCGGTGCGGAGTGGCGCGCACGAACTGACTCAATTGGATCAGTCGAAGCAGCGCCGGGATCCCTGGCCTGCGAATCCAACAGGAAGGAATCCATTCTCATGGATCGCTTCAACGTCTGGGTTGGCTCGCTCCTCGCGCGCTCCCAGGATCTCAAGAAGGACGAGGGTCAGACCTTCGTCGAGTACGCGCTCGTGCTTGCGGTCATCGTCGTCGGCGTGCTGCTCGCTGCCACGTGGACGGGCCTGACCGGCGCCATCCAGGGCGCGATCAACGACGTCGTCGGCGCGTTCTAGGCCGGTCGAGCGAAAGCGCAAAACGTCCAGTCAGGGCCTCCCTCTTGCGGCGGAGGCCCTGACGGAACTCTCTTGAAATGAGAACACTTACACACAAGCTTTGGTTGCGACTGCGGCGGACGGACGGCCAAGCGTTCGTCGAGTTCGTGATCGTTCTGCCGCTGCTCGTGATGCTTGTCATGGGCATCGTGCAGTTCGGCCTCGCTTTCCACAACTACCTCTCGATCACCGACGCGACCCGCGTCGGCGCACGGGCTGCCGCTGTCAAGCGCACCTCAGGCGCCTGCGCCGCCGCGACCACGGCGATCCAGAACACCGTCTCCGCCGAGCAGTGGAGCACCATCTCGAGCCGGATCACGTGCACCACGCCGGACGGGACGGACACGGGCGACCAGGTCAAAGTGATCGTCAAGTACCCGTACAGCATCGGACTTCCCGGCTTCAGCGCCTCCGGCGATCTGACCGCGAGCGCGACGGAGCGGCTCGAATGAGCTTGCTGCTGACACGCATGCGCAACGACTCCGGGCAGGCGCTCGTCTTCGTCGCCCTCATCCTCATGGTGCTCGTCGGCATGGCTGCCCTCGTCGTCGACGGGGGCTCCTGGTACCAGGCCGACCGCCGGCTGCAGACGGCGGCGGACGCCGCGGCGCTTGCCGGGGCACAGCATCTTCCGACCGAGCAGACCCAAGCGCGCACGGTCGCACTCGACTACGCACAGAGGAACTACGGCGGGATCCCCGCGCCGGCGGTGGACTTCCCGGACGTCGGCACGATCAACGTGTCCGCCACAGCGCAGGCGCCGGGCATCTTCGCCCGCATCTTCGACATCGACGAGGTCACCGTGCGCGCCGAGGCGCAGGCACGTGTCTTCGGTCCGTCCGAGCTCAAGGATGTCGCGCCGATCGCGGTCCATACGAGCATGGCATGCATCGTCACCGACCCGACCTGCTTCGGCCAACCGAAGACGCTGACGCTCACGGAGAACTTCGAGTTCGACCCGACCAAGAGCAAGTTCGGCCTTCTCGACCTCGACCGTGACGGCAGTGCCGGCGCGGGCGACATGAAGGACTGGCTCGAGAACGGCTATACGGACTTCCTTCCCATCGATGAGGACTACCCGGCGGCGAACGGCGAGAAGAACGGCATCAAGAAGGAGCTCGAAGACGCCGCTGCCGCGCAGCGCGTGCTCCTTTTTCCCGTCTACGACACCGCCAACGCGAGCACGGGCTACCACGTCATCGGCTGGGCCGCGTTCGTCATCGACAAGGTGGTCAAGTGGAGCGGCAAGCTCCACGAGCTCACCGGCCACTTCGTGACCTTCATCGCCACCGACCTGGCCGCCGGCAACCCAATCACCGACCTCGACAAGGACTTCGGCGTGCACGTGATCACGCTGACCAAATGAGAAGCGAAAGGACGCTCCCTTGACCAAGACCAGACTTCGAAATCTCATGGTGCCGCTCGCGCTCGCCGTACTCGCGGCGGTGCTCATCGGCGCCTACATCGTCAGCTATCGCAACAGCGTCACCGAGGGCGCCGGCCTGGTGAAGGTCATGGTCGCCGCACGCGACATCCCGACTGGCACGACCGGAGCGACGGTCGCAAGCGGCGGCTACCTGAAGAGCGAGAGCATTCCCCGCCGAGCTGTCGTGCCGGGCTCGGTCGTCAGCGGCGCGCCGCTCACATCACTCGTTGCCACCGATCCGATCCACAAAGGCGAGCAGATCACGCTTCGTCAGTTCGGGCCGATGACGCAGGCCGGGATCTTCGGCAAGTTTTCGGGTAGAGAGCGGGCCGTCGCGCTTCTGGGCGAGCCCACGCAACTCCTGGCCGGCACCGTCTCGGACGGCGACCGCGTGGACGTCATCGCCGATGTTCAATACAGGTTGGGCGGCCTCACCCGTGCCTCGTCGCGCGTGATCCTGCGGAACCTGCTCGTGTTGGAAGCTGCGGACGGCGAGGTGACCATCGCCAGCGGTGAGAAGACCTCCACGACGCTGGTCATGACCGACCGCCAGGCCCAGACGATGAGCTGGGCGCTACAGAACAGCAATTGGTTCCTCGCGCTGCGCCCGACCGCTCATCCGCGCAACAGCGGCCCGAGCCTCGAGACGCTGAAGACCGTCCTCGGCCGTGGAATGTCTCCCGACAGGGCCAGCAGGCAGATCGCCGGCGACTTCCCGGAGAGCCTCCGTGGGTAGCAACGGCTACAGACCGAAGCTCCGCGTCGTCCTGAGCGGCCCCGCCGCCGACCGGCTCGAGCCGGCGCTCGAACGCGAGCCCGGAATCTCGATGCTCGGGCTGGGCGAAGCCGACGGCTCGTCGCCGACGGACGTGGCACTCCACGTGGTTGAGTCCACGTCGGATCGGAACGTTGCCGAGGAGGTGCGTCGTCTCCGTGAAGTCGCGGACGCGCCGCTGATCCTGGCTGCGTACGGCGAGCCGAACGGGATCGTTGAGACCGGCCTCGCAGTGGGCGCAGTTGACGTGCTGATCCTGCCGCAGCCGACCGAAACACTGCTGTTCGCGCTCCACAAGGCCGCGATCGCGCCGGTGGCAACCAGGGCCGGCAAGGTCGTGACCGTGTTCTCGCCGAAGGGCGGGAGCGGCAAGACCGCGCTGGCCACGAACCTCGCCGTGGCGGCCGCGCAATCGGGCCAGAAGACACTCCTTGTCGACCTTGACCTGCAGTTCGGCGACTCGGCGCTGACGCTCGCCATGACTCCGCGGGCGACGATCGCCGACCTCGCCGCTTCGAGCGGCAACGTCGACGGCGAGAAGCTGAAGTCGTTCATCACGACCGACGACAGGACGGGTGTCGCCGTCCTGCCCGCGCCACAGCGCCCGGAGCAGGCGGACCTGGTCGGCCAGACAGAGCTCGGCGCCGTCCTCGACGCTGCAAGGCACGCCTACGACGCGGTCGTGATCGACACGGGGCCGCTGTTCGACGCGGCCGTGCTTGCAGCGCTTGACCACAGCGACCAGCTGCTGCTCGTCAGCAACCCCGAGGTCACATCGCTCAAGAACGTCCGCATCGGACTCGAGACGATCGACCGCCTCGGCTTTGCCCGGGAACGCGTCTCGCTCGTGGCCAATCGCATCGGCGCCGCAGGCGCGGTCAGCCGAGATGACATCGAGCTGGCCCTGGACGCCAAGATCGCATTCGAGCTCCCCGACGACCCACACGTGCCGGCCGCAGTCAACCGCGCGCTGCCGGTCGTCGTCGCCGATGAGAGCAGTCCGTTCTCGCGTGCGATCGCCGAGCTCTTGCCGTCGGTCTTCCCAGCGCCGGACGCCGATGAGCACGCCCCCGAGACTGGCCGGAACCGCCGCTTCCGCCTGCGGAGCCGGCGATGAGCGGGCCCGAGCGGAACGGCTTCTCCCGCACGGCCGAGAGCTCGCTCCTTGCCGAGCGGCTCCAGGCCGATCGCGGCTCCGTGCCGCGGCGCGCACGCGACCCACACGCAGAGCTGAAGACGAAGATCCACCGGACCTGCATCGCTCGGCTCGGCAGCGCCTTCCTCAACCTCGAGGGAAGCAACGAACTTGCCAGTCGAGTCCGACAGATCGTCAACGAGGAGCTGACCGCCGAGGAGGCTCCGCTCAGCCCGGCGGACCGCGCCGACCTCGAGCGGCAGATCGCCGACGACATCCTCGGCTACGGGCCGCTGGAGCCCTACCTCCAGGACCCGAGCGTCACCGAGGTGATGGTCAACGGCTTCGACCAGGTCTACATCGAGCGGGCCGGCCGGATCGAGGAGACCCAGACATCCTTCCTCGACGACGCCCACCTGCTGCGGATCATCGATCGCATCGTCTCGCAGGTCGGGCGGCGCATCGACGAAGCCTCGCCGATGGTCGACGCGCGCCTGCCCGACGGAAGTCGCGTCAACGCGATCATTCCCCCGCTCGCGCTCCGCGGTCCTTCGCTCACCATCCGCAAGTTCGCCCGCGACGCGCTCACGCTCGAGCACCTCGTCGGGCTGGGCACGCTCACGGAGCAGACGGCCGAGTTCCTGGCCGAGTGCGTGCGCGGCAAGCTCAACCTCCTCATCTCCGGCGGCACCGGCACCGGAAAGACGACGCTGCTGAACGCCGTGTCGGCCCACGTGCCGCACGCCGAGCGGGTGGTCACCGTCGAGGACGCGGCAGAGCTGCGGCTGCTGCAGCGACACGTCGTCTCGCTCGAGTCGCGGCCGCCCAACGTCGAGGGCGAGGGCGAGATCAGGATCCGTGACCTCGTCCGCAACGCCCTCCGCATGCGACCCGACCGGATCATCGTCGGGGAGGTTCGTGGCGCCGAGTCGCTCGACATGTTGCAGGCGATGAACACGGGCCACGACGGCTCGCTGACCACGATCCACGCCAACTCGGCGCGCGACGCTCTGCACCGGCTCGAAATGCTCGTCCTGATGGCGGGCGTCGAGCTCCCGGTCAAGGCCATCCGCGAGCAGATCGCCGGCGGCTTCGACCTCCTCGTCCACATCGGGCGACTCGTCGATGGGTCGCGTCGGATCACACAGATCACGGAGATCTCGGGCATGGAAGGAGACGTCGTCACCCTCCAGGACCTCTTCGTCGCCCGTGCGCCCGAGCACGGAGCGTGGAACGGCACCGGGCTCCTGGGGCCGCTGCACACGACGGGCCTCCGGCCCGGCTTCCTGTCCAAGCTCAGCGCCAACGGCGTCGAGCTGTCGCCCTCGACGTGGCTAGGTGCCGCGTGAAAAAGCGGCTCCTCGCAGCCCTTGCACTGAGCACGCTCATACTCCCGGCGGCCGCAGCAGGAGCCGATTCAGGCGCCGTGCAGATCCGCCGGGTCGACGCCGATCGGTTCCCGCTCGTGCGGGTGACGGTAGTAGTGCCCTCGGGTAGCCGTCCGTCCCTCGCCGAAGGCGGCCGCCGTGCCGAGTTCGTCAAGGTCCGGGAGCTCGGCGCCGCGCAGGCGACGGTGCTCGCGGTCGACAACTCGGCGTCGATGGCCGGCCGCCCGCTGCGCGAGGCGAAGCGGGCCGCGGCAGCGTTCCTGTCGCGCCAGCAGGCTGCCGGCGACGCCGGTCTCGTCGCGTTCGGGCACGAAGCCCTGTCCCTGACGCCGCCCCGCGCACCGCAATCCAACGTGGCGCACGCGCTCAGGGCACTCGCTCCGGACTCGCAGAAGGGGACAGCCCTCTACGACGCCGTGACACTTTCGGTTGGCCGACTGAAGGAGATGACGACAGGCAGCCGGGTGCTCGTCCTGCTTACGGATGGCCACGATCTCGGCTCGCGAAGCTCGCTGCAACAGGCGATCGCCGCCGCACAGGAGGCGAACGTCGTGGTCTACGCGATCGCCGCGGGCGCGCGCACGGACGTAAAGCCCCTGACGGCCCTCGCCTCAGAAACCGGAGGCAGGCGCTTCGATGCCGCCGACGCAAGAGGCCTCGGCGCCGCCTACCGCGCACTCGGGCGCGAGCTCGACCGAACGTGGCAGCTCTCCTATCTCTCGGCCGCCCGCGAGGGTGACGTCATGCCACTGAGCGTCCGCGCCGCGGAAGCGGCGTCGACGACCTCACTCCGTATCCCCGAAGGGGACGAAAGCGGGGGCCTCGTTCCTCGCTCCGTCGCCGGGAGCCCGATCACCGCGGCCGCCGTCGTCGGCCTGGCCGCCCTGCTGTTTGGCGCGGCGGGCTTCGCGGGCCGCCGCCGCCGACGCTCGTCTGAGATCACCCGACTGCTCGAGCCTCACCTGATGCCCGAGCCCGACGACAAGCGCCCGACCGAGTCCGCCCGCTTTGCATCGCTGCTCGGCTGGACCGAGCGATCGATGAGCGACCTGCCCGGCTCACAGCGCCTGACCCGCGACTTGGGCCGCTCCGGGGTCAAGCTGCGCGCAGGCCTTGTTCCCTACCTCGCAATCGCCGCGGCCTTCGGCTTCGGCGCCGTCGGAACGATCATCGGCGCGCCGCCCGCGGTCGCCCTGCTGCTGATGCTCGGCGGCCTCCTGTCCCCGTTCGTCGGCCTGTCCATCGCCGGCAAGCGCCGGACCAAGGCCTTCGACCGGCAGCTGCCAGATGTCCTGGCGACGATCGCCTCGACCCTTCGCGCGGGACACGGCCTCCGGACGGCGCTACGCGCAATCGCCGACGACGGTGCGTCGCCGTCCTCCGACGAGTTCGCCCACGTCCTGGGTGAGGAGCGACTGGGACGTCCGCTAGACGAGGCGATTGCCGCGATGTGCGAGCGGATCGGGTCGCCCGATCTCGAGTACGTCGCGACGGCCGTGAGGGTCCAGTCGCAGACGGGTGGCTCGCTCGCGGGACTCTTCGACACCCTCTCAGAGACCGTTCGAGAGCGGCAGCGGCATGCCCGCAAGGTCAAGGCCTTGACCGCCCTCGGCCGCATCTCGGCGATCGTGCTCGTGTTGATGCCGATCGCGCTCGCGGCGCTCATGACGCTGCTCAGCCCCTCATACATGGCGCCGCTGTACACGACCTCTAGCGGCCACACGGCGATCGTCGTCTGTGCCGTGTCGATGGCGATCGGCTCCCTGCTCCTGAAGCGAATCGTCTCGGTGAGGTTCTAGATGATCATTCTCCTCGTCGCCGGGCTCGGCTGCCTCGCACTCCTCGGATTCCAGCTCGTCCGCCCGCGCGCGAACGCCGAGCACCAGCGCCGTGCAGCACTCGCAGCGGTCCGCTCCACGGCGGCAGGCGTTACGGCCGCCGCCCCTGCGCCCGGGCCGACGTCCGAGCTTCCCGCGCGCGTCTCCGCTCTGCTTGTGCGGATCCATCTGAAGCTCTGGCGAAAGCAGTCCCAGGACGACGTCGCCGCGCAGCTGCGCCGCGCGGGCACCTCTCGCCGCCTGACCGCCGAGCGCTTCATGGCGGGCCGGGTCGGTCTGATGATCTTCGGCGTGCTCGCGGGCTTCATGCTCGTGGACGGCGGAAGGCGGATCGTGCTCGCGATCGTCTTCGCGGCGGCAGCCGGCTACCTGCCCGGCTTCTTGCTCAGTAGGGCCGCCACTCGGCGGGCTGCCAGGATCGACGCCGAGCTGCCGCACTTCGTCGACCAGCTCGCGATTGCAATCGAGGCCGGAATGAGCTTCGACGCCGCGATCAGCCATCTGGCGGACGCGAACGACGGGCCACTCGCCGACGAGCTCCACCGGATCCTCAGCGGGCTTCGGATCGGCCAGTCCAGGCGGGCCGCCGTACGCGGCTTCGCCGAGCGCGTGGGCAGCGAGAACGCGATCGCCTTCGCCAATGCGGTGCTCTCCTCGGATCAGCTCGGGTCGCCGCTCGCCGGCATCCTTCGCTCGCAGGCGGCGGACTTCCGCCACCGCCGGCAGATGTACGCCGAGGAGCGTGCGCAGAAGGCTCCGGTGAAGATGCTTTTCCCGATCGCGATCTTCATCTTGCCGGTCATGTTCGTGGTCATCCTCGTTCCGGCGTTCCTCGGAGGGAGCGTGCTCTGATGCTCCGCTCGAGGCTTCGCAACAGCTCAAAAACACTCATCCACCAAGCAAGGAGAAACACGTCGATGCGCGATCTCAATGCCCTTCTGGGTCTAACGAAGCTGACCGCTCCTCCGGAGAAGCAGTCCGGCGCGCGACGCGCGCAGGATCGATCAGTGGCCCGAAGGTCGCTGACGAGGATCACGGCGGGTGCGGTGCTGGTTGCCGTCCTGACCGTGTTTGCTGCGGCCGCCGATGCTCGGCAGCAGACACTGTCGGCGGCCGCGATTGCGTCGCCGACGGCTGTTGCGCCGGCGAACGGTCTCGTCGTTGACGCGCTGCCAGCATTTTCGTGGGCGGCTGTCGCGACGGCGGACCGGTACGAGTTCCAGCTCGCCGCCGACGCCGGGATGAACTCGCCCGTGCTCGGCAGCGGCGACGATCAGTTCACGACGCGCAACACGCGCGCGACGCTGAAGAAGACGATCCCGAACGGCACCTACTGGTGGCGCGTGCGGGCGCTGCAGGCGAACGGGACACCATCGCCGTGGAGTCCGCCACGGGCGATCGTGAAGTCGTGGACGTCGGCGCCGGCGCCGCAGTCACCGACCCAAGGCGCGATCATGGTGCACCCGACGCATCCGCTTGCGCTGCGCTGGTCGACGGTGCCACGCGCTGCGAAGTACATCGTCTCGATCGCCACCGATCCCTCGCTCGGCACGCTTGTGAGCCCTAAGGCAGAGACCTCTGGAACGGTCTACGCGCCTCGCTCCACGCTCTTGTCTCCAGGGACCTACTACTGGGGCGTGACGGCGGTGGATGCCCAGGGGCATCGCGGCGCATCCTCGCCGGTCCAGTCGTTCACATGGACCTGGCCGACGAGCACAACTGCTCGGGTGGACGACGTGTTCGCGGCGCCGGAGGTGTTCGATCCACTGTTCTCGTGGGATCCCGTCGCCGGCGCGGCGAGGTACGAGCTCGAGATCAACCCATCCGTCGACTTCGCGCCCGGCTCGAAGGTGTGTTGCACGAGCCCGGTGATCGGCAGCTCGTACGCGCCGACGGTCGTCTTCAAGGACAACATCTACTACTGGCGAGTTCGCGCACTGGACACGAGCGGGAATCCCGGCGTTTGGAACGCCGGCCCGACGTTTGACAAGAGATTCGACAAGGTGCCGCCTACTCCGGGCCCGAGCATCAAGAACCTGCGGATGCGCGACAACCTGGCGGATCCGGGGAGCGACGCCGATCCGGTCACGGCCGGCTATCAGACGCGCGTGCCCGCGCTCCGCTGGGACCCCGTGGCCGGCGCGGCTTCGTACGAGGTCGACGTCACACGCCACACCTCGGGCATCTGTGATTGGTCCGGAAACAGTGGCCATTGGCGCGTGAATACGGCTGTGCCGTTCTGGACGCCTCTCGGCTCCAGCTGGTTGGGGGGCAAGCCCTACTCCGACCCGATGGCCGTATCGTCGGACAGCAACACCAGCCTCGCGGCGGGTCAGGGGTACTGCGCCCGTGTTCGCGCGCGCAGCGACCGCGACAACGCGAACGCCGACGTCTACGGCGACTACACCTACGTCGACGACGGCACCGGTAAGGCATTCACCTTCCTCGGCTACCCAGACAGGGCGCGCGAAGCCCAGGATGGCTTTTACCTCGCCGCAAGCGACTATCTGCTGCCACAGACGGGCTCGATGAACGGCCGCACACCGTTCTTCAGCTGGAAGCCGCTGCCCAGAGAGCTCGCGCAGTCGTACTACGTCCTCGTCTCGAAGGATGCGAACTTCAGCAACATCGTGGACTACGCCTTCACCCAGCTGCCGGTGTACGCGCCGCGCACCTCGACCAGGCCAACGACATACTCCGACGAGACCACGTTGTACTACTGGGCCGTCCTGCCGGCGATCGGGATGAACGGATCGCTCGCAACCGGCGATCCATTGGCGGCCTCGCCGCAGAGCTTCCAGAAGCAGTCCACGCCGCCTGTCCAGACGGCGCCGGCGAACGGCGCCTCGGTCGAGCTCCAGCCGACCTTCCGGTGGACTCCGGTCGAGGGCGCCCGCCGCTACCGGGTACAGGTCGCGGACGATCCGACCTTCGGCTCCCTCCTCGACGACGTGCTCACCGATTCGACGGCGTACACGAGCAACACCTCGTACCCGGCCGACACGATCCTCTACTGGCGCGTCCGCGCCGACGACGAGAATCTGGTCGGCCTGACCTGGTCGGCGATCGGGACCTTCCGCCGCAGGCTCGCCGCGCCTGTCGCGAGTGCGGCCAACCCCGGCTCGGGTGAGAGCATCCCTCTTTGGACCTGGGCACCGGTGAACGGAGCGGTCGGCTACGACGTCGAGGCCGACGAGCCCGACGGGGATCACCCTCTGTTCCTCGACTTCCGTTCGGCTGCGTTCACGGCCGTGAAGATGACAGGCACCGGCATCTATAGCTGGCGCGTCAGGGCCCTGTTCCCGAAGCAGACAGGCACTCAGACCCAGCCGGGACCCTGGTCGGCGACCAAGTCCTACGCGCGAACGATCGCTGAGCCGGGCGGCGCGCGGACGGAGCGGAGTGGTGTCTCGGTGCTGCTCTCGTGGAACGCGAAGCCGGCCGCGAAGAACTACCGGGTTCTGATTTCACAGCGGGCGGACTTCCAGCAGAACGTGGAGCAGGTCGATACTGACAACACGAGCTTCGCACCGACGCTCGTCTCCTATGCATACCGCTCCGGCGGAACCTTCTGGTGGCGCGTCGCCGCCCAGGACGAGGACAGGAACATCGGCGACTTCAGCCCGGCGCAGCAGTTCACGCTGCCCAAGCAGCCCGGTGTCGGCACGACCGCGCTGACGCGGCTGAAGCTCGCGACAAAGCTCGTGACGGTGAAGAAGGGTCGCCGCGTCACCGTGACGGTCAGGGCCAACGGCCGTGCGGCACGCGGCGCAATCGTGCGGGTATTCGGCCGCGGCGTGACCCCGCGCAAGGCAAGAACAAACAGGTACGGCCGCGTCACCTTCGGGGTCAAGAAGCTGGGCCGCGGGAAGACGCTGGTGCGCCGCAAGTTGGACTTCCTGGCGGCCAAGACGGGCTTCGTGGCCGGGCGCCGCAGCATCGTCATCCGGTACTAGTCACCGGATCGCGCCACTACCTGGCCGGCGGAAAACCATCCTCCGCCGGCCGGCGCGCTGCCCGGCGAGGATGAAGGGCCCTGGACTAGCGCAGTAGACCGATTGCGGCCCGCGTTACCCAGCCCCCGCTGAGGAAGGCATAGACGAGCAGCGGGAGCGCGACGCCGAACACCTGGACGTACGTAGACGCAGGAATGCCCATCGCGTCGACCGCATCGAACGCCGCCGGCAGCAGCAACGTGAGAAGGACCATGGCGGCGACGACGTGGACGATCGCCCCTGCGACGGAACGTGGCCCGAAGTCTGTGTAGCGCGCGATGACCCAGAGTGCGAGCACTCCGGCGCCGCAGACCAGGAGCGCCGCGAAGGCCTGGGGGCTCATACGCGCACCCGGCGTTCCGAGTAGGCGCGGAAGTCGCGTTCGAACGCGGGCCACCACGGCGCCGGATCGGGATCGCGCGGCGCTTCTCCCCGATCGTCCTCGCCGTCCCAAGGCACGATGAGGAACGCACCCGCTCCGAAGGCGAGCACGCCAAGCACGAACGCAGCGTGATCGACGATTGCGGGCGGCTCTATGAGTAAGTGGAGGACGAGCGCGAGCGGCAGCATTCCGACGAGGATCGACCCCAGAGCCCGTTGGGTTGAGGACCTCGCCCGGGGCGAGCGTCGCGCGGCGAAGCCAATCGCGGTCAGGAGGCAGAGGCCGAGCAGGAGAGCGAGCAGCGACAGATCCCGGACACTACGCGTTTTGCCAGCTGTCGTCCAGCTGACCCAACTGGTCATTTCCCTGCAAGTCGCACGATTCTCACATCCCGCCTTGCTGGCGGGCGCCGGGTAGTCGGACCACCCGATCGGTAGACGCGGTTCCCGTGAACCGAGGCGATACTGCTAGCTAAGTGAACGGCGGAAACCCCTGAAGACGATCGTCCTCGTCGGCCCTGAAGGCCAGACCGTCTGCGAGCGCTGCGACCTCGCTGACGGCTTCGCCAGCCGTATCCGTGGGCTGCTCGGTCGCAGTGAGCTGCAGAGCGGTCAGGGCATGCTGATCCGGCCGACGTGGTCGGTGCACACCGCGTTCATGCGCTTCGCAATCGATGTGGTCTTCCTGGACGACGACCTGAAGATCCTCAAGATCGCGCAGCGGCTCCCACCGTGGCGCGCGGCCTTCCGCCGTGGCGCCCACCAGGCACTCGAGCTTCCCGCCGGCGAGTGCGAGCGGCTCGGAATCGGGGTGGGCGACCGGCTCGCCGTGGGCTCGCTCGAGGCCGACGCGTGACCGCGGCGCTCGTCTGGACACGAGCCCGGCCGCTCGGCGCCTGCTTCGCCGCGCTGCTTGGTGGAGCCGTGTTCGCACGGTACGGTCTCGGCGCAGCCGGTCTGATAGCGGCCCTCACTACGGCAGTCCTCGTCGTCCTATCGCTGATCGACGCGGAGTCTCACCGGCTCCCGAACATCATTTTGCTCCCGAGCGCGGCGCTGGTGCTCGCTGCCCAGTTGGCGACCGAGCCGGAGCACTGGCAGGCGTGGGTCGGTGCGAGCCTCGGCGCGTTCGCGTGCTTCCTCGTCTTCGCTTTGATCGTTCCCGCCGGTTTCGGCATGGGCGACGTGAAGCTGACGCTCCTTCTCGGCGCGGCGCTCGGCGCTGCCATGCTCCCCGCGCTCCTGCTCGGAACACTTGCCGGCGGCGTCGCCGCCGTGATCGTGCTTCTGCGCGAGGGCGGCGGTGCTCGCCGCAAGGCGATTCCGTACGGGCCGTTCCTCGCCTTCGGAGCCATCGCCGTGATGCTCCTTCAGGCTCCCTAGCGGCCGGGATTTGACCCGCGGCTAGCCTAGCGCGCGTCGAGGAGCGTCGCCCGGAACGCCGGGTGCTTCGATGCCCAGGCCTTGACGAAGAACAGCAGCTCCGTGGCTGCTTGCGCCTTGTTGCCGCCGTCGAGGCGCCACGGGACGAGCACCTCGAGCGTGTCGCTCTCAATGTGCGTGGCGACGCAATCGGCCTCGCTCAAGGCGGAGGCCAGGGCGGGCGCGAGCTCTGGGTGACTGATCA
>Ga0114129_10010585_pt1 | contig 13150 bp, 8 predicted proteins | sample RhiMetdeltSRZDD1_FD_80071 | JGI IMG/M metagenome (GOLD analysis project Ga0114129, IMG submission 80071) | Populus rhizosphere microbial communities from Tennessee, USA - Rhizosphere MetaG P. deltoides SRZDD1 (version 2) (version 2) | ecosystem: Host-associated > Plants > Roots > Rhizosphere >...
ACTAATCTTAAAGGCCCTCGAAATATTGAGGGCCTTAATTTCTTAAATCACTTACTAAGCCCAGTGCTTACCTGACTCGGCTGTATTTAGCTACTATTTCAATTTTACAATCATAGTATCTAAACGTTTACTTCCCAAATAACTTATCGTATCCTTCATAACTACCATCAAGGCTGATAGTTTTCTAAGTAGTTATAACGCTCATAATCTTGCAGCAGTTCTTCCCCTTTATTAATATTTAATTTTCGTACCTGAATAGAAGATTGAATAGTTGCATTTGAAGGGATATGAACTATGCGTAATTTGTAAAGTTTATTGGGCACTTCGATTACAAATAATTCTTTCTCCTTTACTTTTAAAGTATCTGTGCAGCCCAACAAGCATAACTTAAAAATTAGAAAGACGAATATGCATATGCGTTTCATCTATTTTAGTTTTTCTTTTTTTTAATAAAGCCTAAACTTAAGCTCAGACTTTCTTTTATAAAACTTAAATCCTTCCTCTATCCATCGTGCATCTCTTGGATCATCTTCATAAGGCCAAAGCCTATACGTTGTGGTTTCCGTTACTTTGCCTCCATGTTCAATTGTATATGTTTCTGTAATGGTTTTAGTCCGCTGCCATTCCGGCTTAGACCTACCATTTGCAATTTGGTTACTACCAGCCTGCATCAATATTGTCTTTTCAGTAAGTATGTAGCCTAAAGCAGCTTTTGCAACTGCACCAAAATGATGGTTACCGATATCCTGCGATTCCATTACTTTTCCTTGAAATATAAATTTTGTTTTACCATCATTAGCCAAACCCCAAATTGTTCCTTTCTGCACTTTTAAATCCCAAGCGCCACCATCAGTCACAAGAGCTTTAAAAGTCCATGGGCTCCAAGTAGTTTCAGCTTTATTCAAATTTTCATTTAATACATTGGTATATATCTCATTTGCGTCTATTGTTTTTCCTAACTCGCCAATTTTTTTTCCGCCAGCCGAAGTACCTTCTCCGTAAATGTAGTCAAACAATACATCATATGCGGTTTTACCTTTATACATGTACACACTATTATCCCCGTCACTAATATTCTGTAAAACATTTCCTCTATCATCTACATGCACAGAATTCACCCCCATTCCATCTGGATCTATAAATCTCAAAGGATTGTCAACCGAAAAGTTAAATGGAGACCATCTTCGATATTGATCTGCCAATGGATCCACCACATTCCACCTTCCTATCTGCGCATCATACGTTCTAGCTCCATAATCATACCACTCCAATCCACTGCCGTCACTAAACTCTTTCTCCTGCTTTTCTTTGTCATTGTACTCGTACTTATTATCCAGTTTGCCAATTGCTTTAGAACTGAGGGCAAAACCTGGCTTTCCTTCAGAATTCCTTCCGAAGGAAATGTTGATTTTGTGGCCAAATTAAATCGGAATTTGGAAATTGCTCAGAATCATTTAAAAGCAGGCAAGAATATGAATTCTCCTTGTTCTTGCGGAAGCGGGAAAAAATTCAAAAATTGCCATGGGCAAGATTGGGAAAAGTGGCTTAATATATAATTGCCTCCAAGTTTGGATTCTTAACTAATGATGATGGCATGCTAACCGGTGCTATTTATGATAGCAAAGACTAAATAAGGCTGGCCATCGAATCCTCTAAACGACTATCTGTCCCTGTCAGGTATCCGAATAAAAAGAGACTGTATCCAAATTGATACAGCCCTTATACTAGAAACTTTCTATTCTACTCTTATAGCTTAATAAACTTCAAATAAACCTCCACACCACTGGTATTGCGTAAAATAGCAACATACATACCTGGTCTTAATCCTTCTGTAGCTACCTCTACGCGGGTGCAATTCTTTACATTCAATAGCAATAAGTTTTGCTGGCCGTCTATACCTGTTACCTGCAGTTGCTGCCAGCGGTCGGCCAGGCGCAAGCCATCGATGGTAAGTATTTTTTGTACCGGATTAGGGTAATAGCGCAGTCCATATTGTGCCGCAGGTACAGGGTCGATGCCCGTTACTTTGTTAACGGTAAAGTTCATCGTAGCACTGCTTACAGGCGTAATAGCGCAGGCACTGGAAACTGTAAGTGTTAACCTTATTTTATCACCTGTCGCTGCCGGTTTGTAATTATAATTAGTGGCAAGGGGTGGTAACGGTAGGTCCTGCCAATCATGTGTACTAGTACTATCCTGCCACTTCAACTGGTAGCCGGTTCCGGCATTGGAAACGGTTGCATTGATCACCGTTGCATCGCCTTCATTAACGACCGTATTACCAGTTAAGGTAACTGCCGGCTTTAATACCTCCGCTACAGTGTAGGCGCCTGCAGTGCCGCTTACAGTGGGCTGTAATTCGCACGTATTATTGTGTGTAACATCAACGCTTATATAGTCGCCATTTTTCAACGAATCGGTTGTATACGTGCTACTGTTCGTGCCTACTTTTTGGTTACGCACCTTCCATTGATACACCGGATTGGGGCCCATATTTGAAATGGTGGTGGTGAATGTCAGTTGATCGCCTTTACAAACAGTAAGAGCCGGCGGACCTTTTATCACCACCCGGGGCGCCCCGTTGTACAACATGGAAACCACAACGGTGTCGTAGGCCGGACAGCCGTTGGCGCCCACGACTTTCAATCTATATGTGCTGTTAACGGTCGGATACAATCGCACCTGGGCTGTTGTACCAACTGTTACACCGAACGTTGTGCCGGTTGGTAACAAATACCATTGGTACGTATAGCCGGGTATTTCCGGGGTACTCAGGAAAACGACTTTATTTGAACATATGGTGGTATCCCTGCCTGCATCTGCAATAGGCGCAGGTTTTAGAGCAACAACAACCGTATCAAACGCCGTTTCACCTGCATCGTTAGTAACTTTTAAATAGTAGGTCGTATTCACCCGTGGCTTCGGTATTGGATTCGGCAAATTGGATGTAAACCCTGCGGGGCTGGATGTCCAGGAGTAATAAGCGCCGCTTGTCCTTGCACCTATAGTAACCGTATCTCCCACACAACCAATTTTATCGGGTCCGGCATCGGCGGTCAATGCAGAGTGGCAAAAATCGGCGCCCAATTTCACAAAGAAGCCATCGCTTGCATTTATGAATGCATGCGGCCAGGTGGTGCCAAAGATCTTATTTACACTACCGCCAAGATATCTATAGGCATTTCCGCCCAGCACAAACTGTCCTTTGCTATTCTTGTATATACTGGTGGCCGCTAAAGACCGGGCCAGATAATTATATCCACTGGTATACATGCGCTTAAATATGCCTGCCGTATCATATTTCACTACAAAACATTCGGCTCCATTTATTACCTGCACCTTGTTCGTTCCATCAGAAGAAACGAATATCACGGATGCCTGGTCTTCGGCGGTAATGGTATTGTTAAGTTGACCTGCCGCATATACTTCATTGCCACTAATGTATAAAGCGCTCGTGCTCCCATCATAAGCATTACGACTTCCCACGCTCCACCTGCGTTTGCCGTAAGTGTCGAATTTATACAAGGCGAATCTGATCACACTATCAGTGTATGTGGTACCATCACTATGCGTAATATCGACCCAGTTGGTCATTTCGCCGGCTACATACGTATTGCCGTCATCGTCGGCCATCACTCTGTTCAAGCTCGCATCTCCATATTGATTGGAGGATACAAAATTGTTATGCCATTCAATACCGCCGGCCGCATTATACTTTACCATAAATGCCTGTTGGTTACCCGTAACCCCGTTTAGCGTTACCTTTTCTACCCCGCTGGCGTTAAAGATGCCCAGATAATTTTCATATGAGCCCACCAAATAACAATTGCCCGATTTATCAACACTCACATCTGTCAAACGATGATAGTTTGTGGCGTGAAAGCGCAGTACGGCATTCCATAGCAACATACCATCTGTTCCGATTTTCAAAACGGCGTGATTCTCGTGCACCCGATCGCCTGATGGTAAATCGTACAGGTCCTGAATTACACCGTTGCGGACATAGGAGAGCTTATTATAAAAACCGCCAATAACTACAATATGATTATCCTTAATGGCAATTTTGTCTGCGCTGGCATCGGCGGCTTTTCCCTGGTTCAATACAATTGGATCGTACAGTATGGTATGCCAGATGTACTGACCGTTTCGATCGAGCTTTAAAATAAAACCACTGGTGCGTTCGCCGAATAAGGTTGTATCTGCAGGCCTGGCGTAGAACTGCATGGAATCGCCATTATTAAAATACAGGCATTGGTTAGACAGGGCATAGCCTGTAAGATAAATATTACCCTGTGCATCTGTTTGGCCAGCCGTAAAGCTACCGGCGCCTGGCTTGAAGTAATGCGCCCATTTCAGCACGCCATTCGCATTGTATTTGGCAAAAAAGATATGGTTTCCTGGGCCGAAGTCTTTCGCAACACCGGCCATACTCCGCAGTTTGGGCGCACCGAAAGTCCCCCCTAAAACATAGATATCGTCATTGTACCCATTCAATACCTGGCCCACACCCATACCCGTAACTCCGGTAGAATCCAATGGATTGATAATACAGCTTGCATCCGCTCCCGAAGCCACATACACGAAAGTGGCATTTGCCTGCACGGTATCGCGGCACCCATTCTCGCTAACACTGATGAGCTGCAAAGTTTTTTGTCCGCTACTGGTGTACGAAATACTGGTTACTTTTGCGCCTGTAGCCGTATTGGTACTGGCATCTTCATACAATGTCCAGTAATAGTCCTTTGCTTCACCCGCCTGCGCAGCATACGTTACCGGTTCACCCGGGGTTATATTCACCTGATCGGCTACAAACCGGGCCTTCGTATGTTCAACCTTTATATTGAAATAAGTATTGAAAGGCGTACCACCATTCCCGCCTGAACGGTTAACCCGAATGCGGTATTGCCCGCTTTGTGAAATAGGAGATGTAACGAAGGTAATGGTGCCACCATTACCGTTTGCTGAGCCATAGATCTTAGACAAGCCCTCCCAGTTTACAAACTGATACACCACACCTGGCTCCGTGTTTTGAATGGTAACGGTCACCGGTTCTGCTTTACATAAGATGCTATCTGAAATAGTGGCAGGAAGATCGACCTTAGGATTGCCCAGAAAAGTGAACCCAGGCGTACTTGCAGCACCCTGAGGAGTTGTAAATACCTCTATATTGCCTGTGGCCCCATACCCTACCGTAGCTCGGACCTGCGTATTAGAAACAACCGTGAAAGAAGAGGCCGATTCTCCGCCAAATTTAACAGCGAAAGTGCCTGACAAATTATAACCATTGATAGTTACCTCTGCTCCCCAGGCAGCCGATGTGGGCGTAAAACCGGTGATCCACACTTTCGCATATTCAACGTACTTAACAAGTGTGTCACTATATGTGCCATCCGAAACTATGAGTTTGATGGTATCGCGGAACTGGTATACACTATTGCGGGTAAAGCGGGCATGGTAAGCCGTGCTGATCAGCGTGTCGTTCTTCAACCATTTAAACTGGTAACCGGGCTTCGAATAATTTCGCAGGTTCACTTCCCCGGTAGCACTCACCCCGGTTGTATCAACCTTAAAAAAAACCGTAGGCAAAGGGTTACCGCCGGCATTGGTATTTATTTCAATGAAGCCGTGCCCGCCACCGGCCCATAACTGGGTTGGGTTGAGCACCTGAAGATCATTGTGCGAATAATTAAGATATGAAAAATTATTATCGCGCGGCAGCCGTTGCCATACTTTGCCTGAATCGGTTGTCTTATACACAGTAAATAATCCGGAAAGGGCATATCCTGTGCTATCGTTCACAAACTGGAATTTGGTGCTATAAAAAGGCGTGATCTCCGGATCGTTCTTTTGCTGCCAGCTAACGCCGCCGTTAGAAGTATAGTAGAGCAAATCGCTCTGATCGTTCTTTACATATAACCAACCTTTAGTGGCAGTGAGAAAATAAGCGTAGCCAATTTGCCCGGCCGGGGTGGTCACGTCCGTCCAGGTGCTGCCGCCGTTGTTTGTTTTAACCAGTTTGTAAGAATTGTAATTTGTGCTGAAAGCGAATATATTGTTATTGTCTATCGCAGCCACATGGTCGTAATACCGGTCTATATCCTGTTTTACCACAAACCAGTTCAGTCCTTTATTGGTAGTCTTTAAAATGCGGTCGGCCTCCACGGCATAACCGATGGTATGATCTTGCGGAAAAACCATACTGGTAATGCCCGTTTTAAGGGCTGTTATATTATAGCGGTCATGGTACACCAACTCAAAGCTGGCGCCGCCGTTTGTTGAATATAGAATGGAGGGAACAAGCCCATAATCACCGTAAACAATTATGGTATCCCGGCTGAAAGCCTTTAGGCCTTTGATGCCGAAACCAAAGGTGAGGTTAACCGGGTAATTGTTAAAATTTACATTACTGATCGTGATGAACTTTCGGGTAATGGTTCGTCCGCTATCGGTTGTAAACCCGATATACTTTGTAAACGCCACATACCCTTCGGAAGGAGAATAAAAACTAAATTCCTGTACCTCATTCATACTGTCTGTTGCATCCAGAAAAAGCTGGCGCATTTGTGCGCGGGAAGCTTTGGCGCCGATCAGGCAAATTACCATAATCAGCAGGGGGTATACTTTTTTCATGTTCGTGTTAAAATGAACCAGACCAAAAATAAATGAAAAGCTGGCTATTAAACCAGCTTTTCCCATTTAAATTTATCCCTATATACTTCTGCAGCTTACGTCAACAGTGTTTTCTACGCGCACTATTCCTTCCCGTCTTCCGTCTTTTCTTCTTTAGGCTGCTCTTTTTTAGACGCATAGGCCTTGCCGCTTTATTCAATTTTTTGATCTTTTTGATCTAAGAGGAGCCGGGTTTAAAATAATGTCTATCACACCCTTCAGTATGATCTGTTAGAAGGAATGGACGGCATGCCGAAAGGGCGACTTCTGCGGTGTGCTATAGAAACTGTTCAAATGCTGATCAACGTAATTATTTTTATCCGTTTTTTTGCGTCAACGCTAAAGCAGCTTTTTATTACATTTATACCTATTCCACATCCCGCAGGCATATGAAATTTATCAGGCACAAATTTGAACATCACATTATCAACCCACTTACCGAGATTTTAGTGATCGGTACATTTAACCCCGAAACACCTGAAAACCTTGCTGATTTTTTCTATGGCAGGCAACGAAATTTCCTTTGGACACTTATTCCGACTGCCTTTGGCGATGATAGCCTAAAAGGGCAAAGCAAAGCAGAAAAGTTAGCCTACATCCAACACAAAAAAATAGATTTCATTGACCTTATAGCCGAAGTACAAGTTGAAGCGCCTGCCAACTACGACGACAACTACCTTGATAAGAAAATCTCCGGGTGGACCGACATTATATTCGAGATTGAAAATCTAAAAAATCTTAAAAAGGTTTGTTTTACAAGAAGGAGTTTCTCCGGCATCCCAAACATTAAAACTAGGATCGAAGCAATCAGTAATTTTTGCAGACAAAAGGCTTTACCATTCCAATGCCTGACCACACCTGCGCGGTTTTACCGGGCAGACAAACAACAGGAATGGACCAGCTTTTTTACTTTATAACTACCAAATTGAGACCTGCATGCCTGTACTTATAACCCCAACAAATGACATCATCGACATATATATCGATAAGTTCTATAAAGATGAACGCTACTATCTGGCAGACCAGGCCATTATTAACCTGTTCCGGGAATTTCCGGAAAACAAAAAGCTGGAAGATATTCTTCTAAAAATCAGTGTCATTAATGACCTGTATAGCACGAATATTTATGCAACTTTCATTATGGCAAGGCACATCCAAAAATTGCAAATTGACGGGGCAATCCTGGCTGCCGACCCTTCAATCGTAAACGAAATCGCGGTCGGTCACGGTATTACCAAACCTAAAGGCGGCGACAGAAACTTTTATTCGTTTGCTACAAAATACTGTAACTGGCATAATAAAGACGCCTACCCGATTTACGACAGCTATGTTGAAAAAATTTTGATCGCCTACCGCGCCAAAGATCGCTTTTCAAACTTTGATGACGAAGAGTTAAAAGATTTTCAGCAGTTCAAAAAGATTATCGCTGACTTTAAAAACAAGTTTGCATTGGACAGGCATAATTTGAAGGAAATTGACAAGTTCCTATGGATCTACGGGCAGGAAATTTTTCCCAATATTTATAAGAGGAAAAAGCCAAAAGGTAATACTGTCCCGGAAACTGGAAATTAGCAGTGATTCATTAAAACTTCTTATCACCAGGAATTTCATGTATACATACTTTAAGATTAATCGATAGTTATTAGGAGTATTTTAAAAATTTTAAATTCATTTAGCAATAAAAAATGAAATAGGTGAAAAACACCTGCTATTATTTCTTAAAATTTTTGTAATCTCGAACTATGATTTGTTTTATTGCAATCAATCTTTTTTACTTGTCGATTTGATATTCAAAATGCAGCAGAGATAGCATGGCTAACGTAAGTGTAAAACCGTTGCATAATTGGCGGAATAAACGGAACAAGAATAAACCGTATCCGATACATCTATGCATTAGAATTGATCAGAAAAGAAAGTATTTTCCCATACCAGTACCCTTAAAAGTCGCCATTAAGCATTGGAGTGGCAAAGAAGATGCATGGGTGAAAAACAATCATCCTTTCGCATTTGAAATCAATTGCAAAATCAAGGAAAAAAAAGACATAGCCCTTAATTTAATCAAAAGATACTACACCCATAATAAAACGCTTAGTTTTCCAATTATAATTAAGGAACTAAAGAAAGCATCAAATACCGATTCTTTTAACGCATTTTTCGAAGAGTACATTAATCACCCGACCGATGATCTGCAAACTGACACCTTTAAAAAATACAAAGCTTGTCGCGACCATCTAAACGCTTTTAATAAGAACATCCGCTTTCTGGATTTAACACCGGAGCTAATTGAAGCTTTTTACCAGTATCTGAAAAAAGACGCAATCGGTATGCGCAAAAAAACCAAAGGCCTAGAAGGCTCAACGATTGACAGCTACTTTGATGCTTTCAGAAAAGTGGTGAGTCTCGCCCGGAAATGTTGTCATATCAGCAAAGAGCATGAAGTAACACTGTTTGAAGACTTACATATTGATGTAAAAAAAGCAAAGCGCACATATCTAACTATCGATGAAATCAAAGCGTGGAAGAAAGTTCAATTTACAGAAAAAGAAAAGCATCTGGAACGCACAAGAGATTTTTACCTCCTTCAGATATATACAGGATTTTATTATAAGGATATCAAATACTTTAAACGCGAATATCTTGTAAAAGACCATGAATATGAGTATTTGATACAGGGGGTAAGAAATAAAAATGATGAACAAAATATTATTCCGCTGTTTAAATTTCCAGATGCCAACAGATTGATTGAAAAATACTCGGATTTCGACAAAAGCAATGGGTATATGTTTGATCCCAAATACCTATTGGCTGAACCTGTATATAACCGACAATTAAAAAAAGTGGCTGAACGCGCTGGAATCGCCAAAAATGTAACTAATAAAATGGCACGCCATACCAATGCCCAGCTATGGATACGTCTCCGTACCAATAAATCAATAGTGAAAACGATGCTGGGACATGCCAAAGAGGAAACGACGGATATTTATTTCAGCATTAACCCCATTGAAGTGATCGAAGGTACAAAGCACATCAACTTTGAAGAGTTAGGAATATAGATCAGACGGGGTTGTACTCCTGAGCAATTAATGCCGACCAACTTACAGTAAATCAACAAGCATTCTGATAATTAATAGAAATTTTATAACTACTTCGACCATTTTAAACACCATCTCTATTGTATTGAATTTGTCAGTTAACCCTTGCCCTGATTTTCCTTGCTTTTTCATAAATCAACATTTATGAGCACAAAGAACTATTGTTATAAAGGCAACAACAATAGATATGGCTTTACCCTAAAGTGAAATAAAGCATTCTACACTTATCTTTAGGCGCCAAACACCTTACCCAAAATCTCATCAATTTGTGGTGCTAACCTTGGCCTGCCATTCTTGTTAGCATTATTCATCCCGCTCATGTTTTGACTGACGTTTTTGAATGCTTCGCCATCCTTGCTTGTAAAATTCTCCCGAATGATAGGACCTAAATTCGCGAAACGATCCAGCATGCCGTATTTCTTTTGTCTTAACTGGTCAAGGAGGTAAAAGAGGGAGCGTCCATCCTGTTTCCATTGAACCTGCTGGTTTTTAAGGAACTTTTCCTTGTTTGCAACACTGTTTTCTATAAAGGAATTTTCAGCCAGCCCTTCAAAAAGTTTTACTCTTCGCGTTTCAGTATCCAGCCAAATATCCGTTTTATTAACTTTTTTGTTCTTGAGCCCTGGTTGTTTTTTTAATTGTGCTCTCAGAAAAGCCAGATGAAATGCTATCGCACCACCCGTGGCAAGTTCATACAGCACATTGTTATAAACTGCATATCTGTTTTCTGGAGGAACATCCGGGCATAGCGTGATATTGCGTAACGTCGAGCCTTGCAGATCCATTTGGGTACCATTATATCCGTTATTTACCCAGGCATAACCAATACGCCTATAGTCGCCTACTTGAACTATTATCTCTTTTTTATTTTGCCTATCGCGTGTTGCGATTGAAGCCTTATATTGCGGCAGCACTGATTCATACGTTTTTATTCTATTGCTGATGAAAAGGTCCCGGTCAGGTGCGAAATTTAATCCTTGCACGTATTCATCCATCAATTTCTCGCCCGCACCATAATTATCAATAAGTTCTTTAAAATCTTTGCTGGTAATCATTTCATCAAACTTCATTTTGTCTTTGTACCCCTGCAAAATTTTAAGCCAGCGGATCTGAACTTCCATTTCTATATATTTCATCTGGTCCTTCGTAGGAAATTGAATCAATTCGCCTTCTATGTTTAGGCTATATACAGAAAATCCGGGCATATTGGCATCCGATATTTCGTTCTTCAGGCTATTTGTATAGTGTTCCGGTAATAAATATTTTGCCCCGATTTTAATACCACGATGCATTCTTGGTAAAAGCACTTCATTGTAATAGACCTGGTTTACTGAAAAATATTTTCCAATCGCTTCAATCTCTAACGCAAGCTTTCTTTCGAGATCGGGAGTCTTCGTAGTATGTCGCCGGAAAAAACGTTCATTCAACGTTACAGTAGACTCGATCATGTAGTCGTAGGCTTTTTGTTGTGCATCTTGAATTTTATTCACCTCATCGTAAGTCATTTTCCCCTGGGATACTAATTCAAGGTACTTCTCGCTATCATTCGCTACATAGGCCCCGCCATAGGTTCTTTCATTGTAAAATTTATTATTTAACCAATCTTCAAAAGTATACGCAATACCTTTGTTGTTTTCAGCAGCTTTTCTTTGACTGTTGATATCTTTCCGAATCCTGGATATCAACTTATTAATTGCACGGAACTCTGCAATGTGAATGGCAATGGTATTGAAATCCTTATTTCGGGTTGCACTGTACTTATGGATGACATTGTAAAGAGATTTCAGTCTTTTATCTCTTCGCCACAGCTCCTGAATAGCTGACGGTACGTAACTAAACGTCTTATTTTCTTTATCATCGTCATGCATTTCCGGCCTGTGCTGCAACTTTTGGTGGTCTTCATACAGCTTTTGTAGTATTTCACTTCTCAGTTCAATGGGGTTCCTGTGAAGTCCTATCCTCTCGTCGTAATGGTATGAATCAAGGATTTTTTGCTGAAAATCCTTAATCAGCGTATTAAACTGATGTTCGCTGATGTGCTCTTCGGTTTTCCAATCCCCTAAAATATCATATGCTGTCACTGATGTTCATTTTGGCCTGAAATTTAGTGCATCTTTTCAAGAGTAAAAACAATTGAAAATAAGCTCTTTACCATTAGAGGACCGACGAGTATTTCTTTTATTGATTTTACTTTTAGCAAACCACTTATTTTAATTTACTTTTTGAAATCGCCAAAAATGTAACCAATAAAATGGCACGCCATACCAATGCCCAACTATGGATACGCCTCCGCACCAATAAACCAATAGTGAAAACGATGCTGGGGCATGCTTAAGAGGAAACGACGGATTCTTATTTCAGCATTAACCCCATTGAGGTGATCGAAGGTACAAAGCACGTCAACTTTGTAGAATTAGGAATATAAATCGGAATTTGCTAACAATTTTCCCATAATCATCAAGGCCCAAAATCATAACAAAGTCTAAAACAACCGGAGAAGGCATTATAGCATTGCATAGTAAAGTAGATTAACCGTTATACATCAAATTCTAAATTGTACAAAAACTTAACACGAATAAATGTGAATGAAAAATGTTGAATCATGTTTTTTAAATCATTATTACGAATTAAATTGCATTATTATGTCGTAGTTACACTAAAATTTACACTTTTAATATAAAGTATTGATATGCAATATATTCTTGTTTCCCGTACGCGGTACAACCTTCCGAAACAGGAAAATCACTCAAGGGCTGGTCTAACAAGATCAGCCCTTTTTCTTTGATATTATTGTAGTTGTGAGGGATCAAGGGGATCATGTTGAAAAGTTGGGGATCAAGTCAAAAAGTTGGGGGCTTTCAGGGATTTTTCCTGCACTCTATGCAACTGGTATCCGATGTCGATCCGGTCTTGTGCCGGTATTACTACCAATTTTGTTCGGACTTTCTTCGCATTTCTCCTGAGTGCACCCGAACATTCTCCCGGAACATCCGAACAACATCCGAACAACATTCGAACAACGTCCGGTACAATACCCTCCTGATACCGGCACTATCCCGAAAAAACACCCCATTTTCCCAATGCCATTCAAGACACATGTAGACCACTGTAGACATATACAATGAACTGTAGGCGCACATAGAACAACCTGGAATAACATAAAACAAGATAGAACATGTTGGGATGGGATAGACATGCCAGTGATTTATTCTACAAAAATCCATCTTACTTTTATATCGCACAAGGCAATTGATCAAATACCGGTTATGGTCATTCGTCAAGCGTAGCCAACTTCCACGCCAAAATCCCGAAGCAAAAATCCAAAGTTGCCAAACAAAGCAGTCGGGCATCGAAGTTAAACAGTGAAAACAGGAAGTTGAACAGTGAGA
>Ga0114129_10010586_pt1 | contig 13150 bp, 13 predicted proteins | sample RhiMetdeltSRZDD1_FD_80071 | JGI IMG/M metagenome (GOLD analysis project Ga0114129, IMG submission 80071) | Populus rhizosphere microbial communities from Tennessee, USA - Rhizosphere MetaG P. deltoides SRZDD1 (version 2) (version 2) | ecosystem: Host-associated > Plants > Roots > Rhizosphere >...
CGACCACGAGCACGACTTCGCCGGTTTCCGGCAAAGGCGCGGCCGATAGGCGTACAACTGCCTCTTCGTGAAGAACCAGAGCGGAGCCGGCGGCGACCCGCTCGGCCAGCTGTTTCGTGGACATCTGGTCGGCCACGGGCGGGACCCAGGCGCGGCGGGCTTGTTTGGCGGCCTCACGGGCGGTCGCGGCCCACCTGTCGCGGGCCTTGACCCCGCGGTCGCCGCGCCACTGCACCACGCTGCGGGTGGCCGCCCAGGGCAGGATCTCGTCCACGCCGACCTCGGTCATCGCCTGAACCGCGAGTTCGCCCCGGTCGCCCTTGGCGATGCCCTGGGCGACGGCGATCCGCACGGCCGGCGGGTCCGCCCGCTCGACCGCGGTCACCGTGAGATCCAGGCGCCCACGCGCGACCGCCGCGACCACCGCGCTGGCCAGACCGCCGCGGCCGTCACCGATCACAAGCTCCTCACCGGTACGCAGGCGCTGCACATCGGCGGCGTGATGCCCTTCGGGACCGTCCAAAGTGTACGGGCCGGGGACGGGCAGGTCGCCGACGAGGAAGAGCGGGCGCGACACTAGTGGCCGTTGAACGCGTTGCGCAGGCTGGTGAAGAAGCCGCCCTGCTTGGCCAGCTCGGCCATCTCCTCGCCCCGGGCCTTGGCGAACTCGCGCAGCATCCGCTCCTGCTCCGGGCTCAGCTTCGTGGGCGTACGCACATCGAGGTGGACGAACAGGTCGCCACGCGCACTGCCCCGCAGGTGCGGTACGCCGCGGCCCTTGATGCGGATCGTCGCGCCGGGCTGCGTACCGGCCTTGACGTCGACCTGCTCCTCGCTGTCGAGCGTCTTGATGGTCAGGCGGGTACCCAGCGCCGCCGCCGTCATCGGCACCGTCACCTTGCAGTGCAGGTCGTTGCCCTTACGCGCGAAGACGTCGTGCGGCCGCTCGTGAATCTCGACATAGAGGTCGCCGGGCTGGCCCCCACCCGGGCCCACCTCGCCCTGCTGGGCCAGGCGGATGCGCATGCCGTCCTCGACGCCGGCCGGGATCTTCACCGTCAGCGTCCGGCGCGTACGCACCCGGCCCTCGCCGCCGCAGGTGGCGCACGGGTGCGGGATGGTCGTGCCGTAGCCCTGGCAGGCGCCGCACGGGCGGGTCGAGACGACCTGGCCGAGGAACGTCCGCTGCACCGACTGGACCTCGCCCTTGCCGTGACAGATGTCGCAGGTGACCGGCGCCGTACCCGGCGACGTGCCGGCGCCCGAACAGGTCGAGCACAGCACCGCCGTGTCGACGGTCAGCGGCGCCTCGACGCCGAACGCCGTCTCCTGCAGCTCCAGGTCGAGCCGGATGATCGCGTCGGCACCCGGGCGTACGCGCGGCCGCGGCCCGCGAGTGGTGGTGCCGCCGAAGAAGGCGTCCATGATGTCCTGGAACCCGACGAACGGGCCGCCGGCACCGGGGCCGCCCATGCCGCCGCCGCCCGGGGCGAGCGGGTCGCCGCCGAGGTCGACGATCTGGCGCTTCTGGTCGTCCGACAGGACCTCGTAAGCGGCGTTGATCTCCTTGAACCGCTCCTGCGCCGCCGGGTCGGGGTTGACATCGGGGTGGTACTGGCGCGCCAGCTTGCGGTAGGCGCGCTTGATGTCGTCCGCGGTGGCGTCCCGGGGAACCCCCAGGATGCCGTAGTAGTCCTTGGCCACGTGGTCCTTCTGTCCGTCAGTGTCGTCGTACGCCGTCGGTTCTTACGACATCAATTCTGTGCGAGCAGATCGCCGAGGTAGCGGGCCACCGCTCGCACCGTCGCGATGTTGCCTGGGTAGTCCATGCGGGTAGGCCCGACCACGCCGAGCCCGCCGACGATGTTGCCACTCACGCCGTACCCCGTCGTGACGACGGAGGTCGCCCGCAGGTCGGCGTACTCGTTCTCGTCGCCGATGCGGACCAGGGTCGTCTCCGACTGCCCCCCGATCAGTTTGAGGAGCACGACCTCTTCCTCCAGCGCCTCCAGCACCGGCCGCAGCGAGCCGGCGAAGTCGAGCACACCACCCCGGGTCAAGTTGGCCGTACCGGCCACCGCCAGCCGCTCGTCGTGGCGCTCGACGAGCGTCTCCAGCAGCGTCGCGGCGAGGGTGGTCATCGCCGGGCGCAGCTTCTCGGGCACCTCTTCGGTCAGCGCCTGCACCAGCGGCGGCGTGGCGATCAGGCGCTCGCCGCCGAGCTTGGTGTTCACCAGCCCACGCAGCTCCAAGACGTCGTCGGCGGGCAGCGGCGCGGGCAGCTCGATCTGGCGCTGCTCGACCCGCCCGGTGTCGGTGATCATCACGAGCATGATGCGCGTCGTCGACAGCGGCACCAGCTCCAGGTGGCGTACGGCCGACCGGGTCAGCGACGGGTACTGGACCACGGCGACCTGGCGGGTCAGCTGGGCCAGCAGCCGCACCGTCCGGTGTACGACGTCGTCGAGGTCGACCGCGCCGAGCAGGAAGCGCTCGATCGCCCGCCGCTCGGCCGGAGAGAGCGGCTTGACCTTCGACAGCCGGTCGACGAACAGCCGGTAGCCGGCGTCGGTGGGTACGCGGCCGGCGCTGGTGTGCGGCTGCCGGATGTAGCCCTCGTCCTCCAGCACGGCCATGTCGTTGCGGACAGTGGCCGGGGACACACCGAGCGCATGCCGTTCGACGAGCGACTTGCTACCGACCGGTTCCTGCGTCGCCACGTAGTCCTCGACGATGGCGCGCAGCACGTCCAGCTTGCGTTCGTCCAGCGCCATCGCCCACCTACCTCCCTGGCACTCCCACTACGGGAGTGCCAGTCTAACGGGCGGATGGCGCGCTGGCGAAGCGCTGGAGTCGAGCACGACATGGTCGGCTTCTAGGCACTGCGTACGTCGGTTTTCCGGCACCCCCGCGGCGTGGGCGCCGGGCCGCAATTCCAGGTGTGGCGTACGGCATGACGAAAGGCCGTGCGACACAGGCACTCCGAACGGTCAACTGTCGCCATCCGGTTGGGTGTGTCCTCTGGCGCACATTGATCCGTGGGCTTACCGTGTCGCGCATGAGTGAAACCCCCACCCCTCCGGGGTCGTCCGAGCCTGAGCCGCCGGCCGCACCCCGTTATGACGCGCCCCCGCCGCCTCCGCCCGCGGGTGGTTACACCCCTCCGGTGACGGGCCAGGTGGCACCGGCCGGCTACGCGAACAGCGACGAGAAGACGTGGGCACTGCTGGCCCACTTCGGCGGGATCGTCCTGGGCTTCATCGCCCCGCTGATCACTTTCCTGGTGAAGGGCAACGAATCGGCCACCGTGCGTGCGCACTCGGTGCAGGCCCTGAACTTCCAGATCACCTGGGCGATCGCCACCGTGGTGGCGGTGATCCTGTCCATCGTCACGTGTGGAGTGCTGTTCTTCCTGCCGTTCGTGACGTGGGTCGTCATCATCGTCTTCAGCATCATCGCCGGCGTGAAGGCCAACGAGGGCGTGCTTTACAAGTACCCGATGAGCATCGAGCTGATCAAGTAAGCAGATCGCGGATCACCGCATCCGCCAGCAGACGGCCGCGCAGCGTCAGCACTGCGCGGCCGTCTGCGTACGCGGACCCGTCCAGCAGGCCATCATCGAGCGCGGTACGCGCCGCTGCGGGCCCGCCCCCGGTCAGCTCGGCGAGCGGGAAGCCCGACCGTAACCGCAGGCGCAGCATGACGTCCTCGACATAGACGTCCTCATCGGACAGTAGCTCCCGGCCGGCGCCCGGCGATTCACCGTTGTGCAGCCGCTGCGCGTACTGCGCCGGGCGCTTGACGTTCCACCACCGCACCCCGCCGACGTGCGAGTGCGCGCCCGGCCCGATCCCCCACCAGTCGCCGCCGGTCCAGTACAACAGGTTGTGGGCGCACCGGGCCGCATCGCCGGCCGCCCAGTTCGACACCTCGTACCAGTCCAGGCCGGCGCCGCTCAACGCCTCGTCCGCGGCCAGGTAACGGTCCGCGGCCACGTCGTCGCTGGGCATCGGGACCTCGCCCCGCCGGATCCGGGCGGCCAGCCTCGTCCCGTCCTCCACAATCAACGCGTACGCGCTGACGTGGTCGACCCCGGCATCGATGGCGGCCCGCAGCGAACCAGCGAAGTCCTCGCCGGTTTCGCCGGGCGTACCGTAGATCAGGTCCAGGTTGACGTGCTCGAAACCGGCCTCGCGAGCCTCCAGCGCGGCCTGGGCCGCCCGGCCCGGCGTATGCCGGCGATCCAGCAGCTGCAGAACGTGCGGCGCGGTCGACTGCATACCGAGCGAGATCCGAGTGAAACCACTGTCGTGCAAGGATTTCAGCATCGCCGGATCGACCGACTCGGGATTGGCCTCGGTGGTCACCTCGGCGTCCCCGGCCAGCCCCCACGCCTTGTCGACCGCGTCGAGCAGCCGGGACAGGTCGGCCGCGGGCAGCAGGGTGGGCGTACCGCCGCCGACGAAGACGGTCCGTACCGGACCCGCTGCCGGCAGTACCCGGCGAGCCAGGTCGATCTCGGCCAGCGCGGCGGTGACGTAGTCCGACTGGTCCAGACCGCTCTCGGCCGGGGTGTAGGTGTTGAAGTCGCAGTACCCGCAGCGGCTGGCGCAGAAGGGGACGTGCAGGTAGACGCCGAACCCGCGGCGGCCGGCACGGGCCAGCGCCGCCTCGGGCAGTTCGCCGGAGCGCGGAACGGGCTCGCCGTCGGGCAGGGTCGCGGGCATGCCCTCTAGTCTGCCTGCATGGCTCTCATCCAAGCAGCGCACTCCGGCGGCGTGGCCACCATCACGCTCGACAGCCCGGCCAATCGCAACGCCCTGTCGATGCAGCTCATGACGGAGCTGCTGGCAGCACTGCGCGCGGCCGCCCACGACGACGCGGTACGCGTGGTGGAGCTGAGGCACACGGGGCCCGTGTTCTGCTCCGGCGCCGATTTGAAGGAGACCGCCGCCTCGGCCGGCGATTCGCTGCCGGTGGCCCGGCTCGGCGAGATCCTCGAAACCATCACGCTGCACCCCAAACCGGTGCTGGCGGTGGCGGCCGGTCCGGCCCGGGCCGGCGGGCTCGGCCTGATCGCCGCGGCCGACCTGGCCGTCTGCGCCGACTCGGCGACCTTCGCCTTCACCGAGGTACGCATCGGCGTCGTGCCGTCGGTCATCTCCTCGGTCGTCTTGAGCCGGCTGTCCTCGCGGGACGCCGCCGAACTGCTCCTGACCGGCGACGTCTTCGACGGCGTACGCGCACAGCAGATCGGGCTCGTCACGCGCGGCGTACCCATGGATCGGGTGGAGGAGACGGCCGGGCAGCTACGCGACTCGCTGTTGCGCGGCGGACCGGACGCGCTGCGCGCGACCAAGCGGCTGCTGCGCGAGCGGCCGGCGGACTACGCGGTCCTGACCGAGCTGTCGGTCACGCACTTCACATCCGCCGAGGGTCGCGAAGGCGTTGCCGCAGCTCGGGAGCGGCGCGACCCGGCCTGGATCGCCGCTCTCACAGCCGATTAACGCGGGTGCGTGGCATAGTGACCGGGTGGGAAAGGGAGCACGCGGCGCGCTGATCTTCGTGGTCGTCCTCGCGGCCGGCGGCGGCATCGCCCTGCACAACATGACCCGCGACGCTACGCGTCCGTTCGAGCTGGCGCCCTCGCCGGGTTGCGTCGTGACCAGTGCCGGCCGGGACGTGGCTCTCAATCTAACCCAGATGGCCAACGCGGCCACCATCACCGCCGTCGGGATCGGCCGCAAGGTGCCCGAACGGGCGGTCGTGGTGGCGCTGGCGACCGCGCTGCAGGAGTCGAAGCTGGAGAACCTCGGCCACGGCGACCGCGACTCCCTCGGCCTGTTCCAGCAGCGGCCCAGCCAGGGCTGGGGTACGCCGGAACAAGTGCAGGACCCGCGGTACGCCTCCCGCAAGTTCTACAACGCGCTGCTGAAGGTCAAGGGCTGGCAGAAGATGCGGGTCACCGACGCGGCGCAGAAGGTGCAGCGGTCGGCGTACCCGAACGCTTACGAGAAGTGGGCCGACGAGGCCCAGGTGATGGCGGACGCGTTGCTGGGCAAGGTTTCGCCGGCCGTCGTCTGTACGCTGCCCGACGGCGGCACGACCAGCGTGCAGGTCCAGCGGGACGGGCAGTCGACGGTCGCGGCGCTGGCCGAGAGCATGAGCCTCGACTACGGCTACGGGCTGACCATGAACACCGATCCACAGGGCGGCGCGGTTCGCGTTGCCGCCGCTTCCGGGGCGCTGGGCTGGGCGTACGCCCACTGGCTGGTGTCACAGGCGGCCGACCGGGGCGTGGCCCGAGTCACCTACGCCGGCCACGAATGGACGGCCAAGAGCGGGGAATGGGGTCCAGCGCCGTCCCACGATGCTTCGCAGGTCGTGGCCTCCGTAGTGTGACGCCGCGTTTTCGCAGCGTAATCGGCTCCTCCAGGGTGTGGACGGGCCCTGCGCCCACGGCGGAACGCGAGTTACCATCGCCTTCTTGTGTGCCCGCCGGCGGCTGTGCCCGCCGGCGGCGGACGGCCGGGATCCCGACGTAAGCCCCAGACCGCAGACCACCCGAGGGGAAGACATGACGAAGCCGAACTACTACGGCGACCTCACCGGCTTCGAGCCGATCAACGAGGTCGACCGCAAGGAGTTCCACGAGCAGGGCTTTCTGCTGCTGCGTAACGTGCTGACGGAGGAGCACCGGGCAGCGCTGGAAGCGGCCGTCGACCGCGTGTACGCCGAGGAAGTCGAGGCGGGCCGCCACAAGGACGGCACCGTGCACCTGCTGGGCTTCCTGAACCGCGACGAACTGTTCGGCGACCTGCTGACCCACCCGAAGGTCCTGCCCTATATGTGGGGACTGGCCGGCTGGAACATCTACTCGCACCACAACCACCTCGACGTCACCCCGCCGGCCAAGGAGCCGGAGAAGCCCTACTGGGGCTGGCACCAGGACGGCTACCGGCAGAACTCCGACCCGGAGACGATGGATCCCAACCTGCCCCGGCCGATGTTCTCGCTGAAGGTGGGGTACGTGATCTCCGACCTGTCGGAGACCGGCCGCGGCGCGACCAAGGTGATCCCCGGCAGCCACTTGTGGAACTCGCTGCCCCGCCCGGCCGACCTGACGGTGCACAACCCGGACCCCGAGGGCACCGTCGAGATCACCGCCAACCCCGGTGACGCCTTCATCTTCGACCGCCGCCAGTGGCACTCCCGCTCGACGAACCTGTCGGCGATCACGCGCAAGATGCTGTTCGTCGGGTACACGTACCGCTGGATCCGCCACCTCGACGCGATCGACTACGACCCCAACGGCGAGTGGTACGCCAACCGCACCCCGGTGCAGCGCCAGCTGCTAGGCGAGGCGCCGCACTCGGCCAACTACTGGGGCATCAACTGGGACGGCTACATCGACGACGAGATCCCGCTGCGCAAGGAGCTGAAGGAGCGGGGGCTGCTCGACCGCAGCGTCCCCTGGCTGCGCTGACCCTGCGTCGACACCACCCTCTGCCTCGATACCACCTTTGCCCGAGACCACGCGAGCGCCCCGGACCCGTCAATCGGCCCGGGGCGCTCGCCTAGGATCCGGGCTGTCAGCAGCGAGAATACGGGCGGCCTCGGGCAGCGCCCGGTCCATGGTTTCGAAGGCCATCTTCGGCGGGTCCGTTATGGACAGCCAGGCGTACTCGCTGCTCTCGCCGGGATCCAGCGCGATGACGGCAGCCTGGGGCAGCCGCGCCAGGAAGAAGCAGTCCAGCACCGGCAACAGCTCGTCCTGGAACACGTAGCCGCCGACGTACATGCCCACGAACGGCCCCAGCTCCACGTCCACGCCGAGCTCCTCACGGCCTTCGCGGACCGCGGCCGCCGCCGGCTCCTCCCACGCATCACAGAACCCGCCCGGCGTCTCCCACCACCCCGCTTGCGGCTCACGCGAACGGCGCAAGGCGAGGAAGCGGCCCGCGCCGTCGTGCACGATCAGGCTCGCGGTCGGTCGCGCATTCAGATACGACTGGTACGCACACCGCGTACACCTCGTTGGCGGAGCCTGGATGAGCGGCGCCCCGCACCGGGGGCAGAACACTACTTCTTGCCCTTGCCGGCCTCGCCGACGCTGTCCGAAGTGGACAACGCGGCGATGAACGCCTCCTGCGGCACCTCGACGCGGCCGACCATCTTCATGCGCCGCTTGCCTTCCTTCTGCTTCTCCAGCAGCTTGCGCTTGCGGGTGATGTCACCGCCGTAGCACTTGGCCAGAACGTCCTTGCGCATGGCCCGGATCGTCTCGCGCGCGATGATGCGCGAGCCGATCGCGGCCTGGATCGGCACCTCGAACTGCTGCCTCGGGATCAGCTCCCGCAGCTTCGCGGCGATCGTCGTGCCATACGTGTACGCCTTGTCCTTGTGGACGATCGCACTGAACGCGTCGACGGTCTCGCCCTGCAGCAGGATGTCCACCTTGACCAGCTCCGCGGACTGCTCGCCGGACGGCTCGTAGTCGAGGCTGGCGTAGCCCTTCGTCCGCGACTTGAGCTGATCGAAGAAGTCGAAGATGATCTCGCCAAGGGGCAGGATGTAGCGCAGCTCGACGCGGTCGGCGGACAGGTAGTCCAGGCCCTGCAACGCACCGCGCCGGCCCTGGCACAGCTCCATGATCGCGCCGACGTAGTCGTTGGGCGCCAGTACGGTGACCCGCGCGGTCGGCTCGAAGACCTCGGCCACCTTGCCGGTGGGGTACTCGCTGGGGTTGGTGACCACGACCTCCTTGGCGTCTTCCATCACGACGCGGTAGACGACGTTGGGTGCGGTCGCAATGAGGTCGAGGCCGAACTCGCGCTCCAGCCGCTGCTGGATGATCTCCAGGTGCAGCAGGCCGAGGAAGCCCACCCGGAAGCCGAAGCCCAGCGCCGCCGACGATTCCGGCTCGTAGACCAGGGCCGCGTCGTTGAGCTTCAGCTTGTCCAGCGCCTCGCGCAGCGCCGGATAGTCCGATCCGTCGATCGGGTAGAGGCCGGAGTAGACCATCGGCTTGGGATCCTTGTAGCCGCCCAGAGATTGCCTGGCCGGCTTGGCGTTGATGGTCACCGTGTCACCCACGCGCGACTGGCGTACGTCCTTCACACCGGTGATCAGGTAGCCCACTTCGCCCACGCCCAGCGCCGCCGACTTGACCGGCTCCGGCGAGATGACGCCCAGCTCCAGCAGTTCGTGCACGGCACCGGTGGACATCATGCGGATGCGGTCGCGGGCCGAGATGTGGCCGTCGACGACCCGGACGTAGGTGACGACGCCCCGGTAGATGTCGTACACCGAATCGAAGATCATGGCTCGGGCCGGCGCCTGGGCCTCACCCACCGGCGGCGGCAGCCGCCGCACGATCTCGTCCAGCAGGTGCGGTACGCCCTCACCGGTCTTGCCGGAGACCTTGAGCACATCGTCGAGCTGGCAGCCGACCAGGTTCGCCAGCTCCTCGGCGTACTTCTCGGGCTGGGCGGCGGGCAGGTCGATCTTGTTGAGCACCGGAATGATCGCGAGGTCGTTCTCCATGGCCAGGTACAGGTTGGCCAGCGTCTGCGCCTCGATGCCCTGAGCGGCGTCGACCAGCAGCACCGCGCCTTCGCTGGCGGCCAGGCTGCGGGAGACCTCGTAGGTGAAGTCGACGTGGCCCGGCGTATCGATCATGTTGAGCACGACGGTCTCGCCCGTACGCTCGCCCTCGCGGATCGCCCACGGCATGCGGACCGCTTGCGACTTGATGGTGATGCCGCGCTCGCGCTCGATGTCCATCCGGTCGAGGTACTGCGCCCGCATCTGCCGCGGATCGACCACCCCAGTGAGCTGCAGCATCCGGTCGGCCAGCGTCGACTTGCCGTGGTCGATGTGCGCGATGATGCAGAAGTTCCGGATGGCACCGGGGTCGGTGGAACCTGGCTGGTTCAGACCGGGTGTCGCAGGCACGGATCGTCCGTTTCGTCGGGTCTCGGGAGCGAACTGCGGGCGCAGCTCGCTCCTATGATCCCACGCCCATCCCCTTTCCCCTTCCGGGGTTTAGCAACGGCAGCCCTCGTTGGGCGGCCAGCCGAGGAAGAGGGCGGACAGGCGGGGCAGCCGGAAGCGCATGGCATCGTCGTCATCGACGTCGAACGCCTCGCCCGACACCTCGACCGGCTCCCTCACCGGTACGCCGGTGATCCTCGCCACCTCGTCGCCGACCAACTCAGCGAAGACGGCGCTGTCGTCGTCCCACTCGGCCGCCTCGGCCACGACCGGATACGCGGCCAGGCTGTCGGCGTCCCGGATCGCTCGGGCGTACCCGTCCCGGCCGGTGGCCACCAGGCCGAACCGGAAGTCCTCGAATCCGCCGTCGTCGCAGCCGCCGCCGATGAGGTACGCCGCGCCGAAAACGTCCCACGTGGCCGCCTGCTTGACCAGGTCGGCGAAGGTGGCGCCGAAGCCCTGCCGCTGTGGCTGCCCCAGCGCGGCCAGGCGTACGCCCAGCGCCTTAGCCAGCGCCGCGCCGTCCTCGCCCAGCTCGCCACCGGCATCGGACCGGGCCGCATCGATGAGGGCCCAGAACTCGTCCAGCTCCACAGCCGTCTCCCTTCCGCACCAAACGGTAGTCCGATACCCCCAACGAGGGTGATTCCCCGCCGCGATCCGGCGGTAGACTGGCTGGTACGCCGCCGGAGGTGGCGGAGATGACGGTGCCCGTTTTGGCTGAGCCCAGCAGCACCTGGTAATCTGGTACGTCGCGGCTGATGCACCCGCAGCAGCCCATCCGCCCCGCAGCAGCGGGGCAGTATCCGCAACCCGAAACGAGCAGGACGAGGCTGTCGCGTGGCGAACATCAAGTCCCAGATCAAGCGCAACCGCCAGAACGAGAAGGCCCGGCTGCGCAACAAGGCCGTCAAGTCGTCGCTGAAGACCGCCGTGCGCAAGTTCCACCAGGCGACCGAGGCCGGCGACTCCGCGAAGGCCGCCGAGCTGATGCGCGCCGCGTCGCGCCAGCTCGACAAGGCCGTGAGCAAGGGCGTCATCCACAAGAACCAGGCGGCGAACCGCAAGTCGTCGATCGCCAAGCGCCTGGGTTCGCTGGCTTCCTGACGCATCCGCGATTCAGCCCGCGCCCGCAGAGGCAGCGGGCTTTTTCGCGTTCCCTCGGCTGGTCGTAGCGTTAGGCGGCTTAGTCGTGGCGGTAGGCGGCTTAGTCGTGGCGGTAGGCGGCCGACTGGCGGCGCCGGGCTTCCACCGACCGCAGCTCATCCTCTTCCGCCAGTACCTGCGGCAACGGGATCGATCGCGGGGGCCGGGGAACAGCGGCCCGCCCGATCGGCCGCTCGACCGGTACGTGAGCCACCGGTCCTTCAGCTACGGAGACGTGGGCCACGGGCACGGCCGGGATGCGAGCCGTCGGGCCGGCAGGAGCCGAGGACACCGGGCGCGCGGCCGGAGCCGGCGCACGGCGGCGGGCCGCCTCCCGGGCCGCTGAGCGTACGGCCGCTCGGCCCCGGGCTCGAGCCGCGGCCCGAGCACCGAAGCCGGCGATCACGTCGTTGATCTTCACCATCACCGCGATCGACGCCGGCAGGACCACCACCGCCCACCAGGTGACCAGCTCGGCCAGGGCCAGCAGGGTCGCCAGCGCGATCGCGCCCTCGAAGAAGAAGAAGCACAGCATCCCGCTCGGCCGCAGGTATTGCAGGCCCAGAACCCGTGCGTAGAACGGGCGATCCGTGACTTCCTCCGGCTTCAGGCCCGCCCGCCGCGAGCGGATCGGCGTACTCACCGCGAGCCACCCGTCCGGGCGGCGGCCACCGCCATCACCGCGCGCTCCAAGGCGTACCCGCGGTCGTCGGAGCCGCCCTTGACTTCGGCGTTGCACAGCGCCGCGGCAGCCATCGCATCGACCAGGCCGTCCGGGGTCCAGCCCCGCGCCACCCGCTGCGCCTTCTCGATCTTCCACGCCGGCATGCCCAGCCTGCTGGCCAGCTGGTACGCGTTGCCGCCCCGCGCCGAAGCGACCCGAGCGATCGTACGCACACCGTCAGCGAGCGCATCGGCGATCGGAACCGGGTCGAGACCCGTCGCCAGCGCCCACCGCAACGCCTCCAGCGCGGCCGGCACGTCGCCCGCGACCGCGGCGTCAGCGACGGTGAACCCGCTCACCTCGGCGCGACCCTTGTAGTACCGCTGCACAACGGCGAGATCGATGTGGCCGTCGGTGTCCGCTACCAACTGCGCGCACGCCGCGGCCAGCTCCCGCAGGTCGTTGCCGACCGCTTCCAGCAGCGCCTCGGCCGCGTCGCCACTGCACCGGCCACCGAGCCGGCGTACCTCGCTGCGGAGGAAGTCGACCCGCTCGGCGTGCCGCGCCAGCCTCGCGACCAGAACGACCTGTGCACCGGCCGACTTGAGCGCGTCGGCGAACGCCTTGCCCTTAGCACCGCCCGCATGGCATACCACCAGGCTGGCTCCCGGATCCGGCTGAGCGGCGTACTCGACGACCGCTGTGACCAGGTCTTTCTTCGCATCCTGTCCGTTGTGGACGATCACGACGGGCCGCCCGCCGAACAGGGACGGGCTCAGCGCCTCGGTCAGCTCGCCGGAGAGCAGCTCACCGCCCTGAAACTCGTGGATCGTGGCGAGGGGATCGTCGTGCCGCGCCGCGTCGACGACCTCGGCGACGGCCCGGGTGGCCAGCAACTCCTCGTCACCGAGGACCAACAGCAGCGCGGGAGCACTCACTCGCCAATAGTCGCACGCCGGCCACGAAGATCCGCTCACTCGTCGGGGGTAGCGGCGCAGATCCTCGCTTCACCGGCCCCGGACCGCCACGAAGAGGGATCCGTTCGCCCAGCCGACAGCGACCGCACCGTCGCGGTCCGTACGCCGAACGTCGGCGCCACCCCGCTCCAGGTACGCCAGGACCGACGGGTTCGGATGGCCGTACGCGTTACCGGCGCCGACGCTGACGAGCGCCACCCGAGGTCGCAGCGAATCGAGGAAACCCTTGTCCTGGAACGAACTCCCGTGATGCGGCACCTTCAGCACGTCGACCGCGCCGGGGTATGCGACCGCACCCAGCTGCTGCTGCTCCTCGATCTCGGCGTCACCGGTCAGCAGCGTCCGGATCCGATCGACGGAGGCGAGC
>Ga0114129_10010587_pt1 | contig 13149 bp, 10 predicted proteins | sample RhiMetdeltSRZDD1_FD_80071 | JGI IMG/M metagenome (GOLD analysis project Ga0114129, IMG submission 80071) | Populus rhizosphere microbial communities from Tennessee, USA - Rhizosphere MetaG P. deltoides SRZDD1 (version 2) (version 2) | ecosystem: Host-associated > Plants > Roots > Rhizosphere >...
ATCTCCGCCCGGGCCAGGTTGGCGCCCAGGCAGTAGTGGGTGCCGATGCCGAAACCGAGATGGGGGTTCGGGTCGCGGTCGACGCGGAACTCGTCGGGCGTGTCGAACACGTCCTCGTCGCGGTTGGCCGACTGGTAGAGCAGGAACACCCGGTCGCCGGCGACGAGGTCGACGCCCTGGTAGGTGTGGTCCTCGGTGACCGTGCGCATGAACGTCATGACCGGGCTGACGTAGCGGACGATCTCGTCGACGGCCAGGTCCATCAGCTCGGGCTGGGCGAGCAGCTTGGCGTGCTGGTCGGGGAAGCGGGTGAACGCGATCAGTCCCCCGGACAGGGCGTTGCGGGTGGTCTCGTTGCCCGCCACCACCAGCAGGATCAGGAACATGATCAGCTCGTCGTGGGTCAGCTCGGTGTTGCCCACGCCGCCGCTGGCGCCGCCCTCGTCCTGGCGGGCCAGGGCGCCTTCGTCGAACGCCTGCGTGAGGATGCCGATGATGTCGTCGGTCGAGCCGTCGACCCGGCGGGCCTCGATGAGCTCGATGCAGGCCCCGGCGAACTCGGCGCCCGCCTCGGCTGCCGCCACCAGCACGGGGTCGTCGAAGTCGGTGTGGCCGTCACCCGCCATCATGGCGTCGCTCCAGAGGTAGAGCTTCTGGCGCTGGTCCGGGTCGAGCCCCATGAGCTCGGCGATGACGATGAGCGGGACGTGGACGGCGAAGTCCGCCACGAAGTCGCACTCACCCCGCTCCGCGATCTCGTCGATGATCTGGTTGGACAGGTCACGGATGTGGTCGGCCAGCCGCCGGACCATCCGGGGCGTGAACCCCTTGTTGACGAGGCGGCGCTGGCGGGTGTGCTCGGGGTCGTCCATGGAGATGATCGACATGGGGGCGGCCACCTTGGGCCGCACGCCCTGGGCTGCGGAGTACAGCTCCTGGTGGCGCGAGATGTGGGACACGTCCTCGTGGCGGGACACGACCCACAGCTCGTTGCGGGCGTCCCACCACAGCGGGGCGTTGGCGCGCAGCCACCGGTAGGCGTCCCACGGGTCGTCGTAGAACCGAGGGTCGAGGACGTCGATGTCCATGGGCGGAACAGCTCGGCCAGTCGTCGGGTTGGGGCTCCCCTCGGCAAGCGTCATGGCGCGGAGTGTGTCAAACGAACGTTTGTTGGGCAAGGCCCGTAGAGGGTTGAGCACGCCGGGGAGCGGCCTGCCAGACTCCGGATGTGACGGACCGTCAGAAACAGCCCAACATCCTGTTCTTGATCTCCGACCAGGAGCGGGACTGGGGCTGGCTGCCACCGTCGGTCCGCCTGCCCTGGCGGCAGCGCCTCGCGGCCGAGGGGCTCACCCTCGGCAACCACTACACCCACTCTGCGCCCTGCTCTCCGTCGCGCACCACCATGCAGACCGGCCTGCATGTGCCCGAGCACGGCGTGGCCGACAACACGGTGTTCCCGTGGCACACGTCCCTCGACACTGCGGTCCCCACCGTCGGATCGGTGCTGCGGGACGCGGGCTACCGGTCGAGCTACGTCGGCAAGTGGCACGTGAGCTACGGGCCGACGCCGCCCATGGAGGCGTACGGCTACAGCGACTGGGAGGGCAACGACCAGCACTTCATGGGCTGGGCCGGGACCGGCGTCCACTTCGATCCGGTGATCGCCGACAATGCCGCCCACTGGCTGGCGCAGAACGCCACGACGCTCGACCAGCCGTGGTTCCTGACCGTCGCGCTCGTCAACCCGCACGACGTCATGTGGTACCCGATCGACCAGCCGGGCTACCGGGCCGACCACCCCGACGAGCTGGCCGTGGCGCGCGAGCTGCTCGCCGCGTCGAAGTGGATGGCGGGCGAGGTGGTGCCCGCCTACGAGGAGGATTACCCCGAGGTGGTCGACGCCCTGCCGGCCAACTTCGGCGACGACCTCATCTCGAAGCCGGCCTGCCAGCGCCAATGGCGCTGGGACCAGCAGCACGGCATCTGGGGCATGATCGACCCGACCGACCAGCAGGCCTGGCGCCGTCACCTCGACTACTACGTGCGCCTCCACGAGCTGGCGGACCAGTCGCTCGGCACCGTGCTCGCCGCGCTGGAGGCCAGCGGCGCCTGGGACGACACGGTCGTCGTCTTCACCTCCGACCACGGGGACATGTGCGGCTCGCACGGCCTGCGTTCAAAGGGCCCGTTCGTCTACGACGAGATCATGAAGGTGCCGGCCATCGTGCGCGCCCCCGGGATCACCGCGCCGGGCTCGCAGTCGGGCGCGCTCACCAGCCACGTCGACCTGGCCCGCACGATCTGCGGCCTGGCCGGGGCGGAGCCGGCGCCGGGCATGCGGGGCGTCGACCTGGGCCCGGTGCTCGCCGATCCCCGCGCCTCGGTGCGGGACCAGGTGCTGTTCTGCCACGCCACCGCGCACACGGTGAACATCCGCTCGACCCGCTGGCAGATCCGGGGCAGCTACGACGGCCGCTACAAGTACGCCCGCTACTTCGGCGTGGGCGGCGGCCTGCCCAACGACGACCTGTCCGGCCGCCCGACTCCGATGCTGTACGGCCCCGACGCCTCCTTCGAGGACCACGAGCACGAGCTGTACGACCTGCAGGAAGATCCCCACGAGCTGGTCAACCTGGCCCACGACCCCGGCCGCCGGGCCGAGCTGCGCCGTCGCTTCGACGCCCTCGTGGCTCTGGAGGCCGAGGAGTTCGTCGCCCGCTGAGCCGCGGTCCGATCGCCTTTCGGGCCGGTCGGGGCCGCCGGGTATGGTGAACCACTCACGGCGGCGTGGCCGAGTGGCTTAGGCAAGGGCCTGCAAAGCCCTGTACAGGGGTTCGATTCCCCTCGCCGCCTCAACATCGGAGAGCGGGCAGCTGCGCGGTCCGGCGCTGTATCTGGCCCGTCTCCGGGGCCTCTGATCAGCCGTGAAGCTCAGCCCCGAGGGCGGGGGGCCGACACTCGGGACCCGCTGGCCCCTCTGCGGACGCGACGAGGAACTGCGGTACATCGCCGCCGCGCTCGCCCGTTCCGACCTGCGGGGAGTGGTGCTGTGCGGGCTCGCCGGCGTCGGCAAGTCCCGGCTTGCCGCCGAGGGCCTGGGCCTCGCCCGAGGGCTGGGACATGCGACCGCCTCGGTCGTCGCCACGGCCACGACGGCGAACGTCCCGGCCGGGGCGCTGGCACCCCTCCTGCCGCCCGAGTGCATGCGGGGAGCGGACAGGTTCACGCTCCTGGCCCGCGGCTGCCGGGCGCTGGCGGACGCCGGAGGCGGCCGACCGTTGGTCCTCGCGATCGACGACGCCCATCAGTTGGATCCTCTCTCCGCCGAGCTGGTGCACCAGGCCGTCACCAGGTCATCGGTCCTCCTGCTGGCGACCCTCCGTCGGGGCGAGTCAGCGCCTGACGCCATGACCTCGCTGTGGAAGGACGGTCTCGTCGAGCGGTTGGAGGTCACCGGGCTGTCGCGTGCCGAGACCGAGGAGCTCCTGGCCGCGGTGATGGACTGGCCGATCCTGGGGTCGACCCTGCAACAGCTCTGGGACCTCACGCAGGGCAACGTGCTGTTCCTCCACGAGCTCGTCGAGGGTGCCCGGCAATCCGGCGATCTGGAGCGGTGCTCGGGGATCTGGCGGCTGCGGAGCGGGCTCGTCCCTGGCGCCCGGTTGACCGATCTCGTCGAGCAGAGGCTCGGCCGGCTGCGTCCCGGAGAACACCGGGTGGTCGAGCGTGTGGCGTTCGCCGAGCCCATCGACGTCGAGGTGCTCGGGCCGATCACCTCGCCGCGTGATGTGGAGTCGCTGGAGCGACGCGGGCTGGTCGACGTGGCGCGCGAAGGCGACCGGCTGAGGGCGCGGCTGTCGCATCCGCTGTATTCGGAGGTCGTTCGGGCCCGGACGCCGGCGCTCTGTGCCCGACGCATCTTCGCTCAGCTGGTCGAGGCATCCGATGCCGCCGGGGCGACCGCACAGATCGACAGCCTGACGCTCGCGACGTGGCGCCTGGAGTCGGGCACGCAGTGCTCGTCCGATCTGCTCCTCGACGCCTGCGGCCGAGCGCAGGCCCTGCTCGACCACCCGCTGGCGGAGCGTCTGGCCCGGGCGGCCATCGAGTCGGGCGGAGGCGTCGAGGCTCGACGGGCGCTGGGCGACTGCCTCTATGCGCAGGGCCGGTTCGACGAGGCCGACGGGCACCTCCGGTCCCTGGCCGGCGACGCGCGCACGGACTCCGACCGGGCTCGCGGCGCGATGTCCCACGCCGCCAACCTGATGTGGGGACTGGGACGCGAAGCGGAGGCCGAAGCGGTCCTCGCCACCGCGCAGCGCTCCGTCACCGATCCCGATCTCCGAGACGAGATCACATCGCTGCGCTCACGCCTCGTATTCGCCGCCGGACGGTTCGACGAGACGATCGCGACCTCCCGTGACGTGCTCGGCACGGCCGAGGACTCGTCCGACCTCGCAGTGCTCTCGGCGGCGGCGGGCCTGGCCCCCGCGCTGGCGCTCGCCGGCCGGACCGCCGAGTCCCTCGCGGTGTTGGGCGACCACCTCGGTCTGGCGTTCGAGCACTTCACCGACGAACCGCACGCCTTGGGAATGCTGCTCGTGAGCCAATCCGTGGCGCACTGGCTGGCCGGCGACCTGACCGCGGCCGCGACCGACGCCGAGAACCTCTACGGCATCGGGGTCACCCACGGTGCGGAAGAAGCGGTCTGCGCAGGTGCGCGGAGCCGCGGTTGGGCCGCACTGGCCCGAGGGCAGCCCCGGACCGCCATCCGTTGGATCCGCGAGGCCCTGGCCGCCGTACCGGCGGGGGATGTGAACGGCCTCGCCTGCTGGTGCTGGGCGTTGCTCGCGGAGGCCGCCGCTGTCGCGGGGGACCCGCATGCCCGAGACGCGCTGTGCGAGGCGGAGGCGGAAAGGCGCCCGGCGATCCGGGTGCACGACGCCCAGCTCGCGGTGGCGCGAGCGTGGGTGGCCGTGATGGATGGGAATCCGGCGGAGGCGGTCGAGATCCTCGTCCACGGTGGGCGCGAGGCCGCCGCTGGTGGCGCGCACGGCACCGAGCTTCACATCCTCCATGCCGTCGTCCGTCTCGGGTACCCCGAGGTCGTCCGGCAGCGCCTCGACGACCTGGCACGCATGGTGGACGGGAGCTGGGCCCCAGCGTTCGCCGCCCACGCCGCCGCACTGGCCGAGCGGGACGCGACGGGGCTCACGCAGGTCGCGTGCTCGTACGAGCGGATCGGAGCGGTGCTGCTGGCGGCCGAGGCCGAGGCCGAGGCCGCAGCCGCCTTCCGGGACCAGCGTCTCGCGGCACAGGCGAGGGCTGCGGCCGCTCGTGCCCTGGCCCTGTCGGCGTCGTGTGAAGGAGCGTCGACTCCGGCACTGTTCGGCATCGAAGCCCCGGTCGCGCTCACGCGGCGCGAGCGGGAGATCGCGCGGCTGGCGGCGCAGGGCCTGTCCAGCCCCGACATCGCCCGCCGGCTGGTCGTGTCGGTACGGACGGTCGAGGGCCATCTCTACCGCCTCTTCGCCAAGCTCGGGGTGAGCCGTCGCGAGGACCTCGCGACGCATCTCCGACCCGGCGCAGACCACGAGCCCACCGGCCGTGCCGCGGCCGTCGTAGGTGGAAACGCGTACCCGGGTACTCGTGACGGTCAGGCTGCGGCGTTCCTACCGTCCTCCATCGACCACGACAGGAGGCGGAGCAATGCCCACGAGTGATACGAGCAACACCGGCGTCCCGGCGATCTCCGGCACGCACACCGCCGGCGGGACAGGGGTGTTCGGCGAGAGCAACGGGCCGATCCCGGCCACCGGGGTCCAGGGAGCGAGCATCGACGGGCGAGGCGTCACAGGCGAGAGCGGCTCGGCACAAGGGGTGCTGGGGGTCTCCCGGCGCTACAACGGCGTCGAGGGCCAGACCGAGAGCCGCGACGCGAGCGGGGTCTACGGCGAGACGCCTGCGGGGTGGGGGACGGCCGGCCGGACCCGCGGTCGGGCCGATCGGTCGGGTGTCTGGGGCGACCACCTGGGGGACGGACCGGGTGTTCTGGGGACCGGCGCGACCGGTGTCTTCGGCGCCTCCGCGCGGCCGGACGGCGTAGGTGCCCTCGGGCTCGACCACGCCGGGCCGGATGCGATCGGAGTCCTCGGCACGAGCGCCCCGGGAACCGGTGTCAAGGGCATCACCTTCGACGGCGCGGGAGTGGTCGGAACCTGTTTCACCAGCTCACGTGACACGCACGCAGTCGCCGTCCACGGGATCCGGCTGGGCACCACCGGGCTCGCTGGTCGCTTCGACGGGGACGTGCAGGTGACCGGCCACCTGTCCAAGGCGGGTGGCACGTTCGTGATCGACCACCCGCTGGACCCGGCCAACAAGGTCCTGCGCCATTCCTTCGTCGAGTCCCCGGACAGGCTCAACATCTACAACGGCATCGTGGTCCTGGATGCGGCGGGTGAAGCCACCGTGGAGCTGCCCCACTGGTTCGAGGCGCTCAACGAGGCGTACCGCTACGCCCTCACGCCGCTGGGCGAGGCTGGTCCCGATCTGCACGTCGCCGACGAGATCGAGGGCAACCGCTTCAGGATCGGCGGGGGCGCGCCGGGCATGCGGGTCTCGTGGCAGGTCACCGGGGTCCGGCACGACCTGTACGCCCTCCACCATCCCGTCGTCGTCGAGGAGGACAAGGCCGAGTCGCAGCGCGGGCGCTACCTGCATCCCCGAGAGCACGGCGTGGCGGCGGGCGCCTGAAACAGACTGGGGCGCGGGGCGGCCGGCCCGTACGCTGCGCCCCGTGCCCGACCTGAGCCCGCAGCCCGCGGTGGAGGACGAGCGCGCGACGTTGCTCGGGCTGTTGCAGTTCCAGCGGGAGTCGCTGGTCCGCAAGGTCGGCGACGTCGACGACGAGGCAGGGCGTCGTTCTCCGGTCGCCAGTGGGACGACTTTGCTGTGGCTGGTGAAGCACCTGGCCTATGCCGAGTCGATCTGGGTCGAGCGGCGCTTCGCCGGGCTCGACGTCCCGCTGGTCGGTGACGCGGTCGAGGTCGAGCCGGACACGCTCGACGCTGCGGTCGCCGCCTACCGTGCCACCTGGGCGCGGGTCGACGCCATCGTGGCCGGAGCGGGCCTCGACGACGAGTGCCGGGCCCCCAAGGCGTCGGGCCAGGCCAACCTGCGCTGGATCCTGGGCCACCTGCTGGAGGAGACCGCCCGCCACGCGGGCCATGCCGACATCCTGCGTGAGCTGATGGACGGCAGCACGGGTCGCTGAGCACCATGCGGCCGCTCGACATCAGGTGCTTCGACGTCCGGGACGGGCGGGTGGTGGCCGTCGACGGCGTCGTCCCGCTGGCCGTGGAGGCCGACCTGGCCACCGGGCGGGTGTCGGGGGTGTGGACGTGGGAGACGGCGGCCGGTCGCCGTGGTCGGCGAGTGGCCACCGACGTGGTGCTCACCGGGGCCGGGGTCGTGGTGGCCTCGCCCGCGGCGGGCGGGCTGGTGCGCATCGACCGGACGACCGGGGTCGCAACCGTCCTGGCGATGGACGCCGAGGTGGGCCGGCTGGTGCGCGACGGCGAGACCGTCTGGGCGGTGGGCGCCACGGCGGAGGAGGCGGATCCGACCTGGCCGCGCCGCCCCTTGGAGTGGCACGGGCCGCCCGCGGGAGCCGGCGAACCTGACGACCGCGACGACAACTTCGATGACATCGAGGACCCGACGTTCCGGATCGAGCCGTCCACGCCCGTGTGGCGGGTCGACGGGGAGTCCGTCACCGCCTACGACCTCGGAGGGCGGGTGGAAGGCTTGGCGATCCTCGGTGACGAGGTGGTCGCGGTGGTCACACGGCCGACCGATCCGTTGGTGATGCGGCGGCACCCTGGCGGGTTCACCGCCTGCGAACGGCCCGCGACAGTGCTGCGCGGCCACCCTGCACATGGCCTGGCGGTGGTGGGCACGGTGCCGGACGGCTGCGGGTCGCTCCACGTCGACGGTGGGGCCGTGTGGCTGGTCGGGTTCGAGCCGGACGACGAACCGGAGGCGGTGTGGCGGCTGGGCGCAGGCGACGGCTCGCCGGTCCGGGTGGACCTGCCCGGCGGGCCGCTGCCCGATCCGCTCGCGGTCGCCGCGGGGCGGGTCGTGGGGCTGGAATGGGGACGCGGGAGCCGGCGGGCGCACGTAGTCGGGCTCGGCCCGGGCGGGGCGCGCTCACACGTCGAACTGCCGAGCGTGCACGACGATGCCTGGTCGGACCTCGGGTTGGTGTGGTTCCTGCACGACCGCAAGCCGGCGGTGGTGGGGCTGGACGTCGAGCAGGGGACCGTCACCGAGGTCGTGCTCGACCTGGACTGCACGCCCTACGTGCCTACGCCGGTGCCGCCGCCCGGGGTTGACCTGGCCGCCTACGAGACCGGTGTGCGAGACGACCTGCGCGCCGCGTTCTTCGGCGGCTGGACCTCGTCCGACGACGGCCGCGTGGTGCCGTACATCACGGGCGTCACGTTCGAGTCGGTCGAGGTGCACGGCGAGTTCCCTGACACCCAGGTCGTCGCGCTGTTCCGCTCCGAGGACCGGCCGGGCGTCCGCTTCGCCCGGCGCTGGACGCTCTACGACGAGGCGGGCAATCCCGAGGACGAGCGCATGGAGTACGCCGACGTCGGGTTGATGGAGGACGTGGACACCGGCTGCCTTCCGCCGGTGGCGGACTGCGTGCCCGACGCGGAAGGCATCGTCTGGCTCGACGACGGCTGGCAGGATTGAGGGCTGTGGCCGTGACCCAGTTGCCGCCGCTGGCCGCGGTGGTGAGCTTCGTTGACTGCATCAACCGGGGGGACCTCGCCGGCCTGGGCCGGTTGATGACCGAGGACCACCAGCTGGTGGTGCTGGACGAACCGCCGCTCGTGGGGCGGGAGGCCAACCTGGCGGCCTGGGCGGGATACTTCAGCGGCTTCCCGCTCTACGTCGTCTACCCGCGGCACCTGGCGGCCAGGGGAGCGGAGGTGGCCGTCCTGGGCACCACCACCGGGTCCCACCTCGCGCTGCCGGACGCCGAGGAGCAGCGCCTGGACGTCCTCTGGCGGGCGGAGGTGACAGCGGGACGGCTGTCGCGGTGGGAGGTCGCCGAGCCCACGCCCGAGGCCCTGGCGGCCGCCGGCATACCCGTGGGCGCCTGAGCCCGGCTGCGTGCGTAGAGTCGCGACCGTGGACGACGAGTTCCTGCTCTTCGCCGGATCGGCCAGCCGGCGGCTGGGCCGGTCGATCGCCGAGTACCTCGGCTGCGAGCTCGGGGCCTCCGAGACGCTGCGCTTCTCCGAGGGCAACCTGTTCGTGCGGGTGTTGGAGAACGTGCGCGGCCGGGACGTGTTCCTGGTGCAGGGCACCGCCTTCCCGGCCAACGACAACTTCATGGAGCTGTTGTTCTGGATCGACGCGCTCAAGCGGGCCAGCGCCGCGTCGGTCACGGCGGTGATCCCGTACTTCAGCTACGCCAAGGGCGACAAGAAGGACGAGCCCCGGGTGTCGATCCGGGCCCGGGTGTGCGCCGACGCCATCGAGGCCGCGGGCGCCGACCGGGTGGTGACGCTCGACCTCCACGCTCCCCAGGTCCAGGGCTTCTTCCGCATCCCGGTCGACGACCTCTACGCGCTGCCCGTGCTGTGCGACGCCATCGCGGCCAAGGGGCTGGACGACCTCGTGGTGGTGGCGCCCGACGCCGGCTTCGCCAAGAAGGCCCGGGAGTGGGCCAACCGGCTGCAGGCCCCGACCGCCATCGCCGACAAGCGCCGCGTGGACCACACCGAGTCGGCGGAGATCGTCGAGCTGATCGGCTCGGTCGAGGGCTGCCACGCGCTGATCGTGGACGACTTCACGATCTCGGCCGGGACGCTCGTCGACGCGGCGCGGGTGCTGGTGGAGCGGGGCGCGAAGTGCGTCTACGCGGCTGTGACCCACGGGCTGCTGGCCGGTGAGGCCAACGACCGCCTCGACCGCAGCCCCATCGAGCGCCTGTTCATGACCGACAGCGTCGAGACCCAACCCGACCAGCTGTCGCCCAAGGTCGAGGTGGTGCCGGTGGCCGGGCTGCTGGGCGAGGCCATCCGCCGGATCGCCCGGCGCGAGAGCATCTCGGTCCTGTTCGAGTAGCGGCCCCGGGGAGGGCGGTATGGAGACGTTCGACCGGTGGGCGGCCGAAGCGCGCCGCATCCAGGTCGGGGACCTGTCGCTGGCGGTGCACGACGTGGGCGAAGGCCCCGTCGCCACCTTCCTGCACGGCTACCCGTCGTCCAGCCTCGACGCCCTTCCGCTGATCGACCGGCTCACCGGGGTGCGGGTGGTGGCGCCCGACCTGCCCGGCTTCGGGGCCTCGGACAAGCCGGTGGGCCACCCGTACTCGATCCACGGCGCCGTCGACGCGGTGGAGGCGATCTGGGACCAGCTCGGTGTCACCTCCACCGTCCTCGTAGCCCACGACTACAGCGTGTCGGTGGCCCAGGAGCTGCTGGCCCGCCAGGCCGAGTCCCCGGACGGCCGAGCGGCCACGGTGGCCGGCGTCGTCTGGTCCAACGGCGGCCTCTACCCGGACCTGCACCGCCCCACCTACGGCCAGCAGCTGCTGCTCGACCCCGAGCACGGAGCCGAGCTGGCCGCGGCGATGACCGAGGACGCTTTCGCCAACGGCATCCGGATCACCTGGGGCGAACGCCGGCCGATGGGCGACGAGGAGGTCCACGACATGTGGCGAGCGCTCGAGCACGACGGCGGCGCCCGCCAGATGCACGCCCTGCTCCACTACGTGGCGGACCGCCGGGCGAACGCAGACCGGTGGCGGGCCGCGCTGGAGGCGAACGCGGTGCCCATGTGCTTCGTGTGGGGCGAGCTCGACCCCGTGTCGGGCGGGCACGTGGCGGAGCGGCTCGCCGAACGGCTGCCGTCGGTGCCCCTGGTCCGGCTGATGGACGTGGGCCATTGGCCTCCCCTGGAGGCGCCTGACGAGCTGGCAGCCGCGGTGCGAGAGCTGGTCGGCTGAGGCTGGAATCCGGTCGCTGATCGGGCGGGGGCGCCGGTAGCGTCGGGCCTTCGTGCTGGGTACCTCCTCCGACTCCGACCTCGCTGCCGACCGCCGGTCGGGGACGATCGCCGGGGCGGTCGCGTACTCGCTGTGGGGCGTGTTCCCGCTGGTGTTCCACCGCCTTTCGAGCGTGGGGGCCGGCGAGATCCTGATGCACCGGGTGGTGTGGTCCTTCGCCGTGGTGGCCGCGGCCCTCGCCGTGCGGGGCGACCGGCACTGGCTGGCGGCGGTGCGGGCCCGGCCGGGGGCGTTGCCCCGGCTGGCGGTGGCCGCGGTGTTGGTGGCGACCAACTGGCTGGTCTACGTGTGGGCGGTGAACCACGACCACGTGGTGGAGGCGGCCCTCGGGTACTACATCAACCCGCTGATCACGGTGGCGCTGGCGGTGGTGGTGCTGCGCGAGCGCCTGCGCCGCCTGCAGCTGGTGGCACTGGGCTTCGGGGCCGGCTCCGTGGCCGTGCTGACCGTCGCCTACGGCCGGGTGCCGTGGATCGCCCTCGTGCTGGCGTGCACGTTCGCCAGCTACGGCTTCCTGAAGAAGGCGGTCCCGGTGGGGGCGCTGGCCTCGGTGGCCACCGAGACGCTGGTGCTGCTGCCCGTCGCCCTCGGCGGGCTGGTGGTGATGGAGGCCCGGGGCGACGCGGCCTTCCTGCACGGCAGCGTGGGCCGCGACCTGTTGCTGGCCGGCCTGGGCGTGATCACCGTGGTGCCGCTCGCGCTGTTCGGTGCCGCCGCCCGGCGCATCCCGCTGTCACTGCTGGGCCTGCTCCAGTACCTGACCCCGACGCTGCAGCTGGTGTGTGGCGTCGCGATCCTCGGCGAGCCGCTGCCGCCCGAGCGGCTGGCGGGCTTCGTGCTGGTGTGGGTGGCCCTGGCCGTGCTCACCTTCGACGTGCTGGGCAGCGCCCGCCGGCTCGACCGGGACGAGCCCGAGGACCCGGTGGCGGTGGCGGAAGCCGCCTGAGCGGCGAGACTCGGCCTGGTGAACTTCCTCGGCCACACCCACGTCGCCCTGGCCGGGGGCGAGGACGACCCCGCCTTCGTGCTGGGCGCCGTGCTGCCCGACCTGGCGCCGATGGCCGGGATCCGCCTGGCCCACCGGCAGCTGGAGGGGACCGTCGGCGCCGGCGTGCGCTGCCACCTGCGGGCCGACGCCGCGTTCCATGCCGATCCCCGGTTCCGGGCCGGCAGCCGGGCCCTGCGCGTGGCACTGGCCGAGCGGGGCGTCGCGTCCGGACCGGCGCGGGCGGTGGGCCACGCCGGCTGGGAGCTGTTGCTGGACGGGACGCTGGTGGCGACGGCCACGGAGGACGCCTTCCGGGCGGCCATGGCCCAGGGCGACCGCGCCCTGCCCGCCCTGGCGCGTGACGACCGGGAGCGCTGGGCCGCGTTCCTGGCCCGGCGGCATGCCTCGCCCGGCCTGCACTACGACGACCCCGCCTGGGTCGCCGACCGTCTGTACGGCATGCTGGCCCGCCGTCCCCGCCTGGCCCTGCCCGCCGAGCAGGTCCCGCTGGTGGCAGACGTGCTCGCCGCGCACGCCCCCGGCGTCGAGGAGGTCGCGGGCGAGGTCCTCGACGCGACCGCCCGCCAGGTCACGGCCCGCTGAGCGGCCGGTCCAACGGCGCGCACGTGCCGAGGTAGTAGGCGAGGTACTCGAAGCCGAGGCGGCTGTCGTCGCTCTCGTGGTGGGGGGCGTGGAAGCGACCGGCGTAGATGGCGACGTCGGTCAGGTCCCAGCGCCTGGCGTAGAGGTCGAGCGCCGAGGCCCGCGGCCGGAGGCCGGTGCGGGCGGCGTACAGGTCGATAATCGTCGGGTCCTCGCGCTCCAAGGCCCACAGGTCACGCTCGGGGTACGACAGGAGGGCCGTGTCCCAGTCGATGAGGACGAGGCCCTCGGCCGTCGTGATGGTGTTGGCCTGGTGGGGCTCGCCATGGGTCACGACCAGGGCCGCGCCCTCGCGGGCCAGCGCCGCGGCCCCGTCGTCGTAGCGGTCCAGGGCCGCGGTGAGCGGGCCGGCGTGGCGGTCGAGGAGGCGACGGGCGCGCTCGCCGTAGGGCCCGGAGTCCCACGG
>Ga0114129_10010588_pt1 | contig 13148 bp, 10 predicted proteins | sample RhiMetdeltSRZDD1_FD_80071 | JGI IMG/M metagenome (GOLD analysis project Ga0114129, IMG submission 80071) | Populus rhizosphere microbial communities from Tennessee, USA - Rhizosphere MetaG P. deltoides SRZDD1 (version 2) (version 2) | ecosystem: Host-associated > Plants > Roots > Rhizosphere >...
AGGATGACGACTACAGCCTGGGCTGCTTGAGGCACACGGGGACACCTCACGCACCCTCCTCGCTCTGCTCATGAAAAACGTTGTCCAACACAAAAAGTGCCTCGCTCTCCCCGCTGTATTGGAGAAGCCCGTGCGCGCTGTCAATGTCTGCATCTCCAGTGAGATTCATGAAGGACCAATTCGGCGAGTGCTTGCATCTAGGCAGGCCGTGGGAGCAGGCGGCAGTATATGGCTCACGGCATACCATGTCAAGAAAAAATTCGGTTCTCACTCTGGATGAGAAAATGTGGTGTTCTCGGAACGTATTTGAGACTCCATGCGTTCTGCCGGTGAACGGACGAGATCGGAACAGCTGAAAGAGGATACTGAAGGTAAAGCCCCCATACTCAGTATGGGGGCTTTAGCATTTCTTCTTAAAAAATTCCCATAGGCGCGCAGTACATGCCGTCCAGAGGAGCAAGACAGACCATACACAGTGTCCGCGCATGCATCGCAGTACACTCTCGAAACATTAATGTTTTTTCTGCTCATATGAAAACAAGTAGCTTTTCTTTTGTGCTCGTATAAGCGATACTTCCCGTAGAGAGAATATAGATCGAGGACTGTCATTCCCACGATACCACTGTAGGGCCTGTCTACTGGTTGCTCCGCAGGAGGCAGCCCCCATACCCCCTGGAAGCATCCTGGGACAGGGAGGAGCGCTCTGCCAGCTGTTCTTGCTACTCTTGAGTGCGCTTACGGTCTCCCGTGGTTCCCGGGAAGAAGAAGGATACAATCATGGTGACACGTGTCCAATTTGCTGATGCCATCGAACCCCTGGTCCAGTTTATCGAAGAAACCTCGCCGAGTGCGATTCTTGACCAGACGCTGGCGAAGCTCCGCGCCGGTGTGCCTCCGAAAACTATGCTCACTGCCTCGGCTTTGGCCGTGACGCGTTCCTCCGATCTCCCGCCGGGCCATCATGGGGGGCCACTCCATCCGCTGGTGGGACTGCATGCCGTGCATCACCTCGTCGAGCGTCTGGAGGGGGAGAATCGGTTTCTCCCGGTCCTGCAACACGTCGCCCTCGCCAACAAGCACATTCATCACCCCGCCATGGGGCCTTATGCGCTGCTGGAGTTCGAGCCTATGGACGAGGGCGGGGTCGAGGCCACAAAGGACGCCTTCTTTGCGGCGGTCAATCGTGGCGAGTACAACAAGGCTGACCATTATTTTCTCTGGTTGTGGGGCCACATGCCGCCGGTCGAAGCCCTCGATATCCTCCTGACGGTGGCCATTCCCAAGAATGTCCTGGATGATCATTATTTCATCTTTCCGGCCTTCACCTTCCGCGCCGTCGAGTGGATGGGTCAGGAATATCTCCCGGTGCTCATGCGGCCGGCGGTGCGCTATGTGGCGCGTTTTCCCATAGCGCCAGGTGTGCCTGAGATCGAGGCCCTCCTCGACGAGTATCAGCTCTTGACGCGCCCCCTGCGCGAGCGCACCGGCAACGATGAAACGCCGGCCATTGGTCGCCTGGGTGAGGCGATTGGGCAGTGCGACGTCTTTGCGGATATCCCGGTGATGCTTGCGAAAGCCCTGGCCGAGGGGCTGTCGTTGGAAGGGGCAGGTGAGGCCTTATCGATTGGCGCAGCCAGGCTGTTTTTGCGCTCGCTCACGGGCAATCCCATGGATGTGCACCTGCACACCAGCGTGAATTTGCGCCGCTACCTGATGCGGCTGGAGGGCTTGAGTCTGCGCAACAAACTCCTGGTGTTGCTGCTGTGGCATACCGGCCCAGAGGTGCGCTCGACCCAGCGACGCCTCGAAGCCTCACCCCAGCCGGATCCGGCAGCCGTCGCAGCGTTGCCCTATCGGACGCAGGAGGAATTGCTGGATGCCATCAGCGAGCAGATCTATCAGCAGCCGCCGATTGACTGGGCCACCGTGACCAATCTCGGCCAATTGCGGGCGGTCCCGGAGGTGAAAATCCCTGTGCAGCTCGCCCAACAGTATGTCAACTGTGGCTACGACGCGCCTGCCTTCATTGCGCGGTTGGCCGAGATTGTCTGCCACGATAGCTTCACGGAAATGCATGCCTTTAAGCATCACCAAGCCGTGGTGGAAGAATTTTACGCGACCCGTGAGCCGTGGTGCTGGAGCCATCTCGTGGCGGGGGCCCAAGCTGCGGCTATCTCCTTCGGAAAGAATATGGAAATCTACGAGGAAGCGCTCGAACTCTTGCATGCGTAAGCGCTGCACGGCCCGCACGCCGGGAGCTGCACTGACGATCGTGGCTCCCGGCCCTACAGGGTGAACCCTCTCTGTATGTCTTCCAACTCGTGAGGCCTCTGACCACCTAGTACCGCTCTGACCACGTGAGCCTCTGACCCTCAGAGAAGGAGACAGAGAGCAGCGGGCTCACGGCTGCGGGTGGTCTGGGGGTGCTTTCCGGTTTCTGTGGCCACGGGCAGCAGCACACGTCGAAGTGAAGCTGCAGAAGGTCTTCATGTATGCCTCCATCGGATGATCTCTTTTATGCTAGGCTCCCTACCCTTTCCAACGCAGAGTTATTCAACTATATCCACCATTACTCCGACTATAAGGTCGAAGCGGTCCAAGCCGCTCTCGCAGAAGTGCACACGCGCGGATTGTATGTATCCGAGGCCGTCTTGTCAGACATCGAACGGTATTGTACGCGCCAAGAGCAGCAGCGCATGCGACCCTTCAATTGTGATCCACGCCACCTGCGATGGCTCGCGTATGCCATGGTGATCATAGGCCTGGGCAGTGCCGTGTTGCTCTATGCGACAGCTTCTCCTCCGCCGCAGTCTCCTCTGGGGTATGATCCGTTCGCCAGCAAGAAATATGTGCGTGAGTTAGAAGTCTATGGTGGAAAAATCAATGTTCTTGCGGTGGAATTCCGCCAATGGTGTGCGAGCCTGTGGCGAGGGAAACTTCTTGCCTACACTATCGCCTTGCTCACCGTTCTTCTTGCGTCGCTCTTGTGGCGCATGGGTTCCCTCGCAGCCGCTCACCGTGATACCCAGGCGGAACAACACGATGCCCCCTCAGACGCATGGTCATGACGGAGCGGCGAGGAAATTCAAACGGTATTTTTGCCCCGGTGTCTACAGGAGCGCACCCCCGGAGTCCCTACCGCCCGGACTCAGCATCGAAGCGGATGCGGCGCGTACCACTTGGCCTGCCATTTTGCCTTCCTGATCCGGGGACGGCACAGCTGAGGCAGTACCTGGTAATACGGCAGCAGAGAACGGCAATTACCGTCCAGGAAGTACCGTGAAGCCATACTGGGCAAAGTCCCGGTCAAAGCTGAATGCATGGCGAATGGCTAAGCGCTCCATCACTGAAAAGCTGATGGCATCGGCAAAGGAAAAGTCTTTATCCGTATACTGAAAGAGAATCTGTTTTGCCCGTTCCTCATCTGCGGCGCGGGCACGAATCACTACAGTGTTACTCTCCTGCATATCTTTGAGAAACTGGGCGGCTCTCCCTCTACCAAGCACCGAGAGAATGAGGGCATGGGATTCGATCAGTAACACATTAGTGGTGAACTGGCGGTAGCGGGCTTGTGCAAGCTCCTGAAGGGTTTCTATAGCTTCGCTGTGATGTTCATCATCTGTGTCAAGGAGCGCAAGATAGGCAGAACTATCGACAAAGACTCGTCGTTCTCGAAGCGGGAGCGGGGGAAGCGGCATGAGCATTACCGGGGGCGATAGGCGCGGGCAAGGTACTCGTGTTTTTTCCCTGATACACCGCCTGGTATCCCGCTTTTGCCAATGCCAATAAGCCGAAACAGCGCATCCTCACTGGTCACCGGTTTGGCCTTAGTCTTTGCGCGTTTCTTCGCTGGCACTGGGGAGAGAAGCGCCACGTCCTCACGCTCCTGCTGTAAGATCGTTGGGGCGTTAGTTTGTCGCACCTCCTGCACAAGCTTCAAGAGTTCTGGAATACTGCTTATATCAATATGCCTGGGTTCTTTCGCCATCTGTGTCACACCTCCTTTTTAGATATATTTGGACGAACTAGCTGTCTTTTCTGCATTATAGCAGAAACCGGTTGTCCGTCTCGACCTCCCCATCTGTCGATAACGACTTATTACCAATATATTCCAGAATCGGGCAAGGAGACACCTCGAAAGGAGAGTATGGCAGAAAATACCCCGATATGGTATCAGCATGAGTCTTCTCAAGGGCCAGCGCTGTCGTCAACCAAATGGTTAGCTACAAACACCCCCTACGCAGCATCCCTGCCTGAGGAGCCGTGCGAGTTCTAGGCAGGTACTAGCACATAGCCCGCTGGCGTTTCCTGAATTTTCCTTTGCCCCACAAGCCGGTTCACATTACGCTTCACCCCGCTGCCATCCACGCCGGGTAGCTGCCGTAAATCCTCGATCATGAGCGGCTGCTGGACTGTGCGGAGAGCTACCAGAAGAAGGTCGGGCTGTGACTGTGCCGTTGCTGTGGCTGCATGTGTGGTCTGGACTGGCTGCCGGGTCTTGGCCTTCGGCGCTGCGTGTTTCTGGGCTCGCGTCGTCCTGCGCCGCGTTTTCCCCTTGATGGGCTGCCTGACACGCTGCGGTGCTCTGGGCTGCACGAGTACCTCTGTCGCATCGTGCCGGGGCTCCTTCCGGAAGGTCCTCAACCGGTTCAGGGTGGCGAAGGCCGTGTCGAGATATTGATCGACGCGATCGTAACAATCCGGGGGAATGTCCAGGAGGAGTTGCTCAATATCTGGGAAGGTGGCCAGTGCTTCTAAGAGATCAAAAAGCTGGGATAGGCGTTTGGGTAGGGCTGCACGGGCAACCTCTGCTGCCTTCATGTGGCCATCCCGCTCAGGCGTAACGGTCGTGGCCTCCTGCCTCCGCCTGACTACCGCGCGGGTCTGCTTGGCTGTGGTCTTTTTGCCCGTGGCCTCGTGTCGAGCTTCCTGGAGGGCTGTCAGTTGGTCCTCACGAGGCAACACCGTCAGGGGCGCCGCCGCAGAGACAGTGAGGGTGCCTGCTTCTATGGCCTGGGCAAGCTCGGGAGCGCCGTCCTGGAGGACTTTCTTAGCAGCCACGACCGTTTCCCGGCTCACGTGCACCAACTCGGCCGCTTGCTCTTGCGACAACTTTGTGGAAATTTCCACAAGGTCGGTCCGTTCACCTTGGCGCATGGTGGCCAATCGCACGGCGATCATGGCGCGTTGCGACTCATCGAGATGCCGCCGCTGCAGGTTCATACTGAGGACAAACGCCAGGGGATCGTTGCCTAGATAGTCCCGTGTCGCACAGTCGCGACCCAGGCGCTGGCAAGCACGGTAGCGGTTGCGTCCATCAAGAATCTGGCCCTGATACAGCCAGACGGCCTCACAAAGGCTAGACGCCTGAATATCCGCCACGAGGGCGTCAAATTCCTCGCCTTCGAGGAGGGGAAAAATATCAGCCAGTGGATGAAACGCGAGCTGCGTCATTGGACATCTCCTTCTTGAGTGTCGATAGTCGTTTTTATGTCCTCGCCTTCCAAACCTCCCACCAAAACCGCATCGGCGGGCGGGTGACACCGCGCACAGACCACCGCGCCATAGACCGACCGCCAGCGCCTCGTCGTGCCGCAGGCATAGCAGGCGCCACGACGCGCCCTACACCTTGACCTACTGCACAACCTAGCGCCTCGCCATGTGGTAGGCCTCCTGGAACTCCATAGCCTGGTGCTGTGCTGCGACACCCTGCCTGAGACGCACCACAAGGCACATCTGAGGGTACCATTTTGTTTTTGACGCCGGGCCACACTCTAGCCTATGCTACGCATAATTCCCCCTGGACAACGGTCGAGCATGCCTGCAAACCGTACGCCACATGGTCACATGGAAAAGGTGCATGTGGTGCCATGCTCGACACCAGGAGCTGCGGCAGGGCAGTGACGGTCTTCGTCACTCGCCAAGCGTCAGGTCCTGCAGGTGTCGTCCAAGTTTGTCCAGGCGTGCATACCGTGGATGGCGGTACCGAGGAACGCGAAGAGGGACGAGACGGCGGTGTGTGGTCTGAGGGGCGTATAGTCAATGCGAGGCAGCGTAGGGCCGGCAAAGCTCGGACGAGACGGTCTGTGGCGACCAAGGGCCGTTCGCATCTGTGCGAGACGGCGGCGCGCTATATAATAGTATGTTAAGCGCTACACGCTCGGTGTGACAGTGGGTTTTGCCTGGGCATCCTCACAATTGGACAAATGAGTGCTATACAGAAAGCAACAATATTACCAGAGACAGAATCTGTCTAGCATAGTATTGGCTCATTCTGGATATTTCATGTTCGGTGACTGACAGCCGTAAAAAGTGTCCAGAGGGTGTGCTATACGGCTTCCCCGGAGAATTCGAGAAATAATCGCACATGTTACATTCTTCCTCGGTTACTGCCGGGAAGCGATGTAGGATGTGCCTCCTCCTATCACTCCTAGTCAGTCACTGGGGCTGGCAACACATAGACATAATATCCTGTATTACCAATCCTTTCCCAATCGAGGGGCGCAGCGAAACTTGGTACCCTATCCGCCACGATCAGCTTCGCCCCTGTCTTCCCAAATGTCCTCAGGACCTGCGACTGAAGCGCATCGTTCGCTGCCCAAAAGTCATTGGCGTCTCGACGGGGAATCTCAGCGACGATCTGGACTTGGGTCAAATACGCCCAGTTCGCATCAAATGTTCTGCCAATCGACGCCACCTTGTCTCCCGGCTGCACCCCAATGTGATACAAGAACTCCGCCACGGCCCCTTGTATATGGGCCGGTGAATCCTTCCGGATCGAGTAGCGCAGTGCCGAATACCCCTTCTCCGCGGCTAATACTCCGATCGTCCCGAGCATCGGGAGGAGCATCGCAAGGGTGACACAGGCCACAAAGCGCTGCGATTCTGAAGTATTCTTAAGGCGTACACTGGACGCGAGCCCTATCCAGAAAAGCAGAACAAATGGAGCTACATAGCGCGCCTCGATGCGCACGAGCGCATACATACTCAATGCCACCATGGCTGGTACCAGGATACTCCACTGACTGACAATGTCCTTCACGTGGTGCCAGGGTGTGCCTGTCATCATGAACAGCAGGAGAAAGCCCGTCAGCAGTCCTCCCTGCGCGAACGACGATATCCGCAAGAAGACTCCGAGGTTGCGGATCACGGCCTGTATCTGCTCTTTGAGATCAAAATCAATAGTAAGACCTTCATACCAATATGTCGGATCGTACCAAGGTGGGTAGGACCCGCCGATGGGAGTAGCAAATTCATACATCGCGGGTCGCTCGAAGATTTTGCGGGTGGGATGGCGGGGCGTGCCGCTGCCGGACGGCTCCCCTTGCCAGTGGATGTGGCGTGTGACACCGTTCACCATCCAGGCGTAATTCAGTTTGCCAGCCAGGCCGAAGGTGAGATACCCTTTGGCGTGCGAGAGCGCCAGCATCCATGGGCTGGCGATCACGAGAAAGGCGATGCACGCTGCCAACCCACGCACGACCTGGCGTCGGAACGGGCCATCTAAGAATAGGCTCGACGCGAGGAAGGGCAACGCCAGTGGCAACATCGCCGCCTTGGCCAGATATCCGCCCCCTAAGACCACACCAAAAAGGATATACGTCCACCACGGCCGCGAGGCTGAACGCATACGCAAGAGCAGGCCCGCAGCCATATACACGCAGGCCGCCACGCACCTATCGGCAGGTAACACCAAGCTCCCCAACCAATCGAAAGATATCCACAGGAACAACGTGTACGCGATGACGACCACGGCCCACTCGGGCAACAGCACAGCTTGGGAGTGGGCGCATGCCGCCCGCTTCGCCCGGTGGAGCCGGAGCACTCCATGGACAAAGAAGTGAAAACAGCCGAGCATCCCTAGGTACACGGCGAAGTCGACTAGGGGCACTATGGCAAAGTGCCAAGCGAGTGGAGGATGCAGGACATACAGCGCCACCGCTAAGAGCCAGGGATACAAAGGGCTCCAATACGCATTGATGGCCATCGGCCAATCCCGACGCAGAAACGCCTCCCCCATCTCAAGATAGGCGATGCTATCGGGATCAATAAGATCATAGAAGGCGCGCCAGGTAGTCAGCAGGCCCAGCAGGATCGCGAGGAGCCAACATAGGACGAGTAAGCGCTGTCGTGGCATGGAACGGTCGGTCATGGTACAACGTCCTCCGGGTGGTCGTATGCACCCTTCCCTGGTCTGAAGCACTGAGCGGAGTACTGCACGCAATACATATAGGGGTATGTTCGGGATGCGTGTTTATGTCGGATCGGACATAAGCATGCATCCTGAACATACCCCAGGTTTGGATAAATGGTTTGTGGACATCGTCCCCACATCATCTACTATTCGGGCTCTCTAATTTTTCGAGTGTCCCTTATCGGTCCCAGGCAAACTCCATCCCCAAATACGCGTACAAGGCTTGATTATAGGGCTGGTAATACTCCACCAGTCGTGCTCTCGTGGCCCCAGCCATTGGCACATAGCTCCCGCTATTATGTCGCTCGAAATGGCGCAACTGCCATGGCGGCAGCTCGAGAAAACGCACCACCTGCGTGAACACCGCCTCGGGACGTCGAGCCAGTTGCTCATTGTCGAGGATGACGACTTGCTCGCGGGGAAAGAGACTCAGCAGGACTTGCACCTGAGGGAGATAGATGCCGAGCCTGCGGTAGGCGTAGTAATCGACTTCGAGACTATACACCCCCTCGTCGCGCATGTGCTGCCAGTGCTGGCCTATTCGCGCCGTTTCCTGCTGCAGCGCCTCTTCAAAACTCAAGGTCTCCTGCCCTCCCCGTCGCGAATGATGATAATGCGAGTAGGCGCGATCCACCGGATTCCGTAAAAGCAGGATGAGTTTGGTGTAAGGCAGGATGTGCGCAATGCGCCGGAGCACCTGGGGGATCACAATGTACCTGGTGCTCGCTTCCCCCGTGAGAAAGGGACGTTTGAGGAGGTTGTGCTGGTAGTATTTGTGCACAGAGGACGGGAAGTGGGAGCGGTACCAGTGGAGATCCCCGCTGTAATAGCGGTCGAAATACCCCACCTCCTTCGTGGCGGCTGGGTAAATACAGGGATGTTGGATCAAGTAATGGTAGAGGGAGGTCGTCCCACATTTTTGACTCCCAATAATGAGGAAATCGGGCAGCACCCCGGTATATCTTCTGACGTGCTTGTTCACACCCTGCGTGTACCTGGAACCCTTCGCAAGGGTCTTTCTGGCCACGTGCCTGACGGCAGGAGGTAAGATGCGTTTGAATCCAGTGACGAGACTCATCCCTGTTGCTCCACTGACGAACATGCAAAAAAAGATGGCTTCTCAAGGATACTGAACTGCACATGACAAGAAGATGACCGGAAGATGACTGGAAGATGACCGGGGTATAAATCTTCGATGAACCCACTTCCTCATGTGCGCGGGAAAACCGCGTACATGGCGAAGGCCCTGAGGGAGAGAGTAGGCGAACGAGACAAAGGTACCCAGGGAACGCGCAAAGCTGTCAACTATGAATGCTTGGTAGAATCCTGGCGAAATGGACGTGACCGTAAATGTCCCTCTCTCGTGAGTCGTGTGCGGTGAAAGCCGCCCGCACGGGTCTAACGGGGGGATTAGGGAGACGTGCCGTACGGTAACGCGCCCTGATCCTACCCACTCCATGGAGACGCCGCGCGATGTCATGACGAAAGCCGTACGGACGTGCGATGGTTTGACGATCATGCAGCCTGTGTGATCCGTGCGCCCTGGCCACACTCTGCCCCTCACCCTGGTTGGGCACTCGCCCCTCGATGTCCATGATGCTGATGCCGCTTATATACCAGATCACAGATAAATAGAAGATAAACAGGGATGAAAAAAAGATATCTCAACTCAGCGAAGGGCAGGAGCAGGCAGGGCAGCGACAAAGACGCTGCCCGTGGAGTCAGAATGCGCGAGCGTGAGCGCGCCGTTGTGCGCTTGGGCAATCCAGCGGGCAATGGCCAGTCCGAGGCCTGCGCCGCTCCCATGGCCGGTGGCTGTGTGTGAGCGCGCCTTATCCACACGATAGAAACGCTCAAAGATGTGCGCTTGGGCGTCCGCTGGAATCCCTCCTCCGGTGTCGGTAACCGTGATCCTGTACTGGCCGTCTTGCAGTGCCAACGTCATCTGCACCTGCCCATCGGGCGGCGTATGTGTGATCGCGTTGTCGAGCAGATTCAGCATCATCTGACGCAGCAATTCTTCATCCCCATAACACAGCGCTTCCGGCACAAAGGCAGTCGTAATGGCGACATTTTTTCGGGCCGCCAGCACGTGCGCGGCGCGTGCCGTCTCGGCCAGCAGTTCATCAAGATAGAACGCCTGCAGATGCAGCGGCCTTCCTCCGGCATCAGCATGGGCGAGCGTGAACATCTCCACGACAAGGCGTGTCAGGCGTTGCGTCTGCTGGCCAATAATAGCGAGTGCCTCCCGATACTCGCTTTCCTCGCGGGACGGCTGTTGGAGCGTCACGTCGGCGGTGGTGTGCATCACCGCCAGCGGCGTGCGCAATTCGTGTGAGGCATCCGCCATAAACTGCCGCTGCTGCGCAAATGAGGCCTCAAGACGTGCGAGCAGTGCATTGAAAGTCGCTGCGAGTTGTCCCAGCTCATCACGCGGATTTGCTATCGGCAGCCGCTGGGCAAGATGCTCGACGCTGATGCGTTGTGCGGTGTCCGACATCTCCACGACAGGGGCAAGGCTCTTGCGCGCCAGAAACCAGCCACCGATCCCGGCCACCATGAGCGCCAGTGGCACGGCGCCAGCGAAGATGTGCCATAGCAGTTCCAGCTCTTCCGTGACGGTCTCAAGCGACTGACTCACCGCGATGATGTACGGAGTATCGGGCGACACCACGACGACACGTTGCATGGTCACTCTGGCAGCATCCGTGCCCGTCGCCTGTTTCTCGGTCGCCGTGAAGAAGAGGGGGAAGGTGGATGCCTGCGGCCAAGGGACCAGCAGACGCGCTGGCGCGCTGCCGGGCGGGGTATGTTCGGCCAGCAGTTGCTCCTCCTCATCAAAGATGGCCACAGCTTGATGGGGGAAGTGTTGTTCGGTCAGCGCGCTGTGTGCGGCCTCCCTTTCACTCTCGCCCTCAAGCCTTTCAAGCGTCAGCAACCGCGCAGTGCCCTCAAGCGTTGTGTGCAGACTCCCCTCCAGTCGACGATGGAGTTGGCGTGCTAGCAGTCCGTACACGCCGACGCTGAACAGGACCAGTACCAGCGCCAGCACGCCCGTGTACCAGAAGGTCAATCGGGTGCGGATGGAGTTGAGCATCTTCAGGACCCCCGAGGTGCCTCCGCGGCGGTCAGCACATAGCCTTCGCCGCGCCGCGTTTGCAGCAGCCGCAGCGGAGACCCTGTATCGATCTTCTGTCGCAGCCGCTGTACATACACTTCAATCAGATTGGAAAACGGGTCGAAGGTCTCGTCCCAGACGTGTTCGGCAATCTCTGCCCGATTGACGACCACCCCCGCGCGGCGCGCGAGGTATTCCAGCAGGGCATACTCTTTCGCCGTCAGGGCAATGCGGCGGCCACCGCGGTGGACCTGATGCGACTGGGTATTGATGCACAGGTCTGCGATGGCCAGCGTCTCCGGTATCAGCGCCGGCCCGCGCCTCAGCAGCGCGCGTATTCTGGCGAGGAGTTCGTGAAAATCAAATGGCTTGGTCAGGTAATCATCCGCTCCGGTGTCGAGCCCAACAATCCGATCCTGCACGGCATCGCGTGCCGTCAGCATCAGCACCGGGACAGTCGAACCGCTCTCGCGGAGCTCGTGGCACACGGCAAAGCCATCTTTACAGGGTAGCATCACATCCAGGATGAGCAGATCGTAATCATGGATGGCCATCTGGTAGAGCGCCACTTCGCCATCCGCCGCCACATCCACGGCGTATGTCTGCTCGCGCAATCCTTTCGCCAGCATCCGCCCGGTATCCGGCTCATCCTCCACGAGTAAAATTCTCATCCGCGCTCCTCCTTTCCCCCACTCGTAGGCCTTAACCTAGCGAAGCCCAAAAATTCGGCAGGGTAGACGCTGAGCAACGCCCCCAACTGTGCAAGAGTACACCCCTAAAGTTCGCTTTTCTCGTTTGACCACGCAGTGGGTGCTCACCCGGTAGTACTTTGAAAAAGAACAAAGGCCAACCATCCGATGCGTGTGCATCACACCACCACGCGATCAGCGGATTGGCCTCTGCGACAACCCCAGGCCTGGGGCCAACCGGGCCCCACCCCGGCCTGTTCCCATGATCGGCTGATGAACCGAGGCAACCTGAGCGCCATTGCTCCTTCTATGACCCAGAGTGGCACACGACGCGTCTGCGGCTGGAGCACGTGTGCGTGCCCCTGCTCCGAGACACGCGATACCGTCTTCTTTGACCTGCGGACCCCGGACGAGAAGGTCATGATGGCCTTGCAGAGGCTGCGGGTCACAGTCGCGCTTTCCGACAGCAGCTGCGTCTTGGGCGTGACCGCCGCCACCGTCCTGGCGTGGCGGCGGCGCGCGGCGCAGACGGCGCACGCGAGCCATGTGCACGTGCGGCACGACCTGCCGGTCACCCACGGGCAACGCGCTGCGAGGGGGACCTGCATCCGGCGCCCGCAGGCCCAGCAGGCCGAGCCGGACGGTGCAAGCCCCGCACTGCGTGCGGATGGACGGCAGGGGGGGTGGAGCAGGTGTGCCCCAGCATTTCGTCGTAGCCTTGCGGCCTGTGTCGGCCCACGGACGTTTGACCGGGCCTGGCAGCTGCGCCAGAGGACGGCCGCCGGGGTCTTGGGGGTCCCGGGCTTTTGCCGTGAGGGGGGCAGCTGGGACCTCTCGGCACGGCTCGCGGTCGACCATACCCTGCAGACCTGTCCGCATACGGGCCAGCCAGGACGCCCCACGCAACCCGTCACGGCGCCCCCGCCGGCGTTGGTCGACGGGCAGGGGATCAAGCAGCAGCAGGGCCGTCTCACGGACCGTGTCTCCCGTGGACGCGGCGGTGCCACGCGCGTGGAGGACCTGGGGCTCTCGCTGCGCACCAGGTTGCTTGCGCGTCTCACCCTGCCCCTGCGGCATGCCTGAGCGCCGCTGGGTCGTCCAAACTGGCGCGTCTGGAAAGATCGGCCCCACAGGAGGCGCCGCGGGG
>Ga0114129_10010589_pt1 | contig 13148 bp, 12 predicted proteins | sample RhiMetdeltSRZDD1_FD_80071 | JGI IMG/M metagenome (GOLD analysis project Ga0114129, IMG submission 80071) | Populus rhizosphere microbial communities from Tennessee, USA - Rhizosphere MetaG P. deltoides SRZDD1 (version 2) (version 2) | ecosystem: Host-associated > Plants > Roots > Rhizosphere >...
GGAGATCTCGATGGAAGTGCAAGGAGTACTGGGCGCGGAGATCGCGATGGCGTTCGATGAGTGTCCGCCGGGACAGATCGATCATGAGGCGGCGAAACGCAGCATGGAGTTGACGTTGTGTTGGGCCAGGAGATCCAAAGAGGCGTATGTATCGCAGGCTGGCAGCCTGCATCACAGGCAAGCTCTCTTCGGCATAATTCAAGGGGCGTCCCATCTTGATCTACGCCGCGAAAGTTTAGAGAGAACAGCTGAAATGGGATTCGATGGTTACGCAATCGGCGGCTTGAGTGTCGGCGAAGAAAAGCCGGTGATGCTCGATATCATCGAAGACATTGCGCCACGCATGCCGGCCGACAAGCCACGTTATCTGATGGGGGTGGGCACGCCGGAAGACCTCGTCGAATCGGTCGCGCGCGGAGTGGACATGTTCGATTGTGTCCTGCCGACGCGCAATGGGCGCAACGGACAGGCCTTTACTTCCCGCGGCAAACTCAACATCAAGAACGCACGCTTCACCAGCGACACACGGCCGTTGGACGAAACCTGCGCGTGTTCAGTCTGTCAGCGGCACTCGCGGGCTTTTATTCGTCATCTGTATTTGGCTGGCGAAATGCTGGCGAGCATCCTCCTGACCCATCACAATCTGGCGTTCTTCCTTGACACCATGAAACGCGTCAGGCAAGCTATCCGGTCTGGCCAATTCGCGAAATTTCGCCGAGAGTTCACTGAGCAAATCCACTCTGGTTTGGAATAGCGCGTTTCAGAACCGCGAGCGATAGCTGGTTCGCATGCGGGTAGCCCGCGTGGTGCTGGTGGCGAGCGGATCGAGAGGACCGTTTCAATCAAATACATGTTGCTTCTAATACTTTTGCAGGGCGCCGGCGGTTTCGGATTTCTGATTCCGATGCTGCTGGTTTTTGGTGTCTTCTACTTGTTGCTGATACGTCCGCAACAGAAAAAGCAGCGACAACTTCAGGCGCAAATCGCCGATCTGAAGGCGGGCGACAAGATCGTCACGACGGGAGGCATCATCGGCACGATCACGACCGTCAAAGAAACAAGCTTCCTCGTCCGCAGCGCTGATAAAACGATTCTCGAGATTGCGCGGTCGGCGGTGGCCGGCATCGATCAGGAAGAGAAGAAGTAGTTTTGGGTTTATGAAGAAGAAGAACCTCCTTCAGCGATCAATCATCATCGCCATCGTCACGATCGTTTCGTTTTATATCGTGATTGGTCCGCACGGCCGGCGGCCTCACGGGAAAGACTTTACCTGGTCGGGCATCAAGGCGAATCTGGCCGACAACATTCATCTCGGACTCGATCTTAAAGGCGGATCGCACCTGGTGATGCGCGTGAAGGTCGAGGAGTATTTAAAGCGGCTAACCGAAGACAGTGCGTCCGCGGCCGCCAATGCGGCGAAGGAAGCCGGTTTCGAAATCAAAGAAGCGCACGCAGAAACATCCGGTGGAAATTATCAGGTGGTTCTGCAGGCGGCCGATCCTTCGAAGGCCCAACAGATTCGGGAAGCCGCCGAAAAGAAAGTCGATCTCAGCAGCAACGCGGGCTGGTCGTTTTCTCAGTCGGGCGCGAATTTGGTTTGGACATTGTCGGGCGCCTCGCAAAAACAACTTGCCGAGAACGCCACTGAACAGGCGCTGAAAATCATCGAAACGCGTATTAATACTCTGGGTGTGACTGAGCCGACTTTGCAGCGACACGGTTCGCAAAATTCTCACCAGATCCTGCTGCAGATGCCGGGCATTACTGATCCGGAACACGTCAAGCAGCTGCTGAAGGCGCAATCGCGGCTGGAATTGGTCCACATTGTTAGCCAACCGTCACCGGCTTCTGCTCAAACGTACTCGACACGCGAAGAAGCAGTTGCGTCGATGAATAGCGGCGGCAACATTCCGCCGAATCGGCGCGTGCTGCCTTACAGCGAACGGACTGAGTTATCCACCGACAAAGAAAACGCTAACGCGCCAAAGCCGCAAAAGTGGGTCGTGGTCGAATCGCCCGCAATCATCGACGGCAGCGAGTTGCGCAACGCCAATGCGGTGCAGTCTCCGGGCGGCGGCACAGAAGATTTCCAGATTCAGTTTTCGTTGAAAAAAACGGGAGCCGACAAATTCGGAACCTGGACCGGAGCGAACATCAACGAATACATGGGCGTTGTTCTGAACGACGAAGTGAAATCGATCGCCTACATCAAATCGCAAATCTATGACAGCGGTGAAATCAGCGGCCGATTCTCCAAGCAGTCCGCGGAAGACCTGGCGCTGACACTGCGTTCAGGAGCGCTGCCCGCGCCGATCGAATATCAGGAAGAGCGCACCGTTGGACCCAGCCTGGGCCAGGATTCGATTCGCGCCGGCGTGCGTGCGTCGCTGCTCGGCCTCGGTTTGGTGGTTTTCTTCATGCTGTTCTACTACCGCGGCTCTGGAGTGAATGCGGTTGTGGCCTTGATGCTGAACATGGTCCTGATGATGGCGGGATTGGTGATGTTTGGCGCCACGCTGACCTTGCCGGGCATTGCCGGTATCATTTTGACGATCGGCATGGCCGTGGACTCAAATGTCCTGATTTTTGAGCGTATTCGTGAAGAGTTGCGCTCCGGTAAGACCGTGCCGTCGGCGGTTGAACAAGGGTTCGCACACGCTTTTGTCACCATCATCGACACGCACGTAACCACGATCGTGTCTTCGTTGTTCCTCTACTTTTTCTCGAGCGGAGCTCCGATGATCCGTGGATTTGCGGTCACCCTCGCGCTGGGATTGGTTGTCAATCTGTTCTCGGCCGTTTACGTCTCGCGCACAATTTTCATCTGGCTATTGCGGCGGAAAGGCGGGCGCGTAGAGTCGCTTAGTGTTTAAGAATGATTCAGATACTTCACAACGTTAATATCGATTGGATCGGCAAGCGAAAGTTCTTCATTGGCATATCGGTTGCGCTCATGCTCGTGGGCATGGGGACGGCCCTTTATCGCCACAAGTTTCATCCTAACGGCACCGAAGCGTTCAACCTTGGCGTTGACTTCAAGGGTGGAACCGTCATCACCGTGCGATTCAAACAGCCGCCGTCCGCGGAGCAGTTGCGTTCCGCCATTCAGGCTGCCGGTATCCCTGATGCGGTCATTCAACCGGTGCTCGACAAGCCAGGCGAATTTCTGATCAAGGTGCCGCAGAGCACAGCCGAGACGGGCGTCGAAGTTTCACGTACCCAAATCGGGAATGCCCTAAACTCATTCCCCAATGCAGGGCCGGAAATTGTCGGCACTGAGGCGGTCGGCGAAATCGCCAGTAAACAACTTAAGACCCAGGCCGTCGCAGTTACGATCGCCGCTTTGATCGGAATGTTGATTTTCATCGCTTTCCGATTTGAATGGACTTACGGAGCGGCCGCTGTCATTGCCGTATTCCACACTGTGTTGGTGACACTCGGTCTGTTCTCGATCTTTCAAATTGAAATTAATCTCACCGTGATCGCGGCATTACTGACGCTGGTTGGCTTCGACGTGAACGATTCGATCGTTGTGTTCGATCGAATTCGCGAGAATCGCAAGCTTTATCGACGGCTGAACTTGTATGACGTCTCGAATCTTTCAATCAACCAAACCCTCTCGCGCACGATCATCACTTCGGGACTGGTGTTTCTTTCCGTAGTGGCGCTGGTTCTGCTCGGCGGTCAGACGTTACGACCATTCTCGTTGTGCTTGCTGATGGGCATTCTCTTCGGGACGTATTCGTCGATTGCGATTGGCACGCCGATCATGGTTTGGTGGGAGCGTAAACTCGAGGCGGCTAACAAGCTGCCGGCGGCCAGCCCGCGCGAGAGTGGATTCCAAACAAGATCAGTTGCCGACGCAAACCGAAAAGGTGTCGGCAAGCCTTCGCGCGCCGCGTAACGAATTGGACGCGGGAACATTGCGCCGCGCTGCGGTTTCTAATACGCGTGTTGTTGCAAGTGACGGAAGCCGTCGTGTCACAAGATCGCGAATTTGCAGGAGTTGTGCTCTTGACTTGCGCGTAATTGCGTCATAGACTGCACCCGTTGCTGGCCAATTAAATACGCTCGTAAACGTGCCTTTGGGATCGAAGGTTGTCGGAGAGCACGTACGTTATGCGGCCAGTTTATTTGTGTCTTACGCGGATAACTGGCCGGCGTACTCGGCTACCTTTCTTTCCGCAGGTCAAAGGCTCGCTTACTGAGTGTTTTGGATTTTGCAATCATTATTGTTAGAAAAACCTGCTGTCGAAAAAATCTCGATCTGACCCTTTTGGCGCCGTTTAGGGAGGACTAAAGATGTTCGAACACTTAGTCGAGTCTGGATCGCACTCGGAAGACCTTAAGCGTAAGGGATCGTTTCTGCTTGGGTTCTCCGTGTTTTATATTGTGCTGCTCTCGGTCGCGTTCGTCGCCGGTATCTGGTATGCGACGGCGAACATTGACGCGCAGACTCTTGAGCTGACGGCACTCATTGCGCCGGTTCCGGTGCAGCAGCAACAGCAAAAACAGGAAGCCAAGCCTGAGAAGGTCGAAATCGCCAAGAACGTCGACGTTCGTAAAGAGCTGATCGCCGACGTCACGCGCGCCGATCTCGTGCCGAAGGAAGTTTCTGCGAAAGCGAGCGACATTCCGCCGGTCCGCAAAGGCGTCGTGACCATGCTGGGCGGCTCGAACGTAAACGCGGCCGCGCCAATGGCGCCCGGCGCAGGTACTGGCAATATCATCGCGGGGCCCACAAAGGTCGATACTGGTGAAGCGCCTCCGCCTCCGCCCCCGAAACCAACTCCGCCGAAAGCTCCGATTTCCGGAGGCGTGCTGAACGGTCGCGCGGTGCGTCTGGTGCAACCGCCTTATCCGGCGATTGCACGTAGCGCGCACGCGTCGGGCCAGGTGAAGGTGCAGATCGTCATTGACGAGAACGGCAACGTCATCTCAGCGACGCCGGTGTCCGGGCATCCACTCCTGCAGGGTGCTGCCACGGCCGCCGCGCGGGCATCGAAGTTCACGCCCACGAAGCTGTCGGGCATGCCCGTGAAGGTTTCCGGCGTCATCATCTACAATTTCGTAGCGCAGTAATCAACGCGGTCGTCACTTGAAAGTACAGGTGGCGGCCGCGATTTGCTGTCAAAGATTTCAACTGTAATTTATCTTTTTTTTGGAGGATCTACCGTGACTATTCTAACAAGCATCCTCGGGACGAAAGCGCTGAGCTTCCTTTTCGTTCTGTGGCAAGCCACTCCATCGCCCACGGCGGCGGCCGGCGGCAACGAGTTCACCATGACCGAGATGGTCAAGAACATGGGCGCTGTCGCTATCACCGTCGTGATCATTCTGCTGATCATGTCGGTGTATTCGATCGCGATCATGGTCGAGCGCTATCTGACCTACACGGCCGCGAAGAAACAATCCCGTGAATTTGCACCGCGTGTCGCCCAGGCATTGAAGAACAATCGCATTGAAGAAGCGATTAACATCAGCGATAAGCATCGCAAGTCGCACCTCGCGATGGTCGTGAACAGCGGTTTGCAGGAATTTCGCGCGCATGAACAGTCGTCGGAGATTTCCGGTGACGAAATCGAAGCGTCCAAACGCGCCCTGCAACGCGCCATCGCGATCAAGACGGCGGAATTTCGTCGTGGCTTGTCGGGCTTGGCGACGATCGGTTCGACGGCGCCGTTCGTCGGATTGTTTGGTACCGTGTTCGGCATCATCAACGCGTTCCGCGGCATGAAGAACGCCGAGTCGGCTGGTATCGCGGCGGTGGCGGGCGGCATTTCCGAGGCGCTGTTTACGACCGCGCTCGGTCTGGTAGTCGCGGTGCCCGCGGTGTGGTTGTTCAACTACTTCACCGGCAAGGTTGACGGTTTCGTGGTGGAGATGGACAACTCGGCGTCAGAGCTGGTTGACTACTTCATTAAGAACCGTACCAGACAGCTCAATCCGTAATTGTCATATTTGTACGAAAGAGATCAGCGCGCGGCGATGGCTCGCGCTGATCGTGGCGTCGCGCATTAACGCGACGAAAGGAGATTTACCATGGGAATGCAGGCTGGCGGCGGCGGCGGGTTACAGTCAGAAATTAATGTGACCCCGATGGTCGACATCATGCTTGTGCTTTTGATCATCTTCATGGTGGTCACCCCGTTCCTGCAACAGGGCATCACCGTTCCGATTCCGCGTGACCTGCGCAATCCGGATGAAGATCAAGCGATCAATAAAGAGACTTCGGTCATTGTCTCGGTCGTGTGCCGGCCGCCGGATGCACCGCAATGCACGCCCGAATCGACCGAAGTCTACCTGGGGAAAAAGAAGGTCAATCTTGATGACTTGAAGTCACAGGTGGAAAAGGCACTCGCCAACAAGAAGGAAGAAGAAAAGATCGTCTACATCAAGAGCGGCGTTAACGTGAACTATGGCGAAGTGGTGAAAGTCATCAACGCGGTTCGCGAAAAAGGTATTGATAAGATCGGCCTCGTCGCCGATAAGAAGAAGAAGGGTGCCGCGACCTAATCGGTCGCAGTGTCCGCACGAGGGTAATTACTATGGCAATGGCAACGGCATCAGGGGATCGCGCGGTTCCCTATATTAACGTTACGCCGCTGATCGACGTCTTGCTGGTGTTGCTGATCATCTTTATGGTCGTCACTCCGCTGAAGCCCAGCCGGTTCAAAGCTGACATACCAACCCAGCGCGATCCAAACGAAGACGTAAGTAAGCTCAAACCCAATCCACTTACGCTGGTGGTCACGATCAGTACGGATTTGCAGATCAAGCTGAATCAGGATTCGATGGGTTCGGTCAACGATCCGAGCGCGCTGGCGGCAAAGCTGCAGTCGACTTTCCAACAGCGCAAAGAGCAGCACGCCTACAAGGTCGGCATGGAGACGGCCACAAATATTCCGGAAGATCAGCGCATTGAAAAAACTGTGTTCGTCAAAGCCCCACGATCACTCAAGTATGGCGATGTCGTAAAAGTAATTGACGCCATCAAAGGCGCCGGGGCCAGTCCGGTGGGTTTGCAGGTTGACGATTTACCATAATCCGAACGTGACGATAGGCGCCGGCAGTCGTTCCGCCAGGCTTCCCGTGCGGGAAAGCGCGCCGTCACCTTCGCTAAGACGGAGTTAATCGAAAATGACTTTCTCTCGATCCAGGATCTGCGCTGTCGCGATCCTGGTTTTATTTGTCGCCACCGGCAGCGGGTGCTCCCTGGTCGGCAAGGTCAGGGCCAAGAACGAACTGAACGAAGCGGCCAAGGCTTACAAGGAAGGCCATTTCGAAGACGCGGAAGCGCATGCCAAACGCGCCCTCGCGCTCGATCCCAGCAATCCGACGGCGCCCATCTTTATCGCGCGCATCATCCACCAGCAGTACAAACCCGGCGTCGATGCGCCCGACAATATCCAAAAGGCTCGTGACGCAATTAACGCTTATCAGCAGGTGCTGCAAAACCCGGCCAGCAAAGAACAGGCTGAAGAAGCCTACAAAGCGATCTCGGTTTTGTACTCGGCGATTAGGGACGAGACAGCTTTGCGCGATTGGATCATGAAGCGGGCCAACGATCCGAACCAGACAAACGAGAGGCGCGCGGAAGCTTACGCCATTCTGGCCGGCAAGGACTGGGATTGCTCGTTCAAAATCACTGAGCTTCCTGAGGTGAAGGTGACCGCCGGCGAGGGACAGGTCAACTACCAGAAGCCGAAGGATCCGAAGGATTTCGACAACATTCAACGCTGCGTCACACGTGGTTTGGAAGAAGCCGAAACGGCCATCAAGTACGATCCGAACAACGAGTCGGCCTGGTCATATAAGACAAACCTTTTGATTGAAGCGGCAAAGATCGCCAAGATGAATGGTGAAGCCGACAAGGCCTCGCAGTACGAGAAACAGGCTGAGGTCGCACAAAAGCGGGCCACCGCCCTGTCTGAGGAAAGACGGAAGCAAGAGGAAGCTGCCGAGCAAGCGGCCGGCACACCGTCCCCGTAAAGTAAACTGAATCCAACTCTCTCGAGGTGACGTGAGACTCGTTCTGAGTCGAGCGTCACCTCTTGCTATAATGGCAGAGGTCAGAGGCCAGAGAGCAGAGGTCAGAAAGCGAAACTGATTTCTGACCTCTGTTTTCTTATGGTTCGCATCGAAGAAATCGTTGAGAAGGTCAAACGCAATCACCCGCAGGCCGACCTGAATCTGCTGCGGCGCGCATATCTCTTCTCAGCACGCGAGCACAAAGGGCAGAAGCGCGCGTCCGGCGAAGCGTACCTCGTCCATCCGCTCGAAGTTGCCAACATACTCGCCGACATGCGCATGGATGCGGTGTCCGTCTCCACCGGGCTGCTCCACGATGTGGTCGAAGACACACTCGCGGACGCCGAAACCATCCGCAACTACTTTGGCGATGAAGTGGCCCACCTCGTCGAAGGCCTTACGAAAATCGCCCACATCAGCAACGTTTCACGCGAAGAGCAGCAGGCGGAAAACGTGCGCAAGATGCTGCTCGCGATGGTCGATGACGTGCGCGTGGTGCTCGTTAAGCTCGCCGATCGGCTACACAACATGCGCACGCTGGAGTATCTCATTCCGGAGAAACGCCGGCGCATCGCGCAGGAGACGATGGACATCTACGCGCCGATCGCTCACCGGCTCGGCATGGGTAAGTTGCGCGGCGAGCTGGAGGATCTGGCTTTTCGCAATTTGCATCCGGAAGACTATCGCGAGATTACCGCGCAACTGGAAAAAAGGCGCGCCGCGAAAGAAGCGTTCCTGAACGACATCACGGCGACGATTCAAATAAAGATGAACGAGGCGGGCGTGCCGTTCGTGCGCCTTGAGGGACGCGTCAAACGTATCTATTCGATTTGGAAAAAGCTACAAACGCAGAACATCGATCTCGATCAGGTTTACGATTTAGTGGCCGCCCGCGTGATCACACCGAACGAGATCCGTCATTGTTACGCGGCGCTCGGCGTCATTCATAACGCCTGGAAGCCTGTGCCCGGTCGATTCAAAGATTGGATCGCGACGCCGCGCGACAATCTTTACCAGTCGCTGCATACGTCCGTGATCGGATCCAAGGGCCTGCCGTTCGAAGTACAAATTCGCACGGAGCACATGCACATCGTGGCCGAAGAAGGCGTGGCTGCGCACTGGAAGTACAAGGAAGGGAAGCGAGGGCCGCGCGATGACGATGAGGCGCTGAAGGTTCTGCGCTCATTGATCGAATGGACGCAGGAAGTGAAAGATTCGCGCGAATTCATCGATGCCTTGAAACTCGACCTGTATCCGAAAGATGTCTACGCGTTTACGCCCATGGGGAAGGTTATCCAGCTGCCGCGCGGCGCGACCACGGTCGACTTCGCGTACATGATTCACTCGGAAGTCGGGAACACCTGTACCGGCGCTCGCATCAACGGCCGCATGGTGCCGTTGCGCACGCAAATTCAAAATGGCGACGTGGTCGAGATTCTCACCAGCCCGAACGCGCATCCGTCACGCGACTGGCTGAATTTCGTGGTGACGTCGCGCGCGCGAAATCGCGTGCGTCACTGGGTCGCCGACCAGCAACGTGCCGAATCGATCGAAATCGGTCGCAAACTTTTCGAGAAGGAAGCCGGACGGTTCCAGATTTCCATGAAGAAACTTCTCGGCGACAGCAACGGCGATTTGAAACGGATCGCCGGAGAGTATGGCTACGGCCGTACGGACGATCTGCTCGCTGCGATGGGCTATGGCAAGATCATTCCGCGCAACGTTATCGCGAAATACCTCGGGCCGGAAAAATTTGCCGCACTCGATCAGCAGAAAGAGTCGAAACTGCGGACGGGTGTGCGCGCCGTCAGGCGTCTGCTGGGCGGCGACGACGCTATCGTGGTGCGCGGAGTCGAAGATTTGATGGTGAATCGCGCGCGTTGCTGCAATCCGCTGCACGGCGAAGAGATCATCGGCTACATCACGCGCGGCAAAGGCGTCGCGGTGCATACGAAGCGTTGCCGGAACGTAAAACAGTTGATGGTGAATCCCGAGCGCATTGTGAATGTTGAATGGGCCTCGCGACCAGAGAAGACCGCCTATGCGGTGAAGTTGCTGGCTACCACCGAGAATCGCACCGGCATGATCGCCGGAATCACGGGCGCCATCTCTGACATGAAGACCGGCATTCGCGACGCGCGCGCGTCAATCGGTCCGGATCAAAAAGGCAGAATCGAAGTCACCGTGGAAGTCTTTGATGTGAAGCACCTCGATAAGGTGACGAGTTCAATTAAGAATGTGCCGGGCGTGCTTGATGTTGAGAGGTTGCAGGGCGCGGCCTAAAAAAGCAGAAGGCAGAAGGCAGTAGGCAAAACAGAAGGCAGGAGGCAGAAAGCAGAAAGCACTACCCGCTGTCTTTCGTTTACAGCCTTTGCTCTCTGCTTTCTGCCTACTGCCTTCTGCCTACTGCCTACTGCCTCCTGCCTACTCCTTCCTGTTTCCCTCAGTGTCGTAAATCTCGATCTGGTCGGCGTGCTCACGCACCTGGTTTTCCACTTCAGCAAGATCCCCAACAAGAACGACCGCCGCGCGGTCGGGAGTAACGTGCTGTTGCGCCACGCGTTGAACTTCATCGGCCGTAACCGCGTTGACGCGATCGCGATACAGATGCAGGTAATCGTCAGGCAGATCGAACATCTTCATGTTTGCCAATTGATCGATCAATCCATCCTGTGTTTCGAGACGGATCGGAAAAACTCCGCTCAGATACGACTTAGCGTTTTGTAGTTCTTTCTCAGGAACCCGTTCATCTCGAATTCGCTTCAATTCGAAAAAGAACTCCTTCAGTGATGCTCCGGTAACAGGGGTACGCACCTCAGCGCTCGCGCGAAATGTGCCGGCCTGCCGCCGCGCATCCAGGCTCGAGTACGCGCCGTACGTATAGCCCTTTTCCTCGCGCAGGTTCATAAACAGGCGTGACGACGCGTTTGCCCCGAGCACCGTGTGCATGAGCAACATGGGAAAATAGTCGGGATCTGTGCGCGTGATCCCCGCGTTTGCAATGACGATGTTGGATTGCGCCGAGCCCGGCCGGTCGACGAGATAAGCTATCCGGGCCGAGCGTTCGGGCGGAGCCGCGAAACTCGGCTGTGACGTTGAGCCTGACTGCCAGCCGCCGAACAATGCTTCAATCCGGGCGGTTATCTCTGCCGGATCGATGTCGCCGACGACCAGCATTACTGCCTTATTCGGCGCGAAGGCTGCCCGATGAAAATCGACAAATGTGTCGCGTGTCATCCCATCGAGAGATGCCGCCGTCGGCGCAATGCGCGCGTAAGGATGATCGCCGAACATCACCGCCGCCACGCGTTCAGACGCGAGAAAATTCGGCTGCGCGCGCTGCTGAATGAGCATCTGTTTTGTGTTCTCGCGCGCGAGTTCGATTTCGCTCTGCGGAAATGAAGGTTGCAGGACTACATCCGCCATCAGCTCCAGAATTTCATCAACATAAATTGACAGCGTAGAAGCTGCTACGGTCGCGAAATCCGAATTAGAGCTGACGCTCAGCGTGGCGCCTATTCTTTCGACTTCCTGTGCGATTTGTAGACTCGTCCGAGTTGCGGTGCCCTCGGTCAGCAGATGCGCCACCATGTCGCTAAGGCCGGGCAACTCAGCCGGATCATTTGAATCACCGCCGCGAAATGCGATGCGAAAACTTACGATCGGCAAACGCGCGTCGCGGACAATCGCGAGCCGCAGTCCGTTGGCAAGCTTGGTTTCGCGCGCGGCGGGAATATTCAGTGGTCGCGGCTTGAGCGGCGCAGGACTCTGACGACGAAAAGGTTCTGACGGTAGAGAAGTGTTGTGGACTTCGGAAGTACTTTGCACGACAACCAACTAATCAGTTCAGATTGAATTTTAATTCTTACAGAATCTTATCCAACCGCGCTGACAGTTGAGTTGTCAAGTTCGCATTCGGATCCATGCCGCCAATCGAAGCGGCGACGTTCCCCTGTTTATCAAGAATTACGACGGCGGGCACCTGGTCCACGCCCAGCTTCCGCGATAGCGCGCCGTCCGGATCGCGCAGGATTGTGACTTTATACTTCCGCGCTAACTCGCGAAGCTGATCGTCGGAAACGAAGTTCTTCGACTTTGAATTGTCTGAATCAACGCTCACCCAATAGACGGCCACGCCGCGGCCGGCATACTGATCGGCGAGCTTCTTCACGCTTTCCATTTGATTGCGCGACAGGGGCAACCACGAGGCGCCGAATGCCAGCACGGCAACTTCGCCACGCAGACTCTGAGCAGTGACGGCCTCGTTATCTATTGCGCGCAGCGAGAACTCAGCCGGACCTTGGGAGAACGCGGCCGGCGCTAAGCTCAGCGCAAAAATAAACACCGCAATAGCGGTGGCTTTCCGGGTGATGGTTAACATTTTAGTTTCCTCCGCCGTCCCCACGGACGGCTGACAGTCACTTAGATGAACAAGTTTGCCTTCTCGTTGGTCACCCATTTAGATCGTCGGATTGCTGGTTTTCTTCTGGTTTACGGCTAAAAACCGCCTCATGAAGCCGGACGTAATCATCCCACGTGTCCATGTCCTGCGCAATGAATGGCGAATCAACCGGCAGCCGCAAGACCTCGGCTCGGTGCTTTTCGAAAAACCCGCGCAAGCCCTCCCCGGAATCTAAGTTGGAAAGCTCGTTGCGAAAGCTGAGATCGATCAGGACCGGATGTCCACCTTTACCTTCGAATTCAGGTTGAATCAGTTTCGCACCGCCACGCCAGTTTTCGATCAGGGATCCGACAATCTCCGATGGCACGGCCGGGTGATCGACGGGCGTAATGAGGACGGCTTTCGCCTTCGGATCGATCGCCAGGAGACCAAGTGCGATCGAAACGCTCATTTCGCTGTCAGGATTTGGGTTTGTGACCAAAGTAACCGATTTGTCGTTCAATCGCTGTCGCACATCGTCGCCGTGCTGGCCGGTGACCACAACAACTTTCTCAATATCGGCGGTGTGGAAATTGTCGACAACGGTTTCGATTACCGTTTTGTTGCCGAAAAGAAGAAGCGGCTTTAACTTGCCCATGCGTCGGGAACGGCCGGCAGCAAGAATGATAGCGGCGACATCATTCATTCGCGGAAGTTAACCTCTAAACGGACTTGA
>Ga0114129_10010590_pt1 | contig 13147 bp, 21 predicted proteins | sample RhiMetdeltSRZDD1_FD_80071 | JGI IMG/M metagenome (GOLD analysis project Ga0114129, IMG submission 80071) | Populus rhizosphere microbial communities from Tennessee, USA - Rhizosphere MetaG P. deltoides SRZDD1 (version 2) (version 2) | ecosystem: Host-associated > Plants > Roots > Rhizosphere >...
CGCGTCGCCAGCTCTCGCCAGAGGCCGAGATCGGCGCGGTAGGAGCCGCACTCGAGGTCATGCCAGATGATTGGCGCGATCTCGGGTTCCACCGTGCGCAGAGGAATCATTCCCAGAACGGCGGGGCGTGGCCCCGCGCCGCCAGGAGCTCGCGCAGCCCCAGCAGCGCCGTATAGGTCGGAAGCGCGTACAGCGGACGGCCGTCGCCGCGGGCGAGCGACCGGTCGAGGCCCTCCTCGAGACCGCGCACGAGCTCGACGCGCGTGTGTTCGAGCCCCGCGTACTTGAGGCGCAGCGCGAGCTCCTCCGCGCGCGTCCCGGAGCAGGTGACATGCCCGGCCACGCCCGCGAGCAGCTCGAAGTCCGCGTCCCAGATCCATGAGATGTCGCGGCCGTCCGCGATGCCGTCGTTGAGGGTGATCCAGAGGTCGATGTCCGGCTCTCCACCGGAGCGCAGCGTGCGAAACACCTCGTTCGCTCCGGCGGGGTTCTTGATCAGCAGGATCGCGAGCTCACGCCCACGCATTTCGATCCGCTCGGCGCGCCCGAATGCGGCCGAGGCGGACTCGAGGCCGCTCGCGACCGTCTCCAGCGGGATCCCGTTGTCGAGGCAGCACGCGGTCGCGGCGAGCGCGTTGTAGACGTTGTAGAGACCGGGCAGGGGTAGAGCCACCTCGAGCGGGCCCGCCGGCGTCTCGATCGACACGTGCGCGCCGGACATCCCGTGCAGCTCGACCCGCGTGGCTTTGACCGCCGGAGTCGGTCGCCTGTTTCCGCAACTCGGGCATGCGTAATCGCCCAGATGGCCGAGGTACGCGGCGGCGTAGCGGTACATGGCCCCGCAGCGGCGGCAGTGCTTGGCGTCGAAGGCGTGCTCGAGCTCGGGAAGCGCCTGGGAGCGGTCCTCCACCCCGAAGTAGGTGACGCGCTCGCGGGGATTGCCGTCGCGGTCACGTCCGAGATCCGCCACGAGCGGATCGTCCGCGTTGAGGACGAAAGCGGTGCCGCCCGGCGCCCCCGCCACGATCTCGGCCCACTCGTCCGCGAGCCGCTCGAGCTCCCCATACCGGTCGAGCTGATCGCGGAACAGGTTGCCGAGCACGACCGTATGTGGCTCGAGCTCCGACACCACGGCCCCGAGCCAGGCTTCGTCGACCTCGAACAGGCCTAGCCGCGAGCCGGTGATGCGGCCACCGGGTGCCTGCTGCACGAGCGCGGTCGCGACGCCGCCAGGCATGTTCGCGCCGGCGCGATTGTGCACGGTCGCGATGCCCGCGTGCGCGAGGACGGAAGCGATCATGCGCGTGGTGGTGGTCTTGCCGTTGGTCGCGCTCACCACCACCGAGCCGCGTTCCAGCTGCGCGCCGAGCCTCGCGATCGCATCCGGCGCGAGGCGCAGCAACAGCTTTCCGGGAAGGCTCGTGCCGCCTCCCCGACGGCTCAGCCGTGATACGGCTCCCGTCGCCCTCGCGAGCGTGACGGCCGGTCGCAACACGCCCGTCAACCGCGCGGCGCGATCACGCGCAGTGCCCCCGGTACGAGTCTCACGGTCGTGGGCAGCGTTGTGATGGGGTCGCCGTCCGCGTATACGTCGAACTGGCGATCGGCGCGCACCTCTACCTCGCGCGCGCGATGGGCCTCGATCTCGTCCAGCTCGACGTGCGTGCCCGCGAACACCTTCGGCAAGTTCAGCAGGAATCGGAGCCTCGACGTGCGCTTCACGAAGATCACATCTAGCAGCCCGTCGGCCGGGTCCGCCGCGGGCGCGACTTTCATGCCGCCGCCGTAGTAGGCGGAGTTCGCGACGGCCACCGTATACCCCTCGAACCCCATCTGGCGTCCGTCGAGTGATACCTCGAAGCGGACCGGCTTCCACGCGATCAGGGCACGGATCGCGCCCCACGCGTAGACGAGGTTGCCGCGCACGAAGCGCGCCTCGTTCGCGATCCGGTTCGCGTCCGAGTCGAAGCCGACCGAGGCGATGCACGCAAAAGCCCGACCGTTTGCCTCGCCCAGATCGAGCGCCCGCTCCTCGCCCTCGAGCAGCGTCCGGCACGCGGGCCCGATCTCCTGTGAGATTCCGAGCGCACGCGCGAAGTCGTTCCCGCGCCCGCCCGGCAGGACGCCGAGCGCCGCGGATCCCTTCAGCGCGGCGGCAAGCGCGCCCACGAGCCCGTCGCCGCCCAGCGCCACGACCGTCTCGCCGCGCTCGGTGGCTGCGCGCGCAGCGTCCGCGGCGTGGGGGAGGTCGCGGGTCGGGACCACGGCCGACTCCAAGCCCGCTCCGGACAGAATCGCCTGCACCTCCGGCAGCAGGCGCTGCGCCTTCCCACCTGCCGAGGAGGGGTTCATCAGGATCGTGAAGCGGCGGCGGTCGCTCACGCCGGTGGGCGCTCAGCGACGTAGTGGGTGCCGCCCGGGTCCGTCGCGACCGTGCGCAGGCCGCGGCGGCCGAAACCCCGCTCGAGCGTCGCAGCCGGCGTGTAGAAAGGCGTCCCGGCACCGCGCGAGGCGATCGCCACCACGTATCCGCCCGGCGCAACGAGCGCGGACACCTGCTCGAAGAACGGCGGCATGTTCATCATCAGCACGAGGTCGTATGGCTCGGGTGGATCAAAGGTGGCGATGTCCGCAACCTCGAAGCGGGCGCTCGAGCCCCGGCTCCGCGCCTTCTCTTTCGCCTCCGAGATCATCGCCTCCGAGAGGTCGATCCCGAGGACGTCGGCGCCGGGATAGCGGCTCGCTATGAAGAGCGCGCCGGTGCCCGTGCCGGTGCCGATGTCGAGCGCCCGCCGCGGTTCGTGCTCCATGTGGGCGAGCGCGGCACCGAGCGGAGCAAGTCGGGCCTCCGTGTCGCCCCCTACGCGCGCGTCCCACCCGGGCGCGAGCCGGTCGAAGAAGCGTCGAACGGGCGTGCGCAGGAGCCGCCAGGTCCACGGCGCGTAGGCGGCCGCTCTCGTGATCAGCTTGCCGATGGTCCGTGCGACTGGACCGGGAGGCTTGCGCTGGGCCGTGGGTTCCACCTAAAAGCCCGCCGCTGCCCGTTCGGCCGCCCAGCGGCCACGCGCGGCGCCGGTCAGGGTGCCGGAGTCGAGCGGAACGAACTCCACCTCGTCCGCACGCGCGCCGAGCAGCCGCTCGATGCGGGGATGATCGGCGTCGGCCGGGTCGCATACCAGCAGCTCGTCCTGGCCGAGCTCGGTCCACTCGGGGCGGTCGTCCAGCCGCTCGCTCGACACCAAAACGACGTGCTCACCGTGCGGGCGCTCGAGGCGCAGGTGATAGTGCGTCTGGGTGTCGGCCTCCAGGTCGAGGCCGCGCGCGAGCGCGAAGAGGCGGTAGACGCCGAACCTGTAGCCATACAGGCGCCTGCCGTCGCAGAAGAGGAAGTTGAGCGCCGAGAAGCGGCACAGGTCGCATACCTTTTCGACGGTCCGGCGGAAGGATCCGATCACGTCGTCGCCATCGAAGCCGGTCATGAGCAGGTTGAAGAACCGTTCCGAGTCGGTGTCCCCTCGCGGCGGGCGGTCGGCGAGCGGCACCAGCGTCGACGCCTTCAGGATCGTGCCGTTGTGGCAGTACGTGTACGGGCCATGCGCAAATGGGTGCGTGTTCTCGAGCTTGAGATCGCCGATCGTGGCCCGCCGCACGTGCACCATGATCAGCTGAGAACGGCCGCTGGTGAGCTCGTCGAATGCATCGTCGGCGTGGGCAGCCTGCGCAAACCGGCGGATCTCCGGCAGGCCGTCCGGCGAGTAGTACGCGCTGCCCCAGCCGGAGTCGTGGCGCGCCGATTGCCGCAGGATCGAATTGTCCGAGCGAAGCAGCTCGAACGAAACGTCGATCGGTGCGCTGGCGGCAGCGCCGAAGAGCCTGCACATGCGGCCGATTGTACGGACCGACTTAGCGGACCCGGAGCACGCCGACCATGCCGCGCTGTTCGTGGCCGGGCACCGTGCAGACCATTTTGTAGCGCCCGGGTGGGAGGTCGACACGCAGCTTGCCGCGGTCACCGCTCAGGAAGGTGTTCGTGCCGAGCAGCCGTCGTCCGGACGCCGGCTGCTCGAGTGTGAGGTCGTGCGCGATCTGGCCCTCGTTGCGCACGCTCAGCTCGGTGCCGGGCTTGACAGTCACGTCGCGCGGATGGAAGCGGTACTCGGTCATCACGACCTCGTTGGGCCCGGGCGAGGCGGATCGCCGGTCGCCGCCGCACCCGACGAGGGCGGCGGGCAAGGCCACCAGGAGCGAGAGTTGAAGCAGCCTCATCGTCGCCTCGGAACTGTAAGCTCGCGCCCGCATGAGGTGGCGCCAGTACGCATTTCCGGCCGCTGTGCTCGGCATCGCGGCGATCGCCGCGATCGTCGTCGTGATCGTGAACAGTGCGGGGGACGGCGGCGGCAAGAAGAGCGCGAACGGCTGCGAGAACGTGTCCGCGCCCTCGCCCAGGAGCGCGAGCGTGAAGAAGCCGACGCTGCAGCTCCAGGGCTCCAAGACCTACCTTGCGACGGTCCAGACCAGTTGCGGCACGTTCGTGATCCAGCTCGACTCCAAGCGCGCGCCCAAGACGGGTGGTTCGTTCGTGACGCTCGCCAAGCAGGGCTTCTACGACGGCCTCAGCTTCCACCGGATCGCGCCCGGCTTCGTGATCCAGGGCGGCGACCCGGCCGGCAACGGATCCGGCGGTCCCGGATACAAGATCCGGGAGCAGCCGCCCAAGAATCTCGTGTACTCGGAGGGCACGGTCGCGATGGCGAAGGGCGGCAACGAGCCCGCCGGCACCTCGGGGAGTCAGTTCTTCGTCGTCACCGGCGGCAACGCGAACCTGCCACCGGACTACGCGCTGCTCGGCAAAGTCATCAAGGGACTCGACGTGACCCACCGCATCGAGGGCCTCGCCTCCACGTCGGACGGGCCGCCCAAGCAGCCGGTCGTGATGAAGAAGATCACGATCACGGAGAAGTAACGGCCTAATACAGCGCCGCGGCGAGCTTCCGACGGTACTCGCGCGCCAGCGGATGGTCCGCCCCGAGCTCCGTGAAGATCCCGACCATCACCTTGCGGATCAGATCGCGCGTCTCGTCCTGCGCGACGCCGAGCGCGGACTCGAGCTTCTCCAGCGCGCGCGCATGGTCCCCGGCGTCGACGGCGTCGAGGCCCTCCCGCAGCTCGGGCAGGTCGTCCGCCGCGCCGGTCAGTTCGAGCGTCGCGCGGGCCGCGAGCCCCTCGGCGGCGAAATCGCCCGCGACGTTCTCCAGAAGCGCGAGCGCGCCCTCGGCGTCATGCCGCGAGAGCAGTATTCGGGCCAGGGCGGCCGCGGCGCCGGCGTGGCGGGGGTCGAGCTCGAGCGCACGCCGCAGTGACTGCTCATCGCCCTCGGCCGTCAGCGCGTCGGCCTCCGAGGGCGCCAGTCGGTCGAAGAACCGCTCCACCTCGGCCTGCGGCACGGCCCCCACGAACTCGTCCGCCACCTGCCCGTCCTTGAACGCCTTCACCGCAGGGATCCCCTGCACGCCGTATTGGGCAGCGAGCTGCTGGTTCGCGTCGACGTCGACCTTGGCCAGCTCCACCTTTCCCTCGCGCTCGCCGGCCGCGCGCTCGAGCGCGGGCGTGAGCGCGCGGCACGGCCCGCACCAAGCCGCCCAGAAGTCGACCACGACCGGGACCTCGCGCGAGCGCTCGATCACGTCTCGCTCGAAGGTGTCGGTTGTGACGTCGATCGCCATGGGCAAAAGGATAGGGTGAGTGCGTCGTTTGCCCGGAATCGGGCTTGGGTAGTCAAATCGTCGTGAGCAAGGTCCTCTTCATCCCGGTGAGCCTCGTCAGCGGCCTGGCGGCGGGATTCGTCGGCAAGAAGCTCTTCGAGCAGCTGTGGGGACTCGTCGACAAAGAGGAGCCGCCGGAGCCCAAGCACCGCGAGACCTCCTGGCCGAAGCTGATCGCCGCGCTCGCGCTGGAGGGCGCCATCTTCCGCGCGCTGCGGGGTCTCTTCGATCACGCGGCAAGGCGCGGCTTCGCCCGTCTGACCGGCACCTGGCCGGGCCAGGAACGGCCTGAGCCCGAGTAGCGCCTAGCCTTTCGCCGCCGGCTTCGCGTCGGCCATGCCCAGCAGGAACGAGTGGAGCCACCCGGAGTCCCGCAGGTGCCGCACCACGCGGTGGTTGCAATTCTCGATCCGGTTGACCGTCACCTGCGCGAGGCCGCGCACCCGTTCCACGTGCTGCTCGTCGATCGTGTCGAGCGCGCCGTAGAAGAGCTCGAACCGCCCGGCGCTGTCCGCCAGGACGGGCGCCAGGTCGCCGTAGCGAGAGTCGAAGCCGCCGCTGTCGAGCAGCGCGCGCAGTTCCTCGTCCCAACGATGATCGCCTGCTGTGTGGAGCAGCTCGGGATCGATGAACGTCTGGGGCGAGAACACATGGGCCTCGCAGTCCAGCAGGGCGGCGAACATCAGCGCCGCGTACCCGCCGGCGGAGTTGCCGATCATGACGACGCGGTCCGCGGCGCTCTGGAGCTCGCGCAGCTTCGCGACCACCGCGTCGATACCCGGGCCGACGTCGACCACGCCGCGGTGGTACCAGGCCGCATAGTGGTCGCGGAAGAAGGCGCTCTTCACGTCGACCGAGGACAGGATGTTGCGAAACTCGAAGGCCGGGAACCCGCCGAGGAACCCGCGCAGCCCGGCGAACGCGATCACGATCGTGGTCGAGTCGTGGTCGAGGTCGAGCGCCATCCCCTCCTTGGGCACGCGCGAGGGATCGAGCCTGATCCCATCCGTGGGGTGGGGTGGACGCTCCACATGAACAGCGTAGTCCAGCGCCGAACGGCAGCACAAACGCCCCGCGCCGGATAGGCTCGACCCCTCAGAGGCGAAAGGGGACTGAACTTGAGCTCAACACGGTTGGCCCTGGTCTTTCTGGTGGCTGCAGTGGCACTGACGCTGCCCTCGGGCAGCTTCGCGCGCACGCTGTCGGTTTCCAAGGCGAAGGCCGCGGCGCAGAAGTTCCTCGATCGGGATCACGCCTACTATCCGTATGAGCCCGCCAAGAAGGTCACGACCTGCCAGCGGAAGAGCGCGCGCACGGTCGACTGTGCATACAAGGCGGTGAATTCAAACGGCACGGCGGACTGCGGGACGGTGCGAGTGCGACTCAAGAGCCGGAAGGCGAAGCGCCCCGTCGTCGGCTTCCGCGGCGATCCGGTGATGTGCCCGGCCTGACGCTGCCGGAACGGTGAAGAAGCGCGCCCGCGCCCGGCTTAGAGCCGGTCCGCGGGCGCGCTTCGCTGGAGGGGAGGAGCTATGGCGCCGAGGGGGTGTGCGCTACCTGCACACAGCGATCATGCGCCCGCGTGTGCCAGGCGGGCAACCAACGTTCGTCCAGGTCGGCCGACCTAGAGGTCGCCGGGGTCGACCAGCGGCAGGATCTTGTCCAGGCCCGCCAGGTACAGGATCTTCTGGACGCGCTCGGGCCCGCGCACGATCTTCAGTTCGAGCCCGCTCTTGCGCGCCCGGGCGTCCGCTGAGACGATCGCCCGGAGGCCCGTCGAGTCGAGGAAGGTGACGCCACTCAGGTCGACGATCAGGGTGCGGTAGCGCTCCTCGAGCGGCAGCAGCGTGGTCTCGATCGACTCTACCGCGGCCAGGTCGATCTCTCCGGAGAGGCGCACGTGAGCGACGGCATCCTGTTCGGAGACTTGAATGTCGAATGGTTTCTGCATGCGGTGACAGCCGGCGGCGGGGGAGGGGAACCTATCAGCGGAACTCTGCGGGCAGATGGGCTGCCTCGACCGCGTCGCGCCGATCTGTGAAGGTCTGTAGTCGCACGACGCGACCGCCGCGGAGATCCACGAGCCACGAGGCCGGCTCCTTCAGCTCGATCCCACTGTTGCGTGCGCGTGCCCGCCAGCGACCGAAGATCAGCAGGCGGTCGCCGATCTCCTGGAACTCGTCCTGATGGGTCTCGAAATGCTCCCAGTCGGTGGTCAGGTCCTCGATCCATTGGCAGACGCCGTCGTGCCCGTAGTAGACGCGGCCTTCGAGCGACGCCATGATCGGGATCCAGACGACCTCCGGATCGATCACCTCGAGGAGGGCCGGCACATCCCGCCGGTTGAAGGTCTCGGCCATGCGCTTGACCTGGGCGATGCTGTCCTCCGTCATCCGGACAGCCCCGCGAAACTCAGCGCTTCGCTGCGGTCGAGAAAGCCCTTGAACCTCACGATCTTGCCGCCGGCCACCGAGAAGACGAGCGCGCCGCGCAGCTCCACCTGGGCCTCGCTTCCCCTGCCTCGCCCGCTTTCGTGCGTGAGCGCAACGACGTCTTGGCCCGCGTCGAGGATCTGCTCGACGTCGATCTCGTACTGATCCCAGGTCCCGAGCCAGCGGCGCATGAACTCCTTCACCTGCTCGTGGCCTCGCGCGATACGCCCGTCCGGGAAGGAGGTGTAATCCCACAGTACGTCATCCGCAAACGAACCGAGCGACATGTCGCCGGCGCGCCAGCGCTCGAGCACCTGGCGCACGAGCTCGACATTCTCGCTCACTTGCTCAAGGGGTCCTGAGTCAGGAGCCGGCGGCCTTCATAGCCTCCGACTTCGTCCCAAAGCCCCGGCACCGGACCACCTTGTCGTCCCGGAAGCTGAACAGCTGCCACGTGCGGTTTTCGACCATGGCGCCGGTCTCCTTGCCCCGGCCCCACTGGCGGAGGCATCGGGTCCGTGGTAGGTGGTCGACTCCGGGAACGCCCCAACGTAATCCCACTCGACGTCCTCGTGCAGGATGTCGAACAGGGCTTCCGGGTTCGACGGAGCCGCCGTAAGAGCTCGCTCGATTGTCTCGACGTGAGCCTCCGACATAGACAACGGAGTATTTCGCCGCCGGGGGAGCGGATCAAGACGACAAGCCCTTGACGGAGGGGGGGAGGGCGCAGAAACGAACGAGCGCCCGGTCTTGGCCAGCCGAGCGCTCGCCGTCTGTGGATTGTGGGACCCACCGGGAGCCGTGAGACCGCCACGGCAAGCACCGATGAGCACCCGCGACCCTAACGCCATACGGCAGTGTCGTGCCCTGGAAGCCGCATTGTGCAAAGAAAAAGCGAAGCGCCCCGCTTGGCGAGGCGCCTCACAAATGTCCATGACGCCCTTTCAGAGGGGCGCTTCGCCACTGATGCCCGCGGGTCATCGCTTCCAAACGCGTAAGCACCTCACGGAAAGGAGCCTGGCTTTACGACGCAGCCGATCATGGCCTGGCCATCCTCGGACCGGGCCATGACACATGGCACGCCGGGGTGCGCCTCGACGAACTGGCCGGTGGCGACGTTCTTGTCGACGTCATCGATCAATACCGCGCCACCAGGCGCAAGCGCCGGCCATACGCGGTCGAGCTCGAACCGCAGGTTGCGGGTGGTGTGCATGCTGTCGTGTAAGAACAGATCGACTTGCCTGAGACTTGCGAGAAGGGCGGGCAGCCGGCGCCGGCTCGAGCCGTGAAGCAACGTCCACCGCTTGCGCAGCCGCTCCGGCACCGCCACGCCGGTCTCATCGGCGAATCGGTGCTCCAGCAGCGGCGGGAGATCGATGCTCCACAGATGCCCACGCCCGCTGCGCTCGAGCGCCTCGAGCAGCACTCGTGTCGTGAGGCCGTGCCCGACGCCCGTCTCCACGACCTGGGCGGGACGCAGGTGCCGCGTCAAGCACCACGCGACCCTGGCCAACTTCGGATCGCCGTCGTCCCATCCACCGAACGTGCCGCGACCGACGTGGATGCCCCTCGCTTCGAGTTCGGCCAGAGCGCCGTCCCACACATCGTCGAAGCCATCGTGCTCCTTGCAGGGCCAGGGCTCGCCGATCTGCGCATGCACTTGCTCTTCGCACGCCTGGGAGGCCACATATGGCCACGGCGCTCGACGCCGGTCGCGCCGTTCGGTGATGCGCTCGAGCACGCGCTCGATCCCCTCGTAGGGATGGCCGGCGATGGCCCTATTTGCACGAGCGACGTAGGCCAGACGAGGGAATGGTCTCATTTTGCTCTGCGGCGCTTTCTCCATGCGCCTCCGTCTCCACGACCGCTGCAGCTTGACGCGTTTGGGCGCGCCACGCGCAGGTTGCCAGGCTTGACGGCGCTGTCGCATCCGGCTTGGATATCGCCGTGATCCGCCCAGCGACTTCCGCCGATGTGCCCGCGGTGGCGGCGTGCCTGGCCAGCGCCTTCTTCGAAGACCCGCTGTGGGGCCACTGGACCTTCCCGGACGAGCCCAGCCGCGCAGAGCAGTTGGCTGTCTTCATGCGCTTTTGGGCCGCGACCGCCGTGCGTGACCCCTGGGTATGGATGACCGATGACTGCGCGTCTGTTGCCGTGTGGCACCCTCCCGGAGAGCCGGAGCTGACGCCTGAGCAAGAGGAAGAGCTCTGGCCTCTGATCGACGAACTGTTCGGCGACCGCGCGGGGGAGCTGCGAGCGCTGTTTCACCAGTTCGACGAGCACCATCCCCAGGACGAGCCGCACTTCTACTTGTCGTGGTGGGCGACCCACCGCGACCACGCCGGCAGCGGGCTCGGGACACGTTTGATCAAGGAGAACCTTGCCGAAATCGACGCGCGACGCCTGCCCGCCTTCCTCGAATCGACCAATCCGGCGAACCTGTCGCGCTACGAGGCGCTGGGTTTCGAGCGCCGGAGCGACTTCGGGCCGCCCGGGGGCCCGGTCATCACGACCATGTGGCGCAACGCCTGTTCCGGATAGCAAGTTGACATGGCGTGATGCGACATCGCCTACTCCGAGAGGCCGGCGGCTTCAAGGGCCGCCTCCCACGAGAAGTGAACTTGGACCCGAACGGTTCTTCCCTCGCGTATGTACCACTCATAGCCAATCGGCTGCTCGATCACGTCTCCGCTGCCCTTGATGCGGCCCCGCTGATAAACGAGCACTACCAGCTCATCGCCAATGTCGATGAGCCTCTCCAGGTCGAGGCGGTATTCATCGAAGTTCTCACCCCAGACGGCGGCGATCTTCCGCATGCCGTCGTGACCCTTGTAGAGGTGCTCCTCGAGCCATTCAGGGGGTCCGAGCCACTCGATTTCTGGGTCGAAGTACCCGAGCGCGGCCTCGATCCCATCACGGTTGAAAAGGTCGAAGATGGCCTGGACGACCTCGATGTTGTCCTGCGACATCGCGCGCCGAGTATCTCGCCGGTAAGGGGAGGGGTCAATCACGTGGGGCACGGCTTCGAGAGCTGTTGGGGATCGCGCCTCACGGCTTGTCGGGCCTTCGCTGACTCAAGCTGCCGGCGTGGCCGCTCGTGTTGGCTGGATAAGTCCGCACGTCCGGCGTCGTGTAGTGGCGAACGACGAGTTCGGCGATGGCCGCCTCCTCCTCCGTGATCTCTTCATCCGTGCGCTGATGGTCGATCCATGCATAAATCGCGTCCAGAGACTCACCCCGTATCTGGCGCTCGCGAATCCCGGCGCGAAGCTGCTGCATCACGCGTTCGCGTACCGCGTCGCGGCCGCCCGGGTCAGTCGTGCTCATGCCTGCCCCTCCGGTTCGTCTGCGCCCGCGATCCCCATAGGGTTGTCACCGCCTCTGTCCCTATTCAATCCTCCGGGTGGGGGTCGAGATTCCCCACCTGACGCACTTTCCGTTTTTCCAGCGGCCGACCGGATAGGGCGTCCCCTCGGACGAGACCTGCCGCGAGATCACCTACTCCGACAGCCCCACGGCTTCGAGGGCTTCGGCCCGGTCGAGATAGAAGCGTATGGCGGCAACCTTCCCTTCCCGGATACGAGAACGCTGTCTCGGGCTGTCGGGCCGCAGGCCCGAACGAAGACCAGGACCCTGTCTCCCGCAAGAGCACTTTTCTGCGGCGATCTGGACTGCTTGATCCACGACCTCATTCTCTGGAAAGACTTCGACGAGATCGACGTTCGTCGGCTGGACGGATTTGACGAGTTCCACCTTCCATCGCCTACTCGCCCAGGCCGGCGAACTCGAGAGCCCTCGCTTTGGTGCTGCACTCGCGGTACTCGACCACCTTCCCGTCTCTGAACCGAATGAGCCAAACCTCGTCGGTGGCGAGCCGCGTACGCGGTCAAACGAAAACGAGCGCCCGGACGGTCAGCCGAGCGCTCGCAATCTGGTGGAATTCGGCCACCCAACCGGGACGCCGGCGCGGAACATCGACGCGGCACGAATGGTTGAGCGGGCGGAGCGACCCTAACCGGCGGCTTGAGGTGAATTCCAGTTGCACGGTCAGGTATGTGAAGCGGGGGGGCAGGGCGCGGATCTTGCCTCCGATCCGCTCGAGGGTCCCTGCCGCTCCTCGCGAGAAAAACCTCACGCGCATTTTGTTCTCGTCGCCGGCCGATAAGAGCGCGAGCCGAGCTTCTTTTCAGCCGAAGAGGTGACCGCTTGCCGAGAACCTGCCCCGAGCCCGATGAGCGAGACCGTGGCTACTGAAACCTCGCTTGTCTTTCGTCTCCATCGTGCCGTGCAGTCTCCTTTGATGCCTCAGTTCAGCGAGCACGAACTCGGTCTCTACGTCACGGCGGTAGGCCCGTTGGGCGAGTCGCTTCCGAAGGGTCATGACCGTGCCTTCCTGCCCAGTCGCTTCGAGCATCGCTCCTCCTTCGTTGTTGCACCACTCATCCGGCCGTTTGGGTGGCATACCCGAGCCGGGTCGTTCTATGCGCGTTTGTTCCACCATGAGCGCCTGTACGGCCCCTAGGAGCGAGCCTTGCGGGAGGAATAGGCCGAAGTGAGCGGGGCGCTTCAACGACTCGCCCGCAATGCCCCGCCAGGTAGGTTGCGCCTGCCATGAAGCGGACTCCTCAAATCGGAAGCCGCGCGCGGTGGCAGGGTCACTACTGGACGGTGCTCCAGGTCTACCGCTCCGACGGGCAGCTTCTCGTTGAACGAGAAGGGATGCGTCAGGCCATCCCGTTCGAGCGCCCGCGCCATCAGAGGCCATGCCCGAAGTGGTGCTCAGTTCACCTCGCTCGGCAGCCACCTTCTTGTTTACGGGACAAGCGTGCGCGCGTACAGGGAACGGTTTCCCGGTGCCCCCACAGCGACGGACAGCTATCGTCAGTCACGCCGCGAGGTGGCAGTGGACCAGTACGACCTGAGGCCGTCGTTTGAACCCGAGGAGATCGTCGA
>Ga0114129_10010593_pt1 | contig 13146 bp, 9 predicted proteins | sample RhiMetdeltSRZDD1_FD_80071 | JGI IMG/M metagenome (GOLD analysis project Ga0114129, IMG submission 80071) | Populus rhizosphere microbial communities from Tennessee, USA - Rhizosphere MetaG P. deltoides SRZDD1 (version 2) (version 2) | ecosystem: Host-associated > Plants > Roots > Rhizosphere >...
GCCGTCAACTGATCGTGAAGTTGATTGACGGCAGCACTTATACGGCGAATTTCCAGTTCAGGTAGATTTCGCACGCCACCCGACACGGACGTGCAGCAGGGCGACATGACCTGACCCATGTCCAAAAGGAGCCGTGCGGACACGCTCGTCATTCACCGTTTAGACCTGCGCTCGCGTCTCGCCGCGGCGGTCGCACTGGCGGTGTGCAGGCGCAGGTTTGATTAGCTGAGCTGCAGGATGATTCCGTCGGGGTCGCGAAAGTAGACGCGCTCGCTGCCCGCCGGCGAAACCGGGTCGAGGCCGTGGTCGCGGAGCACTCCCATGCGCTCGGCGAGGCTGTGGTGCTTCGATGAGTGGAAGGAAATGTGATCCACGCCAGGTTGCGTCGCTTCGTAGCCGGTGCTCACCGCGCCACGCGCAAACAGCGCCACCCACTGACTGCCAACGTCGAGGAACGTGGAATTGGAAGACTGACTGCGGATGCGTCCGCCAAGGTGATCGCGGTAGAAGGCGGTCGAGCGCGCCAGGTCGGAGACCCGCAGCGCAATGTGGTCCAAGCCGCCCACGGGAATCGGCGCGGCCTGCCCCGGTTGCGGCACGGACCTCCTCACAACCGCGCCTGCCGCGGCGGTCGGCGCGGCGCAGAGCGCCCCGAGTCCGGCAATCAGCTCCCGGCGCGAAATCGCCCCGCGCTCGAAACAGCACACCAGACGTTCGACTTCGGCTGTCATACGCACCTCCGGTGAATTAATCCTACCCGAGGCTCCCCTCTGGCAGGACCGGGACGCTCACGGGCCGTGCAGCTGATGCGGAAGAAACTGCGCAGTCTCTGAGGCGAAAAGATCAGGAACGCCGGGCTCACCCTTCTCGTAAGGTTCCACCATGGATGCGATCCGGCAGGATCTGGTGTTCGCGTGGCGCATGCTAGGGAAGGACCGCGCCTACGCGCTGGCAGTAATCCTCACCCTCGCTGTGTGTCTCGGCGCCAATGCGGCCATCGTCACGGTCGTCCGATCGGTCCTGTTCCGGCCGCTCCCATATCTCGAACCGGACCGCGTGATTTATTCATACGACTCCTTCCCCGGCGCCGGCGTCGAGCGCGCGGGCACGTCGGTGCCAAACTACATCGACCGCCGGGCCATGACGAATGTGTTCGAAGAGGTCGCGCTCTATCAGTTTGCCGGCTACCGCGTCGGTGAGGGTGCGACCGCCGAAGGCGTGTCCGCGATAAACGTGACACCGTCGTTGTTCCATGTCCTTCGAACCGAGGCGGCAACCGGGCGGCTGTTCCGCGAAGACGAGGGGAAGCCGGGCCATAACAAGGTCGCGGTCCTGAGCCATGCGTTCGCTTCGAAACAGCCCGATGGCGCCGGCGGCATCGTCGGACGCCAACTGCGGCTCAACGACGAGCTGTATGACATCGTCGGCGTGCTCCCTGACGCGTTCCATTTCCTGAACCCGGAGGTCCGCGTTTTCGTTCCGCTCGCCTTCACTGATGAGGAGCGCGCCGAGGATCGGCGGCACAGTCAGAATCACGAGCAGATCGCGCGGCTCGCGCGAGGCGTGACGCTGGAGCAGGCCCAGGCACAGGTGGATGCCCTCAACGCGCAGATCGTCGACCGCTCGGGCCCGCTCAAGGCGACGCTCATCAAGGTGGGATACACCACCAGGATGTTCAGGCTCGAGGACGATCTCGTGCGCAATGTCCGCGCGGCGCTGCAACTGCTCCTGGGCGGCGTTCTCTTCGTCGTGCTGATTGCTGCCGTCAACATCGCCAACCTCTCGCTCGTGCGCGCGAGCGCCCGCATGAAGGAGCTGGCTACGCGCAGCGCGATTGGCGCGGGACGCGGCCGCATCGCTTTTCAGCTCGTCACCGAGGCGACATTGCTTACCGCGATCGGCGGAGCGCTGGGTCTGCTCGTCGGGTATTGGAGCCTCGGCGCGCTCGAGTGGCTGGGGCTGTCGGATCTGCCGCGCGCGCACGAGATTCGGATGGACAATTCGGTGTTCGCGTTCACGCTGGGGCTGGCCTTCCTCCTCGGGTTTGTCGTCGGCGCCGCCCAGGCCGTGCAGCTTGCGCGAGCAAACCTGAGCAGCATGCTGCGCGACGAAGGTCGGGGGGGCACCACGGGTCGCGGCACGCAATACCTGCGTCGCGGGCTCGTTGTCTCGCAGGTCGCGCTGGCGTTCGTTCTGCTCGTCGGGGCCGGGCTGCTGCTCGCGAGCTTCGCACGACTGCTTCGTGTCGATCCGGGATTCGTCGCCGATCACGTGCTGACGGGGCGGCTGAGCCCACTGGCAACGCGGTATGCCGATGATGCGGCGCTCCGCGCGTACGCCAGGCGCGCGCTCGAGCGGATACGCGTGCTGCCCGGCGTCGAAGCGGCAGGCGTCAGCAGCTATCTACCGTTCAGCTGGGATGAGAGCAGCAGCGTGATCATTCCCGAAGGCCACACGATGGACCCGGGTGCGTCTGTCGTGTCGCCGAACCAGCTTTATGTGACGCCCGGCTATCTCGAGGCGATGAAAGTGTCACTGAAGCGCGGGCGCCTCTTCACAGATGCCGATGGTCCGGGCGCACCAAGGGTCGTCATCGTGGACGAGCAGCTTGCGGCCAGGTTCTGGCCCAACGCCGATCCGATTGGCCGGCGCGCGTATCTGCCGGCGCGGGTTGAAGACGTGCTCAAGCCCGGTCCCGATGTGACGTGGCTTCAGGTGGTCGGTGTCGTCGCCAACGTGAAGTTGAAAGGCCTCATCGAAGGCGAGCAAGCGCGCGTGGGCGCCTACTATCAGCCGTTCTTCCAGGCTCCGTTGCGAGGCATCGGGTTCGCCGTAAGAAGCCGCGGCGACCTGGCCGCGACCACGGCGGAAGTGAAGCGCGCGCTCATCGAGATCGATCCCGACACGCAGGCCTTCGACGTCTTCTCGATGTCCGAACGCGTCGAGAAGTCGCTGAATCCCCGGCGCGCTCCGATGCTGCTCTCGACGGCGTTCGGCCTGCTGGCATTGCTGCTGGCGTCGATCGGCCTCTACGGCGTGCTCGCCTATCACGTCAGCCAGCGAACGCGCGAAATCGGGATTCGGCTGGCGCTCGGCAGCGATGCGCGGGGCATCCTGCGGCTCGTGCTGAGCGAAGGCGTGTTGCTCGTGGCGCTCGGCATTGCCGGCGGCGTCGCGGGCGCGCTCGCGCTGCGCGACGTAATCGCTTCGCAGCTGTACGGCGTCGGTGCGCTCGACCCCATGGTCATGTTGACCGCCGTTGCCGTCCTCGCGCTCGTCTCTCTCATCGCCTGCCTTGGGCCGGCCCGCCGCGCGGCGCGTGTCAGCCCGGTCGTCGCGCTGTCGGAACAGTAGCAATGCGCGGTGAAATGTTGCGCGATCCACCATCCTATCGATTCAAGCCCTCTTGGATCTTCTTGCGCATCACCTCGGGGCCGGTGGGCGGGGTGCCGACGTCATCCCACATCCGTACCGAGTCTCTCGTCGAACCGAGCCGCCGGACACGAGTCTCATTGTTCTACGTCCAACGAAGCGTCGTGTCCAGGGCCCGGCCCCACCTACCGGCGTGTGGCGATGAACGAGAGGTTTCGTGACTCCCGCGTCCACGGCCGATCGAGCTCGACGCTGAAGCCCGCGGCTTCGATCAGTGCGACCAGCTCGCGGTAGCTGTACGCGCGGTGCGATCCGCGTCGTACCTCGACGCGGCCGTTCGCCACGAACGTGTACTCGATGTCGAGGCGGGTCGTCCTGTGATCGTAGGCGTTCACCACCAGCAGATAGATCTCACCGACCTTCCACCAGGTGCGGTCCTGCAGGTGCCCCAGCAGGTTCTCGATCACCATCGGCGTCTCGAGCACGAACCGCGCGCCGGGCTTCAGCGCCGACGCCACCGCGGCGAGAAACATCGCGTTCCCCTCGTCGTCGAGGTAGCCGAAGCTGTTGCCGACGCAGAACGCGGCGTCGAAGTGCGCGCGCCACGGCAGATCGCGCATATCACGCTGTTCCCACCGCACACCGGCGTCGGCATCGCCTGACCGCGCGTGGGCCAGGAACTCCGCCGACCAGTCGACGGCCGTCATCGAGTAACCGCGCCGGGCGAGCGCGAGCGATAGCCGGCCGGCGCCGCACGGCACGTCGAGGACTTCGGCACCTACCGGCACCGCGAGCGCCTCCGCGAGGGCGTCGGCCTCGCGCGCGGTGTGCTCGGGCGGCATCGCCTCGAGCCACAGGTCCACTGCGACGCCATGGAAAAAGCTCTCCCACCAATTGACTTGGGTATTCACGACGGATCTCCCCTCTCAACGTCCGCAGGGCGCGGACACACGTTGCCCTAGTTGGGTTGTGACTGAAGAGGACGAGGGGCTAGCGGACGGCTTTGGGCGTCAGAATTCGATTCCGCAGAAAGCGTAGCACACGTACCGGACTGAACGTTCGCTAGCGCGGCGGTGACGATGAAAACGCGTCCTACCTCTTGACAACCTAAAGGTCGCCTGCCATGATGACCTTCATCATCTTGGCACCCTAAAGGAGCGACGCCTGTGGCGAGGAACGACCCCAACAAGCTGGACAAGCTCGACGTTCCACAAGGGACCCTCGACCTGATGATCCTTACGATCCTCGCCCGAGAGCCGCTGCACGGCTACGGCATCTCGCAACGGCTGTCCGCGCTCAGCCACGATAACTTTCAGGTCAATCCTGGCTCGCTCTTTCCTTCGTTGTATCGGCTCGAACAGGACGGCAAGCTGAAGGCGGAATGGCGTCCGAGCGAGAACAACCGCAACGCCAAGTACTACGCCCTGACGGCGTCGGGTCGCAGACAGCTCGAGGAGCACAAGCGGCGCTGGGATCGCATTTCGTTTGCGATCACCAGCGTGCTGGAGGGCGCATGAGCCTCTTTCATCGTCTCGCCTCGATGGTGTCGTGGATCCTTCACCGGGATCGAGCCGAACGACTTCTCGACGACGAAGTTCGTTCGTTCGTCGAGATGGCCACTGCGGACAGGGTCAGAGACGGTCTTCCCCCTGCCGAGGCGAGGCGGCTGGCACTGCTCGAGCTCGGCGGCGTCGACCAGGTAAAGGAACGCGTTCGCGCCGGCCGTCACGGCGCGTTGCTCGACGACGTAGGCCGCGATGTTCGCTATGCGTTCCGGATCTTCGCCAGGCAGCGCACGTTCGCCGTCGTCATCGTCATGACACTCGCGCTCGGCATCGGCGCCAACACTGCGTTCTTCTCCATCGTCGACAGCCTCTTGCTTCGTACCTTGCCCGTCGAGGCCCCCGAGCGGCTCGCGCGCCTCGTCGGCGCGCCGCCGTCGGGACAGCAGTCGTGGACGTATCCGATCTGGGAGGAGATCCAGCACCACGCCGATTTGTTCGACGGCGCGTTCGCGTGGAGCCGGTTCGACGCGGAGTTCAACCTGACGCAGGGAGGCGAAACAAGGTACGCCGACGGCGTATGGGCCAGCGCCGGAAGCTTCGACGTGCTTGGAGTCAGGCCTTCGCTTGGCCGCTTGTTCGTGCCCTCCGACGACAGGCCTGGCGGTGGCGACGGAGGTCCTGTCGCCGTGATCAGCCACGCCTTCTGGCAGGAGCATTTCGGCGGCGCTCCGGACGTAGTCGGCCGCACGCTGACGCTCGACCGTGCTCCGTTGACGATCGTGGGCGTGACGCCGCCCGGATTCTTCGGGCTGAACCCGGGGCGGTCGTTCGATCTGGCGGTCCCGTTCGGCGTGGAACCGCTCATTCGCGGCTCCGCCGAGTCGCGCCTGAACCGGCGGACGTCGTGGTGGCTCTCGGTGATGGTGCGTCTCAAGCGTGGTCAGTCGCTCGAGGATGCGACGGCGCTCATGCGGACGCTGCAGGCCGGGATTCGCGAGGCGACGCTTCCGCCGCCGCGCCCAGGCGCCACGTTGGACGAATACTTGTCCGAGCCGTTCGCGTTCGTCAGCGCAGCGAGCGGTCAATCCGGCCTCAGAGACGCCTACGGACGGCCCCTGATGGTCATGGTGGTCGTCGTCGGGATTGTGTTGCTGATTGCCAGCGCCAACATTGCCAACCTGATGCTCGCTCGTGCCACCTCGCGCAGCCACGAATGGAGCGTCCGCCTCGCACTCGGCGCGTCGCGGGGACGTCTGGCGCGCCAGCTGCTCATCGAGAGCCTGCTGCTCGCGGCAATGGGCGCCGCGGCGGGGGTGATCGTCGCGCGGTGGGGCAGCCAGCTCCTGGTCTCTCAGCTCGCGTCGGATGCGGTCTATCTTGACCTGCCCCTCGACTGGCACATATTCGCCTTCACCGCGGCCATCGCGCTCGTCGCGGCGCTCGTGTTCGGCGTGGCGCCGGCGTTGCGCGCCGCCCGCGGCGCTCCCATCGACGCGATCAAAGATCGAGGGCGGAGCAGTGCTGCCTCCGGCCGCCCGATGGTCGCCAACAGCCTCGTCCTGACCCAGGTCGTGCTCTCGCTCGTGCTTGTCGTCGGCGCCGGTCTGTTCGTGCGATCGTTTGGACGGCTGATTCGCGTGCCGCTCGGGTTCGATCGCGATCGCGTGCTGCTCGCCCAAATAGACGCGCGGCGCGCCGACCTGCCGCCCACGGCCCGTCTCGCGGCCTACGATCGCATTCGCCAGCGTGTCCTCGCGGTTCCCGGGGTCGAGCAGGCGGGCGTCTCGATCGTGGCGCCGCTCAGCGGCGCGATGTGGAGCCGGCGCATCCAGGTGTCCGATTCGCCGCTTGGTAATAGCGAATCGGTGGACGGGCCGGAGGGCTTCGGGTTCACGGACCGTCCGATTCCAGAGAATGCCCCGCTGGCTGTTTTTAATGGCATCACGCCGGGCTGGGTTGCCACGTTCGGGACGCCGCTCCTTGACGGACGCGACGTCTCCGAGCGCGATGGCCCGACCTCGCCTCGAGTGGCGCTGGTCAACCAGGCGTTTGCCCGCAAGTTTCTCAACGGCGCAAACCCTGTCGGACACACGATTCACCCGACGAGGGAGCCCGGATCGCCCGCGATCGAGATCGTCGGGCTGCTGGCCGATGCGGTCTACCGCGATGTGCGCGAGCCGACGCTGCCCACCGCGTACGTGCCTTTGTCGCAATCGTCCGAACAGGATCGGCCGGATACTCCCGCCGTCGTGACATTGAGCGTGCGCGCAGTCTCGGCGCGGCCGGGCCAGCTCACCAAGAGCGTTGCCGTGGCCATTGGCGAGATGAACTCGACGCTCGCGCTCACGTTCTCTACGCTCGACAGTCAGCTCAGCGACACGCTCATGCGCGAGCGACTGCTCGCAATTCTGTCGACGTCGTTCGGTGCGCTTGCGCTGTTGATGGCGGCCGTTGGCCTTTATGGCGTCACGTCGTACGCCGTGAACATGCGGCGGACAGAGATCGGCATTCGAATGGCGCTCGGCGCGACTCGTGCGTCGGTGATACGTCTGGTCCTCGCCCGCGTGTCGATGTTGATCGGCGCCGGCATCGTCGTGGGGCTCGCAATCGGCGCCTGGGCATCGCGGTTGGTGGCGACGCTGCTCTATGGTCTGGAGCCTGGCGATCCGGGTACGCTGATGGCGTCGGCGGCGACGCTGGCCCTCATCGGGGCGGTTGCCGGATGGCTCCCGGCGAACCGGGCCTCGCGCCTGGACCCGACGCAAGTACTGCGCGATGCCTGACGTCCATTGGCCGCGCGCCCTTCACGAAGGGTCCTTCACACGTGCGTAAAGGGTCGAGGAGAGACACGTGTTAGATTGAGGCCAGCTGTCGTTGGCTGATGTCGTGACCCCGCGCGCCCTTCTCGCCGTCCTTCTGCTCGTGGCCGCTCCCTCCACGAGCGCTGCCCAGTCTCAGACCCCGTCGTACGGCCACCTCCGCCTCATTGCGCCGGCTGCACCAGGTGGTGGATGGGATCAGACCGCCCGTGCGATGCAGCAAGCGTTGCAGCAGGCCGGACTGGTGCACACCTCGTCGGTCGAGAACATTCCCGGCGCCGCAGGCACCATCGGCCTTGCGCGTTTCGCCAGTTCGGAGGGTGGAAACGGCGACGTCGCGATGGTCTCGGGTCTGATCATGCTGGCGGCTGTGGTCACGCACCAGTCGCCGGTCACGCTGCGCGACGTCACGCCGATCGCACGACTCACCGGCGAGTACGAGGTCATCGTCGTGCCCTCCGGCTCGCCGTTCGGTTCGCTGGCGGAGCTGCTCGACGCCTTCAAACGGAACCCGGAATCGATCTCGTGGGGTGGTGGCTCGGCCGGAGGAACCGATCAGATTCTCGCCGGCCTGGTGGCTGACGCCATCGGCGTCTCGCCGCGGCGGGTGAACTACATTGCCTTCTCCGGCGGCGGCGAATCGATGTCGGCGATTCTTGGCGGTCAGGTCTCCGCTGGCATCAACGGACTCGCCGAATTCGCGCCGCAGATCGAGTCAGGGACGGTTCGCGTCCTCGGCATTTCCAGCGCCGAGCGCCTGCCCTCGCTCGACACTCCAACGCTTCGCGAGCAGGGGATTGACGTCGTGCTCGAGAACTGGCGCTCGCTCGTCGCTCCTCCAGGAATCAGCGCCCAACAACGGCGCCGCCTGGTATCGGTGATTCGCGACATGGTGCAGTCCGCCGCCTGGCGCGACACCCTTGCTCGATACCGCTGGAACGACCGCCACCTCGACGGCGATGCCTTCGCCGACTTCACCGCCAGCGAGGAGGCCCGCGTCCGGGCGATTCTGAACAAGCTCGGGACCGGAAGCCCGGCGGCCTCGTCGTGGAGATCCATCGGCGCCTATCCACTCCTGGTCCTCATCAGTTTCGTCGGAATCGCGCTGGCGCTCGGTGTCAGTGCGGTGAAATCGGGCGGCTTGACGGCCGAACCAGCCGGCGCCGGCTGGAAGGCGCTCCTGATCATCGGGGCCGGCATTGCGCTCGATCTGCTCCTGCTGGAACGTGCCGGTTTCATCGTTGCCTCCAGCGTTCTCTTCTGGCTGACGGCCCGTGCCTTCGACCGAACGCATCCTGCGCGCGACGGGCTGTTCGCCGTTGTCCTGTCTGTCGCGGTCTACGTGCTGTTCGTGCGTGTGCTGCAGGTGCCGCTGCCCGCCGGCGTGCTCGCCGGCCTGATCTAGCGAACAGCGCATGGGCACACTGCAGGCACTTGGCCATGGCTTCGCCAGCGCCCTCACGCTGCCCCACCTCGCATGGGCATTGGCCGGCGTGACGCTGGGTACCGCCGTCGGCGTCCTTCCCGGCATCGGACCGGCGATGACCGTCGCGCTGCTGCTGCCCGTGACATTCAGCCTCGATCCCACCAGCGCCTTCATCATGTTCGGCGGGATCTACTACGGCGCCATGTATGGCGGGTCCACCACCAGCATCCTGATCAATTCGCCCGGGGAGACTGCGTCGATCGTTACCGCCATCGACGGCCACATGATGGCGCGCCAGGGTCGCGCGTCGGCGGCGCTGACGACCGCCGCCGTCGGCTCGTTCGTGGCCGGCACCTTCGCCACCATCGCGCTCACATTCTTCGCGCCCGCGCTGGCGTCCGTTGGTTTGCGTTTCGGGCCGGCGGAGTACTTTGGGCTGACCGTCCTGGCGTTCGCCACGGTGGCATCCCTGCTCGGCAACTCAGTGCTGCGCGGGCTCCTGAGTCTCTTTCTTGGCCTGGCGATCGGACTGATCGGAATCGACCAGCTCACCGGCAACGCTCGCTTCTCCTTCGGCATCCCGCAACTCCTCGACGGCATCGACGTGATGATCCTGGTCATCGGATTGTTCGCGGTCGGGGAGACGCTGTATCAGGCGTGGGTGCACGGGCGCGACCAGCACCATGTCATCGCCCTCCGCGATTTCAGGGGCATGAGCCGCGAGGACTGGAAGCGATCCTGGAAGTCCTGGCTGCGCGGCACTGCCATCGGGTTCCCGCTCGGCGTGCTTCCCTGCGGTGGCTCGGTGATTCCGACGTTCGTGTCGTACATGGCCGAGAAGCGCCTGAGCAAGCATCCCGAGGAGTTCGGGAAAGGTGCGATCGAGGGGGTCGCGGGCCCGGAGGCTGCGAACAACGCCGCGGCGGCGGGGGTCCTCGTCCCGCTGCTCACCCTCGGGCTGCCGTCGTCGGCGACAGCCGCAGTGCTTTTGACGGCGTTTCAGCAATACGGCCTTCAGCCCGGCCCGCTGCTGTTCACGTCGCAACCGGATCTCGTGTGGACGCTGATCGCCAGCCTGTATATCGGCAACCTGATGTTGCTCGTGCTGAACCTGCCTCTCGCGCCTGTGTGGGCCCGGGTGATGCTGGTGCCTCGACCGTTGCTCTTCGGTTGCATTCTCGTGCTCGCGACTGTTGGCAGTTACAGCCTGAACCGCTCGATTCTCGACGTCGTGATTCTCTATGGCGTGGGCGCGCTTGGATGCGCCATGCGCGTGTATGACTTTCCGCTGGTGCCGACGGTTCTCGGCCTGATCCTCGGCCCCTTGTCGGAGCAGCAGTTCCGGCGCGCGCTGGCCATCAGCGATGGTGATTTCTCGGTGTTCGTGTCACGGCCGATTTGCGCGACGCTCCTCTGCGTGGCGGTGATTGTGCTGCTCGGCCCGTGGCTGTTGCGCGGGCGACTGCCTGCGGCGCTTGGCGAGGCCGAGATACAGTGAGATCGACCCCGTGCCCCTGACCAATCGACTGTACGACGTTGTCGTCATCGGCGGCGGAAACGCCGGATTGTGCGCAGCCCTGACGGCGCGCGAAGCGGGCGCGAGCGTGGTGGTGCTCGAATGCGCACCGCGGCATTTCCGCGGCGGCAACAGCCGGCACACGCGGAATTTCCGCTCTGCGCATGCGAGCGCCACCGAAACTCTGACCGACTCGTATCACGAGGAGGAGTTTCTCTCCGATCTCCTGCGCGTCACTGGGAGCACGGACGAAGGGCTTGCGCGTCTCGTGATCCGCGGGTCAGCGGAGTGCCCGGCCTGGATGCGTCGGCAGGGCGTGCGCTTTCAGTCGTCGCTGCGGGGCACGCTTCACCTGGGCCGGACCAACGCGTTCTTTCTCGGCGGCGGCAAAGCATTGATGAACAGCTACTACGCGGCGGCCGAACGTCTGGGCATCGATGTCGCGTACGACGCCGAGGTCACGGGGCTCGACATTGCGGGTGACGGGTTTCGTGCCGCGCGGGTCGAGATCGGCGGCGAGTCGCATGACGCACAAGGTCGGGCTGTGGTTCTCGCGGCCGGCGGGTTCGAGTCGAACATCGAGTGGCTGCGTGAAGCCTGGGGCGACGCCGCCGACAATTTCATCATTCGCGGTACGCCGTACAACAAAGGCCGCGTACTCAGGCTGATGCTCGACGCCGGCGCCGAGTCGGTCGGCGATCCTCGCGCGTGCCATGCCATCGCCGTTGATGCGCGGGCGCCGAAGTTCGACGGCGGCATCGTCACCAGACTGGATTGCGTGTCGCTGGGCATCGTCGTCAACAAGCACGCCGTGCGGTTCTACGACGAGGGTGAGGACTTCTGGCCAAAGCGATACGCCATTTGGGGAGGGCTCATCGCCAGGCAGCCGGACCAGATCGCGTATTCCATCATCGATGCCAAGGCGGTTGGACGCTTCATGCCGTCGGTGTTCCCGCCGATAGCCGCAGGCTCGATTCGTGAGCTTGCCGCTGCGCTTCAGCTGCCGGCCGAAACGCTGCAGGCCACCGTCGACACGTTCAACCATGCCGTGCGCCCTGGTTCGTTCGACCACGCAGTGCTGGACAGCTGCAGCACGGAAGGGCTCGTTCCGGAGAAGACGAACTGGGCTCAGCGGATCGACACCCCGCCGTTCTGGGGCTACCCCCTCAAGCCGGGCATCACCTTCACGTATCTCGGGCTGAAGGTGAACGAGAGGGCGCGCGTCATCATGGCCGGAGGTGCGCCCAGCGGCAACATCTACGCCGCCGGCGAGATCATGGCCGGCAACATCCTTCGGAAGGGATACATCGCCGGTGTGGGCATGACCATCGGCACGGTGATCGGCCGCATAGCCGGCGCGGAGGCGGCTCGTCATGCAAATTGAGCTGCTGCAGCGCGGCGAACACATGATGACCGTGTGCAACGCTTGCAGGTACTGTGAACAGTACTGCCCTGTATTCCCTGCCATGGAGGAGCGGCGAACATTCGGCAAGGCTGATCTCTTGTATCTTGCCAATCTCTGCCACAACTGCGGCGAGTGCTTGTACGCATGCCAATATGCGCCACCGCATGAATTCGGGATAGACCTGCCGCGACAACTTGCGGAGCTCCGCATCGCGTCCTACGAGGAATATTGCTGGCCGGCTTCGCTCGGTGGTGCATTCCGGCAACAGGGGCTTGCCGCGGGAACCGCACTGGCGGCGGTCCTGAGTGCTGTAATGCTCGCCTCCGCCTGGTTATTCAACCCTGGGGCACTCTGGCGTCCGAACCCGGGCGGCGACTTCTATTCCGTTGTGCCGCATGGCGTCATGGTCGGCCTCTTTGGCGGCGTGTCGCTCTTCGTGCTCAGCTCGCTGGTGATCGGAATTTCTCGATTCTGGCGCGAGGCGCACCACGAACCAGCAGTATCGCTCACCGCCGCGGGCCTTGCGCGCGGGCTTCGCGATGGGTTGACGCTCAGGCACCTGCATTCGAGCGGCGTGCCATGCACAACCGGCGAGGACGTTCGCTCTCCATGGCGCCGCTGGTTTCATCACGGCACGTTCTACGGTTTCCTGCTCTGTTTCGCGTCGACCTCAGTCGCGGCAGTGTACGACGCTCTCGGATGGAGCGCGCCCTACGCATACACCAGCCTGCCGGTAATCCTCGGGACTGCCGGTGGCATCGGCTTGCTCATCGGCCCAGCCGGCTTGATGGTGCAGCGTCGGCGTCGCGACCCGGCGCTGACGGATCCGGCACAGAACGGACTCGACGAGTCGTTTCTCCTGTTGCTGTTTCTGACCAGTCTGAGCGGCCTGCTGCTGCTCGTCCTCCGCGATCTCACGGCGATGGGGATTCTCCTCATCGTCCACCTCGGAATCGTCATGGCCCTGTTTGTGACGCTCCCGTATGGGAAGTTCGTACATGGCCTCTACCGGCTGGCTGCGCTGATCAAGTACAACCTGACGACTCGTGGTTGAATCGAATGAGGGCGGTTCTATCGATCGCTGATCGGCTGAATGGCCTTCA
>Ga0114129_10010595_pt1 | contig 13145 bp, 12 predicted proteins | sample RhiMetdeltSRZDD1_FD_80071 | JGI IMG/M metagenome (GOLD analysis project Ga0114129, IMG submission 80071) | Populus rhizosphere microbial communities from Tennessee, USA - Rhizosphere MetaG P. deltoides SRZDD1 (version 2) (version 2) | ecosystem: Host-associated > Plants > Roots > Rhizosphere >...
CGAAAGGCGCGATCCCCTACGCCTACACGGCGAACCTCGGTCAACCGGACGAGAAGGACTACGACGAGATCCCGCGCAAGGCGTTGCAGTATGGCGCCGAGAAGGCGCGGTTGATCGACTGCCGCGCGCAGCTGGTCGAGCAAGGCATCGCGGCGCTCCAGTGCGGGGCCTTTCACATCTCCACGGCTGGCGTCCCCTACTTCAACACGACGCCGCTTGGACGCGCGGTCACCGGCACGATGCTCGTCCTCGCGATGAAAAGCGATGACGTCAACATCTGGGGCGACGGCAGCACGTTCAAGGGCAACGATATCGAGCGCTTCTATCGCTATGGCCTGCTGGCCAATCCCTCGCTGCGCATCTACAAACCCTGGCTCGATCAAGCGTTCATCGACGAGCTCGGGGGCCGCAAGGAAATGTCGCAGTAAATGGAGCGCGCAGGCCTGGGCTACAAGATGAGCACCGAGAAGGCCTACTCGACTGACTCCAACATCCTCGGTGCCACGCATGAAGCGAAGGATCTCGAGCATCTGAACAGCGGCATCCGGATCGTCGAGCCGATCATGGGCGTCGCCTCGTGGCGAGCCGAGACGGCCGTCAAGCCGGAAGAAGTGAGCGTGACGTTCGAGGAAGGCGTGCCTGTGGCACTGAATGGACGCCGATTCCAGGATCCTGTCGCCTTGATGCTCGAGGCAAATGCGATCGGCGGACGCCATGGTCTGGGCATGAGCGATCAGATCGAGAACCGGATCATCGAAGCGAAGAGCCGAGGTATCTACGAGGCGCCGGGCATGGCTCTGCTCTTCATCGGCTACGAGCGCCTCGTCACCGGCATCCACAATGAGGACACCATCGAGGACTACCGCGAGAGCGGTCGCCGGCTCGGACGGTTGCTCTACCAGGGCCGCTGGTTCGATCCGCAGGCGCTGAAGCTCCGCGAGTCGGCACAGCGGTGGGTGGCCCGGCCGATCACCGGCGAGGTGATCGTCGAATTGCGCCGCGGGAACGACTACTCGATCCTCGACACGCGCAGTCCGAATCTCACCTACAAGCCCGAACGCTTGACGATGGAAAAGGGCGAGTCGGCGTTCACGCCGCAGGATCGCATCGGCCAGTTGACGATGCGCAACCTGGATATCACCGACACGCGCGACAAGCTCCTGACCTATACGAAGTCGGGTCTCCTCACTCCTGGCCAGGGCACTGAACTGCCCCATCTGCTCGACACGAAATCAGGCGACTAGCCTCCTGCTTTGGCCAATGCACGGCGCAGTCGACCGGTGCGGAGCCGTAGGTCGCTCCGCAAAACTGACTTGATCCGGGCACCTCAGCTTCGCCGCCGATCAACCAGTTAGGCCAATACACTCCCCACAGTTTTGCTACGGACCTACGGGCCCGCACAGCTCCCCAGTGACGTCAAGCGGGATGGAGCACGATGCATTTGCCAAAGCACCAGTTAGGTTAGACATCCGGCATGCGTGTTGGCGTTGCTGCGTGGAGAATCCGTGTGAAGGTCAGGCCGACCAGGATCGCCTGACCGCGCGAGAAGCCAGAGGGGATCAGCGAGGTTGAGGGCGGGCGCGAGCACGCCCGACCCGAGCGTCCAGCGGCCGACGACGGCGCCAGCACCCCAGCGAGCAAAGTCCGCTCGCCGGGGACCACGCTCGCAGCGCGTGTCCGGCCACCGGAACCGGATTCGGAACGCAGCAATGCCAACACGTGTGGCGGATGGTGTCCTCTCAGCGCGGCGCGGCTCGCGGGAAGTGCACCGGGTCGTCATCGGCCCACGGCGTTCTCGAGGGCATGTTCGACTCGTAGCGTCGAAGATTCTCGGAGAGGCGCGTGACGAGATCCGTGCGCCGCGCCTGCGTGGTCATCGCGATCGCCTGACGTTGTCGCACGATCGCCTCAGCGAATCGTCCATTCTCGGCCAGCGCCATGGCCGTCGTCTCGATCAGCGCCACGGAGGGGACCGTGGTCTTCTCCAGGGACTGCATGATCGACAACGCGCGGCGACCATCGCGCACGGCGTCGTCTGGCGCCGAGGCGAGCAGCCGAGCGAGCGCGTGTGCGAGACCCGGTTGTTCGGGATGCACGCGGACGGCGTCTTCGAGCACGGACCGCGCCTCCACAAAGCGACGCAGGCGCACCAACGCCATCGCGCGCCCGAACCGGGCGTTGCTTGCCGATGGATCGATCTTGACGATCTCCGTGTACTCGGCAATCGCCGCATCGAGCTTGCCCGAGCGGCGCAGCGCGTCAGCGAGGCTCGCACGAGCATTCACCATCGTGGGATCCGAGGCGACGGCCCGCGTGAAACGATCGATGGCATCCGCGTCCCGGCCGCGCTCCTCCATGAGCACGCCGAGACTGAAGAGCGGCTTCGCGTATCCAGGCAGCAGGCGGATCGCCTCCTCGAACTCGGCTTCCGCTGCACGGGGATCTCCGGCGAGATAGAGCGCCGTGCCGAGATTCTGATGGAGGGTCGCGTCGCGCGGTGCGACCTTGAGCCCCTCACGGAACAGGGCGGCCGCCTCCGTCCATTTGCGATCGTCCATGGCCTGCGTACCGCGGATCTCGAAGACGACCGCGGTCTTGAGCAAGTCGGTGATTTCGGCCATCAACGGATCGGCCGGATACAGACGCTCGTCTTTCCACAACTTCACGTGTGCCGCCGCGCGCTGTTCGTCGCCGCGGGCGCGATACGCCATGGCGAGCGCATAGTGCACGCCATCGGCGCCCGGGTCGGCAGCGAGCGCCGCCTCGAGATGCGTCACGGCGCGAGCGGAATCACCCGCGGCCAGCGCCGCCTTTCCCAGCTCGAAGAGGGCCGCCGCCGAACGCGGCTCGAGCGACACCGCCTTGGTGAGCAGCGGCTCGGCAAGATCCGCCCGGCCGTTATCGACGTGCATGGTTCCGAGCCACACCAATGCCGGCACGTGATCGGGCTTCAGACGAAGCACGTCTTCGAACCGCGCGATCGCCTTGTCGGACTGGAACGTCAATCGATAGGCATGGGCGAGGAAGTACGGCCACGCCAGCTCACCCGGTTCGAGCGAGGCCGCATTCAGCAAGTGTGGTTCGGCCTGATCGTAGAGCTCCGCCGCGAGCAGGAGCTTACCGACCTGACCGTACACGCGACCGAGATCCGCATCGCTCGCCGGCGATCGCTGCGCCGATGTGAGCGATGCGTAGCTGGCGCGAATGCGCTCCTGCAGCGACATCTCCACGCCCGCCATGGCTGGCGGCGGCGTCTCCCGCAGCGTCTCGCGAGGAGTGTGACCCGCGTCCACGGAGGACGCGTTCGGCGTGTCGCGTCCACACGCAGCCGGCACCACGAGCGCACACATCACCGCGCCGAGACGCAGGTGCCCGCGCATCAGCCGTCCACGGGTTGCGCAGGAGTGTCGAGAATGAGCTGGTAGAAATCGAGGTCCAGCCAGCGCCCGAACTTGAAGCCGGCATGTTTGACGCGGCCGCAGAACTCAAAACCGAACCGCGTGTGGAGCGCGATGCTGACGCCGTTGGTGGCATCGATGCCGCCAATCACGTTGTGATATTGCTGAAGCCGGGCTCGCGCGATGATGGCATCGAGCAGCAGGGTGCCGATGCCTCGTCCGCGGCAGTCCTTGTCCACATACACGGAGTGCTCGACGGAGTATTTGTAGGCCGGCCAGTTTCTGAACGGACCGTACGACGCAAAGCCAAGCAGATGGCTCTGGTCATCGATCGCGCCAATCACCGGGTACTGCCCCTTCTCCTTGGCGTCGAACCAGATCTCCATCATCGCCATCGTTCGCGGACGATAGTCGTACAGCGCCGTCGAGTGCTCGATCGCTTCATTCAGGATCGCCAGAATCTCTGGCGCTCGGCTGCGGTCGCAGTCGATCAGTCGCACGCCCATGTCAACGGTGATTGATCTCGCCTCGATGGATGGGCGCTCGAGCGCGGGCGAGCTGCTCCCCGCTGGCCCCGACCACCGGTTCGATAAATTGCCGATAGGCGTCCTCATAGGCGCGCTCGACGAGCTCGGAGAGGTTCTGCCGCCGGTCCGAGGCTTCATCGTACGCACCGTCGACATCGTAGGGACCGATCGGATTGTGTCCAGGCTGGATGACGTACAGCGCATCGAAATGCATGCTCATCGCCTCGAGGCCGTCACGCAGCGCCACCGCCTCGGCCACGCCCTCCGACTCACCGAAGCGCCCGCGGACATCGAGCCGCGGCGCGCGCAGCTGATGCGGCGCGTCAACCGGCGCCGCCGCGCTCACGACGATCGCCTGACGCGCACCGGCGGCAGCCACTTCCTCGAGCAGCCGGTGAATGGCGCCCGGACGATCGCAGGCGCGATGGGTTTCGCCGCGCCAGTAGCTGTCCGGCGCAAACACAATCGGGTACGGCTCACAGACGCGCAACGGCGTCAGGCCGGCCAGCACCACGTCGATCGCGTGATCGCGCCCGACGCCAGCCAGGTCGAGTACTTCGGATCGCCGGTCGCGCCCCACTCGCGGCGCGAGGAACTCACGGCGATGCGATTCCGAGAGCAGCGCCGCAACGATGTCGCGCCTGGCATCGAGATCGCTGGCGACGAGCACGAGCTCGCGGAAACCCGGCTGCCCGAGGTTCTCCGTCAGCACCTCCGAGTAGCGTCGTCCGAGGATGGCGACCGATGGCCGCGCCAGCGGCGCCGCGCCGCGAATCAGATCCCAGATAGCCGTCGCGAACCACTCGCGGGCCGGTTCCGCCGCCAGTGGCGCACCGAAGACACGCCACCACCACCCGCCTCGCGCACGGCGGTTGCCCGCGGCTCGGCCGGCCAGCCAACCGCCGATGGCGAGCACGGCGAGCATGACGAGGAGCGCAATAGTGGCCGCCCGCGGAACAGTCGTTGGCAGATTCGGTCCGGCAAACGCCGACTGCAGCCACGCCGAATACCACGAGACGATCGCTGCCCCCGCTTGAATCTGCAGCATCTCCAGCACGAAGCCGACGAGATACACGAGCAGGCCTGCAAGCAGGACCGCGAGCGGCGTGAGCAAAATCGCGAGCAGCACAATGCCGATAGCCGCCGCCGCGCGAATCGGCCAGCGCCAGCCGTAGAGTCCAGCGGCCGCTTTCGACCGCCAGATGCCGGATGCATCCCAGAGCCGCGCCGAGCCGTCGAGCGCGGCGAGCGCAGCGCCGCCGGCGCCGACACCATGTCCCGCGAGGATGTCGATCTTGACGCCGGCTTCCTGCAGCGCTCGGAGCACGCCCGCGTGGTACGCACCGTGCGCGCCAGTGCCCGTCAAGATCAAGGCCGTGCGGCGTTCCGGTGAGTAAGCGGTCACCTGATTCGTCTTATTCGTCGTGGATGGTCGTCAGCTTGATGAGATCGAACGTCTTCTTGCCACTGGGCGTCGTGACATTGATCTCGTCGCCCTCTTCCTTGTTGAGGATGGCGCGGCCGATCGGCGATGACGTCGAGATGAGGCCCTTCTCCGCGTCGGCTTCTTCCGGCATGACGAGCTGGTAGACGATCATGTCGCCACTGGCGCCACGCAGCTGCACAGTGGATCCGAAGCCGGCCTTGCCGCGCGGGATGCGATCCATGTTCATCAGTGAGATCTCGCCCATCCGCTTCTTCAGCATGGCAATGCGAGCGTTGACGATATCCTGACGGTCTTTCGCCGCCTTGTACTCCGCGTTTTCACGCAGGTCGCCCAGCTCACGCGCGCGCTGAATTTCTTTCGGGAGCTCGACCTTCAGCTCGCGCTCGAGCGCCGCGATCTCCTCGTTGAAACGCTTCAGAATCCGCTCTTTCATCGCTGGAATCAGACTGTAGCACAATGGTTGCTGGTGAGAGTCGTCTCCAGCCGCCACAACCCGATCGTCGCCGCATTCAGAACGCTGGCGGACCAGCCGGATCCAACAGGAACGCGTTTACTGCTGGACGGCGCGCATTTGGTGAACGATGCGCGATCGTCAGGCTTGCAGTTTGAGACGGTCGCCGTCGCCGCCTCGAGGCTGACATCGCAGACCGAGGAAGGGCTGCTTGCGCAGCGTCTCGAGCGCGAGGGCATCGACGTCATCGAAGCGTCAGATGCCGTGTTCGATGTCTTGAGTCCGGTGAAGAGCCCGTCGGGCATCGTCGCCATCGCTGGCCGCAAAGGGGTCACCGCCGCGGAGATCTGTGCGCAGCCGGACGCGTTCGTGCTGGCCGCGATTGATGTGCAGGAACCCGGCAACGTGGGTGCACTGATGCGCGCGGCGGAGGCGGGCGGCGTGACCGGCGCGCTGATCTGCGGTGTCTCGGCAAGTCCGTTCTCGTGGAAGGCGCTTCGCGGCAGCATGGGCAGCGTGCTGCGTTTGCCGATCGCCGCTGACCTCACGACACATCAGGCCTTCACGCTGATGCGCAAATCCGGCGTGCGCACGATCGCTGCGGTCCCTCGCAGTGGACAGGATCCTGACGGCGTGAACTGGCGGGGCAAGGTCGGTTTACTCCTCGGCGGCGAGGGGCCCGGCCTCACCGACGAGGCCATCGCGCTCTGTGATGCGCGTGTCACTATTCCGATGGCCGGTGGCGTCGAGTCTCTCAACGTCGCCGCGGCCGGTGCGATTCTCGTCTACGCCGCACGGCGTCAGCGCGCATGAGCTCTCTCTTCGACGACGAAGACGACGATCGGAGAGGCAGGTCTTCAGACTCGCCTTCCACCGCAGCGGGAACGCCGCTGGCGGAACGCATGCGCCCGCGCACGCTTGACGAGATCGTCGGGCAGGACGACATTCTCGCGCCGGGAAAACCGCTGCGCGGGGCGATCGAGCGCGACTTGCTGCAATCGATCATCCTCTGGGGACCTCCAGGCACGGGCAAGACGACGCTCGCGCGTGTGATCGCCGAGGTGACGCACGCGCACTTCGTCCCGTTCAGCGCCGTGCTCGCGGGCATCAAGGAAATCAAGGAGGTCATGGCCACGGCGCAGGATCGGCGCCGGCGCATCGGCCGGCGGACGATCGTCTTCGTGGACGAGATCCATCGCTTCAACAAGGCGCAGCAGGACGCCTTCCTTCCCCGCGTCGAGGCCGGCGATATCGTCCTGATCGGCGCAACGACCGAGAATCCGTCGTTCGAGGTCAACGCGGCACTGTTGTCGCGCTCGAAGGTGTTCGTGCTGAAAGCGCTCCCGGCGGAGGCCGTTGAGGGCATCCTGCGACGCGCGCTGACGGACAAGGACCGCGGACTCGGGACGCTGGACATCAACGTCACCGACGAGGCGGTCACGGCCATCGCCCGCTTCGCCAACGGTGACGCGCGTTCGGCGCTCAACTTGCTCGAGTTTGCGGCCGGTTCAGCGCCGTTCGATCCCGAGACCATGGTTCGTCAACTCGGACTCGCACAGCTCGATCAATCGATTCAGCGACGCGCCCTGCTGTACGACAAGGGCGGCGAGGAGCACTACAACATCATTTCCGCACTGCACAAGTCGATGCGGAACAGCGACCCTGACGCGGCGGTCTACTGGGTCGCGCGCATGCTCGAGGCCGGTGAGGATCCGCTGTACATCGCGAGACGCTTGATCCGGTTCGCCTCCGAGGACATCGGCAACGCCGATCCGCAGGCGCTGACAGTCGCCGTCGCTGCCAAAGACGCCGCCCATTTCATCGGCATGCCCGAAGGGAACACCGCGCTCGCGCAAGCGGCCATCTATCTCGCCACCGCGCCAAAAAGCAACGCGGTCTACACCGCCTACAACGCCGCTGCCGCTGATGCGCACACGCAGGCGGCCGAGCCCGTGCCACTCCACTTGCGCAACGCGCCAACGAAGCTGATGAAGCAGCTCGACTATGGCAAGGGCTACGAGTACGCACACAACGAGCCTGATGCGGTCACCGGCATGGACTGCCTGCCGCCGTCACTGGCCGGGAAGACCTATTACGAGCCGAGCGAGCGTGGCTTCGAAAAGGAGATCAAACGGCGGCTCGAGGCGTGGGAGAGGATCAAGCAGCAGCGCGCCGCTGCCGGGTCGAAACCGGACTGAGACGCAGGCGGCCTACTTGCTCTGATCGAGCGCTTCAAATGCGGACGCATGGATGCCGGCCGTATAGCCAACAGCGAGTGTTCGGACAATTGAGGCCGGCGTCAATACTCGCGCCGGAGAGCGGAGCGTGGCGATCGGGGGCTCATAGCCAGCCGGACTCCAGCGCAGGAGTCGATCTGACAACACCAGATACGCATCGTGTTCGTCATCGGTGACGAAAACCCCATCCGGCATGTTCTCAATCGTCATACAGGAGCGGGTGCCGTTGTCGATCGCCGCCGTTCTCTCCTGGTGTAACGCCAAGTCCAGAACAGCCGCGGCGGGGCGAGCCGTACCGGCCAGTTCGGGATTCGCTCGCGCCCAGAGGTCGCGAAAACGCGTGAATCGTTCGCGTTGACATTCCGCGCACGGCCGATGCCCAGCCGCCAACGCGGTCGCTTCATCCAAGAAGAACAGTTCGGTGTAATGGCCCGGCGTCATCAGGTTGCGCTTTCTGCCCTTGAATTCGAGCAGGCAGATAATCCAACGCGTGCCCTCGGAGTGACGCCGGATGTGCTGGTGGTCGTCATGCAGGCAACCACGATTACCAGTCAGCGTCCCCCGTGCTGGCGCGGCAACAATGGAACTGAACGGCGTGACCCGATTCTGTCTTGGCATCGTCTCTCATGCCCTGCCACACGACCGGTTCGGCTACGGCACCTGATACGCCGAATACCACGTCCGGATTCGGGTGAGCACTGTCGGACTCGTCGCGACATCGTTGTGGTCGACGCCGGGATAGACATGGAATTCACGCGCGACACCGCTGGCCTGCAGGACCGCGTCGAGACGTTGATCCTGCGCGATCGGCACCACCGTGTCTTGATCACCATGGTGCAGCTGATACGGCGTGCGGATGGCGCGCGCCTGCGTTTCACTCGGAGCGGGCCCAGCAATGATTCCGGGCACACGAACGCCTCCCGCGGTATGTGAGGCGACGCGAAAGTCGTTCGGATAGGCGGCCACGAGAGCCGTTGTGACGAATGCCCCCATGCTGTGGCCGTGCGCGGCGATGCGGCCCTGATCGACATAGCTGAGGGTTCTGAGGATCTCGCGGACCGCGTGCGCGCGCAGGATGTTGGCCTCGCTCGCGCCCGGGTCGTTTGCTGTACCCGGTGCGCCGATCGGAACCGCCGCGGAATGCGTGTAGTTCGTGGCAATGCCTACCAGTCCCCATCGACGCATCTCGATCGCCAGCGTGCGCGGCAAGGCTCCAGCGTTACCGCCGGCGCCGTGACTGATGATCACGGCTCCGAATGGTCCAGCACCAGTCGGCTTGAGCAAGATACCTTGCAGATCGAAGGTCACTCCATCGAGTGAGCCGGTATACGTCCACGTGGCGCCCTGAGCCGACTCAGGATCTCCCTGAAGAACAAATCCACGGCCCATCGGTGACGTTGATGGTGCGGTCGGCGACGAGCCACCCGACCCGCCACCACACGCCGTCAGCAGTGCGGCAAGCACAGCGACCGACGTGCGAATCAGGCTCATCGGATAGCAGCGAGGGTGTTGAAGTCTGCCGAGTACAGCACGGGTTTCCAGTATCCCGCAGCAGCGACTTGAATCATCGCGCGACCCAGATTCGATGTGGTCGTCGAATTGTTCGGCAAGAGGCGATGAATCAGCGGATAGAGTGGCCGGCCGATGTCGTAGGCCGTCTGCACCCATCCTGTCTTCGATTGCACATCGCCTATCGGCTGGATGTAGCCCGGCCGGAACATGAACGCCGCGTTGAACCCGAGAGCCAGCAGCGCATTCTCCGTCTTCCCTTTCACACGCGCCCACATGGTTCTGCCCCGCTCGGTGCTGTCGGTGCCAACCCCCGACACGAAACAAAAGGTCATCTGCGGATTCGCCGCGACCAGTGCCCGCGCGGCGGCGAGCGTCAGGTCATAGGTCACACGGGTGTACGCGGCTTCGCTCATGCCAATCGAGCTCGCCCCGAGACAGAAGAAGCACGCATCGCATGTCGCGAAGCGGTTGCGTAGCGTGGCGTAGTCAAAGAAGTCGGCGTGGAGAACCTCGTGCAGCTTCGGATGGCTCCGCCCCGTTGGTGACCGCGTGACGACGAGCACCGATGCCACACGCGGGTCGGCGAAACACTCGAGCAATACGCCTGCACCAACCATGCCCGTCGCGCCGAAGAGGACGACGTTCACCGCGGCCCTTGATTCGGGCGCTGCGACTTGAACTGTGTTCGCACCGCGGCAAGCGTTGCATCCAGCTGCGCTCGATCGAGTAGACGCCCGTTCATGACCACGGCGACAATCCGGCTCATGTTCCCGATGTCTTCAAGCGGATTCGCCTCGAGCAGCACGAGGTCTGCTCGCTTGCCACTGTTCACGGTGCCATAGAGCTTCTCCATGGCCAGGGCCCGAGCCGGATTGATGGTCGCCGTTTGCAGCGCGGCAGCCGGTGACATTCCCCCCTTGACCATGAGCATCAGCTCGTCGTGCAGACAGAAGCCGCCAATCATCGCGTCACAGCCGGCGAGAATCCCGACTCCCGCTTTCTGCATGTCCGCGACAGCGATGGCTGCGCTGTCTGCGGCTGCGACAAGGCTCCGGACTGCTTCGGGCCCGACGTTGGACATCTTGCGATTGATCGCCAAGAACTCGAGCAGACCAGGGCTTGCGTACGCCAGGTGGTCCCGCTCCGGATCGCCCTCCGGCGTGTCCACGGTGAACATCGTCCGCCAGTTCACCAGCGTCGGCGTCTGCCACAGGCCGCTTTTGGCGAGCCATTCGAAAAACGATCGGCACTTCTCCGCCGAGTAGGTCTGCCCGCCGGAGCACTGGTTGAACATGCGAAGCCCGGCCAGATGCTCGACAGTCCGCTGCCCGGCCGCGGAAGCCGCCTCAAACGTGATCCCCCGCGGAAGGTGTCCGGCGAATGACAGCCCCTGCCGCTTCGCTTCATCCGCGATCGCCTGATAGACCTCCGGCGGAGTCCGGTCGTGAACCTTGATGAAGTCCACGCCTCGCTGCTTCAGCAGTTGAACGGCCTTCCTCGCGTCCTCACCGGTTCGCACTGTGAGCCGGTACGGCCAGTCCGCTGGACGGTCGTCGAGGATGGGACCAGACGCGATGATCCTCGGACCTAACAACTGCCCTGACGCAGTTCGTTCGCGCAGAGGGATCACGAGATCGAGGTCGGAACCCATGTCGCGCGTGCCGGTGACACCGTTGGCGACATAGAGCGGCAGCGACGCTTCGCCGGTCATCTGGTGGTGCGTGTGCATGTCCCAGAGTCCGGGGATGAGGAATTTCCCGCGTCCGTCGATCCGGCGCGCGCCCTGCGACGGACGATCGCCCTCCGTCACCGAGACGATGGTTCCATTGCGAATGGTGACGGTCCGGTTCGGGAGAGCGCGGCCGTTGATCGTGTCGATGACGGTTACGCCGGCGATCGTGAGGACGTCCGATGGTTGGGCGTCAGGAATGGCCGCCGCGCCGCATACGAGCACAAGCGCGATGGTGAACCTTCGGAGATGTTGATCTCGTCGCATCAAGCGATCCCGGGACGTGAACGAATCAGCGCTTGACCGGCCGCCCGAATACCTCGATGCGAGCAACGTTGACGAAGCCACCCCACCCGTGACCGCTGCCGGGCAGCAGATCCGCGAAGCCGATCTCGTCAACCTTGCTCAGATCGGGCTTCTCGACATACGACTGGCCACGCGTCACCATGCGCGCGATGTCGAGCGGCAGCCATCGCACATTGGCGACGGCGAACTCGGACTGGAGGAACAACGTGGAATTGCTCGACGAGGCGCCTTCGCTGTAGTCGCCGACGAGCCATGTGCCATCGGCCAGCTTCACCACCGGCCGGACGACGTGAAAGCCGGACACGCGCGTCACCCAGCGGATGCGAGCAAGTCCGGTGAGATCGACGTAGTTGTTCTTGTCGCGCAGCGTCGCCGCGACCGGCGTCTGGCACACGCCGGTCCACAGGTTCGGTGGATCGGAGCGCTGGCCTGCCGCAACCGTGGCCGGCGGTGGATTCTGGTTGTAGCCAGCCAGTTGAATGCACGAGGGTCCGCCCCAGTCTCTCGCAATCGATCCGGTCGGCGGCTGCTTCAGATATCCCGGAATGCTTTTGGCGTTGGGATCGTAGAGCCGCAACTCGAGACTGGCAGTGGTGACTGCCGCGGGAGTCACCCCTCCCTCGGGCACGAAATCCGCCGGCGCGTTTGCCGGACGCTCGATCTGCTTCCACTCTTCGCGGAAGAACAGCGGGGGCAGCCCGGGAGGCGCAGACTGCTGCGCCAGCAGATGATTACCCGCGAACAGAAGGGAGACGATCAGTGCATGTCGAAGAGACATGCGCCGGATTATATGCGTTGAAAGTTCTTTTCGACTTCGCGCCGGCTCAAACGCAGCATCACCGGCCGGCCGTGCGGACAGATCGTCGAGTATGACGTCCGCCGCAGCTCGTCGAGGATGTGGGCCATCTTCTCAGGTGTCAGGGGATCGTTCGCTTTCACCGCTGCATGGCACGCCATCGTCGCCGCGATCTTCTTGATCGCCTCGTCGACGGTGGCCGTGTTCCCGGTTGTCTCGACGTCTTCGGCCAGCGCGCGCAGTGCGTTCGGACACTCTTCGCGCCGGAGCAGCGCAGGAAACGCCGACACGCGCACCGTGTCGCCGCCGAACTCTTCGATCTCGAACCCGAGACGTTCCAGCTCCGCGGAATGCGAGGTCAGGGCGTGACGGGTTGCCGGCGGCAGCTCGAGAATCATCGGCTCGAGCAGGCGCTGACTCTCCAGCCGGCCGCTCATGAGCCGCTCAGTGATGCGCTCGAAGAGCACGCGCTCGTGGGCGACGTGCTGATCGATGATGGCGATGCCCTCTTCGTCCACGGCGATGATGAACGTGTCTCTGAACTGGCCGAGGGCCATCATGGGCCGGATCGTCGGAGCGAGATTTCTGTCGCTTGTCGGTGCAAACGCGGCTTCGCCTGTCGGTGCGAGGGGACTGTTGCTGGTCGGTGCGAAGGGGCTATCGCTGGTCGGTGCGAGGGCGCTTCCGCCGGTCGGTGCGGTGGACCAACGGCTCGGGAAGACCGACGTGTACGCGTGTGGCA
>Ga0114129_10010596_pt1 | contig 13144 bp, 17 predicted proteins | sample RhiMetdeltSRZDD1_FD_80071 | JGI IMG/M metagenome (GOLD analysis project Ga0114129, IMG submission 80071) | Populus rhizosphere microbial communities from Tennessee, USA - Rhizosphere MetaG P. deltoides SRZDD1 (version 2) (version 2) | ecosystem: Host-associated > Plants > Roots > Rhizosphere >...
CCGCATGCAGGGCTACACGCCACCGGCGTCGTACGTCGTGGGACGTGCGTGGAAACAGGGCGACGAGCGCGGCGACCGCAGCTGGGAGCGCATCGCACGCGTGCCGCACGACACCGTCGTACGCGGCCGCGGAGCGGACCTTCGCGATGTCGTCCAGGAGGCGGCCGCGTGGATCCGTCGCGTGCGGACCGAGGGTGCGGAGTGGCGCGCGCTTCCGGTCCCGTCGGTGCCCGAGCTCTGGCCGAACATGAAGGCGGACTCGGGCAGCCGCTGGCACGACGCGAAAGCGACGATCGCGTCAGCGCTCGCGGAGATCACGCTGCTGCCGCGCGTGAATACCGCGCATCGAGCGCGCGCGCACGACGCCGGTGTCACGCGCTGGGACGACCCGCGAGCGTCGTCGGCGCTGCTCGGGATCAGCAACGAGCGCGAAGCGGCGCTCGTGGACGCCGTGCTTGCGGTCAACCGGCCCGGCGGCGCGACCGTTCTGCCGGCGCGGATGGTCGCCGCGACTCAGGTGTGGCGACAGCACGCGCCGGTCGAGATGTTCGTCGACTTCGAGTTCGTGCCGGACCTCGACGATGATTTCGCCGCGTTCCCGCGCAAGGGCGGCCAGTCGCTGATCTTCCAGATCGGCAGCGGCACCTACAAAGGTGGTGCGTGGCGGTTCGAGCAGTTCACCGCCGATGAGCTCTCGCTCGCCGCGGAGGAGCGGATGATCGACGCGTGGCTCGAACACCTACGCGCCGCGGCGGCCGAGGCCGGCGCAGCCGTCGATGCCGCGCGGCTCATCCACTGGTCGCCCGCGGAGACGAGCAACTTCGAGCGCGCGTACGACAACGCGAGGGCGCGCCATCCCGACCGCGACTGGCCGGTCCTCACGTGGTTCGATCTCCTCCACGAGGTCGTGCAGGCCGAGCCGCTCGTGGTGCGCGGGGCGTTCTCGTTCTCACTCAAGCCGATCGCACGCTCGCTGCACGCGCTCGGACACATCCAAACGCTCTGGGGCGAGGGCCTGGCCGACGGAGCGGGCGCGATGGCGGGCGCGTGGAACGCCGCGGTCGAGGCGGAGCGCAAAGGCGTGACGCTCGGCACGACCGAGGTCATGCGCGAGGTCGGGCGCTACAACGAGGTCGATTGCCGCGTGATGGCGGAGATCCTGGATTACCTTCGTCGCGAGCGATAGACGGTCAGGCCGCGGTGGCGAGGACCTTACGCAGGGTCGCCGCGAAGGCATCAGGATCACCCCGCTGGCCGTACTCGCCGCCGAGGAAACCGCCGTGGTTGCTTGGGAATATGACGGGCGTCTTTCCCAACCGAGCCGCGACGGAGACGGCCGCGCGATTGGCCAGCGTCCCGGTGCCTTCGGCCCCCGCAGCGATGACGATGCGCGTCGACGCGGCCTTCAGAGCTTTGAAGTCGAACTGGTAGTGCGTACAGGAGATCATGTTCTGCATGAGGAGCGGATCGTTCCGCGAGCCATCGTCCTGCGTCGGCAGGCCGAACATCGCAGGGTCAGGTGCCGGCCTGCCCACGTAGTCGGGGCCGATCGGACCCTCGTAGCTCACGAGCGCGATGAACTTCGCCATCGCCGGACCCATGCCGGCACGCAGGTAGGTCTCGTGGACATCGGCGCACGCGGCCAGGGCCGGCTCGCGATCGGGTAGGACCTGGGCGGCCGGCGGCTCGTGCGCGACGAGGGTCCTGACCTGCTCCGGGTGCTTGGCGACCAGCGCCAGTGCGTTCACGGCACCACCGCTGCTTGCGAACATCTCGATCGGTCCCGCGCCGAGCTTCGCGATCAGGCGGTGCAGGTCGTCCGCGTGCTGATCGGGCGTCGACGTGCTGGTGTCGTCGGCCTTCTTGCTGCGCTCCACCCCGCGTGGGTCGTACGTCACGACGGTCCGGTCGGTGAAATGGCCGGCCAGGGTTCCGAACCCGCCGGCACCCATCGGCGACCCGATGAGGACCAGGATCGGCGCTGTGCTCGAGTCGCTCGGCCGCACGTCATAGGTCAGCAGCGCACCGGGCACGTCAAGCGTGTAAGTCGTTGGCTGAGTCATGTTGCCTCCCAGTGGGGGTTCTTGACCCTCTGCCACCTTAGACGCCGCCGGCCGGCGAAACTCATCGGTCGGTCTAGACCCCTGCGAGTGCTCCGTCGAGATCCGCGATGATGTCGCCGGCGTCCTCGATGCCGACCGAGAACCGGAGCGTTCCCTCGTTGATGCCGAGCCGGGCACGCTCTTCGGGGGCGACGCGGCGGTGCGACGAGATCGCCGGGTACAGCACCTCGCTGAACAGGTCGCCCAGCGTCGTCGCGGACGCCGCGAGCGTGAGCGCGTCGAGGAAGCGGAACGCCGCACGCTTCGTCGCGTCCTGTAAGTCGAACGTCACGACGCCGCCGAAGAGGCCTCCGAACTGCCGTTTCGCGAGCTCGTGCTGCGGATGGTCAGGTAGGCCCGGGTAGCGGACGCGAGCGATCTTCGGATGACGCGCGAGATGCTGCGCGACGTACAGCGCGCTCTCGCATTGCCGGCGCACACGCAGGTCGAGCGTGCGCATGCCACGGATGCAGAGCCACGCTTCGTGCGGCGGCAGGTATGCCCCGTCGAGGATCGTGCGGTCGCGCATCGCCTTCGCGACCTCCGCGCTCCCCGCCACACTGCCGGCCATCACGTCGCCGTGCCCGTTCACGTATTTCGTGAGCGAATGGATGACCACGTCGGCGCCGAGCTCCGCGGGCCGGAGCAGCACCGGTGACGCGAACGTCGCATCGACCGCGAGCGTCGCGCCGCTGCTGTGTGCGAGGTTCGCCAGCGCAGCGATGTCGGTGATGCGCAGGAGCGGGTTCGCCATCGCCTCGATGTACAGGAGCGTCGTCGGTGACTCGCGCAGCGCCGCCTCGACCTTCCGGTGGTCTGTCGCGTCGACGAAGACGATCTTCGCGCCGCGCTCGCGGATCCAGCGCTCGAACAGCGCACGGACCTGGCCGTAGATGTCCTCTTGAGCGACGATGCGGCCGCCGCTCGCGACCGCGCAGGCATCGACGAACGCCGCGATCGCCGCCATGCCCGAGACGAAGCAGGTCGCCGCGGCAGTCCCGTCGAGCTCCGCGAGCGCGAGCTCGAGCGCGGCTGTTGTCGGAGTGCCGTAGCGACCGTAGACGTAACCCGCCCGGTCGGTAGCGAAGACCTCGTCCTGTGCCGCCGCGGAGCGGTAATCGAATGCGACGCTCTGGACGAGCGGAGGCGCCACCGGGGCACCTTCACCGGCAGGGAGAGCGCGCGCCGATCGAACGACACGCGTGCCGAGCCGAACTTCCTTCCCCATCGCCCGCGAGTCTAGGTGCGTCGGCTAGTGGCCAGCCTCTTCTTCGATGCGCTCTTCTTCGACCTCGCGTGCGACCGGACGTGGTTTCTCGACGTCCATGGCCTTCGCACGCTCGATCAGGTCCGCGACCTTCTGTCCGCCCTTGCGGCCGATGCGCTCGAAGTGGCCCGCGCCGTACTTCGCGGTCACGGCCTTGCCGCCCTTCTTGCCGATGCGACCGAAGAACTCAGGACCGTATTTCGTGGCGGTACTCGAGCCGCCCTTCTTGCCGATCTTCTCGTAGAACTCAGGACCGTACTTTTCGCTCACAAGGCGACCACCCATGCGGCCCGCCTCGGCCACCGTCATGCCACCGCCGGTTCTGCGCGCCATGGCCCGCTCCTTTCAGTAGCGGCCAAGGTGACGGGCAGGATGGATGCCGCACGCCTGTCCTCCATGCTGACAAGAGGTAACAACTCAGCAACGATTGGCCTAAGCGGTCCCCAAATCGACCTCGAGCGGGTCTTCTCTGACAAATGCGAGAACGATGACGCATGAGAGCAGCGCGGCGCCCATGCAAAAGACTCCGATCGCGCCGAAACCAAGTGTGTCGACGAAGAAGCCACCGATGGTCGCACCGACGACGATCGAGAGCGACGCCGTCGACGACGAGAAGGCGAAGAGCGTTCCGCGCGCCTCCGGGACCTGCTCGGTGAGCAGCGTTGTGTTGGTCGCGAAGCGCGCGCCGATCACCGCAGAGAGCACGAGGTTCATCGCGGCGGCCGCCAGAAGCGGAGGTGGCGCGTTGGTGAGCGCGAGAAGGATCACACCAGACGCGACGATCGTCCCCGCGACGACACGTCGATGTCCGATGCGATCTCCGATGCGGCCACCGATCTGGCTTCCGATGAGGACGCCCAGACCGAGCGTGAGTGAATACGTCGACGCGGTGCCCTCGCTCAGGCCGTACGTGTCCTGGAAGAAAACGACCAGATACGTGATCCAGGTGAACCAGTAGAGCGAGCCGAGGAAGCTGGAGATGATCGCGGCAACGGCGGACGGATTGCTGAGGATCAGTCGATACATCCCCCAGATCCGATCCTCATTGAGATTGGTCCGCGTGGGACGAAGGAATACCGCGAGGCTGATCCCGGCGGCGATCGCGATCACACCGACGAGCCCAACCGACACTCGCCAGCTCGTGGCCTCGGCCACAACGCCGGCGACCGGAACGCCGATGACGCTTGCCATGGTGTTGAAGCCGATTACAGTCGACATCGCGCGCCCGCGCTCGCGATAGGCGAAGAGATCGCCGACGAGCGCGTTGGCATTCGGGAAGATCAGCGATCCGCCGATGCCCGCGACGGCGCGAGCGACGACGAGTGTCGCGAAGTTCGGGGCCAGCGCGGACAGGATCGTGAAGGTGCCCATCACGAGCGCGCCCGCGACGAGGAATCGTTTCCGGCCGAAGCGGTCGGAGTACGGCCCGATCAGGAGTCCGGTGACGATGCCGGGGCCGCCGTACGCGGCTGCGACGAGCCCGGCGGTACCGGTGCTGACGCCAAATTCGTCGGAGATCTGCTTGAGGACGGGAGCCATGACGAGCGTCGCGTACACCGAGGCGAACGTGAGCGCTCCGATGACGCTGAGGAGGAGTCGCTTCTCGCCGCTGGTCAATCCAGGGGCAGGCCCGCAAAAGCGTGGAGGAACCGTCCGAAGGCGCGGATGTGATCCACGTAATCGACGACGGCGATGTTCTCGTTGGGCGCGTGGTTGGCGGACGACGCATTCCCGGATCCGAAGCCGACGACGGGAATGCCGAGCTGATCACAGACCTGCGCCATCGGTCCGCTGCCGACCATGAGCGGGTACACCACCGGTGCCGTGCCGTATGTCGCGCGACACGCGGCGACCGCGGCACGCGCGGGCTCAGAGTCAGCCGGCCAGCGCGAGGGACGTTCACCGTGCATCGCGACGATCTCGATGTCACCGAAGCCGCGGCGCGCGAGATGCGCGCGAAGCAGGCGCTCGACGAGCTCGGGTGTCAGGTCGGGCACCAGTCGGAAGTCGAGCTTCGCGCTCGCGACCGCGGGCAGGACCGTCTTCGAGCCCGGACCCGAGTAGCCGGAGGTGAGACCGCAGATCGTGCAGGTCGGCTCGAAGAAGTGCTTGAGCTTCAGTGGCGTTCCGGTCAGGCCGCGGATGAAGTGAGGCACGTCGTGGATGCGCTTCGTGCCGTCCTCGTCGTACGGCAGGGCCTCGAGGGCCCGGACCTCATCGGGCGTCGGCTTGCGCACCGCGTCCATGAGGCCGTCGATCGCGATCTCATCCTTGTCGTTCTTCAGTGTTGCGAGCGCCCAGACCAGACGCCAGGCGGCATTCGGGATGATCGTCGCCACGGACGAGTGCGCGTCCTGCTTCGCGCCGCGCACGCGCAGCTCGAAGTACGCGATGCCCTTGAGACCCAGCGAGACCGTTGGCCGTCCCGCGGCGTCCTTGTATCCGGCTTCCCAGATGCAGCCGTCGGCGCGCAGCCGGTCCGCGTTTGCCCTCACGAATTCGAACAGGTGCTCCGACCCGATCTCCTCTTCGCCCTCGTACAGGACGCGAACACGCAGCGGCAGCTCGCCCACGGTCGCGCGGTACGCCTCGATCGCTTGGAGCCGCGCCATGAGATTTCCTTTGTTGTCCGACACACCGCGCGCGAAGATGTGGCCGTCCCTTTCGGTGGGCTCGAACGGCGGCGTCTTCCATTCGTCGAGCGGATCGGGCGGCTGCACGTCGTAGTGGTCGTAGACGAGGAGCGTCCTCGCGCCTCGACCGGTCTCCCCCACGATGGTCGGCGGCCCGCCGTCGACGCGGAGGGTCTCCGCATTGACCCCGGCCCGTCGCGTTCGCTCGAGCACCGCGCGAGCGGTCTCGTCGATCGCGGTCTTCTGCGCGGACACCGTCGGGAGGCGCACGAGATCCTTCAGCTCTTCGATGTACCGGCGCTCACGGGCGCGCACGTATGCGTCGAAGGCATCGAAGGAGGTCACGCCGCTAGGCTAGACCGATGTGACGGGCGATGCCGTACGGGTCTTGCTCCGACCGAGATCGCATCGCGGCGAGTACGGCGTGATCTCGATCCAGCGTTTCTCGCACAGGTAGTGAATGAGGCCGTCGGCATCCTCGATCGTCTCGCGCCGGTACACCTTCGCGCGCGGGACCATGAAGACGCAGTCACCACAGTTGAGCGGTGGGGCGGGACGCGGCCGGCTCGCGTTGCGCGCGACCACGAGCGCGAATCCCAGCGCCGCGAGGCAGACCACGACGAACACAACGAAGACCGCAAAGATGGCCAGGGGACCCATATCCGTTCGGGCCTCCTCCCCGTATGAACGTTATCAGGAGGTGAGCGCCATGCGATCAGCACTACTCGCGGTTGCCGCCGCGCTGCTGCTGGCGACCACCGCATGCGCTGCGGCGGGCTCGGGCGGGACAGGAGCTCCCAAGGGCGCGCCTGGTAACGCCACGGCCGCGCCGTCATCGATGCCGACGCCGACCGGCGGCAAACCCGACCCATACGACTACGGGTATTAGTCTCGCCGCATCAGGTTCGGCATCCACGTTGGTCATCTGGGCGGGCCGCTCGACGAGCTGCGACGGCTCTGGCGGTTCGCCGACGAGCGCGGCTTCGATTGGTTCTCCGTCTCGGACCACTTTCAAGAGACGCCGCACCGTGGCGGCGCTGGTGATTGCTTCGAGTCCGTCGCGACACTGACTGTCGCCGCGGCCGAGACGAAGCGAGTTCAGCTTGGATGCCTCGTCTTCAGCAGCGCGTACCGCAACCCGGGGCTTCTCGCGAAATCCATGACGACGATCGACCACGTCTCGAATGGCCGCGCCCAGTGCGGCATCGGCGCCGGATGGAATGAGCCGGAGTACCGGGCGTTCGGGTACGAATTCCCCGATCTGAGAACGCGCGAGGATCAGCTCGAGGAATACGCCGAAGCGCTGCGTCTCCTCTTCAATGAGCCATTCGCCGATCTTTCGGGTACCCACTTCACATTGAGGCACGCTCCTAACAACCCAAGGCCGGTGCAGCGCCGCCTTCCGCTCTGGATCGGCGGCGCCGGTGAGAAGCGCACGCTGCGGACGGCCGCGCGGTTCGCCGATGGCTGGAACGCGCCGTACCTCGCGCCCGCGGAGTGGAAGCGGAAGAACGACGTCCTCGACAACTGGTGCGCGAAGCTCGGCCGCGACGGAGGCGCGATCGCGCGCACCGTCAACGTCGGCTTTTACATGGGCGCCGACGCGAAGGGCGCCGCGCGCGGCGAGGATCGCTATCAGCGCGAGTGGGGCGCGGACACGCGGGGCTTCACCGGTTTCCTGCGCGGGACCGCGGAGCGTGCCGCCGAGATCGTCGACGAGTTCCGCGGCGTCGGCGTCGAGCGTCTCAACATCGCGGTCCGCAGCGGTCCGTACGACTGGGAGGCGCTCGAGGCGTTCGCACAGAGCGTCATGCCGGTCCTCACATGACCCTCGAGATCATCCGCCTCGACGGTCCCACCTTCGATGCGGCCATCCCCGATCTCGCCGTGATCCTCGCGGATGCGGTCGCCGGTGGCGCATCGGTCGGATTCCTGCTGCCGTTCACCCCTGAGGACGCGGCGACATGGTGGATGAGCATCGAGCGCGACGTCGTTCGCGGGAACGTGCTCGTGATCGCGGCGCGTCTGGATCGGCGCGTCGTCGGCACGGCACAGCTGCGACTGGCCCAGCTACCGAACGCGAGCCATCGTGCCGAGGTCGCGAAGGTGCTCGTACACCGATCCGCCAGGCGGCGCGGGATCGCCACCGCGCTCATGCGCGAGATCGAGCGCATCGCGCTGGCGGAGGGGCGCACGCTCCTTGTGCTCGACACGATCACAGGGAGCGAGGCCGACCCGCTCTACACGAAGCTCGGCTGGACGCGCGCGGCCGAGATCCCGCGCTATGCCGGTATGCCGGACGGCGAGCTGCGACCCACGACCGTCTTCTACCGCGACCTCGGGTCAAAGGGTCCGCGGACGGCGTGAACGCGCCGCGGCTCAGCATCGAGCCGCTCGGCATCGCCAAGCGAGACGGTGAAGGCTGGCGCACGACCTGGCGCGTCGCGAACCCGGAGCCCGACTCCGTCCGCATCGTCGCCGTGGTCGCACCGCACTCGCAGTTCCGCGGCGAGACATCACTCGATCGCGAGATCCGCGGCAAGGCCGCCACCCAGTTCTCGTTGGTCGTGAGGACCACGGGCGCGGCGGGAGGCGAGATCGAGAACGCTTTCGTCATCCTTCTCGTCGAGCAAGGCGAAGATCGCTGGCGGATCCTCGCGCGGCTCCGCGTTCCGCTCGAAGAAGGCGCGCGGCCGCGCCCGCGTGTCGAGGCCGTCACCGTGCAGCGCGTCGGCTTCTCGGGGGAGCTATAGAGTGCCGCCATGTCGATGACGCAGAAGGACCGCTACGTGATGCAGCGGATGAAGGGCTGACGAGGCAACTGAAGCCTCGGCTTCGAGGAGACCACGGGCATGGTCTCAAACGTGTTGGAGATGGACCAGGAGGAGCTGATGAAGCTGCTCAAGTCCTTCAAGACCAAGTACGCCGAGGATCCCGAATGGGCGCAGCTCCGCGCGGGCTTTCCGAAGTCTTGGCCGATCTAGCGTGACCACGGTCAAGGCCGCGAAGGCGCGGCTGCTCAAGTACGCGCTCGCGAAGGACGATGCGACGCTCGAGCATCCGTGGGGCGAGAACGTCGCGAAGGTCAAGGGCAAGGTCTTCGTGTTCTTCGGTATGGAAGAGCCAGAGGCCCAGTACGCGGACTACGTCATGGGCGTCAAGCTCACGAAAGCGCTGCTCTACGCGAAGAGCCTGTCGTTCGTCGAGGCGATGGGGTACGGACTCGGAAAGTCGGGCTGGGTCAGCGTGAAGAAGCCGAAGGGGGCGCTGCCCACCGCGATGTTCGAGGAATGGATCGACGAGAGCTATACGGCGGTCGCGCCGAAACGCAAAGTGGCACGTCGCGCATCCAGCGACCGTGTTGGGACCAGACCGAGGAGAACCCGCGCGTAGCATCACCCCGAGGTGGGAATAGAGGCGCTCCCCCAGCCGCTCGCGGCGTACACGGCGCTTGCCGCCATCAGCGTCGTCGTGTTCGGGGTGTTCCTGCGCATCACGCGGCTGACCGCGGGCTGGCTGCCCTACCGAACGTGGCTGGTGATGCTCCCCGTCGTTCTCGTCGCGCTCTGGCTTGGCACGTGGGCCTGGGCGCTCCTCATCACGCTTCTGTCCATCTACGGCTTCAAGGAGTTCGCGCGCGCGACGGGCCTCTATCGCGAGCGTCTCTTCGTCCTGGCGGTGTACCTCGCGATGATCGCCGCAAACGTGCTGGCGTACGTCGGACGCTTCGGCCTGTTCACGGTCGTGCCGATGTGGGGCGTCGCGCTCCTCACGCTGATCCCGATCCTGAGGAACAAGACCGAAGGGATGCTGCAGAGCTTCGCGCTCTCCGTGCTCGGCGTCGTGTACTTCGGTTGGTTCCTCGCGCACCTGACATACCTCGCGACCTGGGAGGGCGGCCTCGGCCTCGTCCTCTACGTGGTGCTCGCGACGCAGCTCAACGACGTCATCGCCTTCCTCTTCGGCAAGCTACTCGGTCGCCGCCACTGGACCGCGCTCTCGCCGAACAAGACCGTTGAAGGATCGCTCGGCGCGCTGGTCTTCGGCATCGTCTTCGCGTTCATCAACTGGCAGCTCGCGTTTCCGCAGCTGCCGTGGTGGATGGTGCTCGGACTCGGTGTGATCGTGGGCGCCGGCGGACAGATCGGCGATCTCACGCTCGCGAACTTCAAGCGCAACGTGGGCATCAAGGACTTCGGCAACCTGCTGCCAGGGCACGGCGGGATCCTCGACCGTCTCAACTCGCTGACGCTCGTCGCTCCGGTCGCGTTCCACTTCGTGCGCTTCTTCTTCGGCGGCTTTCCGTGAGCGACCGCGAGACGGCGTCTCCGTCCGGCGAGCCGCACGCCTTCTCATACGCGCCCATGCCGGACGTCGGGCTCTCGGTGCGCGAGCGACTCGGCCAGTACCCACGCGTCCCCGACATCACGTTCGACGCTCTGCGCACGGTCGCGCGATGGACCGCGGTCGGCCTCACCAAGCTGCAGTTCCCGATCGAGGTCCGCGGCGAAGAGCCTTCGGGCGATCGCGTCGCGCTGGTCGCGAACCACCAGAGCCATCTCGACTCGTTGCTGGTACTCGCCTCGCTGTCGGAGCGTCGCAGGCGCGAGATCGCCTGCCTCGCCGCCAAGGACTACTTCTTCGAGAACACCTCCTTCGCGCTCGCGAGCTCGCTGTTCGCGATGGCCGTCGCGTTCGACCGCACGAAGTACACCGAGCTCCGCCGCTGGACGCGGATCCTGCGCGAGCAGCAACGCGGCACGCTGCTCGTCTACCCCTCCGGAAGCCGCCGGCGTTCGGAGGCGCACGACGCGATCCTCTTCGTCATCGCGAGCAGTGGATGGTCGATCGTTCCCGTGGCGATCGCGGGGAGCGCGAAGGCGTGGCCGGTCGGCAGCAGGGTCTGGCGGCCGTTCCGCCGGGTGCGCGTCACCTTCGGCCCGCCGATGTCCGTCGACACGACGAAGGATCTCGGGGTCTCGCTCGCGGCCTTCTGGAGCGCGAACACGTGAAAGCGGACGCATCCGTCTATGAGGGCAAGCGGGTCATTCGCGGTGCACTTGCGCGGGTCCCCGGTCTGGACCGCGTCGATCCCAACGTCGTCACGATCTCGATCCTCGTGCCGGCGGCGATCGGCGCCGCCGCCCTGTGGCAGGGGTGGTGGCTCGTCGCGGTGCTGGCCATCGTCGCGCGGATGGTGCTCGCGACGATGGACGGCTACATCGCCGAGACCTTCGGCCGAGCGACTCGTCTTGGGTCCTATCTGAATCGTTTCGTCACCGAGCTGGCCGATGCGACGCTCCTGCTCGCCCTGATCCCGCACGCGGACGCCTTCTGGGTCGGCGCGGCGCTGGCGAGCGGCTGGCTCGTGAATGTCACCGGCCTCCTCGGGGTCGCGGCGGGCGGTTCGATCCAGTGGACGGGCCCCGCGGGCCAGGCCGATCGGCTCGCGTTCCTCATCGCGGCATCGCTCGTCGCGCTGTTCGCGGAGATGAACTGGACGCTGTTCTGCATGGTGCTGGTCGGCCTCAGTGCGGTCACGATCGTGCGGCGCGCATCCCGGTCGATCGCCGAGCTGCGTCGGGCCTGATCCGTGCGTGGCTTCGCGCGCTCACCGCTCGCCGTGCTCGCCGCCGGCCTGTGGGGGTACGCCGAGGCCACGCGCTTCTGGCTCATCCCCGACATCCTTCTCGGCTGGATCACGCTCAATCGACCGCGATCGCTCGCGGCCAGCGTCATCGCTGCGACCGTAGGAGCCGTGATCGGCGGCGTCCGCATGCATTGGGACGCGCGCGATGAGCACGCGCGTTTGACCGAGATCCCGGGCATCAACGACGCGCTGCTGCTCGACGCACACGAGCGGTTCGCGTCGCGCGGTTGGGTCGCGGTCGTGCGCGCACCACTCGACGGCATCCCCTACAAGGTCTACGCGACCGAGAGCGGCCTGGCCGGGAAACCTCTCCCCGAGCTGATCGCCTGGACGCTACTGGCGCGTCTCTGGCGATTCATCCTCGTGGCCGCCGCCGCAGCGCTCGGCGGTCGCGTCTTCGCACGGTCCGTGCGCCGCAGCGAAGGACTGTGGCTCGCGGGAACGATCGGTTTCTGGGTCTTCGTCTATGTCCGCTACTTCGCGAGGCTCCGTCGCCGCTACGGCGTCGGGATCAGTCCTTCGGAAGACGGACAGTCGGATGGCGCAGCGTCAACGGCGCCTTCCCCGACCAGTACACGTCGCGCTGGCCGGTCATCGCCTGGACGTGCCCATCCCACTCGAAGTTGAAGGCCTCGCACCCGAGGCGCACCGCTCGGCGGACCTTCTCCTGCGTGACCTCGTCACGAGCGAGCTTGTGGATCATCGCGATCTGACGGTCGCCGTGGCCGGTGTCCTGCTCCGCGTGCAATTCGTAGGTCGCGGCGGCGCGCTTGCTGAATCCGTAGTGGCCGACGAGCTCCTTGAACACGCGAGCGGCCGCGCCATCGGGTCCACCATGCATCGCCTCGACGTACGCCAGGAGCGCGACTCCTTCGAGCGCGCTGTAGTTCTGGCAGCCGGAGCGGATCATCTCGATCGCCGCGAGCGTCCCGGGCGCGGGATCGGCGCGGTCCGCCTGCTCGCGCGTGATGCCGCCTTCCTCGAGGAACTGCAACATGATGTCGACGTGCGTCCTTTCGCCGCCGAGCTCCTCCATGAAGTTCTCCATCACCACGTCCATGAGGACGTAGTTCCGCTCGCTGGCGACGTTGGTGACGATGTACCCGAAGAAGATCGGGTTGGTGCGCACGCGCAGGTAGTGCTGGATCTCGCCGAGGATGATCTGCTCGCGCGTCCAGCGATGCTCGACGATGCCTTTGAACCAGGGGTGATCCGGCATCCACAGCCCGCGCGCGACCTGCCAGAGCTCTTCGACGAAGGCGTCGGGAGGAGTCACGGCCACGGAACTAACTCTAAGCCGGATGGTCTATCTCATCCGCTACAGAGTCAGCGGCGTCTTGCCCGTGCGAGAGCGAGCGCGGCGAGCGGGATGTACGCGAGGATGAAGAAGAAGGTGGCCCAGATGACACCGCCGACGACACCGATGAACAGCGTCGTGCCGATCGGCGCCGATCCAGTCAGTGATGTCAGCTCGGAGGCGAGCACGACGCCG
>Ga0114129_10010597_pt1 | contig 13144 bp, 8 predicted proteins | sample RhiMetdeltSRZDD1_FD_80071 | JGI IMG/M metagenome (GOLD analysis project Ga0114129, IMG submission 80071) | Populus rhizosphere microbial communities from Tennessee, USA - Rhizosphere MetaG P. deltoides SRZDD1 (version 2) (version 2) | ecosystem: Host-associated > Plants > Roots > Rhizosphere >...
AGAAGCTGTTGGCGTACGAGTTCATGCCAATCGTGAACATGTGGTGCGCCCACACGCTCATGCTGACGAAGGCGATGCAGACCGTCGCCGCCACCATGACCGGATAGCCGAAGATCGGTTTGCGAGAGAAGACCGGAATGATCTCCGACATGAACGCGAACGCCGGGATCACGAGGATGTAGACTTCCGGGTGTCCGAAGATCCAGAAGAAGTGCATCCAGAGCGTGGCGGATCCGCCGGCCTGCGTGTCGAAGAAGTGACCGCCGAGATAGCGATCGACGAGCAGCATCAGCTGGGCGGCCGAGAGCGGCGTGATTCCGATCAACGCGAGTCCGGACATGGTCAGGTACAGCCAGGACAGCAGCGGCATGCGGCCAAGGGTCATGCCGGGGCAGCGCATGCAGAGGATCGTGGCGATCAGGTTGACGGCGGTACCGATGCTGCCGAAACCGGAGACCAGAACGGCAATCGTCCAGTAGTCGGCGCTCGAACCGGGCGAGAATGCGCGCGCGGTCAATGGGGCATAGGCCCACCACCCCATATCCGGCGCACTGCCCGCGCCATACAAGCCGCTGCCGCCGAGAAAGCTGAAATACAGCAGGAACCCGCTGAGCGCGCTGAGCCAGAAGCTGAAGGCATTCAGGCGCGGAAACGCCATGTCGCGCGCGCCGATCATCAGCGGCACCAGGTAGTTGCCGATCCCGAACAGGATCGGCATGGCGAAGAAGAAGATCATCGTGGTGCCATGCATCGTGAACATCCGGTTGAAGACCTGCGGCGACACGAAGTCGTTGTGCGGGAACATCAACTGGATGCGGATGATGAGCGCTTCGCCCCCGGCGATGACCAGAAACAGCAGTGCGTAGAAGATGTACAGGAGTCCAATGCGCTTGTGATCGACGGTCGTCACCCAGTCGTGTAGCGTCTCGACCCACGGCCGGCGCTCGGCCCTCATGTCTGGAATCGCCATCACATCGGACGACATCGCGGTCTCCTGAGTGCTCCGTCCTAGCGGAGCGTCGCCATGTAGCGCACGAGCGCGTCCAGGTCGGTGTCGTTGAGCTTCATCGCCGGCATCAACGATCCGGGTTTGACTGCGTCAGGGTTCTCGATCCACCGGCGCAGGTTATCCGACGTGTTCGCAACCGCGCCGGACGCGAGTGTCTTGCGGCTCATGAGGTGCGTCAGATCCGGACCGTACTGTCCGTTGGCGACGGTGCCGGCGATCGCGTGACAGTTGATGCACGCGGTCGTTTCAAAGACGCGCTTCCCCGCCAGTACGGCCTCGTCCTGAGTTGCGTGCTGTTGCTGCGTGCGAACCCATGCGTCGAAGTCTTCGGTGCTGTCGACCGTCACGCTCAGCAGCATCTTGCCGTGCTGCGTGCCGCAGTACTGCGCGCACTGGCCGAGGAACACCCCAGTGCGGCGAGGGTCCATCCACATCGTGTTGGGATGATTCGGAATCAAGTCGGTCTTGCCGCCCAGCTGCGGAATCCAGAAGCTGTGGTCGGTGTCGGCCGAGAGCAGCTTGAGGAACGTCGGGCGCGGATGTGCGGGATCGCTCACCGGGATGTGCAGCTCGTTGGCGGTAACGATGCCGAGCGCCGGGTAGCGGAACTCCCACCAGAACTGATGCCCGATCACGGTGACGTCGAGCGCGTTTGCAGGCTTGACCGCGTCCTGAACCGCGTGAATCACCCGGGCCGTGGTCAGGAACAACACGATGACGATCAGGATCGGAATGACGGTCCAGGCCAGCTCGATCTGGGTGCTCCCATAAACCTGCGCCGGCTCACGGTCCGCGTCGTCGCGCGTCGCTCGAAACTTCAACACCGCGTAGACGAGCAGCCCGCCGACCACAGCGAAGATGACGCCCGTGATCGCAAGCACGAACATGGACAGGTCGAAGATCGACTGGGCCGGGGTGGTTTCTGGCGCGAAGATACTCGAGAGGCCGGTTGACGAAACCATCTGAGAGCTCCAGGGTCGACTCGGGACGTCTCGCTGACGGGCGAATCAGATCGCCGGTCCGCCGACTTCACGAGCCGTGCCATCGCCACAGTGGCTCGATCTACTTGCGATTGGGAGTCGCAGGGTGGGTGTCGGATGCTGCGTCCGCGCGACGTTGCGTGATGACACACAGTGACGCTGCGTCGCTCCAGACAGTGGCGTCCCGCCGCACACTCGAGATCAGCGCCGATTGGCGCGGCGCTGCTGGAGCCGCGAAATGATGTCGCGGCGAAGAGAGGCTTCGGGCACGTTTCGGAAGGCGCCGACGACAAACAGGCTCGATTCGCCGCCGGCGTCATGCGTGGTGACCAGAATCTCGACGTAGTGACTGCCCTGCCCGCCGATTGAGACACCGACCACTTCGTGCAGAACGACTTCTTCGGAAGCCGCTTGGCGAGCGATTCGCATGACATCCGGAAGGTCTAGTGAGGGCTTCAGGTCAGTCATCTATTGCGCTCGGTCTGTTGGGAGGATGTCACGAACCCTGGCAGTTATGTCGAGACAGGAGACAGCTTGGTTTACTCGCTGCCTCGTCTTGCTACTGGGTTGACAGGTCCAGCCGCGATGCGGCGCTCCAGACCGACGATATCGACCGTATCACGTCGCTCACGCACTGTGACCACCACGGGCGTCATCCAGTCGGTGTGTCCGGCACTGATCGTTTTGATCGACGCTACCGCGTAGCGGAAGCCGGACCCGTCGGGCGGTCCCCACGCACTGTCGGGGATGGCCAGACGCGGAGTGTCGAAGTCGGACTCCTCACCGACAGGTCGTTGATCGCCGGTGGTGTTGTCGAGCGCTGCCCAACGAGCCTTGTATGTGACTTCCTGGGCAATTCGCAGGCGCGTCGCGGCGTTGTCGAATGTCAACTCACGACCTGTGGAGGCGCTCACAATCTTGAAGCTGTCGAGTGGATTGGCCTGGACCAGCCAATACGCCACGACCTTGTCGCGGCGTTTGATGATCACGTCAGTGAGATATCGCGCCGCGGCGGGATCGGAGAGCTCACCGGTCTCGACGATCGCTTTGATCATCTGATCGGTGAAACGCGAGGCGATGCGGGCCGCCCAGAACGCGTCGGCCGCATCCATCTGGTCGAATGCCGGCTGCGGGTACTCCGTCTTCCACCGGGCCGGGTCGAAGAAATCGGCCTCGATGTTGCCGAGCGATGGATCGCTCGGATACTTCACTGACATCCAGTCGCGCCGCCACAGGCCGAACGAGAAGAGCCCTTTGGCGATCTTGTCGCGCTCAATCAGGTATTCGTTGCCGCCACGAGGCTGCTGTGCCGAGGTGCTGCCGCTGCCGAGATTCGATCCGAAGTCCTGCAGATAATGCCGGATGTAACGGCGGCCGTTTTCCTCGACGTACGTATCGATGCTGTTGATCGATCGCGCGTCGTCGTGATTCAACCAGGCGGCAAACACGCGCATTCCGCGCAGCTCGCGGCGCCGCTCGTGTGGATAGATGTCGTTGGGGTCGTCGGGCCGGGTGCCAGTGTATCGGTATTGGCCGACCACTTTACCGGGCACATAGCGGCTCGCCAGCGCGCGAATCCCACCCTGAGCGTTCCGCGGCGTGTTCTTGAGCCACTGGCGGACATCGTCCATGTCAATCGACCGCTTCTCGCCATTCACGGTTCGGATCGTGGCGCCTGGCGCGATGTCCAGTCCCGACAGGTCGAACGTGACGATGAAATCCTCCGGCACGTGATAGCCGATGGCGTGAAAGATCTTGGTTGAAATGATTTCGACCGACGAGGGGAGCTCGGGAAAGTCCGCTGGGTCGAGCTTGATCAGATAGGTATCACCGCGCGAATCCTTGACCGTGAACTTCGGCGTGATGCCGGAGTCGGGGCGGCCGGTGATGTGCCAGATCCCCGGCGCTGGACCATCGACCTGGTTGGGGCCGCGAACGATTTCGTCGACCGTCATGTCGTGCTGACCAAGACGGTTGGTGAACCAGCTCGAATCAGGCATCTCGCCGAGCGTGTTCACATTGAGCGCCGGGCCGCGCGACTTCACCGTCTCGCCGAACGTCTCGTTCACGAACTCATAGCTCTTCGAGAGGTCGAACTCCGCAACCGGAGGAATGTTGCGCATGTCGTCGTCGCGCCACATCGGATCATCGGGATAGAAACGCTGCTGCGAGTGCTGTGCAGCGTTCTTGTCACGTGACTCGGGTTGTTGTGCGTCGACGATCGACGTCATCGCCCAACACCCGATCGCGATCAGTGAAGACGCCAGCGCCAGCGCGCGGGCCCGAGGACCGGGGAAGCTCTCAGAAGACATGTTCGAACCTCAGGAGCGGGATGAAGCCCTCGCGACTGAACGCCAGGTCCAGCCGTGCGACGAAGGCGCGGTTGCTGTGAAACCGGAACCCTATGCCGTACGACACGTCGAGATCGCCGAGTGAGAGGTCCCGCCGCTCGGCGGCCACCGTGCCGGCGTCGACGAACAGCGCGCCATCGAGCGCCCACCACGCTTCCCATCGGTACTCGGCCGAGAGGAGGAGGCTGTTGCGATCCTGGAACCGGAACTCGCGAAAGCCCCGAAGCGCCTGCGCGCCGCCTAGCGTGGGTTGAAAGTAGAAAGGTACGTCCTGCCCCGAGTCTGCGTCGGTGAAGTTCGCGCGCGCATGAAGCGCGACCGTTCGATAGCGATCAGGGATGGGCACGTACTGCTGAAGGTCGACCGCGACGCGACGGAAGCTGAAGGCGTCGAGATCCTGGTCCTGATAGTCCGAGAACTGGACGCCGTAGCGCCCTCCGCCCTTCGGATGCAGCGGGTTGTCGCGCCAGTCGAAGGCGACCGAGGCGTCGCTGCGAAGGAAATCTGGCTGTTGCTGATAGCCGGGGATCGTCGCCGGATTGAATAACTGTTCGGTGGAAGGAAAGCGGTTGTCCGTGCCGGCACCGATCGTGGGATTGAGATACGCGAACCCGCCGCCGATCTCGAGCAGTTCGGCTATTTTCCATCGCGCCGCCGCCCCCGCCTCCGTACTTCGCAGGAGATAGTTCGTCCGGTTCTCTTCCAGACTGTTCTGGCCGAACCCGAAGAAGTCTTCCTGGGGATACTCGTACCGCTGCGCATGCAGGAACACATCGAGGGGGGCGCCTCCGACACGATAGAAGTTGACCGCTGTGGAGGCCCGCCAGTATGAGCGCGTGCTGTACGCGCCGAGGAGATCGAGCTCGACTCGATTCGCTCGGTCCGGGTCGGTGGCGGGGCGAACCGTTCCGAGCGTGCGAGTGTACCTGGTGCCGAACCCCGTCCCGGCGCCGGCGGGAAATCCGCCGCTCGCCAGTTGCAGGCCATGCCACTCCTGGAAGATGAACGGCAGCGCGCCGTTTTCCTGGTCGTACCGATACAACGCGCGTTCGACCCTCCCGCGTTGCGGCGGTGAGGTTTCGGTCGCCTTCTTGTCGCGCTCGGCCGCGAGCAGCCCCGCCCGTGAACCCGAAGAATCCTGGCTCTGATCTTGGGCGGAGACTGGTGCGACAACCGTCAACAGCAGAAGAATCCCGATCAGCGTTCGACCCCTCATCGCTCCACCTCGCCGTCGGCACAGTGCAACTCGTGGACCATGTGGGGGAACGGTTATTTCCCGCACGGAGAGTGTCAATGCGGTGTGGCATCGATGGTGAGATGTTCGTCCACACGCAGTCGTGTGTCGTTGCGGACAGGGGAGCGCGAGCACAGCTCGCCCAAGCAGGGGACGTCCAGGTGTCCCCTCGATCCGGTTGCCGTTGGAGGCGGATGACGTGCAGGGCCGGGGGGCGGTGAACGCTCCGCCTGATCATCGACCCGGCCCTGCCTGATGCGTTCGGCGAGCTGCAGTTGCTGGACATCCCGGGCCGCTGGGGCCGCATGGACGCATTCGGCCTGGCCCGCGCGTCTTTCAGTTCTCGAGCCCGTACTTTTTGAGCCGGTTGTACAGCTGGGTGCGCGTGATCCCAAGCTGCTTGGCGGCTCTCACCTTGTTGCCACGGACTTCGCGCAAGGCTTGTTCAATGGCCTGGCGCTCGAGGACCCCCAGATCGGTGCTGCTCAACGGTGGCACATCCTCCTTGACTGACAATGAGAGGTGCTCGACGTCGATGCGCGGCCCTTCGCACATGATCGCCGCCCGCTCGACCACATTGCGTAGCTCGCGGACATTGCCCGGCCAGTCGTGACGGCACAACGCCGCCAGTGCCGCGGGCGTCAATTCCACTGCGGCGCCACAAAACTCGCGGAGAAAGCTGGCGGCGAGGAGCCGAATGTCCTCGCGCCGCTCCCGCAGGGGCGGAATGCGAATGTCGAAGACGTTCAGGCGGTAATAGAGGTCGACACGGAATTCTCCACGCTCAACCGCCTCGTGCAGATTCCGGTTGGTGGCGGCGATGACGCGAACGTTGACGTGGACCGGGCGCGTGCCGCCCAGCCGCAGGAACTCCCGCTCCTGGAGCACGCGCAGGAACTTCGCCTGCGCCGCTCGCGTCATCTCGGTGACCTCGTCGAGGAACAGCACGCCGCCGGCGGCCAATTCGATCTGGCCCGGCTTCGGCTGTTGCGCGTCCGTGAACGCCCCGCGTTCGAATCCGAAGAGCTCGGACTCGAGGAGCTGCTCCGGCAACGCCGCGCAATTGATCGCGATGAACGGGCCGTGCCGCCGCGGCGACTGTGCGTGGATGAACCGAGCGACAATTTCCTTGCCGGTGCCGGACTCGCCCTGCACGCAGGTCGTGACTTCGGTCGCCGCGACCTGACTGGCCAGTTTCAACACCGCACGCCATGGCGGACTGGTGCCGATTGTTGTGCCTTCCGGCAGCGCCTCGTGCGAATGCGCCGCCGACCGCAATCGCGGTTGTCCATGACGGATGGGTGGAACGCTCTCGCGAATACTCCGTTCCAGGGCGGCGCGGATGCGGTCCAACAGCACGTCATTCGTGAACGGCTTGGTCAAGAATTCGAACGCCGCGGACTTCATCGCTCGGACGGTCATGGGTACGTCTGCCTTGCCGGTGATAAAGATGATGGGCATATCCGTTCGCTCGGCGAGACGCTGCTGAAGTTCGGGGCCTGTCAACCCCGGAAGCGTCATGTCGAGCACGACGCAGCACGGGGTCGTCCGGTGGTGATGCGACAGGAATTCTTCGGCTGACGCGAACGTTTTCGGCTGCCAGCCTGCGCTTCTGATGAGCAGCTCCAGCGACTCGCGTACGTCGTCGACGACGACGAAAACCGTGGACGTGACATTTTCGAGTCCACCGCGCCAAACTGATTCGGCTCGGAGACCGCGAGCACTGTCGAGGACGTTATGTGCGAAGTTGGCCTCCATACAAACTCCTTCGTTAATCAGCGGCGTCGTTTCAGCACCAGGTCGCCCCTGCCCACGGCAGGGGACGGCCGTTTCGATGGAGTGTGCAGGCGTGTACTGTCATCGCCAACCCCACATGAAGTGAATTGTGGCGACTGCCGTTCGCGTTCCGGGCAGCCGTCAAGTGAACGGCCACTCGGTTCGCGCGAGAACCTCCACGAGCCGGGTTTTCGTAGAACTGTGATCGGTTTTCATGATCCGCTGAGATCGAAGCTTGCTCGATCGAGAGGGCAAACCGAACGCCAGGTCGAAGACGATGCTCCTGACCTTCATCTCGCAGCGCGCGATCACCGCGATTGGCGGCAATTTCGTGTGAATGCCAGGATCTGCGATCACGCACCTGCCAAACGCATGACCTGCCCGGCGCAACGGATTCTCGTCGGCCACGAAACTTCGATGTCAGCGTGCGCTGTGGTAGCGTGGCTCAGCTCTCCGGACGAGGCATGGTCGGAGGCAACGTTTCCGCCTGCAAGAGGAGGGCGAGGACGCAATGCAGCTCGAAGCGTTGCAGGAAATCGCGCTTCGCGTCTCTGGTGAGCGCACTGTCGACGGAGTGCTCCGCCAGATTGTCGACGGGCTGGCACACCAGCCGGGCGTGGCCTTAGCTCGAGTGTGGGTGGTATCGCCAGGCGATCTCTGCGACTCGTGTTACCTCCGGTCGTCGTGTGCCGATCAGACGGCCTGCCTTCACCTCGCCGCCAGTGCCGGTGCTTCGCTCGCGGGTGAGAGCTGGTCTCGAACTGATGGACAGTTCCGCCGCATTCCCTTTGGACACGTGAAAGTGGGTGCGATCGCGGCGAACCGAACCGGACTGCTGCTCACTGATCCCTCGTCGGAGCAATGGGCCCGCCCCGAATGGGTTCGACACGAATCCATTCAGAGTTTTGCCGGTCAGCCGTTGGTGTTTCGGGACGAAACGCTCGGCGCGCTCGCGGTCTTCCGCCGGCAATCCATCAACGAGCAGGAATTCCGTTGGCTCCGTATGTTTGCGGATCAGGCTGCGTCGGCGATTGCGAACGCACGCGCCTTTTCAGAATTGGACAGGCTGCGGCAGCAGCTCGAATTCCACAACGCCTATCTGAAAGAAGAAGTACAAACAGCCCTCGCTTTTGGCAGCATCGTGGGACGGAGCGGTGTGGTGCACCGGGTGCTCGAACAGGTGGACGATGTCGCACGTACTGATGCGACGGTACTCATTCTTGGAGAGTCGGGTACCGGAAAGGAATTGCTCGCCAACGAGATTCACCACCGCGGACGACGCGCCCAGCGCAACTTTGTGCGGGTAAACTGCAGTGCGATTCCACGGGAGGTGTTCGAGAGTGAGTTCTTTGGGCATGTGCGTGGCGCCTTTACCGGCGCGCTGCGCGACAGACCAGGGCGTTTTCAGGTCGCCGACGGAGGCACGATCTTCCTCGATGAAATTGGTGAGTTGCCGCTCGACATGCAGCCAAAGCTGCTCCGCGTACTGCAGGAAGGGCAGTACGAGCGTGTTGGCGAGGACGTGACGCGAAAGGTGGATGTACGGGTAGTCGCCGCCACGAATCAAGATCTGCAAGCAGAGACGCGCGCCCGTCGATTTCGACAGGATCTCTTCTATCGGTTGAACGTGTTTCCGATCGAGTTACCACCTCTCCGGGCGAGGAAGGACGATATCCCACTATTGGCGGCGCATTTCGTGGCTCAGGCATCACAGAAACATGGAGTTCCTTCGTTGCGCCTGACCAAGGAGGACGGTGAACGACTTCAGCGATACGAGTGGCCTGGCAACATCCGAGAGCTCCAAAACGTCATCGAACGCGCTGTCATCCTCTCGAGAGGCGAGCGACTCCAGCTGGATCTCGCACTCGCCGGCGTTCCTGCCGCGATGGTGTCGCTCCTCCCCTCTTCGTCCATCGACACGGATGACTCGATTCTGACCGAGCGCGAGTGGCGCGACTGCGAACGCACCAACCTGTTGAAGGCGCTACGACGCGCTGAAGGTCGAATCTATGGCGCGGGCGGTGCTGCCGAACTCCTTGGTCTCAAGCCGACGACGCTCACCTCTCGACTGCGCGCCCTCAAGATCGACATTCCAAGCCGCTAATCTCGCTGTCCGTCTCATCTCTGAGCGAACGACATCTCGTGGTGCGACGACTTCTCGTAGCGCATTGGTCCGCGAAACGGCGCGAAGCACGCCGGTCGTCGACTGTCCGTGGCATTCGTGAGCAGGTTCAATATCACCTGCTGCGCAGTTGAATGCGATCGCCGACCACAACCGGAAGATTATTGGCGAGTTCCGGATAAAGCGTGAGCATCCGCCATCGCTACCTTATCCGCAGCGCGGCATGGAGTGCGTCCAGGAGCGCCGATTCGCTGAAGGGCTTGAACAGGCATTCGACGGCTCCATCCGATAGCAGGCGGGCTCGAATCGCTTTGTCTCCGCTCGCGGTGATGAAGACGATCGGTATCTCCTGCCCGCGTGTGGCCAACTCCCGCTGCAGGTCGGGACCCGACATCCCCGGCATCGTCACGTCGAGGATCAGACAGTGCGTGCGGCCGAGCACATCCGATACGAGGAACGCCTCGGCCGACGAGAATGCCGCGGCGGCGAATCCGCACTGGCGCAGCATGTCAGGAAGCGACTCGCGCACCGACTCGTCGTCATCGACGACCGACACGAGAGAGCTCGTGGTCACCAGGGGTACCCTCATCGGGGCTGCCGTCAGCGCTGGCAGTGACACGCGAGGAGGCTCGCATGTGATCGTAGAATCCGGGATTTGCGCCGGGACGTCTATTAGACCTTGGTATCGACACCGCTTGCGAGATTCTCCGCGGCGGCCGGGATCGCAAACGAGAACGTGGCACCTGGTCCATCGTTGGGCTCCGCCCAGAGACGCCCGTGATGTCTCTCGATGATGGAGCGACTCACGGAGAGGCCAATCCCCATGCCATCGGCCTTCGTCGTGTAGAACGCGTCGAAGAGCTTGTGGATTCCGTGAACGTCGAGACCCACGCCGGTGTCCCGCACGCTGACGCGCACGCGATTGTCTGCATCCGGCTCGGTACTGATCACCAAGTGCCGGGGGCGATCCTGCACGCTCACCATGGCGTCAGACGCGTTGCGGAGGAGGTTGAGGATCACCTGTTGGAGCTGGATGCGATCGCCGGTGACCGGCGGGAGGTCGCGGGCGAACTCCGACTGGAGGACCACCCGGTTCCTCTGAAGATCGCTCTGCGAGAGCGCGACGACCTCTCGCGCGATCTCGTTCATGTGCAGCGGTTCGAGCGTGAACTCCCGCTTGCTGAACAATGCGCGCAGGCGTGTAATCACCTCCGCGGCTCGATTGCCGTCCCGCAAAGTCCGATTTGCGGTCTCGCGCGCACCAGCCACGTCTGGGGGAACGGCCGCCAGCATCCGCAAACAGGTGCCGGCGTTGGTGATGATTCCTGAAAGCGGCTGATTCACTTCGTGAGCGACAGAGGCGGCAAACGCGCTCACCGCCGTGACCCGCGCCACATGGGTGAGTTCGGACCGCGCCCGGTCCAACGCCTCTTCTGCCAGTTTGCTCTCGGTCACATCCTGAAGGGCGCCGACGAAGAGCGGACGCCCGGCCACGTGCTCGATCACATGGGCGACTCCGCGCACGTGCTTGACCGCGCCCGTGACGGTCACAATCCGAAACGAAAACGTGACGTTCTCACCCTGCATGCCGCGAGCGATGACCGATTCAAACGACGGCAGATCATCCGGGTGGATGATGTCGCGGATCCTCTGCACCGACACCCGCGTTCCGGGTTCGAAACCGAAGATGCGGAACGCCTCCTCGGACCAATTGTGATCGTCACCCACCAGGTCGGTGATGAAGCTCCCCGTGTGGCTGAGTCGTTGGGCATCGGTAAAGCTGTCGTACGCCTGCTTCAGCTCGGCTTCCGCCTGCTTTCGATCCTCGATGTCGGTGTTGATCCCGTACCACTTCACGATGGTTCCGTGCTCGTCGCGGAGCGGGCTCGCACGGAAGAGAAACCACCGGTAGGAGCCGTCCCGGCGGCGTAACCGCGCTTCGGCATCTCCGGGAACTTCCGAGGTCAGAAGGCGCTGCCATGTTTCGGCCAGGCCGTTCAGATCGTCGGGATGGACGGCGGCCGTCCACCCCCGACCTCTCGCCTGCTCCTCTGACAGACCGATGAAGTCCAAGTAGTGCTGGTTGAAGAAGTCGGCGCTTCCATCGGGACGCGCCGACCATGCCAATGCGGGAATGGTGTCGGTAATCAGCTTGAGGCTGCGCTCGCTGGCGCGAATGGCCACCTCGGCGCGCTTGCGCTCGGTCAAGTCGACGACGAACGCCACGCCCTCGTCAGGAGTTCCGTCGAAAAGCGTCCCCCCGGTCAGGACTGGTACGCGGCTGCCGTCCTTCCTGAGTAACTCCCGTTCCTGTGCCTGGACGGCTTCGCCTCTCTTCAGTTCTTCCATGACGCGCGCGTCGCGCTCACGCCACTCCGGCAGGGTGAAGTCGGTCCAGCGCAAGCCGCGCGAGGCCAGGTCGTCCCGGCTGTACCCGATGATGCGAAGAAACTCTTCGTTGGCGTCGAACACCCGGCCGTCGCTGTGCCATGTGAAGATGCCGATGATGTTGGCATCGACCAACCTCCGGACCTTGGCCTCACGCTGCGCGAGATCGCGGTAGAGACGAGAATTCTCGATGGAGATCGCCGCCTGCGACGCGAGCAGCTTCAGCACCGCGGTGCGCGCGGGTGCCAGGACGCGAGGCGCACGGTTGTTCTCGAGATAGAGCGCTCCGATGAGTTTGGCCTGGTTCGTGAGCGGCAGGCAGAACACCGAACGGGCCCGCTGCTGCACGACATACGGATCGGTTGAAAACGGACTCAGGCCGGCTGCATCATCCAGGATCACATTCTCGCGAGAGTGACGCACATAGTCGAGGATCGTTTCCGGCAGCAGTGCACCGGTCACTGGCTCGTCGCACGCACGAACCACCACCGTGTCGTGGTGGGTTGTAGCTTCCGCTGCGATCCGCTCCCCGGCCTCCCGCGACAGAATCAACAGCGCGCGTTCCGCCCCCGCATGCCTGACCGCCGTCCGCATCAGGGTGTCGAGCAGCCGTTCGACGACCGTCTCGCCCGAGACCGCTTGCGAGACCTCGATCACAGTCGTCAGATCGAGGTGTTCGGTCGCCGCGGCCATCGTGGCGGTCGGCAGAACTTTGGCTTCGTCGGTGATCGGGTGTGGGTAACTCGGATCGAGCAGCTGCTTCAGTAAAGTAGCCACGTCGAAGTAGATGCGGGCAGTCGTGATCTGCCGCGCCGCCAAATCGTACTGATACACCGCACAACCGGCGACCTGAACGTGCGCATCAGTTGCCGCACGGCCAGCGAATGGACCCGTGTGTTGCGCGTCAAACGTGAATTCAACGGTCACCTCGTCCTGGCCAAAAATCATGTGTTTGACGAGGTGGCGATTTCCTGGGAACCCGGTGATGTACGGCCGAACGAACTGCTCGCGCACAGCCGTTTGCCCCTGCATGAGGGTGCCCGGAATCTGAACCGTCACGTTCTCCGAGTAGTACGCCATGATCCGGTCTTCATCGGTGCCGTGCCAGGCGGCGTAGTACTCGTTGATGAACGATTCGATATCACCCGCTGCGGGTGCGGTCCGGCTCGTGCTGGCTTGTTCCGGGGTGATCGGACTTTGGATGGTCATGATGAACGCCACCACAGCACGAAGCCGGTACTGCGGCCGAATGCAACCGCGTCCGGCACGCTCCTACGACTCTAG
>Ga0114129_10010599_pt1 | contig 13142 bp, 11 predicted proteins | sample RhiMetdeltSRZDD1_FD_80071 | JGI IMG/M metagenome (GOLD analysis project Ga0114129, IMG submission 80071) | Populus rhizosphere microbial communities from Tennessee, USA - Rhizosphere MetaG P. deltoides SRZDD1 (version 2) (version 2) | ecosystem: Host-associated > Plants > Roots > Rhizosphere >...
CAAAAGATTGCTGATCAGCTCGGAGCAGACGTTTCATCCACCGAAAAAGCAGCCATCCAGGAGCCGCCAACGACGGATCTTGTTGCGTATGATTCGTATTTGCGTGCCAAAGACCTTATCAACGGAATCGCATTCAGCATGCGGGCGAAAGAAGATCTGATTCAGGCGGTGCAACGACTTGATCAGGCCGTCGCGCGCGACCCGTTGTTCTTTTTGGCCTATGGCGAGCTCGCAGGCGCACACGACCGAATTTATTTCCTTGGTTTCGATCACACGGATGCGCGGCTTAAATTATCCGAAACGGCTCTTCAAGCCGTTCGCCGCCTGCAGCCGCAGTCTGGCGAAACACATCTGGCGTTCGCTCAGCATTTCTACTGGGCGTATTCGGATTATGATCGGGCACGTGCTGAGCTGGTTATCGCCCGCCAGACGTTGCCTAACGAATCACGAATTCCGCTTCTCGCCGGCTACATTGACAGGCGGCAAGGTCATTGGGAAAAATCGCTGGAGGAAATGAAGCAGGCATTGGAATTGGATCCGCGCAATTTTTCCATTCTTCAGCAGCTGTCGCTTACTTACGAGGCTTTGCGACGCTATAAGGAGATGGCCGAAACTCTCGATCGCGCGCTGGTAATTGCACCGAAAGATGTTCCCAGCCGTATACGGCGTGCATCGGTTGATCTAGAATCGCACGCGGACCCTAGACCGCTGCATACGACCATTCAGACCATCCTGGCCGAAGAGCCGCAGGCGGCACCTATCTTTTTCGATCGATGGCTTCTTCTCGCCTTGCGTGAACGCGATCCCGCCGAAGCTCAGCGTGCACTGGCCGATATGCCGACTGATGGGTGTTACGATGAAAATATTCCATTCCCCAACAGCTGGTGCCAGGGCCTCGCTGCGCGGCTTCGTGGCGACCAGACAGCAGCTCGTGCCGCGTTTAGTAATGCGCGGAAAGAGCTTGAGCAAAGCGTGGGCAGCCAACCCAATTACGCACAAGGCCTCTGCGCGCTCGGTGTTGTTGATGCTGCCTTAGGCAATAAGGAGGATGCGATTCGTGAAGGTGAGCGTGCAGTCGAGCTGATGCCTCCCGCTAAGAGCGCCGTGGACGGTGCTGCGTTGATGCGATATCTGGCCATCATTTATGCATGGACGGGCGAAAAGAATCGTGCAATTGAACGGTTGACCGAGGCTGTGAAGCTTCCAGTCGCTGGGATGAGTTACGGCCAGTTGCAGCTCAATCCGCTTTGGGATCCACTGCGCGGCGACCCGCGTTTTGAAGCGATTGTTACTTCACTCGCGCCGAAGTAGCTTTTTCGCAAAGAGGTTTAGGAGAGCGCCGGTAGCCCTCGCTGCTTTTTTGCCACAGCTGGCGTTTCGCCAGATATAATACGGGTTGTAGTCAGGGTTTCCTTCATCCTTCTCTTAGGGAAAAATAGGGAAAAATCCTACAAATGTTTTAGGCACCCAGACGACTTGACCGGCCTTGACTCAAATGCCACTATAAAAAATTTTTCATTTTTCTAGTTGACACTTATTCACATCCCCTGTATGCGTGCCGACTTATGAAGAAGCTCCAAGCCAAAATCACCATACGCTTGGTCGCGGCAATGCTGGTTACTGTGGCTGTTATCGGCCTTAGTGCTTTGGCAATGCATGCGCCCACCCGGAACCGAAACCCTTTGGTTCGGTCGCTCAAGAACATTCACACCGATAAGACCACTCTGTTTTACGCGAATAACAGACAGGACCGAGCTCAATTCGTGGAGATGGTTCCGCTGTACGCGAATAACAGACAGGACCGAGCTCAGTTCGTTGAGATGGTTCTACCCGGAACTACCGAGAGCGACGCCGCGACTGAAAACTTGAAGTTGGTCGCAGCGACACTTTAAGTCGCTCGCTAGTCCAACTAACGAATCAATAGGCCAGTCCCGAAGACTTCGGGGCTGGCCGTGTTGTGTACCGGCTTGGCCGCAAAGTATAGCTTCTGGGCGTGGCGGGCGGTCACACGCGCACGTTAAGCGTGCGCAGATCGTCGCAGCTTTTGTTCTGGTGGGCAGTGGAACTGAAAATGGATCGCCTAAGGCACGAAATACTTTAGGATCAGTGTGATGTTTCCCAAGCGCGTCTACGCGAGCTGGTTCGTCGTACATTTCTTCCTCGTAACGGCGGTCTGTTTTGCCGGTATATTCTCGCTGGTCGCAGAGGGCACGACGATCTTGCCTTCCGGGGTTGAGAAGTACGCGCGCAGGGCCGAACTGATTGCGGCATTTGTCCTCGGAAAGGAAGCGACTGCATCCAGTCTCGTCCGGCAAGGAATCGCCACCTATTTGCATGCTGCCGGTATTCAGGCTGGATACAGCTTTTTTGCTCCAAATATTCCAGACTGCCATAAGTTGACCTTCGAAATATATTATGACGACGGGCGAGTAGAATATGAATCGCCGCACGTAAGGGGCAGAGCAGCTGCTTTGCGTCTGACTAGTTTGTTAGATCGGCTGGCAGACAAGCGCTATGAACCGTTACGCGAAGTGGTCGTTAAGAGCCTTGCGCTTTCCGTCTGGCGGGAACGTCCTGACGCGAAAAGAATTCGAGCAATCTTCGGGGCAGTCAGCCCGCCAGACATCAGTGACTTTGAGAATGGCAAAGCTGAATCGTTCCAGCCCATGTTCAGTTACGATTTCAGTCTGCGTGAAGAGGAGAAGCAATAGATGAACCACAAATTGCACCGGAGAGCACAAACTAGTGGAGTGCGGCATCCTCGTTTCGAAGAGTCGCAACATCCGCTCGTATCTTGTTATGGTGCTTTGTCCTTCCTGATTTACTGCTGTTATAGGATTAATTCGTTTATCCGTGGCTAAATCACCTCCTTTGAAAGTACAGGGTGCAACGGCCCTGGTTCGACAGTGGTCGGGGAATTTCATCCGCTTTCTGTTCACCGCAGAAACAGACAAGTGGCTCGGTGCTTTGCGTATTGGCTTGGGGTTGCAAGTAGCCGTTTATGCGCTGTTCCTAAGGAGTGACTGGCACTACTTGTTTGCCAGTACAGACAAGGGTCTCGTGAGCCGCAAGCTGGGAGAGGCTATCACGTCCTTCGAAAGTCCACTGATTCCCAAGCTGGGCTGGCTTGTTGCTCTTGGCGGTTACGCTCACATCGGTGAGGATGCCGTGCTGTCCATCGCCTGGGCCTGTTTGCTTTGTACAGGAGTCTTGTTGTTACTCGGCCTCTTCTCTCGCCCGGCCGCAATCGTTGCGTGGTTCCTTCACCTTTGTGCCGCTGAAAGTGGAGGGCTGTTTGCATACGGAGCTGATAATTTCATGACCACAGGTCTCTTTTATTTGATGTTGTCACCATTGCCAGACCGATACTCACTCGATCATCGGATGCTGAAAGTAGAGCTAGGAAATCCAGAACTTTTAGGTTTTTGGCGGCGTGTATTACAGGTGCATATGTGCTTCGTTTACTTTATCGGCGGCTTGGCAAAATGTCTCGGCAGCGGTTGGTGGGAAGGCTCCAATTTCTGGCGATCCATGATCCGGCCGCCTTTCAACCTTATTTCCCCGGACATTCTCGTTCGATTCAAATACGCGCTGCCGATTCTTGGAATTTCGATCTGTTTAATCGAACTGGGTTATCCATTCTTCATTTGGATTAGGAAGACCCGTTTTTTTTGGCTGGTTTGCATCTTGGTAATGCATGCGGCGATTGGGCTGGCAATGGGAATGTACCTTTTCGCCTTTGTAATGATCGTCTTAAATGTTGCCGCTTTTGGTATTGGAATGAGTAACGGACGACGCACCGCTGCCGAGATTCCGGTGGGAGGCACAGAACAACACACAGGCATTTCGCAGCGCTCAGCTTTCGGCGCTTCGCCGCTCAGCCGCTAAAGCTAACCCACGCGAAAGCGCACGTCGCGAATTGTCCTGCCACCGAAACGCTGCTTTAACTTTCGCAAGATTTCGGCCTTCGAGATCTGTTCAAGCTCGTAGTGCAAAGCGGGCTGGAGCACGCGAACGTAGAGAACCCCTTCGCGCAATGCGACGGGTGCAGAATGCGTTGCGATAAATTCACCGACGATTTTCCCCCACGCGTCAATCACTTCCGTCTCATGCAAGCGCTCGCGTAACCCAAGACGTCGCATCAATTTTGGGACCAACTCGGCTGGCGATTGCCAGCGGTCGACGCGCTGCTTTCTATCCGGAAGACCTCGCCATTCAGCGATCACTGCAGCACGGAGAGAGGAATTCATGTGAAGCGGTGAAGTAAGGGAGCCTGGCGGATCAGAACGTGGTTATTGCTCCCTTAATCCAATACTCCATTACTCCAATTTTCAATACTTTCGGCGCATGTGACTTGGCAGAATATTCAGTTCTGTGCGGTACTTTGCGACGGTGCGACGCGCGATCGGGATGCCGCGCTCGCTCAGAATCTCAACGATTTCGTTGTCACTCAATGGTCGATTGCCATCCTCACGCTTCACCAGCTCGAGGATAGCTTCCTTCACGCTGGTGTTGCTCAACGATTCGCCGCTGGCAGTCTGGTAGCCGGGCGTAAAAAAGTATTTCATCTCGAAAATGCCCTGCGGCGTGGCCATATATTTACCGGAGACCGCGCGGCTCACCGTGGTCTCATGCACGCCGACCACGTCCGCAACTTCTGCCATGGTCATCGGCTTCAGATGCGATGGTCCATGTTCGAGAAAATCGCACTGCCTTGAGACGATCTGATTCGCAATGTTGGAAATCGTTTGCTGGCGCTGATGGATCGATCGGATCAGAAATTTCCCGCTTCGGATCTTGTCGCGGATGTAGTCTTTCACGTCACTGCTCTGGGTATTCCCCGACGCAATGATATCTTTGTATAAGTTGCTAATCCGCAGATGCGGAAGTTGTTCGTCGTTCAAAGTGATTTGGTATTCGCCATCGATCTTTTCCACCGTCACATCCGGCAGTACATAGTTTTGCGGCGCGGTAGCAAAAACCTGGCCCGGACGTGGATTCAGTCGTCCAATGTTGTCGGCGGCCTTTTGTACGTCCTCCACACTGATGCCCATTCGACGCGCGATTTCGGGAAAGCGTCGCCTGCCCAGATCGTCCATGTGTTCGGACACAATTTTGTACTCCAGGCTGTTTTCCTTTCCTTCTCGTTTCAATTGGATAAGCAAACACTCGCGCAAATCGCGTGCCCCGACCCCTGGCGGATGAAATCCTTGTATTAACGCCAGCATTCTCTCGAAATCTTCCTCGGGGATTCCGGAGTTCAGCGCCATTTCTTCTGGAGTGCTTTGAAGAAATCCATTGTCATCGATATTGCCGACAATTAGCTCTGCAGCTTTGCGGTCCCCGGCGTTTAGCGCGGTCTGATTTAGTTGTCCCAGCAAATTTTGCTGAAGCGTTTCCTGCACGGCCATGGAATCTAAAAAGAACTGGCGCTTGTCTTTCGCTTCTCGTGAACCCTTAAAGCCGTCCGCGCCGGAGCTGGCCGACTGCGCCATGTAATCGCGCCATTCCTCATCCAAGCTGGCGAGCTTCTCGAACTCGTCCTTGAAATTATCGTCAGCGGAAGGTTCGGCCGGGTCATCGGCGCCGGGACCATCGGGTAATTCCTCGAGCACAGGATTTGTTTCCATCTCCTGCTGAACAAGGTTGCGGAGCTCAAGCAGTGGTGTCTGGAGAATAAGCAGGCTCTGCTGGAGTTGAGGCGACAGAACCTGCTGTAAAGCAAGGTTCTGTCCTGGAAGCAGTCGAGTCTGCATTCCTTCTCCGGCCATACGCCGAGTTTACCGGCGTAGCAGACGGCGAGCAAGCATCGCGCTACAGGATCACCTGTCAGGGGACACAGCCTCTACGGCTCTCCATTGGCCATCATCCAACTAATTTCGTCTTCGAACGCCATTATTTCCGCGAGCACGTCGCCACGTTCAGAACAGGGAATAGCTATGAGATCGGCTCTAAATCCAGGCCGAATTCGACCCAGCGTATTCTGCTGACCTAGCGCCAATGCCGAATTTACGGTTACCATCTCGAGCACCTTCTCCGGCGAGATCGCTGGCTCATTGCGCTGAAACGCGCGCATCTCCTCAAACAAGCTCAGACTCTCGTTGCTGGCGAGGCTGTCGGTGCCCAGGCAGACATCGAATCCAATTGCGTCCAGGCGTTCGAACGGAAATCGCGTGTGATCGAAATAATCGTGACTTCGAGGCGAATGCACGACATGAAACTTCGTCTTCATTTTTTTCAGCAACTCGAAGTCGCCTTCGGTCAGTTCGTTTAAGTGTGCCACGAGCCATTTGTTCTTATCCTGAATCTCGAAGAGGCTTCGGTTAGAGGAATCTCTGACTTTTAAGAAACACTCGAGGGGCGTCGCTTGTCCGCAGTCGCCCATATCGCGTCCAATGCTTTCCAGGAATTCGTAAAGCGGACCTGAGGCATCGCGAAACATTTCCATTTCCTCTCGCGATTCCGCTAGATGTGTGGTCAGCAAAATATTCTGGCGACGCGCGGCTTCTTCACAGCTTTGATACAAGTTCCGGGACGCCGTAAACGGCGCATGCGGCGCCAATCCAAACGGCGCGCCAGGCGGTTGCGCACTACCGAGCAGATCGATTGCAGAATCGACAAATTCGTTTGCTCGGTCGGGTGAACGCAGATCAATTAATTCCGCAAACCACCATGTGCGAATTGGCGAAGCTGGAACCCTCCGGACCAGTTCAGGAAATGCAGTCAGGTTTGCGATTGTCGTCGTGCCGAACCGTTTCGCCTCTTTGAATCCTTCGTTGATCGAGGAGACATAATCCTCTGACGAGAGTTTTGATTTCTCCGTATTAATCGCTCGGATCCAATCGGTGAACAATTTTTGCGGGGGAATCTTCCCCCTCAAACACGTGTAGTCGAGATGACAATGCGCGTTAATCAGCCCGGGCAAGAGCACCTGCTCGCCAAGATCGATAATCTCCTTGCCCGAAAAGCCCGCGGAGACTTCGGGAAATTTTCCAACATCGACAATTCGATCCCCGGAAACTGTCACCGCGCCATTCTCGATAGGCGCTCCATCCATCGTCACGACGGCTCGCGCACGAATGATCATTCGGCTTTCACTACTTTCCGGCATGCCGCCACCAGGAGGTTGCATGCCTCCTGGCACAGTAGAGGGATTGTAGCTGGGCCCGTCCTATCAACCGTAGCCTTCGCGAAGGCGGATGACCCCGCTCTTCCCAGCGCCTGATCCCAGGCAGGATCAAACTTTTCTTTGGGCAATTTCGCTGACGGAGGCGCGCCGCGCCGGTCGCGTTTCCACAAAATCGTTCGCAAACAGCCACCATTGGAGCGGCAAAAGTCCGCGACGAGGTCGTCAATTTGCGCATCCGAAATCTTTGCGGCGACACGATACATCCCCGATTGGCGATCCAACGTTTCGCGCAGCGCCGTAGTGCGCAACTGCCCGCGGTGCCACGCGGTGAGGACGGCCAGCCTGCCTGGATAAAAATGATCGAGAGCTCGTCGTAACTGGTCGGAGCTCCGAACATTCATGCTCCACCCATGTCGCAAATTCGGCGCAGTTTTTAGCGGACGATAGTTTCCCTCGTCGTCATGTCTTGCAATTTCGATCGCGTCTTCCGAGCTTTGAAACCTTTCCAAATCATCGCGTGTTTCGTCATCGCGATGGCAAAGAGCAAAGTCGTCGCCAATTTTTCGGACTAGAATTTGACCGAAATAGAAGGGAAGCGCTTCGAGGACCCGCTCGATCGAATCTTGCATTGGTAAGACGCACCTCCGCGGCGCGTCACGCTAATGCAGACAGTGTGCGATCAAACCACCGGCGCGTTCCAGAAATTCTCGATCTTCATCGCCAAAGGCGTTCAACTTGTCGCTCTCCACATCCAACATCCCGAGAATGCGCCGGTGATCGTTGTTTCTCATTGGGACAACGATCTCCGATCGCGTCGTATGAAACGCAGGGAGGTGGCGCGGATCCTTTTCCACATCGCCCACGATGATCGGTTTTCCCGATTCTAGCGCAGCGCCGCACAAGCCTTGCTTAGTCGGGAATTGTGGGTACGCCGGCGGCTCGTTCCCAGTATCGGCGAGAATCACAAATTCATCTTTGACGATCTTGTAAACCGCCAGCCATCGGTAATTGCGCGCCGCGCGAATCATTTCCACCAGTTGCTTCATTCGTTTTCGGGTGCACCCGCCAGCCAGCGCAAATGCCCCGATCTCCTGCAGCTTCTTGCACGTTGTTTCCTTCATTCGCGGGATATCAATCTTGCGCAAAAAGGAACCAAGCGCGAGCGGGATTTCAACTTTTTACGATGCCCGCCTGCTCGATAATGATATCGACAAAACCGGGGTCGGTTCCGATCGATGGCGCATAAAACAAGAAGCGATCATCGATAGAGTATGGATTGTGCCGGAAAATTTCGCCACGAGCTGTAGCCGGGGTCGCTGACCCCGGCAGGCCGCGGCCAACGTCCACGTCCGCAACGATCCCGATCAATCTCGGTATGTCCTCGTAGCTATGAAGTCCATCTGAGATAAAGAACGGCACCACGACGACGTTGGGCGTCCTGGTCAATTTTCGCCAATCGGATATCAGCGGCGGTTCTTCCATGTAAACGTTCAGCACTTGCGCGAATTTTCCAAGCGCACGGATCTTTTCCGCCTCGCGCTTTGCCGCCGCGGCGCTGTTTTCATTCAAATCTGTGCCGTGCGCGACGATCAGCAGGCTGGTTTCGGCAGGATCAATCCCGGGTGCAACCTCGCGCGCGCGCTTGAGCAGCAATTCAGTTACGGCGGGGTGATTTCCAACAGGCTGACAGTATTTCCAGGTCTGGCCATTCGGTCGCTTCGTAGTCCGTCCATCCAACTCGAGCTCGCGCGGAATCACAGTTTGAGTGAAGTAGCCTTCGCTGATGAAATTCGGAACCACGCAAACTCGAGGGATCACTTCTGGATCAAACAAAAACAGTGCATCCCTTAGACTCGGTTCCTCCTTCCAAAAGACGCACTCCACTTGAGAAAAAACCTTCCGACGCCCAATTTCCGCGGCGTGTGCTAACGTCGGCGCACTGGAATCCGGGTTCACAGTTGAGCCGTGAGCAACAATGACAAGCGCGGTTTTATCGAATCTCACAAAAAGAAAAGTCCAATAGCCTAAGACGTGTGCAAAGCGAATACGTTTTAGAATCTCTTCTTCAACTGGAGGTACCAGAACCGGCCTTTGATCGTGGCAATCGATTCGTCGTAGCCGTTTTCGATGGCGCTGTTCACAAATGGCGGATCTTCATCGAAGACGTTCTGCATCCCGAGTGTGAGGGTCGTGCCGTTCAACCAGGCCCGCCATCCACAATGATTGTACTCCGCCGTGGAAACGGGAATGACATTTTTCTCTTTGCCGTCCTTCGTCTTAACATTCTTACCGCCATCCTTAGCAGCGCCAGGCACCTCCGCACGAGCGGGCGGCGGCAGGTTGAACGTGTACGACGCGATCAAGTCGAGCGTAGTCCACGCGGCCACTTTCCGCGCGCGCCAAGGTTTGGGCCCACTTCTCGGCGTTTGTGGCTTGGCGAATGTGGAAAAGTCTGTGGTCAGGTTTAAATTGTCATCTTCGTATTGGCCGGTGTAGTGGACTACCGCGCCAACATCCAAATCCTGCATCCAGGTATCAGCGGGGCCGTTGTAGAACAGACTAAAATTGGCTCGATTCCATGGCAGCGAACCCGTCAGGGTAAACCCCGGTGAAATAAACTCGCCCGCGATACCGAACCGTTTTGTATCAGGCGAAATCTGAAACTCAGCCCGAGAGAGCCAGGTGCCGTTGAGGGTTGCCGTCAGCCGTCCAAAATCGCCGTGACCAAAGATCGAAGAGTCCAGAATATAGATCGCTTCGTAATCGAGACCTTCAAAAATCGCGCCTGTCAGGTTTTCGTTGGGGTCAATGATCAGAACGATTGGGCCCGGTTCACCGGGAATCTCAGGAGGACCACGGATAACCAGACCGGGGATATTATGCTCGACAATGAACCGGTCACCGAGCAGGGATGCGATCGATCGCATATCGATATGCCACCAATCCGCGCTGAGCGTCAGGCCCTTGATCCATTTCGGACTATAAACAGCCCCGTAAGACCATTCATAGGCCACTTCTGGCTTTAGGTTAGGATTGCCTATGACTTGTAGCCCGGCCGTTGTGGGGAACGATGGGACGCCCTGCGACGTAGCGGGTGAAATCTCAGACAAATGCGGCGCGTGAAACGCTTCGGTGTAGCTGCCGCGCAGGATTAGCGCGCCGACGTACTTGGAATCAGGAGGCTGCCAACGAACAGAAACTTTTGGCTTCTGCGCATCATACTGGCTGTGGGCTGCCGGCTGAAACGGGAAGTCTCCCAAAGGCGGAACGGCAGAGGTATTCTGGCTGTACCATTCCTCGCGCTCGGCGAAGTCAATCTCGAAGCTGTAGAATCCGGGGAAGTTCCAAGTCGGACTGGTGAAGGGAACCCGCACTTCCTGGTAGGTTGACCAAACATCGCGGTTCACCCGTGCGCTTTGCCCATCCGACGAACCGATGCTTTGAAACGTTGTGTTAAGCGCGTCACGATCGCGCGTCCACCTCGGCGCGTCGTACTCGCCGCCTAGAGCAAAGGAGATTGGCCCGGCCGGAAGGCTGAACAGGTCGCCGTTAATAGTAACATAGCCAATGGGCAACTCATATTCGCCGGAGTTATGCAGGGTGACATAAACTCTCTGCCTGGCTGCCTTGGTATTATGCGCAGTGAAATTCAGGAACGGATCAAATGCCGTGGCAGGATCCGTATCCAAAAGTGCTTCTCGTAAGCCAGGCTGGCTGACCATGCCGACGGACAAATCCTGCCCCTCATTCCGAGAATAACGGAAGCCCGTTTCCCAGTTCCAACTCTTGAAATAATCGCCAAACTCGCCCATCTCGCCACGCAGCCCAACATCGAACAGCGAATCCCAGTAGGTGAACTTTTCATGTCTGGGACCAGTATCGTTTATGGCACGGAACCCAACCTGAGTAGTCATCGGTACCGGAGTTCCATTAATGACCAGAGTCGTATCTCCAACTGTGAAGGGATTAAAGGGATTCGAGATTGGTACGCTGATATTGAAGGGACCAAAGCCAAATGGATCGGGTATAAATGGCACAGGTGCGGTCGAGGCATCGAAAAATGAGCGGACATATTTAAAGTCCGCGAACACCGTCAGGTATTTGTCACACACATCGCGCATGAACGAACCGTAGAAGCTCTGACGGTCCGCTCGCGGAAGCGCGGGCGTGAAAGCTGCGAAGTTCAGGAAGTAGTAATCGCCACCCCCCTTATAATCAGTGCCGAACTGTGGAAAGTGTTGGATTGCATTGGGCCCGATGATACCAGGAGCGCCTGGATACGCATTGGGATTAATGAAACCCGGGGTTCCCGGCGGAATACCCAAAAAAGGGAAGTAGGGTGTCTTATAAAATGGCGAAGTAGCCGCGTTTGGTGCGGAGTGCGGAAGCGGCGTGTTCACACCGAACCGCGGAAGACCTCCGGGACCGAAAAACATTTTCGGGATCAAGCGAAAGCCTATAAAACCTCCAATGTGGCCGGAAAAAGTCCCGCTGCGAAGATCGCCTCCTCCCCACGGTATGTAAAACGCGTTGCTGGATAAGTCTCGGTCACGACTAAAGAGACCGCCGGTACGCTCCCAGAAATCGGCGATGACCACAATATTGGTCTTGTTATCTCCCGTGCCCGCTTTGATCCATGCCTCCCATTCGCCCATGTCGTTGGACGCTCCTAAGTTTGTGTTCCCGTAGGTGCCCCCGATCTCCAGCCCACGGAATTTGTGGATCAAAAAGAAGTTGACGACGCCGGCGACAGCATCGGAGCCGTACACAGCCGAGGCGCCATCCTTCAAGATGTCGACATGATCAATCATTGGAAACGGAAGCAGATTAATGTCCACACCTCCGCTGAACCCGACGGCGTTCAATGCGCCAAAGGCGACACGTTTTCCGTCAACGAGCACCAAGGTTTCTTTGGCCAACAAGCCGCGCACGTTGAATTGGACGGTACCGTCCCCGCCATTGCTGATGTTCAAGTTTTGGGTTCCGCCCGCTTCCTGTGGCAGAAAAGTGGTCATGTCCGTCGCATTGCGGATGCCCAGTTTTTCGAAGTCTGCTGGACGATACGTATCCACTGGGTTCGGTCCGACTTCTTCGGCGGTCGGAATGTTCGACCCCGTCACAATAACCTCCTCAATTGTTATCCCAGGCTGACCTGTTCGAACCGTGTGCGCCGGCTCCTGCGCCTGCGTGCGACTAACGAAACAAAGAGTCGTCGCAATGATCGCGAGACAGTGGCCTCTGTAGCCGCCTCGCTTAGTCGAAGCGCTCTGGCGCTGTTGCTCATGCCAGCACCGCGGCACCCGCCGTTGCCCCCCCTTGGCGTGGCAGGCAGCGCCACGGCTACAACGCTGCCCATTTAGGAGGCAGCTCCTAACACGTTTGACGTATTTGTAGCTGTCGTTAGATGCCGGGGGTTGCATTCGGACTGGCCTAATTCCGCGCCGGATGGATCCTCAACAGTTCCGGTGGACTCGCGCGCGAATCCTGTAACTGGCCGTCGAAATAGACGCTGACTATGAATCCGCCAAATCGTCGTCCATCAGGTGAAGGCGGTTTGCTCTTGAGACGCACGTATGTCGCTGCCAGAAACTTCGGAGTCGGGTCTGTCCAATCACGGCCAGAGCTAATCCAGTTATAGCTGACCTTGGCATCAGTTGGCTTAAGCCTGTTATCTTTCGTTAGGTCGTAGAAATCGACTTTAATCCTGACAACGTGGCCATTCTGAGTGCCGGGTCGTGGCTTTACTCCAACTTTGAGCGTCAAGTAACTTTGCGCGTTCGGATCGACTGTCTCTGACAGAGTTGTCTCAGTGATCGCCAAAATTGTGTCCTGCGAAGCGCCGATTCGCCGTACAAGATCAGGGAAACGAGCGTCGGAATGAAGCGCACGAAACTCGGGAAGAAATGCGATCCACTGTAACACTCCAGAGTGTTCGGCATAGGCGCGTTCGAGTTCTCGAAAAGCTCCTTCTTTGTCGCCAAGCGCGACGGAAACCGCGGCAATCAAAGGTGCA
>Ga0114129_10010600_pt1 | contig 13141 bp, 11 predicted proteins | sample RhiMetdeltSRZDD1_FD_80071 | JGI IMG/M metagenome (GOLD analysis project Ga0114129, IMG submission 80071) | Populus rhizosphere microbial communities from Tennessee, USA - Rhizosphere MetaG P. deltoides SRZDD1 (version 2) (version 2) | ecosystem: Host-associated > Plants > Roots > Rhizosphere >...
GTCATCGGCGCCGGCTCGGCCTCATTCGGCGAAAACACATTATCCGCCATCATGCGTTCGAAGAAACTGAAAGGCTCCACGCTCGCGCTCGTGGACCGAAACGCCGAAACGCTGGATATCGTTCAGCGCCTGGCCCAGCGACTGAATCGTGAGTGGGATGCGCAATTCACGCTCAAGGCCCACACCCACCACCAGGACGCGCTTCCGGACAGTCAATTCGTTGTCAACGCCATCGAAGTCGGCGCACGCGAAAATTTGTGGAAGCAGGATTTTGAGATCCCCATCCGATACGGCGTCCGTCAGCCGTACGCTGAAAACGGTGGGCCGGGCGGCTTTGCACACGCGGCGCGCAACATCGGTCCCATCATGGAGATCGCGCGCGCCATGGAACAGGCTTGTCCCGATGCCTGGTTCATCAACTTCACGAATCCCATGGTTCGAATCTGCGACGCGGTCAATCGTCACAGCCAGATCAAAGCTGTCGGTTTGTGCCATCAGATTTATGCAGGCTATGGCATGGTCGGTGTGGCGTTGGCAAAAGATCTGGGCATTGAGGTGCCGGAAGGTCTGTCCGGCATGCACGCGGCGGTCGATCAGCATCCGCATCAACATCGCGTGCGGGAACAGATCGTTCCGCTGATTGATATTCGTGCAGCCGGATTGAATCACTTTACGTGGATCCTGTCCATCACGGATCGGCGTAACGGCGAGGACCTTTATCCCCTCTTCAAAAAACGCTTCTTCGAGCTCAAGCCGGAATTTGAACCGCTTACGAGAGACATTTTCTCCGCCTTCGGTTTGTTCCCCGTTCCCGGTGATACACACTTGTGCGAGTATCTGCCCTGGATGTGCGACGCACAGACAAAACCCTGGGAGCGATACAACATTCGCTTGTATGAGTGGGGCCTGTTCGAAAACGTACGCGGTTATGGACTGCATCGTTTGAATGACATGGCCAGCGGCCATGCAACCATCGACGGCCTGCTCAAGACAGACTCCGAGGGCGCATTGGAAATGATCGAGAATGTCGCTGGTGCGGGCAATCATTATCATCTCGCGGCCAATCTTCCCAACTCAGGGCAGATCGCCAATTTGCCCATCTACGCGACGGTCGAAACGCCTGTGCATGTCAACGGCGCAGGGATACATCCGGTCCACGTGGGCGCGCTGCCGGAACCCATTGCTGAACTGTGCCGAAGAGAAACTGCTGTTGCACAATTGTGTGTCGATGCGGCTGTCGAGGGAAATCGTGAGAAGGCTCTGCAATGTCTGTTGCTTGATCCCGCGATAACCGATATTGATTCCGCCAGAAAAATATTGGACGATTATCTGACGAGTTACAAGGAATACCTGCCCCAGTTTTGGAATTAGTCTACTTGGCTCCCATCGCCGTCCCCGGCGATGGGCAATCAATACTTATGCGATGGAAGAATTACAGAAAAAGCACATGCAAAATCAAATCCTGAAGGGATCACATGAATATTATTGTCTATGACACCCCTTCGGGGTTAGACTGCAATCATCACAAGATCTATCACCATTGGACCCCTTCGGGGTCCTCGGGTATTTAAGTAAAGTGATTTTATGGTTTAACTTGGAAGAGAGGTTTTACATATGTCACATCCTGATGAACATACGCGTGCTGACGACCATGAGCACGACGAGGAACATGATCATGACCACGATCATCCACATGTACATGACTATGAACACGAGCACTCGCAAAATCCTCTGATCGAATGGTTGCAACACACATTCACGCCCCACGATCATGGATATCAAACTGCCGCGCTCGATGCCGCGCTTGCAACCGATCGCGGCATTCGCGCCGTGAAAATTTCGCTGGTTGCGTTACTGGTCACGGCGGGATTTCAGGTAGCGATTGTCACGATCAGCGGAAGTGTCGCGCTGCTCGCAGATACCATCCATAATTTTTCCGATGCGCTCACCGCGATTCCGTTGGGGCTGGCCTTCACCCTCTCACGGCGTGCGCGCAACTCGCGTTATACCTACGGCTATGGTCGCGCCGAAGATATCGCGGGCGTGATCATCGTGTTGATGATTCTCATTACGGCCATCGAAGCGATCTATCAATCGATCATGAAGCTCATGAATCCGCAGCCCATTGGGAATATCGGCTGGGTCGCGGTGGCAGGCGTGGTTGGCTTTCTTGGCAATGAACTGGTCGCGATATTTCGCATCCGCACGGGCAGGCAGATCGGCTCGGCCGCGCTCGTTGCAGATGGCAATCACGCGCGCACCGATGGCTTCACTTCATTGGCCGTACTGGCAGGCGCGATCGGTGTCTGGCTCGGTTACCCATTGCTCGACCCGATCATTGGTCTGGGAATTGGGATCGCCATTCTCGTCATCGTATGGAATTCTGCGCGCGATATCTATTATCGAATCATGGATGCCGTTGAACCGGAAGTCACGGAGTCAATCATCAAAGTCGCGTCCAGGGTAACAGATGTGATGGAAGTAGACAACGTCGCCGTGCGTTGGGTCGGTCATCGCCAGCGCGCCGAGCTTCACATCACAGTGGATTGTCAGATGCCCACTTGCGACAGCCATCGCATCGCCGAAACGGTCAGGCATGAGCTGATTCATTCCATGCCCGCGCTGGCCGATGTGACCATCCACGTGGATCCCTGCGAATGTGAACTCTGTGGTGAGACACACCTCTCCGGGCATCCGATAACAGCATCCATTGGTTGAGGCCTGATCATTCCAAAATGAACATTATCTCCCCAACTCTTGAGAACGAGCATTTCATTCGGCAAGCCGCTCAACTTCTGAACGACGCTTTTCAGGAGCACTGGCCGGATGCCTGGCCCACTTTCGAAGAGGGCTTGAAAGAAGTTCACGAAATGCTCGAAGCAGAACGGATCTGCAGGGCCGCGATCGATGAGCAGGGAAATCTACTTGGCATGATCGGCGGCATTCCAGGCTATGACGGCAACGTCTGGGAATTGCATCCGCTGGCCGTTCAACCCGACCTGCAAGGCCAGGGGATCGGACGCGCCCTGGTGGAGGATTTGGAGGAACAGGTCCGGTTACGCGGCGGCTTGACGCTCACGCTCGGGAGCGACGACGAAGACGGGATGACCTCGCTAGCCAGCGTCGATTTGTACGAAAATACGTGGGAAAAGATTCAAAACGTCCAAAATTTCAAGCAGCATCCGTTCACTTTTTATCAAAAAATGGGCTATGTGATCACCGGCGTCGTACCCGACGCCAACGGAAGAGGCAAGCCGGATATTTTGATGTCGAAGAGGATAGGATGATTCCTGCTCTGGCGGGGGCTAAGCCCCCGCCAGAGCAGTGGAAGTCAGTGCGTCTCCGTCACCTTGGTGATGGAACGCGGCTTTTCGGTGTCGAAACCTTTGACAGTCGTCAGGTGGCAGGCGAATAACTGAGCGGGGATAATGCTCACCAGCGGAGTCAGCCATTCGGGAATCTGAGGCGGGAGCTGGATCGGCGATTGGGCCAGCAGGAGCGAATCCGGGTCATCGGAGATCAAAACCAGTTCGGCATTATGCTGATTGCGGAGGCGCGTCAGCATCTCCTTCATCGAGTCAAACACCTTGCCCTTGGGCGAGACGGCCAGGATGGGAAACCCGCCCTCGACCATCGCAATGGGACCGTGCTGGAAATCGGCGGAAGAGTATGGCTCGGCGATGGTGTAGGTAAGTTCCTTGAGTTTGAGCGCCCATTCGTAGGCTGTGGCGTAATTGAAGCCGCGTCCGAGCACAACACAATGACTCATAAAGCGATAACGCTGCGTCATTTGCGCGATTTTCTCATCCAGGTTGAGGACGTAGCGCGCCCATTCCGGGACGGAGGCCAGTTCGTTCCAGTGTTCATCCGAATCGCCGAGCGCGGCCGAGAGCATGGCAATTGACATAAGTTCATTGGTATAGGTCTTCGTCGCGGCGACAGCTTTTTCAGCGCCCGCCTGGATATCGAGAACAAAATCGGCGGCCTCGGCCAGCGGTGAGTCAGGGACATTGGTAATGGCCAGCGTGAGACAGTTTTGTTTGCGGCCTTCCTCAAGAACACTGACAATGTCCGGCGACTTTCCAGATTGTGAAACCCCCACCACCAATGCATTTTGAAGTTTTGGCGGGCTTTGATAATACGTGAACAACGAAGGCGTAGCCAAGGCCAGCGGGAGTTGATTCTGCGCGCCCCACAAATAGTTGGCATATCGACCGGCGTTATCGGATGTGCCGCGCGCGGCAAGAAATGCATACTGCACATTCCGTGATCGTATCGCTTTTGCAATTTCAATCACCGTTTGTTTTTGATTCTCAAGCAGGGCTGCGAGTCGTTCAGGTTGTTCGAAGATCTCGGAATGAAGTGTCATGTTGGCCTCTGGCGTGAATTGTACCGCTTGTCATGTGAATGAACAGACTTATGAATCGATCGATCATCGAAATCAAAACATTCCGTTTCCATACGCGCGACCAACGTATACGCTGTGTTCATTCATTCAATGAAACATTTCTTCAACATCGAATCATCAACAATGAATGGCGCAAGACAATAAAAGCTTTGTATTCATAACGATCATCATATTGTTAATTTCTATATCGATCAAAACAATTATCCATGCGATGTTTCAAAGCGAATCATTGATGGATGATTCTTTTTTATGAATCATGATTCAATTTACTTGCAAAATTTTAAAGTTAATCATCATCAAAAAACCTTTACATATATTGAATAATAGATACAATCTATGAAGTTATACATCATCATTACATGATTCAATAAAAATATTTTTCTGAATCACAACAAAGAAACATAATAAAGAATCAAAACACTACACAATGAATGATGAATGTATAACGCAATCAAGAGAAAGCAAGAATCATAAAGACCAAACATCTTGATTGAATGTATAAAGGAAAAGGACTCGACATGTATCTCTGCGTATTATCCAGTATTCCGGATGATCCCAATGACAAACCATACGATCCATCAGCTCATATGCGTGGATTGAAATGGTTACATCATCCGATGCACCATAAAGGTGTTGAAAAACAGATCCGCGAACTTTTGGACAAAGGCGTGGATGTGTTTATCAATCTGGTGGATGGCACACCAGATGATCCGCTATCAGGAATTGGCCTCGTGCAAATGATGGAAAAAATGGGCGTGGCCTTTACCGGTGCGGATTCAAAATTCTTCGATCCCTCCCGCCAGGAAATGAAATCCTATGCCAAGAAAGCCAATGTCCCGACACCCAGTTGGGTCATGGTCGATCGCGTGGAGGATGTGGAACGCGTGGCCAAACGATTGCGCTTTCCTGTGTTGGTGAAACCACCGCATGGATATGCCAGCGTTGGCATCACGCGCGATTCACGTTGTGAGAACGTGGAGCAGCTCAAAACCCAGGTGGGACGCGAGATCGAGCTGTTCGGGCGCGCCCTGCTCGAGGAATTCATCGTGGGACGCGAGTTCACCTGCCTCATCGCGGAAAATCCGGATGACGAAAATGCGCCGATCACATTCAAGCCGGTGGAGTTCATCTTTCCGGAAGGCGAATGCTTCAAGCATTACGATATGAAATGGGTCGATTATGAGAAGATGTCCGTTGCGGCGGTCAATGACAAACGCATCGAGAAGACATTGCGCGACCAGACCACCCGTCTCTTCAAAGCCATGGACGGCAACGGCTATGCCCGCTGTGACTATCGTATGGCAGAGGACGGTACGATCTACATGCTTGAGATCAACCCGAACTGCGGCATCTTCTATGCGCCGGACGAACCGGGTTCTGCCGATTATTCTCTGCTGAGTGATCCTGTCTATAGCCATCGCAAATTCATGAATCTGATCATTCGCTCAGCACAGAACCGCCGCGACAATTGGGTCGCATCCAAGAAGAAGCAGCCGGTGAAGAAACAGCGCGTCGAACAAATGGCTTACACGTAATAAGCCTGTTATAAATAGAATGTCATCAGTGAGCGGACGGTACGTCCGCTCACTTGTTATACCTATCTCTGCCGGAAGTATAATGTTGGGAGGGAACCCTCCCAACGACTCGAATCGCGACGCGTTTTGGAGAAAGCCGGAATGCAGTGTGAAGGAATTCTGAGAAAATATATCGTGCATCCAAATATCAGTGACATCCCGCGCGATCCTTATATCTATATAATCACCAAATAAAAATGAGAGGCAACATGTTGAACAAGAAGATTGCTTTCATCGGTCCGGGCGTGATGGCAGAAGCCATGATCGCGGGCTTATTAAACAAAAAGCTGGCCAAACCGGAGAATATGACCGCCTCGGGCCCGCGCGCAGAAAGAGTCAAAGAGCTGGGGAAAAAATATGGAATCAAATCAACCACCGATAATTCCTCCGCTGTTTCACACGCGGATGTCGTGGTCCTTTCCGTCAAGCCGCAGCGTCTCAGTGAAGTGATGAAGGGGCTGAAAGGCATTCGCCCGGATGCGCTGGTGCTGTCTATTATTGCCGGTGCAAACATCAAGAAGATCGGCACAGGTTTGAAGCACAAGTCGGTCGTTCGTTCGATGCCAAACACGCCCGGACAAATTGGCGAAGGCATCACTGTGTGGACTGCCTCCAAAGAGGTGACCGAAGATCAGCAGGAAACGGCGCGGGCCATCCTCGGCGCGCTCGGCGACGAAGTCTTCGTGGAAGATGAAAGCTATCTCGATATGGCAACCGCTCTCTCAGGTTCCGGTCCGGCCTATGTATTTCTCTTCACCGAAGCGCTCATTGACGCGGGTGTACACATGGGATTCCCGCGCCGGATCGCTGAACAACTGGTCCTGCAGACCATCAAAGGCTCCGCCTCTTTCTACGATCAGGCTGGTCGGCATCCCGCGACGTTGCGCAACCAGGTGACTTCTCCCGGTGGAACTTCCGCGGAGGCATTATATTATTTGGAGAAAGCCGGCTTTCGCACGGCCATCTCGCGCGCCGTCTGGGCGGCTTATCAACGCTCCCTGGAGCTGGGCAAGGAGAAACCCGGGCACATCGATACGCATGAGGATGAGGAAAAATAATCCATCCTGGTATCTCAAAGGAGTTTGAGAGGGAAGTTGGTTGTTAATTTGTGTTATACTTTTTTTGTGTAATGTATAACGAAAGGAACTACCAATGGTTTTGACAATCTCAAACAAAGGCTGGGTTGTGATCCCAGCGGAATACCGCAAAAAATACAACTTACACGCTGGAACCAAGGTTGTTATTGTGGATTATGGCGGCGTGCTTGCCATTGTCCCTGCCGTGAAAGATCCCATTAAACAAGGCAGGGGGTTTTTGAAAGGAAACTCATCTATGGCGCAGGACTTAAAAAAAGATCGTGAGCTCGAGAAGAAACGAGATTTGAGACTTAGTAATGGCTAGGACGTCAACTTACATTCTGGATGCCTTTGCTTTTATGGCTTACTTTGAAAACGAATTAGGAGCCGAGCGAATTGAGCAAATTCTCCAAGATGTTAAAAATGGCAGGGCCCGCGCGTTTATTTCCATTATCAATCTCGGCGAGGTCATTTACAACACTGAACGAAAACACGGCCTTTCCAAAGTGCAGGATACACTGGCGTTAATTCAAGAGATGCCCGTTGAGGTTCTTCCAGCGGATCATGAAACTGTTTTTGCCGCTGCCCACATCAAAGCCAACCACCCGATTTCATATGCAGATGCTTTTGTCATTGTCGCTGCCCAGAATCTGGACGGTATTGTCATGACCGGTGACCCCGAATTTCATGATGTGACAGAACTAGCAAAAATTGAATGGTTGAAACGAAAGAAATCGGAGTAAGTAAATCCACCTATGTCATCGCGCTCAAGACGATATCACAAACTCGAAAACGATTCCAAAGCAGAGGCGGATAGGCTTCTCAGCCTCATGTTCAAACAGGCCAAAATACAATTTGGTGACGCAGTCAAATCGTTCTGGTTCTATGAAGGCGACCTGTGTCCTGGCTGCCTGGCCCGCCCATTCGGCGTGATTAGAATGAAAGGCGAGAAAGCCCTATCGCTCAACGCCTTCATCTATCGCCCGCGCGGCGTGTTGATCGGATATTTTCTCTGCGAGATCTGCGCCAATTACATTTTCAAAGAAGCCGAGAAAAACCCATACAAACAGACGCCGTTACACACAGACATAGAACGAAACCTGGCCGACGCGTATCTCAGATATCTATCCTCGCTGGATGCATGAGCCTCGAGTTCGGAGGGGGTAGCAAATTAAATATCATCACATGGAGAAATAACGAAATGAAACGCCTGGTTCCTGTTGTAATTTCCATCATCTTGCTGTTCTCCGCGTGCGGACCGGCACCGGCTCCTACGCCGGTGCCAGACGCGCTGTTCGTTGACCCTGATACGAGTCTGGGCCCGATCAGCCCTTATCTTTTTGGGACGAACTATGGCCCCATGCACGCCGTTCCATTGGATGTCATGCCGCTGGCTGAGACGGGAGGATTCACCGTGCTGCGTTTCCCAGCCGGCAGATGGACCGATACCGTAGATATGAAACCATTTCAGATCGATCAATTCATTGCTTTTACCAAACAGATGGACTCCTTACCAATCATCAGTGTGCGGATGTTAGAGGGCGATCCAAAGATTGCAGCAGACCTTGTGCGCTACACCAATATCCAGAAAAAATATGGCGTGATCTACTGGAGTATCGGCAATGAGCCGAACATCTACACTCTGTTGAAACAAGCTGATTATGAATACACCCCGGATCACCTCAACAAGGACTGGCGCGCGATCGCGCTTGCCATGAAAGCGGTGGATCCAACCATCAAGTTGATGGGCCCCGAACTCAGTCAGTGGAATGAAACGTACGGTGCCACTCCGAAAGATCCCGCCAAACGTGATTGGATGACTGAATTCCTGAAAGCAAACGGTGATCTGGTAGATGTTGTCTCCGTGCATCGTTATCCCATGTTTTCACCAACGAATGGTCCAACCACTGTTCAACTATTACGAGACAACACTCGCAAATGGGTCAAAGAAATGGAATACCTACGCAGTTTGATTCGCGAAATTGTTGGGCACGATCTACCGATTGCCGTCACCGAATTGAATTCTGATCCCAGCAGTGTACAATTTCAGCCAGTATCCCCTGACTCTTTCTATAACGCCATCTGGTACGCGGATGTACTGGGTCAGTTGATGAACGCCGATGTTTTCATGGTCAATCAGTGGGTGCTGTCACAGCGCGGCACCGGGCTGGGATTGTTCAACGGCTCCGCTGTGAGGCCTACGTATTATGTATTTCCACTTTATAAAAACTTTGGCAATGAGCAGGTCTACGCGGCCTCTGGTATAACGGATGTGGATATCTTTGCCGCCAAACGCGCAGACGGCGCCCTGACCCTGATGGTGATCAATCTTTCGGATGTAGAGCAGCGCGCTCCGCTCAAAATGAATGGGGTCAAACTTAAAGAGGCCGAAATCTGGCTGCTGGATGCGGCTCACAACGCTGAAAACCTGGGCAAGCAGCCGCTCCCGGCCGAAGGCGTGATCTCGCTCCCGGCCCAGTCTGCGACGTTGTTTGTGATCAAATAACCCCCAACTCCCACCGCCCTACGGGCACCTCGCCCAAATCCGACCATAAAATTTTGGAATACAGATTCCAAGTTTAGATCGTCGGATTTGGGGGAGGCTGGGAGGGGGTTGTTTTATAATACGGGCGCACTCGAAACTGATCACTGTTCACTATGTCACTGATCACCGTCTCCTCCCTCTCCAAATCCTTCGGCGCGGAAGACCTCTTCGCCGGGGTATCTTTCTCCGTTGCCAAAGGCGCGCGGCTGGCGCTTGTCGGCCCCAACGGCATCGGCAAGACGACGCTGTTACGCATCCTGATTGGGCAGGAAGAACCGTCAGGCGGAGCCATCACGCGCGCCAGGAATCTGCGTATGGGCTACCTCTCGCAGGAAGCCGATTTCGAACTACAGGGCGTCTTGTGGGATGTCTGCCTTGAGCCGTTCGCCGACCTGATCCGCATGCAGGAAGAGTTGGAAAAGCTTGAAGCTGAGATGTCTGACCCTTCGAAGCGGGATCAGGCCCTGGGTCGGTATGGAAGCGTGCAACATGAGTTCGAGCGGCGCGGCGGATATGTCTATCCACTGCGCATCGAGCAAGTGCTCACGGGTCTTGGTTTCGACAAAGCCGATTTCCATATGTCGCTCGATCATTTATCGGGTGGTCAACGCACGCGTGCCCATCTGGCGCGGCTGCTCTTATCGAATCCTGATTTGCTGCTGCTCGACGAGCCGACCAATCATCTCGATATCAAAGCCGTCGAATGGCTGGAAGGGTATCTGACGCAGTGGGAAGGCGCAGCGGTCATCGTTTCGCACGATCGTTATTTTCTCGACCACGCCTGCAACGCGCTGCTCGAGATGGCTGTCAGCGGCGCTGAATATTATCGTGGCAATTACAGCATCTACTTGCAGGAACGCGAGATCCGCTGGAACCATCGCTTTGAGGTTTTTGCAAGTGAAAAGGAAAAACTGCTCAAAGAAGTGGATTACATCAAGAGAAATATTTCGGGGCAGAACACATTGCAAGCCAAGGGCAGGTTGAAACGCCTCACCCGAACTCTGTTTGCTATTGAACGCATCGGGCTGGAAGCCGCGTTGAACACAAACTGGAGCCAATTGGAAATTGCTCAATTCACTCCCACATCCATGTATAGTGTAGACGAAGCCGAACAACGTGTGCGTGGATTACGACCTCCACAACGCGCCACGCCGGACTTACACCTGCATCTGCGCTCGACGAATCGTTCTGGCGATCTAGTTATCCGCACGAAAAGTTTGCAGGTGGGCTATCCCGCCGAAAATGGATTGCCTGAGAAATTACTGTTCCGCACGCCGAATATCGAACTGCGACGTTTGGACTGCGCCGCGTTGATCGGACCGAACGGCGCGGGTAAATCCACGTTCCTGAAGACGATCCTCGGTTCCATCTCACCATTGGCTGGTGAGGTGATTCTGGGAGCGAGTCTACACGTCGGCTACTTCGCGCAGGCCCACGAGGGGCTCGACCCTGAGAAAACCGTGCTCGATGAAATCCTTAATGCCGCACCCGGAATGCTGCCCTATCAGGGACGGGACTATCTCGGCAAATATCTTTTCTCCGGCGATGACGTGTTCAAGCTGGTCTCCATGCTCTCCGGCGGTGAACGCGGACGTTTGGCCCTGGCAAAACTCGCCCTCGAAGATACAAATCTTTTACTCCTCGATGAACCGACCAATCATCTCGATATCACGTCGCAGGAAGTTTTGCAATCGGTATTGGATTCGTACAAGGGCACGATCCTGCTCGTTAGCCACGATCGTTATCTGATCGACGCGCTGGCCACCCAGATCTGGGAGATCGACCCCGACGAATCAAAGATGACTGCCTTCAACGGTACGTATTCTCAGATGAAAGAGGAAAGCGCTGCCCTGAGTTTATCGAAGGGAGAGAAAGAAGCCGTTCGACTTGCCGCGGAGCAAACCCCGACTCCGGAATCCCGAATATCCAACACCGAAGCTCGAAGGGCGAAAAGCAAGGAAACGAAAGAGGAAAGAAAAAAGATTGCTCAATTACAAGAGTTGGAGAACACCATCGCCGAGCTCGAAGCGACGCTGGCGAATCTTTCCACGCAGCTCGAAAGTCCATTCGTGAGGCCGCAGGAAGCCGCGAAGTTGGGAACGGAGTATGAGCGCGTGCAAAAGGAAATGGATGCGAAGTTGAAAGAGTGGGAGAGAATGCAAGGCTGACAATGGACGATGGAGCATGGTCCATTGTCTATCGTCCATCGTCCACTATCAACGGCCGGAATCCAAGGCAGTCCGCCGTGCCACCTTCATCCCATGGGCCGGGACCCGCATGCCGGGTAGACACTCGGACAAAGTCAACTCCCAAACACCAACCGCCTCCACGGTCGGCATGCCGTTGTAATTGACCCACTTCAGTTGCTGGACCTTGGGGGTCATTGCTGGGCGAGACATGGTAGTAGTCCTTGTCGTACCAGTCGCCGAGCCATTCGCCGACATTGCCCGCCATATCGTAGAGGCCATAGCCGTTGGGAGCGTACTGCGCGACGGGACGCGTGCCATCACTGGCATAGTTGGCCTCCTCACGAGATATAGTATCTCCATTCGGGAATGCTGCTCCTTCCAGCCCACCGCGTCCGGCGTATTCCCATTCTGCTTCTGTGGGAAGCCGCATGACAACTCCATACTTCTCCGAAAACCAACGGCAGTAGGCCTGCGCATCCTCCCACGTTATGCTGACAACGGGGTAGTTCGGGCCTTCCGCCTGTGAACGGCCCACAGGATAGCCCGTTTCATCCAGGAAGGCCTGCCATTGCATGAACGTAATCTCTGTGCTCGCCATCCAGAAAGAGCTGATCGTCACGCCGTGGACGGGCTGTGCATTCGCTGAGGCTTGAGGCGAACTGTCACCCATCTCAAAAGACCCGGCGGGAATCTTGACGAAGGTGACGTCCCCGACCACAAGCGTGTCGCCCGCTTCAGCGGTGGCTGCTGTGGGAAAGGTAGCACAAGCACTTGTCACTATCATTAGAAATACGAACGCAAGGAAGATAGACACAATTGATTTTTTCATGACAATATCTTTGCTTTGGCTGATTGGGAATGGCCGTGATGAACGCGTATACCTGGTGATACGAGGTAGGTCGGATTGGCAATCCGACCTACCTCTAGTAGAGCCTTTGATTTTGCGACCAAGCGCATGACATCATGATGTTACTTCACCAACACCAAATCCTCCATCAACGCCTTGATCTGTTCGCGCGACAGCGTGCTTTCGATCGCGTACGTCTTGCCATTCAGAGCTTGCATCAGTCCCCCGTTGAACTCTTCGCCTCTCGTGGTGATACTGGGTTGGTTGACGAAATAGAGTACCAATCCACTGGCAGTGGTGTACGTTTCATCTGCCCAGGAAGTGTCTTCAAGCGGCTTGTCACCAAAGGTCCGAATGATGAAATAGTCACCAACTTTGTTGGTATAACCTGCTTCATAGAAGAATAGTTCATTGGCAGGCTGTTTTGGCAAAACACTGATTTCCAGTGAAAAGCCACCGGGAATCTTCTCGAGCAGATAAGCCGAACCGGTCTTTGCAGCAA
>Ga0114129_10010601_pt1 | contig 13141 bp, 5 predicted proteins | sample RhiMetdeltSRZDD1_FD_80071 | JGI IMG/M metagenome (GOLD analysis project Ga0114129, IMG submission 80071) | Populus rhizosphere microbial communities from Tennessee, USA - Rhizosphere MetaG P. deltoides SRZDD1 (version 2) (version 2) | ecosystem: Host-associated > Plants > Roots > Rhizosphere >...
GATCTTTCCGGGACTGGAACCGGGCAGCGAGCTGAATTGGACGGGGCCGGCAGGCGGTCCGGAGCCGCTCGCCGTCAGCGGCGATCTCTTCAAGTACGTGGTGTTCAAGGATCCGAACTGGGATTTCCGCACATTCGATCTCGTCCGCGACTACGACGTCGTTCACAAGATCGATAGCCTCGCGCTGAGCCCGACATCGGCGGACCTCAAGGCGTTCGTGGCGCGCGGTGGCAAGCTGCTGATCTACCAGGGTTGGGCGGACATGAACGTCGCGCCGCGTTCCACGGTCAACTACTACGATCAACTGGTCAAGGCAATCGGTCAGAAGCCGGTCGACGATTCGGTTCGGCTGTTTCTTGCACCGGGCATGGCACACTGCGGCGGGGGCGAGGGCCCGAACGTCTTCGACGCGTTGACGCCGCTGGAGCAGTGGCGCGAGCAGGGCAAGGCGCCGACATCGATTCTCGCGACGCACTCGACCAACGGCAAGGTCGATCGCACGCGGCCGCTCTGTCCGTACCCGCAGGTGGCAAAGTACACGGGCAGCGGCAGCATTGACAAGGCTGAAAACTTCGTCTGCGCGCAATAAATGGAGACTCATATGTTCAGCATTCTTCGGCATCGGCGTACGATCGGCGCCACGGCAACCTTGCTCTTCCTGTGCTCGGCGGCTGCGCTCACGCAATCGCGCTGGATGAAGGCCGCGCCGTTTCCTGAGCCCGACGAAGAGCTCTACGGCGTCACGGCGAACGGCAAGATGTACGTGATCGGCGGCTTCGGAGGCGGAAGGGGTCGGGGCATCAACTACGAGTACGATCCCGCATCCGACAAGTGGACGCTGAAGAAGCCGATGGCGCGGCCGGCACACCATCAGGCGATGGCCGAGTATCGCGGCAAGATCTACGTCTTCGGCGGCTTTGTCGCGCCCGCCACCGGCGGCGGCTGGGAGCCGATCGACAACGTGTGGGAGTACGACCCGGCTGCCGATTCGTGGAAGGCGCTGGCCCCGCTTCCCGCCAAGCGAGGCGGTGCGGTGGCGGTACAGGTTGGCGGAAAGATCTACGTGATTGCCGGCGCGACGACGGCGGAGGGCTCGAAGGACGTCGCCATCAGCAATAACACCACCGCGCGAAATCTGACGACCAACGACGTCTACGACGTGGCAACCAACACGTGGACGAGCGCGGCTCCGATGGCATTGGGGCGCAACCACGCGTTTGCCGGCACGGTTGGGGGGAAGATCTACGTCATCGGCGGCCGCATCGCGCATGCCTTCGTGGCGGCGTCTCAGAATACCGACGTTGTCGAAGAATACGATCCGGCGACGAACACTTGGGGCGCCCAGCGGGCGAAGATGCCGACCGCGCGGAGCGGCGGCGGATGGGCCACCTATGGCGGCAAGATCTACGTGGCGGGCGGTGAGGTCGCGACCACCTCGCTGGTCGGCGCGTTCCGTGCGCTGGAGGCATACGATCCCGCGACCAACTCATGGACGATCATGCCGTCAATGCCGATGCCACGACACGGCGTCGCCGGCGCCATGATCGGGAACAAGCTTCACCTGGTCAGCGGAATGGTTACGTCTGCGGCGGCGGGAGCGGGACAGGACATGCATCTCGAGGTGCACACCACCGCGCATGACGTCTTCGAGTTGCCGATGAGCGGCACGAACTGATCAGAGTTCGAACTGAAAGCTTCTTTGGATTGGCGCGCACTCTTCCTCGTCCTTCAACGCGTGATTGATGGCCTCCATCACGGTGCTGACGGTGAACGGTTTTTCAATCAAGGGTGCGCCTTCCTCGAGGCTGCCCTCCGCGATCAGATTGGGAGGACTGTCTCCTGTCATGAACACCACGGGCAACGGTCCGAACGAGCGCAGATTGTTCGCCACGTGGCGGCCCTTGAGACCCGGCAGGTTGACGTCGATCATCGCGAGGGAGATGGGCGCCTCTTGATTCCGCACCGCATCCCATGCGCTCGCATCGTCTTCCGCTTCAATCACTAGGTATCCTTCCCGCTCGAGCACGCTGCGCAGGAAGCGCCGAGTCGGTGGCTGATCGTCGACGACGAGAATGGTCTTCTTCATCCTCCATCAATATCGACGGAAATGCCTGGGAGCATTAAGAAAAGTCGGAGCGGCCCATGTTTTCGGCGCCAACGACCACGGAGGCTCGGCCCCAAAGGATGACGCTCGAGCATGGCTCGCGTGCATCTCACACGCGCGCAGGTTGTAAGAACCAGCCCAAAATCATCCGTCGCCTCCCGCCGGCACAGTACGGCATTGCACGCGCTGACGCGCGCCTTCACGTGATTCCGACAGGGCACCGACTCTGCTGGAGCCACATCATGCGCCACACGACGCGCCTGCTGGGCGTTCCTGGTCTCGTTCTGTGTTCACTGATGATTGTCCAGTGCGGCGGCTCTGGCGCCGGCACGGCTCCGTCGCCATCGCCAACTCCTGGCACGCCGGCACCCTCGCCTGCACCCTCGCCCGGCGGCGGCGGGACTCCAACTCCCGGCGCTGCGGGAAGTTCGCTGACGGTGATACCGTCATCAATCCAGGGGCAGGGACAACCGCAGGCAACAGTCACGTTGGCGTCGGCGGCACCGGCTGGCGGCGCGCTCGTGGTGATGGCAACCAGCAACTCGACCGTTGCCAGGGTGCCTGCGACCGTCACGGTTGGCGCCGGCTCGAGGAACGCGACATTCCTTGTCGACACGTCGACAGTCGCCGCAGCCACTCCCGTGACGATCACGGCGAGCTACGCAGGCAGCATGATGGCGTTCACGCTGACCGTGCTGCCGCCTACATTGACTGCCGCGTTCGTGGTGAGGTCACCCGTGAAGGGGCTCGGCGCATGCGTCATGGAGGAGAGCACGCGGGAATTCGACTGCGTGCTCGACGGCAGCGCCTCTCAGGGGTTTGTCAGTGCGTGGCTCTGGACGTACACGATGGGAGCCACGACGCTGCGCCACACGGCGCCAGCCCCGAATGCGGCCAGCAGCCCGCAGACAACAGGGTGCGCGTTCCTTCAACAGGGAACCGGCGGGGATAATCCGGACGGCAGCAGGTATCTGAAGATGGACGTCACGCTGCAGGTGCGCGACGGCTCCGGTGTCACGAGCGGGATCGTGACCCAGGCGGTAAAGGTCTACCCGAACCGGCAGTGTGGGTTCTCGTACTGAGGATGTAATTCAAAATTCAAAATTCAAAATTCAAACATCGCGTTGTTGGCCAGGACCGGGGTGGAGGTTGCTGCGCCTTTCACCCCGTCTTTGCGTACGCGTGTAGTGTTTGCATTTTGAATTTTGCATTTTGCATTACGTGATCATCACCTTCCTTGGCGTCTGTGAGTTGTCCTCGAGGAATGACTTCTTGTTTTCCAGCTCCTGCGCGGTCGGTTGAATCTTGCCGGTCGCGTCGATGACGCGAGACACAAGGGTGTGCTCGCCCGGCGTCGCACCGGTCCACGCGTAGTTGAACAGCTTCCAGCCGTACTTGTCCCGCGTCGACGAATCCATCGTTGCCGGCCGCCACGGGCCGTCATCCACGCGGACTTCAACGGACTTGATCGGGGTCCCGTCGTTGAGCACTACGCCAAGCACATTGTAGGCGGCGCCGTTGCGCGTGATACGCGCGATGTACGACTTCAATTGCATGTGGGTGATGGCGGTCTCGACCCATTTCATCTCGCCGTCGATCATCTCGCCCTTGAAGGTGCGATACCACCGCGACTGGAACTTGCCCAAGTATGTGTCTTCCTGGACGTGGATTTCGGAAAGCCACTTCACGTTGCTCACGCCGTACCATCCGGGCACGAGCAGCCGGAGCGGTGATCCCTGGTGACGCGTGAGCGGCTCGCCGTTCATGGCGTAGACGAGGAACGGCTCGGACGACAGCGCCTTCTCGCGCGTCAGCGCACGGCCGAACTGCTGTTCGACCTTGAACTTCAGCGTGCGCCATTCCACTTCTTCCTCACCGTGGTCGGCGCCAAAGAAGACGAACTCGCGCGCTTCCGGCTTCACGCCTGCCTTGTCCAGGACGTCTTTCAGCGGAAGACCCGTCCAGCGTCCGTTGCCCGACAGCCCCTGCAGCGGCCCACGGTTACCCGAGCACTCGAAGCCCGCAACCAGCTCCTTGCTGCCCATTCGCCGAAGGTCGTCGAGCGACAGCGCGATCGGGCGATCGACAAGTCCGGACACCTTCAACTTGAACGTCGCCGGATCGACGACCGGATGACCGTAGTGCTGCGTCGTGAAGAACTGGTCGTTCGGCGTGATCGGCCCGCTGATCGTCCGGATGTCGATGATGCGGCGATCGGGTGCGGGGTTGGTGATGACGCGTTCGGGCCAGTCGAGAAACGGCACCACCGCCTCGCCCTGCGCAAGGACCGGAAGTACCCAATCCGGAATGCCCACCAGGCCCAGGCCTGCCAGCGCAAGGGTCCCTTTCAGGATGTCTCGACGGGTGCTGCGTGTCGTCGTCATATCGTGCCTCCGCTGCCGGCTGCCCGGTGCCCGCTTATCCTACCGCCGATGCTGTCCGAGATCGATGTGAACGGTGTGGGTGCCCAGGTCGTCGACCAGCGGAATCGCGCCGGGGTCGACGGCCACGCCGTCCAGCTGCGCGCATGTCACGCCGCGGCAGACGCGATCGGGATTGGACACAATTATCTCGTAACGGGTGCCCAGATAGCGCCATTCAATTGTGTACTGCGGCCATGATGACGGGATGCAGGGATCGACGACGAACGTCGAGCCCCGCCGCCTGAGACCCAGGATGCTTTCGAGTCCCGCGCGGTACATCCAGCCGGCAGACCCGGTATACCAGCTCCATCCGCCGCGCCCCGCATGCGGCGCGCGTGCGTAGACGTCGCCTGCAACGACGTACGGCTCGATCCCATAGCGGGCGACTTCCTCCGGCGTCCGGGTGTGATTGACCGGGTTCAGCATGTGGAACAGCTCCGCCGCTTCGTCGCCGCTGCCAAGGGCCGCCATCGCCATGACGATCCAGGCCGCGGCGTGGGTATACTGCCCGCCGTTTTCCCTGACACCCGGGGGATACCCCTTGATGTAACCGGGTTCCTGCGCGGAGCGATCGAACGGCGGGCTGAGGAGGAGCAGCGCCTTCGATCCGCGGGCGATGAGCGACGTCCTCACGGCATCCATCGCGCGTTCGGCGAAGCGCTTCGGGACCGCGCCGGACAGCACCGCCCACGACTGTGCAATCGAGTCGATGGCACACTCGTCGTTCTGCGCCGAGCCCAGCGGGCTTCCGTCGTCGTAGTAGCCGCGGCGGTACCACTCACCGTCCCAGGCCAGCTCGAGCTTCGATGTCAGGCTGCGCGCGGCGGCCTTGTATGCCTGCGCTCCTTGCGCGTTGCCCCTCGCCGCGCACAACGGGGCGAAGGCCGTCAACACGCTGTGGATGAAAAAGCCAAGCCACACGCTCTCTCCACGCCCGGCCACCCCGACCTTGTTCATGCCATCGTTCCAGTCGCCGGTGCCGAAGAGCGGCAGCCCGTGCGCGCCCGCGGTGAGGCCCTTGTCGATCGCGCGAACGCAATGGTCGAAGAGCGTCCCGACTTCCTGAGCAACGCCAGGCTGTCCGTACGATTCCAGCTCGCCGGGCGCGAGCAGCGGCGCAGTGAGGTACGGCACACGCTCGTCGAGGATCGCGGCGTCTCCCGTGACCCGCACGTACTCCGCGGCCACGTACGGCAGCCACAGCAGATCGTCGGAGCACCGGCTACGCAGTCCTCTGCCGGCGGGCGCATGCCACCAGTGCTGCACGTCACCCTCGACGAATTGCCGTCCCGCCGCGCGCAACAGGTGCTCGCGCGCCAGGTCCGGCCGCGCAAAGAAGAGCGCCATGACGTCCTGGAGCTGATCGCGGAATCCGTACGCGCCGCCGGGCTGGAAGTAGCCAGCGCGAGTCCACAGCCGGCAGCTGATGTCCTGGTACACCAGCCATCGATTCATCAACACGTCGAACGAATCATCCGGCGTCCGCACATGAACCGTGTCGAGCGTTCTGTTCCAGAACATCCGGACTTCCTCGAGCGCTTCCGACGCGTTCGACGCCGTTCCATGCTGCTCGATGAGCATCCGCGCGTGGGCGCGGTCGGTGCCTTCACCGAGGAGGAAGACGATCTGTCTCGTCTCGCCCGGGCCGAGATCGATCCGCACCTGCATCGCCGCGCATGCGTCGAGCCCCGCGCCAAATTCGCCGTTCAGCGTTTCGGCCCGCATCGCCGCGGGATCGGTCAGCGTGCCGTTCCGTCCGATGAAACCGCGGCGATCGCCTGATGCGGACGACACCGCCTCGCTCACGTGCGCGAACGCCACGCGTCCCGGCAATTCCCCGTTGTAGGCGTTCCAGGCGAACACGGTTCCCGTGCCGCACTCGCATTCCGTGACCACGTGACGGCGCTCGCCGTCGCGTGGAGGTCCGAGGACCCACTCGTGGTACGCGAAGACACTGAGATGCCGCTCGACGCCGCTGCCGTTGAAGAGCGTCAGCACGGAAAACTTGACCGGATCGGCCACGTCGACGAATACCGAGAGATCGTGGCGGATGCCCTGGTGGATCCGTGAGAAGCGGGACACGCCGGCGGCGTGATCGATCACGAAGCGGCCGCTCCCCGCGTGGCGCGCCATCGGCCCCGGCGTTGGCGACCACACGTCGCCGGAACGATCGTCTCGAATGAACAGCGCCTCCCCCGTGGGGTCGGTCACCGGATCGTTCGCGAAGGGCGTCAGCCGGTTCTCGCGGCTGTTCACCGACCACGTGTGCGATGCGCCCGCGCTCGTCACGATGGTGCCGAAGTGCGGGTTCGCAATCACGTTCGCCCAGGGCAGCGGCGTCTCCTGATCGCCTTCGAGGACGATGGTGTACGCGCGCCCCTCGTCAGTAAATCCGCCGATCGTGTTCGCGAGCGTCATCTCCGGCACCGCGACATCGGCACCCGGCCACCCGTTCGCGGGCGTCTCAGATCCTTCGGCGGCGACGAAGAGCGCCGGCGCGTTCGCCGCGGCGGGCGAACGATCCAGGTGCGCCCGGTCAAGTTGTGCACGCAGGTCGCCTTGCGTCCCTTCGATCACGGCGCGGGCAACAGCCTGAAGGAGCGTGCGTTCGGCAGGCCCCATCACATCCGCCCGCAGCAGGTACGCGCCGCCCGACTGATGCCTCCACGTGCGCCACGGACCGTCGTCGAGAAGCGCGGTCAGACGTGAGTGCATCTCGTCCAGGTAGCTGACCGGATGTTCGTTGAGGATCACGACGTCCGCGCTGAGACCCTTCAATCGCCAGTATTCCTGCGCCTGCAATGCCTGGCGTACCAGCGCGAGGTCGTCACCGATGACGCGCACCAGCAGGATGGGGAGATCTCCGGAAATCCCGTGAGCCCACAGGCCGCCCTGGCCGAGCACGTTGGCACTGAGAACGTCCGACGTGGCGCGAAGAGAATCGTCGCCGCCCAGGACCCGCGAGGCCAGGCGCTCGAACAACACCGCCTCGTCAACGGAGATGTCGAGATGGCGCCGGCCGCTCTGCACGTGGGCCAGCGCCAGCGCGAACGCGCGCGACGACGCACGTGGATCGCGGTACCTCTGTGCCAGCGCCGCTGCGGTGTCACGATCCGCCGCCATACCCGTGGCGAAGCAGAGGCGCACCGACGCACCCGGAGGCAGACGCACGCGTTGCCGCAGGCTCAGGATCGGGTCGAGCACGATGCCCGTCGTGCCTGAGAGCGCGCGGCCATCGAGCGCGATCGGGTTCTCGACGCTTCGTCCGCGTCCGATGAATCGTGCGCGGTCGGTTTCCCACTCGACCGCGCCCTGCGTCCGGCCCTCGAGGCTGACGACGTGCATGACCCACATGCCGGGCTGGGCGCTGTCGCGCGGGCGGCGATGACCCAGCAACGCCGCGGTTTCGGGGAGGTACTCGGTCTCGACGAACAGCTTTCCGAACGCCGGATGGGCGAAATCATCGACCGGCGTACCCAGTACGACCTCCGCGTAACTCGTGATGTCGATTTCGCGGATGCGCAACCCTCGATTGGTCAGCTTCAGCCTGCGCACCTCCACATCGTGTTCAGTGGAGACCGCGATCTCCAGCTGCGTCGCGATGTCATCGTCGCGGCGCGCGAAGGTGGCCTTCTCGGGAAGGAACACCGCCGTGTAATCCTCCGCCTGCCGGCGCGTCGGGTGATACGTCGGCGACCACACGGCGCCGCTTCGGACGTCGCGCAGATACAGGAACTGGCTCCCGTAGTCGCACGTGGAATCGTGTCGCGTGCGCGTGACCGCCACGCCCTGGCAGCTGCTCGCGCCGCCGCCGGCGTTGGTGACGCTCGCGACGTACTTGCCGTTCGACAGGAACTGCGTATGCGGATCCGTCGTATGGGGCGTCCGGTACCGGCGCAGCGGCACCGCCGGCGTGGGCGGAGTCACCCGCATCTCGTCGAGCGGCCTCGGCACGGTCGTCGGGCTCTGGCGCGGCACACGCTCCTGCAACAGCAACTCGGTGGCCTGGATGCGCGGGTCGGCGTGAAACCGCTGGACCATGCGGTCGCCGAACACGGCATTGGCCAGCGCGATCAGCGTCATCCCTTCGTGGTGAGCGAAGAACGCGCGGACGACGACGCCGTCGGTGTGCGCATCGGCGGCCGGCGCCTCCCGTTTCGTATAGTCGATGGCGTCGAAGAAACCGTAGTCGCCGTACGCTCCCGCATCCGCGAGGCGGCGGAAATTGTCGGCGCTGCGCGTCGGATCGATCGTGGCGGCGAGCGCCGTCGCGTACGGTGCGACGACGAGCTCGTCGCCAAGACCCCGCTTGAGGCCCAGGCCCGGGATGCCGAAGGCCTTGTACTGGTAGTTGCCGTTCCGGTCGACCGCGGTGTACGCCGACTCGGAGATGCCCCATGGCGTCCCCCGTGACGTGGCGTACTCCCTCTGACGCCGGACGACCATGCGGCACGATTCGTCCAGGAGCGTGTCCGGGTAGCTGCGCATGATGAGCAGCGGCATCAGGTATTCGAACAACGTGGCGCTCCACGACAGGAGCACAGGCGCGCCGTGGATGCCCGTGATGAGCCGCCCCAGGTGGAACCAGTGCATCTCGGGAACGTCGCCCTTGGCGATCGCCACGAAGCTCGCAAGACGGGCCTCCGACGCGAGCAGATCGTAGAACGACGTGTCGAATCGGCCCGGGCCGTCGCCGTCCGCCAGTCGATACCCGATCGAAAAGAGGCGCCGTTGCCGGTTGTACAGGAAACCGAAGTTCATGCCGTCGGCGAATGCAGCCGCGCGCGCGGCCAGTTCTTCCAGCCGTCGGCCCCGATCGGCGGCTGGCGCGAGGTCGGACGGATCAGCCGCAAGCATGCGCAAGCCCGACGAGAGCGTAATGAGCGCGCCGGCAAGGTTGCCGCTGTCGACGGTCGAGAGGTACGCGGGCGGCATCGGCGCCAGCGTCGACGTGTCGTACCAGTTCAGCAGATGCCCCTCGAACCGCTCGAGCCCCTCGACCGTCGTCAGCGTGGCATCAAGCCTGGTGATCAACGTCTCCGTGTCGATGAAGCCGAAGTCGTGGGCCGCAAGTGTCGCGAGGAGGCCCATGCCAATGTTGGTCGGCGAGGTCCGGTGCGCAACCCACGGGCCCGCTTCAAGCTGCACGTTGTCCGGAGGCAGGTGGTGGTGATCGGCGTCGACGAACGCGTCGAAATATTTCCACGTCGTCTGCGCAATCGACGTGAAATAGTCACGGTCGATCGCGGTAAGCGGCACCGTCCGCGGGGGCATGGGTCGACTGAGGAGCAGCGCGACGAGCGGAGCGCACACCCACAGGATCAGAATGCCGACGGCGGAGGGCATCGCGGCCGGATGCACCGCGTTGACCACGATCGCCGCGCCGATGGCGACCAGCGGACTGGGCAGCATGTGCATGACGAACGTGTGGACGGTGAGATCGCGGGTGCGGTGCGCTCCCGCCGCCGACGTTTCCCACTCCAGCAGCCGTCCCCGCGACATCCCGAGTCGCACGAGCGTGATGCCGACTGCGTGCAGCATCTCGGAGGCCTGGTTGGCGATGAACGTCAGCTGCAGCATCATGCGCGCGGCATCTGCCCGCAGATCCTCGAAGGACGTCCGCGCGAAGATGCCCCACGTCTGCCCCGGGCGCGGTCCCCTGAGCCATGCGAACAGCCGCAGCGAGACGGGGAACGCCAGCGCGCCGACCGTCACCGCGGTCCAGACGCCTGGATGCCCCGGCGCGATCGTCCAGTCGAAGAGAAACAGCGCGACGATGGCGGGAGCCACCAGGCTGCGCCGCAGGTTGTCCAGGATCTTCCAGCGTGAGATGAGCGGGAGGCGATTCCGCGTCAGCCCGCCGCGCGCCGGGACGAACGGAAACAACCACCAGAGGATCTGCCAGTCACCTCGGACCCAGCGATGCTCCCGTCGCGTGTGCGCGAGGACGCTCGACGGATAGTCGTCGACCACCTCGACGTCCGTGACAAGGGCCGTGCGCGCATGAATCCCTTCGAAGAGATCGTGCGAGAGCAGCGCATTCTCGGGAACGCGCCCTTCGAGCGCGGCGGTGAACGCGTCGACGTCGTACAGGCCCTTGCCGGTAAAGATGCCTTCGCCGAAGAGATCCTGATAGGCGTCGGACACCGCCGTCGTGTACGGGTCGACGCCGGTGTGCCCCGCATACGTGCGCGCGAACAGCGACCCGGCCGCGCTCGCCATCGTCACGCTGACGCGCGGCTGCAGGATCCCGTATCCCTCCGTGACACGCCCGAGCGCAGGATCGAGGAGCGGACGGTTCAGCGGATGCGAGGCGATCCCGATGAGCGTGCGACCCGCGTTTCGAGGAAGCCGTGTGTCCGAATCGAGCGTGATGCAGTAGCGGACGGAGGGCAGGAGATCGAGCTGGCCCACCTGCGTGGAAAAGCTCGTATCGGTCGCGCCGCGCAGCAGGCGGTTGAACTCTTCGATCTTGCCGCGCTTGCGTTCCCATCCCATCCATGCACGCTCGCGGGCATTCCACTGCCGGTCGCGATGAAAGAGAAAGAACCGGTCGACGTGCTCGGGGCCGAACCGCTGGTTGAGACGTGCGATACCCGCGCGCGCCGCCTCGAGCAGCGACGCATCGTCCGGCATCTCTTTCGCCGACGCGTCCGCGAAGTCGCTGAGGATGGCGAAGTGGATGCGCGGATCCATGTTGCCCAGCGCCACCACCTCGAGGTGCTCGAGGAGCGCCTCCACTCCGGCGACGCTCGTCAGCAGCGTCGGCACAATCACCATCGTTCGCGAGTCGTCGGGCACGCCGGTGTCCGACAGGTCGAGGCGCGACAGCTGCTGCGGCCGCATCATGCGAGCGATCAGGCGCTGGATCAACGCGATCGCCACGTCGCTCGCCGGGATCAACAACAGCAGGAGCGCGGTGACCTGGACCATCGTGGAACCGTGCTGAGCGCGGGCGTAGACCAGCGCCCCCGCGAGCATCGCCGTCGTCAGAACCGCGATGGATCCCAGGTACGACACCGTCGCGTGCGCCATCACCGAACGGCGGACGGCTTCCATGAACCTGGGCCGGTACGCGAGATCGGCTTCCAGATCGCGACGCCCCCGCCCAATCAGGTGATACCCGACGTGCGCGGCCCGATCGGCCTGCGAGGCGGCCGCCGCCGACTGCCTCGCGCTCTCGACCGCTTTCAGCGCGACGCGAACCTGCGCCTCCCCGCTCCTTCGCTCGGACAACTCCTCGACGGCTTGCCGCTGCCGATCCCGGCTCAGGAAATCCATCCGCGCGTACACGCCGGCCGGGTCGCGCCGCAGGACGTGATCGACAAGACTGACGTCCTCGACATACTTCCGCCAGTCCACGGTGCCGCACAGGCGGAGACTGGTAATCACGTTCGCAACCGACGCCTGGCTGGTCGCCTGCCGCTGGTGCTCCTCGCGCACGACGTCTTCGGCGGTGACCCCGCGCGCGGAGAGGTACTCTTCGAGCGCGGTGCGCAGCGGCGAGCGGCGGAGCTCGTATTCGCGTGCGCGATGCAGCAGCTGCACCACGTACGCGCTATGGACGTCCGGCGGCAGGGGCACCGACGCCTGCTCCGGATGGCTCTCGATGCGGGCGAGCAGGGCGTCCGCGGCATGGACCGCTGCGCGCGCGTCGAGCATTTCGTCGGCCAGACGCCTCAGATTCTCGATGAGCGCGAGTTTCAACATGCTCGGCCACGCCCAGAGCTCGCCGATCGTCAGCGGGGCAACGCGTTGAAAGCTGTTGAGGAACAGCGTGAGCTGCTGCACGTCAAGGCGGCTGTCGCTGTGCCGGATCAGTTCCACCGCAATCGCGTAGATGCGGGCGTCGCCCGCGTGCTGTCGGACCGCGAGGGGTGGCAGTTCACGATAGTACGTACGCGGGAGGTTCTGACGGATGTCGACGATGTCAGACGTGACGAGATGAAAGTTGTCGAGGAGCCATTCCGCGGCGGCGGTAATGAATAGTCCGTGATGCACATCGTCGGCGAGAACTCTGTACGCGGTGCGCAGGGCGCGGGCGTTGTCGTTGAAGCGTGGAAAGATGCTGCGCGCGCGCTGACGCGGCGTGGTGTCGACCGTGAACCGCGCGCCCAGCGACAACGCACGTTCTTCGAGGCGCTCGATGCCGAGCAGCTCGTCGCGAAACGGTCTCAGGCCACGGGTCGCCGTGGCGTTACTGACGGGTGCGAACAGACGTGCCTCCGATTCGTGCTTTGGTGAGGGCTGAAGTCAGGGGGTGGCTGCAGGGCTCAGGAAAGCGAGGACATTCAGTATATATGCTGTATAGTGAGTAGGTTACAGCGCCCCTGAACACAGCCCGCCTGAACTCGCTCCCCTCGTTCTGAGTTCATCCGACCTGTCAGCCGCGCAGCCGATTTGCGCGCCACGTCCCGGCGCGCCGTTGGTCTCTGCGACAGAAACCTTGCGACTCTCATGCGAAGTTCGGAATTCAAAATTCAAACCGCCGCTCAAGGCTCAGCTTCATCGCCAGCTCATGTTGGCATTTGCATTTTGCATTTTGCATTTTGCATTCTGGCTGTGCTTGCATTCACGGCTGGAGTGAGCGCAACCACGTTTCAGCCATGAACCC
>Ga0114129_10010605_pt1 | contig 13139 bp, 13 predicted proteins | sample RhiMetdeltSRZDD1_FD_80071 | JGI IMG/M metagenome (GOLD analysis project Ga0114129, IMG submission 80071) | Populus rhizosphere microbial communities from Tennessee, USA - Rhizosphere MetaG P. deltoides SRZDD1 (version 2) (version 2) | ecosystem: Host-associated > Plants > Roots > Rhizosphere >...
GGTTGAGCAATCCGCCGTGCGAAACAATCAGATAACTCCCGGCGGGGCGCCTCAGAAGGCTATGTAATGCCTGCCCGGCCCGCAGGAAGAGAGCCCAATCCCCTTCCCCCTCCCCACCGATGGAATCATATGGCGTAACATAGGGAGGCTGGGGCCGCTTCCGTACTTCTTCGGCGGTCAGACCTTCCATCTCGCCGATGTGACGTTCGAGCAGGATGGGATCAAATTCCACCGGAACTCTTAACGCCGAAGCGATAATCTCCGCCGTCTCTTTCGCGCGTCCCAGTGGGCTGGCAATAATCACATCGAACCTTGCCCGCTCCGATTTCCAGCGCTCCGCCAGCGCCAGGGCCTGCGCACGACCCTTTTCGGTGAGCGGATAATCGGATTGTCCCTGCCAGCGCGCCTGTGCATTGCCAATCGATTCACCGTGCCGTAGAAATACAAAATGATAAATAGGTTTATCGCGTGAACTCACGTATCCCTCTTCTTAAGTAGATAGACGGGTCTGCGTTTTACTTCCTGGAAAATATAACCGACATAGACCCCAATGAATCCCAGCAGGATCATGATCATCCCACCGATCACCAGCATGACGGACATCAGGGAACTCCAACCTGGGACCAGCTCGGAAGAGCGGCCCGTAAACCAGAACGAGAGCACATAGAGGATCTGTCCGGCAGCAAGACAGAGCAGGATACCGCCCGCCGTCATGCCCAGATAGAGCGGCACGAGGGAAAAAGAAAAGAGGGCATCCATCGCCAGACGGAACATCTTGCCAAGGGAGTATTTTGACTTGCCTGCTATACGGCCCGGCTCATGGTATGGCAGAATCACACTGCGATAGCCCATCCAGGCGATCATGCCGCGTAAAAAACGGTGATATTCCGGCATCGCCTTCAACGCATTGACAGCCTGGCGGCTCAGCCCGCGAAAATCGGCCGCGCCCGGTTCCATGCGCGTTCCGCTGATCGTATTGATCAACGTGTAAAATCCCGAGGAGGTAAGCTGCTTGAAGGAAACACCCTGTCCATCTTCGATGCGCTGTGCCTGCACGATGTCATATCCCTGCTCAAAGAGTGCGATCATCTGCGGGATCATCTCCGGCGGGTGCTGTCCATCGCCATCGAGCGAAATCACAAAGTCGCCGGTCGAAGCATCCAGTCCGGCTGTGAGCGCGGCCTGGTGACCAAAATTGCGCGCGAATTCCAGCAAGATGATCCGTTTGTCCCGTTCCCCGAGCGCGTTGAGAGAGGCTACCGTATTGTCCCGGGAGCCATCGTCCACGTAATAAATTGTGAATTGATGAGGCAGGCAGTCGATCACCTGGCAAACGCTGGCATAGGTCTGTTCAACGACCCCCGCCTCGTTGTAGACCGGAATCACGAGATCGATTTTGAGCTGGCCTTCTTGAGACATTTGAAGAATTCTACCATGCCGCTTCTGCCAGCCTGTACTGCCAGCAAACGCCAGAAAATACCGGGACCTGTATGCAAATTGGATTCAGGTCGCTCTGAACGGAGCGAAGAGTTTCGTTTTTCGTTGGTCCCAAGCAATTATTCGAGATTGTTCGTCGTGGCGCTAGGCGCCACTCACTCACAGCGTACCGGTGTCCTTCGGTAGAGCAACATGTAACAAGATTTTGCATACACACCCTAGAACGGGAACTGCTGAAGCAGGTCGATTACCTGCTCCTGTTCGGCACTTGTCAGCGCGTTGTGGAACGGCAAGCGGACCAGCTGGTCACTGACGCGCTCGGTGACCGGACAATCTCCGATCTTCCCACCAAAACTTTGTCCCATGTCTGAAAGATGCAGCGGTAAGTAGTGAAAGACGCTGTAAATCCCGCGCTCGCGCAGATAGGTGATCAGTTGCTGGCGGAGTTCAAGCGTGGGCAGGAGCAAATAAAACATATGATAGGACTGCTCGCAATGGCCAGGGATAGAAGGCAGCTGCACATCACGAGACTCTGCCCAATCCTTGAGTCCGATGTAATACATTTCCCAGACCTGCCGGCGGTGCAGCTGGATTTTCTCGCGCTGCTCGAATTGAGCAAGTAAAAACGCTGCCAGGATATCGGATGGCAGATAGGAGGAACCGATGTCCACCCACGTATATTTATCCACCTGCCCACGGAAGAAGCGCGATCGATTTGTCCCTTTCTCCCGAATGATCTCTGCACGCTCCCCGAGGACGGAATCATTAATTAGTAGGGCCCCGCCTTCCCCACTGGTAAAGTTTTTGGTCTCATGAAATGACTGCGCGGCCATCGAGCCAAACGTACCCAGGTATTTCCCTTTATATTTTCCGAAAAGACCGTGAGCATTATCCTCGATGATTGCCAGATGATGGCGATGCGCGATCTCCATGATCGAATCCATCTCGCAGCCGACTCCGGCATAATGCACAGGGACGATGGCCCTGGTCCGGGGCGTGATCTCTTGCTCTAGCCTGGACTCATCCAGGTTAAGGGTATCCGGCCGGATATCTACGAAGACCGGTCTCGCGCCGCGCAACACAAACGCATTCACGGTGGAAACGAACGTGAAATCCGGGATGATCACCTCATCACCCGGCTGGATATCAAGCAGAATGGCAGCCATCTCCAACGCGTGCGTGCAGGAGGTGGTCAGCAATGCCTTCGAGACACCAAGTTGCTGCTCCAGGAAGGCATGACATTTTTTCGTGAACGGGCCATCCCCTGAGATGTGACCGTTATCGATAGCCTGTTGTATGTATTCTAGTTCCCTGCCCAGGATCACCGGACGATTGAAATCAACCTTTATCTCAGTCATGCACTAATCCTTGCGGACGATAAGTGTGAAATCATAAAGATGGTAATCATGTAAAAGGGCGACATTCCGCGAGAAATTGCGCTTGCAGTAATCAAACAGGAACAGAGGGTCGGCATAATACAGATCTGCTCGCATTTTTTCAGCATCCGAATACTTCGTCAGGAAGTTGCTGGAGAAACCGCGCAGGCTGAGCCGATCGAACTCGTTCAGCACCCCCAGCACGTATTCCGTCCACTCTTCAAATGACTGTTCGCCTCGAAAGTTGAAGATGCCGCTGGCTACTGTGTAATCACAGGCAGGTAATTGCGTCTTCTCTGTAAAAAATTTGCACTTCGGTTTTCCCTGGTGTGCCTGCCGGGCCGTTTCAATGGCGCTTTCCACGATGTCATACCCAAAGTAATCTGCATCCAGGCCGTTGGTGACCAGATAATCGGCCAGGGCGCCATAGCCACAACCGTAATCCAATATTGAAAAGGCGCGGGATTCGACCACTTTGAGCAATTGGTCAAAGCGAATGTGCTGTGAGGTCTCAGAATTCCAGTCCGAGCCGCGGGGCGAAGCGCCATGCTCCCGGATGCGCTTATCGAAATAAGACTTCACATGTTCAAGGTTAGGAATGTTGGGCATGATTTCCTTGGAAAATGTATTGGGGCGCCCCGGGGCCCGTCATAAAAAGCAGGTCCAGAATGCTCACTTGCGGATCGAACGGGGGGTAAAGCTGGGGATATTCCGGATACTTGTATTGCATATATTCCAGTGTGATCCCCGCACGATCGAACGATTCAGGTTCGATGTAATCCTGGGCGGCGGGACCGCTAATATAATGGGTTGCACCGACAGCCTGCAGGATTTGAATCAACCGCTCTGTTTTCTGTCCATTGATTCCTGCGATCTCTGACGAGCGCAGGAAGCGCGTCTGGGTATTCCCCAGCTCACGCGCCAGTGCAATGGTGAAATTGATGGTGAAATCGGCGAGAAATTCATCGCGGCGCCGATAGAACGTCTCGAGCAAGGATCGATACCGGTCGAAGTGAGGGGCTTTTGAATAGGATTGCTGAATCGCTTTTAGATGGATCTCGTTCCAGGGGTTCTCCCAAACGATCCGGATCTGATGGATGGGAATATTCTGGGTCTGTGCCCCGCGGCTGTACACAGGGACTGTCAGCCATTGCCTGCCACGGGGGGTCTTGATCTGGTTGCGGTTGCGCCAGCCGCGTTTATCGTACTGCACGTCATCGTAAAACACGAACAGATCGGCACGGCCAATCTGATCAAAATATCCTCGCCATGGAATGTACGATGGTTGGAGAATGACGACGTTCATGTCTCGGTCGTCTCTTGAATGACGTATGGGGGGCGGTCCATGCTGCGATCGAACATACGCGCCAGATACTCGCCGAAAATGCCGAGCGCAAACAATTGTGCTCCACTCACCAGAGCGATCATGGAAGCCAGGAAGGGAAACCCGGGCGGACTGCCAGCGGTAAAGTAAACAACCAGCACATAAATGAACACACCCAGCCCAAAGAGAGTCATGCCAAAGCCGATCCAGCTGGCAACGCGCAACGGCAAAGTGCTGTAGCCAATCAGGATCAGCGTTGCCGTGCGGACCAACATCGTAAAACTATAGTTGCTGCGCTCCGCCAGGGCAATATTCACCGGCACAGAGGTAAAACGGGTTGTCCCCCAGGAAAGCAGCACATCCAGGATCAGGGAAGGACTTTGGAAATTGACAAAGGCCTCGCGTAAATGTGTCCGAAACGCTCGAAAGGCAGACACATTGTGGACTGAGGGCAGGCCAATCACCTTTGCCAGAATCCACTTGATGCTGGCAGTCATCACATTGCGCAGGAGACTCTGAGGGAGTTTCCGTGGTGCGCCATAGACCACATCATATCCCTCTTCCAACTTTGCCAGCAATTGCGGAATTTCCTCCGGCGGGTGCTGTAAATCCTGATCCAGCGTGACGACCACTTCATACCGCGCAGCGCGGATTCCGCACAACGTCGCGTTATGCTGGCCATAGTTGCGCATCATGCGAATCCCACGCACACATTCGTAGCGAGGCGTTAGATTTTGAATGAGTTCCCAGCTGTGATCCGGGCTGCCATCGCTGACCAGAATAATCTCGTATTTTTCGGTGAATGCCGGAAGCGTCCGAATAAGCTCCGCAACCAGTGGTTCGATGAAGGATTCCCCTTTATAAATGGGAACAACGATGGATAAGTTCATACGGGGCACAATTCTACCATCCGCTTCGAGTCACAAGCGGACGCCGTGCCTGTCTGAAAGGATCAGGAAGGTACGCGCCACTTCAGCCGCTTTTCGCTCCTCATTCCAACCGAGTGCATTTCCCAGCGCCCTCGCCACTTCTTCTATGGCTTCACCCGTGACTCGCCCCAACATCGCCAGCATCGAACGCCTGAGCAGAAAGTCATCGAGATGACAGATCTTTTCATGCTGGGCAAGGAAAAGAATCTCGCGCAATGTGTAATCGGGCAACGACCGGAAGATGAAATCTGTGCCGCCGTTCATATATGTGGCAATCGTCTCTGCCCGCGTACCGTAGCGCTCGAATAACAGCTTCAAGCGTTCACGCGTCACACCGGTCCAGGCGGAGAGACTCTCGATCTGGCTTTTCATCGCCTCAGGGTCGCGCGGATAGCCACGCCCGCCGCCGATCGGGACGTCTCGTGTAGATTTCCGGCGCGGCAACCCCAGATGAGCAAGCGCCTTATCTGTCACCTGTTCCGAGAAGGCGCGGAAGGATGTCCATTTTCCTCCTACGAGAGAATAGACCGGGAAGCGCAGATTTGTCCAATCTCCGCTGAGCACCTCGATGCTGTGATCGCGCGAGATTTGCGACGCGGTTTTCGCGGTCGAACGCGGTAATGGACGAACGCCCGAGAATTGAAAAACGATATCCTCGCGGGCCACGGCAATGGCGGGAAAGATGCGGCGTGTCAGGTTCAAAAAATAATGGATCTCTTCCTCTGTGCAGAGGGCTTCGTCAGCATGCTCAATGGGTATATCCGACGTCCCGATCAGGACACGCTCATAGAGCGGAAAGATCAATACGATCCGTCCGTCTTCATTCTCGAAGAAGAATTCATTCTCCCCAATCGCCTGACGGAGCTCGTCGTGTTTCACGACAATATGTGAACCCTTGGTTCCGCCGATAAAACGGGTCGACAAACCCAGTTTTTTATTTGTGAAATCGATCCACGGACCCGCGGCGTTGATGACAAGTTTCGGGCGGACATCATAGGTCTCATCCGTTAGTTCATCGCGCAGGAGGATGGTATTTTCACTGCCGCCGATCATGCTGACGTAGTTAACGGCGCGCGCGTTCGTGTTTTCCGTCTCAGCATCGAGGATCAGATCCATTGCCAGGCGCTCGGGCTGAAGGATCGCGCCATCGTAATAAACAGCTGTGTTCGCGATATTCGGGTTGAGTTTCTTCCACTTTTCGAGTGATTTTTGGCGCGAGTAAAATTGGTGCCGCGGCACGGTGCGTTGTCTGCCTGTGTACGCATCATACATGATCAAGCCAAGCTTGATGATCAGTGAACCGCGCTCGGAGGGTGTATCCAGCAAACGAAGGAACTTGAGCGGCGCATTCAAAATGCCAGAAAAGCGCTTGAAGATGGGAATGGCCGTGGGGAGGGGTTTGACCACATGCGCTGCATTCTCGATCATCAGATTGCGTTCCCGCACCGCCTCCCGCACAAGACGAAACTCTCCGTTTTCGAGATAACGAATGCCGCCATGCGCCATGTGGCTCGAGGCCGAACTGGCCCCGGAACAAAAATCGCCGCGATCCACAAGCAAAACATCCACCCCGTTCAGGGCCAGGTCACGGAATGTGCCAATGCCATTGATACCCCCGCCAACAATCAATACAGAGACCTCGGGTTTTTTTTTGAGCGCAGTGAGGATTTCGTTACGATTCATCGATTCAGTTCCGCCTTCCCAGTTCCGTATTCGATCTCAGCTATGTGAGAGCAATTCACTCGGCTTATCAGCTATTCAACCCAGTCGAAGGTCCGTGTGACGGCTTTCTTCCAACCTGAGTATAACTTCTTTCGTTGTTCAGCGTCCATGGCAGGATCCCATTCCTTGTCTCTACCCCAGTTCGCCTGTAATTCATCATAATCCTTCCAGAATCCTACTGCCAGACCCGCCGCGTACGCCGCGCCGAGGGCTGTCGTCTCGGCGACCTTCGGCCGGATCACAGGCACGTCCAGAATATCCGACTGGAATTGCATCAGCAGCTCGTTGAAGACCATCCCGCCATCCACCTTGAGGGCCGTCAGCTTTACGCCTGAGTCGGTTTCCATAGCATCCAGCACTTCGCGCGTCTGATAAGCGGTCGCTTCAAGCGCGGCGCGGGCGATGTGCGCCTTCGTGACGTAACGGGTCATACCGACGATCGCGCCGCGTGCGTCCGCTTTCCAATAGGGCGCGTACAACCCACTGAATGCAGGGACGAAGTAGATCCCGCCGCTATCCTCCACAGATTTCGCCAGCGACTCCACCTCCGCCGAAGATTCGATGATCCCCAGGTTATCTCTCAGCCACTGCACGAGCGCGCCGGTAATGGCGATCGACCCCTCCAATGCATAGACTGCGCGCTGATCGCCGATCTTGTAGCCAAGGGTTGTGAGCAAACCAGAGGTGGACGGAACAGGTTTTTCGCCCGTATTGAGCAGCATGAAGCAACCCGTCCCGTAGGTATTCTTTGCTTCGCCTGAGCTAAAACAGGTCTGCCCGAACAGGGCAGCATGCTGGTCTCCAAGATCGCCGGCCACGGGGACATTCAGTAGAGCAGGGCAATTGACTTGCCCTACTGAACCATATATTTCTGAGGAGGATCGAATCTGCGGAAGCATCCCTCGTGGAATATCCAGTAGACCCAGGATTTCTTCATCCCAATCCAATGTCTCGAGATCCATCAGCATCGTACGGGAGGCATTTGTCACGTCGGTGAGGTGGGTTTCGCGACCAAGCAGATTCCAGATCAGCCAGGTATCCATGTTGCCAAACAACAGCTCGCCGCGTTCGGCTTTCGCGCGTGCACCCTCCACGTTGTCGAGGATCCATTTGATCTTGGGGCCGGAGAAGTATGTGGCAAGCGGCAGCCCGGTCTTCGCTCGGAAACGATCCTGGCCTCCCTCACGAGCCAGCTCATGGATGATCGAATCCGTCCGTGTGTCCTGCCAGACGATGGCGTTATGAATCGGCTTGCCAGTTTCCTTGTCCCACACCACGGTTGTCTCGCGCTGGTTCGTGATCCCCACAGCCAGCACGTCCTGGGCCGAAATATTTCCCTGTTGCAGGGCGCCGTCAACCACGTCTCGAGCCCGCTGCCAGATCTCCAGTGCATCGTGCTCCACCCAGCCTGGCCTGGGATAAATTTGCTGGTGTTCCTTTTGGTCTACTGCCCGGACGTTTCCCCCGTGATCAAAAATCATACAACGGGTGCTTGTCGTTCCCTGGTCGATCGCAGCAATGTATTTGGACATGAATCACCTCGTCTCTATTTTATAACAAAACGTCCCCGTAAAATGACGGGGACAGTTCTGTGTGCCTTGTGGGCAGACAAATTCTTGCAGGCTTACCCCATAGCTTCCTCGACCTCGTCATCTTCATCCTCTTCGTCCACCGGTGCCTCGTCCACATCCGGGATGGGCTCAAGGTCAGGACCAGCTTCCGGCGTATCGAGCAATCTGTAGGCGCCCACAGCGATCGCGGAGCCCAGCAGGGGTCCCAGGAAATAGATTAAATACATCATCCCATCGCGCGCTGTGCCTGCCACCGCCGCAGGACCAAACGTGCGCGCCGGGTTGAGAGAGGCGCCTGTCAGAGGGCCAGCTGCCAGAATGGCAATCGCCAGGGTGGTGCCAATTGCCCAACCTGCCATCGGGCCGGCTTTGCCTGCCACGGCCGTATGAAGCACGGTGGTGACCAGGAAGAATGTCAACAAAGCCTCGACGAGAACCGCGTAATACGGAAATCTCTGTGTCAGGACGCCGGTGGTCTGTGCGCCGGCAAAAGCATCGGCGTTCACAAGTCCCACAAGGGAGTTCAAGACAAAGGCCGCCAATACGGCACCTGCGAACTGCGCCACCCAGTAGACAGCAGCCTCGGCCCAGCTCACCGTTCCATTCAAAGCCAAGCCAAAGGTGACTGCCGGATTGATGTGCGCGCCGGAAATGTGGCCGAAGACATACGCCATTACCGCCAGTGTAAGGCCATGGGCAAGGGCAACTGCCAGCAATCCCGCATCATACAGACCAATGGCTGAGCCCACAAAAACAAGTGCAAACGTTCCGATCAATTCTGCAACGAACACCCTATAGTTGAACATACATTCTCCCTTTGATTCAATTTGATGTGCAAATATGCAACCCCGCCAGTATCAATACGCTACGCCCAATCGCGGGCACCAGCCAGAAAGGATTTTCCGCTCATGGTTTTTTTCCCCGCTGGCAGCACCTCCTCCAGAATCAGAACCCCACCGCGTGCGCCGATGGCAGGCTGGTTCTGAACAATAAGCCGCTGCCCCACTGAGGCAGCTTCTGTCTCGACGCGTGCCCGATGGATTTTCAGCGACGCCCCATTGAAATCCATGAACGCGCCGGGCCATGGATTGAAGGCACGCACACGCCGCTCCAGCTCGTACACATCATGCGTGAAGTCCAGTTGACCTTCCTCTTTCTTGAGCATCGGCGCGTAAGTCACGCCTTCTTCCGGCTGTGGAACCGGAGTCAATTTGCCGGACAGGTAATCGGGCAATGTTTCGAGGAGCAGGTCCGCTCCGAGAGTGGATAAGCGGTCGAAAACAGATCCAGCCGTATCCTGCCGTGTGAGCGGAATCGATCGCTGCCTCAACATCGGACCCGTATCGAGTCCCACATCCATTTGCATGATGGTGACTCCTGTCTCTTCATCCCCGTGCAGGATGGCCGCATTAATCGGTGCCGCCCCGCGCCAGCGCGGCAGGAGTGACGCATGGATGTTGATGCACCCGTAGCGAGGCAACTCCAACACATCCTTCCGGAGGATCTGACCGAAGGCCGCGACGACAATCAGCTCCGGAGCCCAGCTTCGCAGCTGTTCCATCGCTTCGGGCAGTCGCAATTTTTCGGGCTGCATCACGGGGATGCCCAACTCGAGCGCGAGCGTTTTGACCGGCGGCGCTTTGAGCTCCCGCCCGCGCCCGGAGGCGCGATCCGGTTGGGTTACGACCCCCACTACATCGTATTGCCCGGCCAGCGCCTTGAGGCTCGGCAGTGCGAAATCGGGTGATCCCATGAAAACGACCCTCGTCATGGGTTCATTTTACCAGCAGGGGCAAAGCGTGTTTTGTTCCTGCAAGCCCATTTGGAGCAATTTGGTTGCTTTTTGAATCGATTGGTTGTAAAATGATGCAAACCCAACTCACATGATTTCGGAGGAACTTATGGAAAACCAACCTATGACGGACATCACCAGTGATGATAAGCTATGGGCTCTGCTGGCTTATCTCCCATTCGTCGGCTGGATCATCGCAATTGTAGCTCTCCTGATGGAAGACAAAAAGTCCAGGCCCTTTGTCAGGTTTCATTCCGTTCAAGGTCTTGTGCTGGCTATTATCAATGGCGTTATAGCCGGTGTCCTAAGCGCCGTGATCATCGGTGTGTGTACAGGCATTGCCGGGGCAATTTACATGCTTTACATTGGCTATAAGGCGTATCAGGGCGAAACTGTGTCTGTGCCTTTCATCACTGACTTTATTAAGAAACAAGGCTGGGCATAAAAAGTTCCTTACGTTAACCGAAGACCCGCGTTTGCGGGTCTTTTTGTTTTGTTGTCGCTCTTCTGGATTTGGCGTAGAATTAATAGCACATCATACTTACATTGGAGGAAGCCATGAACGCCGAAAAATCCTTTACATTCCCCTTCGAGGATCAGGAATGGATCAGCAAACTGGGACTGGGGGCAATCATTAGCCTGGTACCTATCCTGAACTTTGCCTGGTCCGGGTATCTTGTGGGAATTATCCGAAACGTAATGAGTAACGACGCGGAGCCGCTGCCAACCTGGGATAATCTCGAAAAAAAATTCAGCGAGGGGTTGATACTTTTCGGAGCAGGACTCGTGTATGCATTTCCCATTTTGGTTGCTCTTTGCCTGCCGTTGGGGGTCACTGCCTCTTCGAGTTTGTTCTCCGGGAACCGCGATATGGAGGATATCGCTCGAACACTCACAGGAGCGGGAGGAGTGCTTTTCTTTTGTTTCCTGGGGATATTGCTTCTCTATGGGCTGCTGTTATCCATCTTATATCCAGCGATTTTGGTGATGTTTTCCCGCGAAGGCACATTCGCTTCGTGCTTCAAGCTGCGTGAAGCATTTGCGTTGATCAGCAAAAATGCCGGACCCTTCTTTACCGCCTGGATCCTGAGCGTTGCTGCCAGTCTCGGGGCAGGCTTGCTCGTCGGATTTGTCAATATGGTGGTTGGCTTTGTGCCTTGTGTTGGTTGGATCGTCGGCCTGGCATTGTCCATGATCTCTGGGGTTTACGCCACTGCCGTGTATGCCCACCTGTTTGGTCAGTTCGGCAGGGCGGCCTTTGCAGGAGAGAGAGTCCGCACTGTTATGCCCGCCGGGGATGGCGGCGTGAGCATGTCTTAAGGTCCCCAGCGCGGCTGATAATCACAGTAATCGTTTCTCGTCAGCCGCCGCAGGTCGGTGCCGTCGGTGCGGATGATGTAGATCTCGCAGCCATGGTCATCACCATAGTTGTCAAAGTAAGCCGTAAACGCCACCCATTTTCCGTCGGGTGAAAAAGATGGACCCTGGCTATTCCCGCCGCTTGGCGTGAGCTGGCGCGCATTCGACCCGTCGGCGCTCATGATGTACACTTCCCGGTTCCAGGCGGGACCTGAATACGTGACGATGAACTGCCCATCCGCCGACCAGTCACTGCGGCCGCGAATGGCAGGCAGGTTTGAAATCTGATGCATATCTCTGCCGTTGCGGTTGACCACAAATAGCTGCGCCGCGCCCCCGGCACCTGAGGCAAAGAGAATCTGTGTTCCATCCGGCGACCAGGTAGGGTCCCAACCCGCAACCTGAGGAATGGGTTCAGCACTTTCACCGTTCCGATCCATGACCATGATTTGATAACTGCCATTGGTCGGATTTCCGCGGGCAAAAGTAATCGATGTCCCATCTGGGGAGAATTCCGGCGCAGTCAATACGCCGAGGCGGTCCGTCAGCTGGTCGACGCTGTTATCGTTGAGATCCAGGCTGTAGATCTCATACACATTTTGTTCGCGGAAGGACGTGTAGAGCACGCTTTGCCCATCCGGTGCGAGGCTTGGAAAGTAATGACGTTTGTTATCCTCGGTGGTTAACCTGCGCATCCCGGAGCCGTCCGCGTTCATGATACAGACCTGATCCATTGCCTGCACTTTGAAGAGCTGGCAGGTGAAGACAATGTGCCCGGTCAGCTCGTCGCCGGTGGAAGGCAACGGGACATTTGAGCCTCCGATCGACCCTCCACCTGTGGCGTTGGGTGTTACCGCGGAAGATGAATTCCCTGAGGGAGTGGATGCCTGTAATGTAGCGAAAAGATCCGGGGTTGGAGAGGAGGCAATCGGACGATTACATCCGACCAATAAGAGAATAAGTAAGATCGTTGAGAAAAGTTTAGACTTGCTCATTATCCCATTCAATTGACTCGAGATAGAATTCTTCACCCGATAGGACTTTCGCGCCATAACTGCCGCAATACGGGCAATGGATTTTTCTGTCCAATGGATGGTACTTTTCGAAACACGCCATGCATTGGACTTCTGCTTTAATAGAACGAAATCGAAGCTGGGCACGTTCCGCCGGCGTGCCTTTATTGATTTCCTCCCAATGTTTTTGGATCGAAGCCGGATCAATTTCTGAGATCTCCCCGAGTGCCAGCTGCAGACTGCGGACGCGTTGATTTGACTCGCGCGCCTTCAAAAGCGCTTTCGCAAGAACAGATTGGATTGTGTAGAGTTGGCGCATTGAAATGAGCAGATAAAGGGAATAAAAACGTCCTCAGGACGGTCTATAAGCCGCATTCTGTCCATGGCGTTTTGCGCCACTGTGCGATCATCTCTCTGGGCGGCGCGTCGCCGCGCCGCTCGATGCGACCTACCCGGGACTGGCTTTCTCATCACATGAGAAAGCACGTATGAAGACGAGCCGTCTCCCGCCATCCGCGGATGGCTTCGTCCCTGCTTGGTCTTGCTCCCGGCGGGGGTTACCTGGCCATCCACATTACTGCAGATGCCGGTGGTCTTTTACACCACCTTTTCACCA
>Ga0114129_10010606_pt1 | contig 13139 bp, 12 predicted proteins | sample RhiMetdeltSRZDD1_FD_80071 | JGI IMG/M metagenome (GOLD analysis project Ga0114129, IMG submission 80071) | Populus rhizosphere microbial communities from Tennessee, USA - Rhizosphere MetaG P. deltoides SRZDD1 (version 2) (version 2) | ecosystem: Host-associated > Plants > Roots > Rhizosphere >...
GAAGGAGGCGAATTCCGGTTGATGGTCGCCGTAGCGCACCAGCAGGAAAGACTCGTCCGGGTAGTCCCGCTTGAGGCGTTCGAGCAGCGCAGCATAGTCGCGGAAACTCATGCTCTGGCGCCGCAAATACTCGTCGACCTCGGGCGCATTTCCCAGGCTCTTCCAGTCCGGCAGCAAATCAGGGCGCCAGCGATCGCTCCAGGGATAATGGTTCGCCGCCAGATAGACGAACAGGAACATCGGCCCCCGCCCGCGCTCCCGTTCGATCATCCGCAGGGCCACATCATAATAGAACCGGTCCGGCTCGCTGCGATGCGTTCCGAGCGCATCCTGGTCGAGAAACTTCTGCATCCCGGTCGTGGTCTGGAAGTTCCTGGCGCTCATGAAGGCGCCGAGCGCCGGATAGATCGAGAACGTACGGTAGCCGCATCGGCGCAGCGCCGTGGGCAGTCCACGTTCGACCCGGCCGGCGGCGATCTGGGTCACGTAATAGGCAAAGCGTCCAAACGAGCGCGCGGACAGTCCGGCGAGCACGTTGTACTCGGTGTACCAGCTCGGCCCGCCGGCGCCTTCGGCGATGAAGTGGCGCCGCTTGCCGTCGGATGACCGGAAGTGGCCGCCGTAGTCCGCCGGGACCTTCACGCCGGGCGCGACCCGGATGTCGAAGCTGGATTCGTCGTGCACCAGAATGATGTGCGGCGGCTTTGCGCTCGGCCTGCAGGTGGCCTCGGGGAGCGTCTTCAGCCGCTCGGTGAGCGTCGCCCCGGCATCAAGGTATCCGTGGGCCATCAGGTCGAAGGTCGCGGCAAAGCCCGAGTGCGAGAACTTGGACACATAGCTGTTGCCTGCGAACGTCTCCCAATCTTCCTGCTCGAACGTCAGCGCGGTGCCGAGAAGCGCGGCGAAGCACGCGAGAAATCCCGTTGCCGCGAGGCGCGGCCGCATCCGAAAACTGTCGATCCGCCAAAGCAACACCAGCGCCGGAATGATCAACACGACCGCGAGCACAGCCTCGCGAAGAAGATCAGGCTTCACCGCCAGCAGGAAGCTGACCGTGTCGGCGTTGATGATCATCAGGTCGAGGAAATTGGCGGTCATCCAGATGATGTCGTATTTGAGCCGCGACGCCAGGATGACGACGACGATCATCGCGAGCGAGAGCGCCGCCGACACGACCGGGCGGCGCAACAACGCAAGCCAGAAAAAGTTGAGCGCGCTCCACGTCAGCCAGAAGATGAGCTTCGGCACGAAGCCCACTTCGCTCCAGAGCATGAGGACGAGCGCCGCCAGGTGGAGCGCTGCGATCAGCGCGAGCGCCAACGTCCCGCGCGGCGCATCCGGCGCCGCTTGGCGGCTGGTCAGAAATGCACGAAACGGCGGCATGGCGGCAGCCCGTGCCCGGCAATGACCAACTAGCGCCCGGCGCACGGACGCTGTCATAAAAGTGCATTAATCCTGTCATTTCAAGGTCAAATAGTGCGATCGTCGAATGACTGTCACTATTTTGTCGATACCGGGAGCGGCCGATTAACGCACGTTCATTGCGGCCTTGGCGCCGATACTTTCAAAGCCCCTGGATCAAGCCGGCATCGATCAGGAGCCGATTGAAGCGCCGCGCTTCCGCCCCGCCGGCGCAGAGATAGAACAGGCCATGGCAGCGGTTGAGGATCCGTTTTTGCTCCACGAAGGTCGCATCGAGCGGCACCCCTGCCCCCTCCATCACCACCAGCGGAAGGTAGGGCGCATCGAGCGTGTCGAGCGCGGATGACAGGTCAAGCGGCCGGAAGTTCACCCCTTCGATGGCGTAATACGTGGTGAAGTAGCGCGGGTCGCGCGCAAGGATGCGCTCGGCCACCGCAGCCTGATCCAGCGTCGGGTCCAGGAACCGTTTGGCGAACAGCGGCTGGTGATCGCCGAAGCGCACGAGCAGGACCTGATCGTCGGGAAGCTCGCGGCCGAGGCGTTGCTTGAATTGCCCGTAGTCGTGCGCGCTCAACTCCTGGCGGCGCAGATACTCGTCGATCTCGAACGGGTTTCCGGGATTCACCAGCCGGGCAACAGATCGGGACGATACCGATAATTCCAGGGAAAATGGTTGACGGCGAGATAGACGAACACAAAAACCGGGCCGTTGTCGCGCTGCTCGGCGATGATGCGGGCGGCGTGGTCATAATAGAAGCGATCGGTGTCCGCCGCCCCGCTGCCCAGTTGTTTGGCGTCGAGGAAATGCTCGATCCCCGTCGTGGTCTGGAAGCCGCGGGCGCCGGCGAAGCCGCCGAACCAGGAATACAGGCTATAGGTCTTGTAGCCGCACTCGCGCAACGCATGGGGCAATCCGCGCTTGACCCGGCCGGTGGCCAGCCGGGTGACGGACTCGGCAAAGCGGCCGTAGGAGCGGACCGAGAGTCCGGTGAGGACGTTGTACTCGGTGTACCAGCTCGGACCGCCGGCGCCCTCGACCACGAACGACCGCGCCTTGGCATCGGACGAGCGGAATCGAGCGCGATAATCGGCCGGAACCTCAACGTTCGGGAGCATGGTGACGTCGAAGCTTGATTCGTCGAACACCATGACGATATGCGGCCGCTTCCGGCCCGCATCACACGCGCCGCCCTGGCCCAGGAACAGCCGACCCGCACCAGCAGCGTCGGCCTCGAGCACGCCGTGGGCGATCAGATCGACGGCGGCAACCGAAGCCGACCGCACGAACTTGGAGACGTATTGGTGCGGATAGAATTCGTCCTCCCGGTCCAGCGGAAAGGCGAAGGACAAGACGGTCAACGTGCCCAGGCAGCCCATGCATCCGAGCAGCGCCCTGCCGCGGGGAACCCGAAACGGATCGGCCCGCCACGCCGCGAGCAACACGGGGATCGCCAGCATCAGGGCGAGGCCCACCTTCCAGGCAAGGCCGGGAATGATCGCCAGGAGAAAGGAAAAGGTGGCGAGGTCGATGATCATCACATCGACGAATGTCGCCGTCATCATCAGGACGGCGTGCTTGAACTGCGACAACAGGATGAGAATGACGATCAGCCCAAGGGACAGCACCGCCGCCGTCAGCGGCCGCCGCAATAGAACCAGCCAGAAAAAATTGAGTAGACCCCAGGTGAGAGCGAATGCCACCCGCGCCGCCAGGTCGGCCTCGGACCATATCAACAGGCCCGCGGCGGCAAGCTGAAGAGCGACCAGGAGCGCGACGGCGGCGACCCGCCGGCGATCGGCGGTGGCGGGACGCTCTTTGCGATGGATGACGGCCGGCGGCATGATGGATTGCCAGGGCCGCGCCCTGGCGACATCCCCCGGCGCGGAGGTTGTCATCTTTCTGTAATAAACTCGTCATGGCAAGGGCCGGCTGGCCATCGCCAGACCGTCGCTCCGGCCATCCGCCGGCAACGGGACGGTTATTGCCCGGCCGCGGCCCTTTTGACGAAGCGGTCGTCAAAGGTCTTCGCGAGGTCGATATTGGCTCCTTTGAGCTCATCATCGAAGGCAAGCAGCATATCGGCGGCGGACTTCATGCCGGCGGCGGGGATAACGCCGGTAACTGAATAGACCGGTTTGTTGGCCTTGACGGCGGCAACATAGAGCGCCTTGTCGCCGAGGAAATACTCCTCCGGCACCGTCGCCGCGATCTGCTCGGGCGTGGCCTGCTCCAGCCACCGGAGCGTCTTGTAGAACGCATTGACCAGCGCCTGCACGGTGTTGGGGTTCTTGTCGATGAAGTCCGCCCTCGCATAGAGCACTGCCGCCGGATTGGAGCCGCCGAAAATGGCGCGGGTGCCCTCTTCCGTCCGGCTGTCCGCGACTACCTTGATGTCGCCGTCCTGCTCGAGCTTCGTCATCATGGGATCGAGATTGGAAATGGCGTCGATCTCGCCCTTCTTCATGGCGGCGACGGCCGAGGGCCCAATTCCGACGCCGATATAGGACGCCTCGGTCGGCTTGAGACCGGCCTTCGACATCAGATACATCACGAAGAAATTGGTCGAGGATCCGGGAGCGCTGACGCCGATCTTCGCGCCCTTGAGGTCGGCGGCCGATTTGTAGCTTGCCGCCTTCTCCTTGCGCACCCCCACGACGATGCCGGGGAAGCGGCCGAGCTCGATCACCGCCCTGATGGCTTGGCCTTTGGCCTGCATGCGGATGGTGTGTTCGTAGGCGCCGGTGACGACGTCAACCGAACCGCCGACCAGCGCCTGCAGGGATTGCGCGCCGCCGCGGAAGTCGTTGATGGTGACGTCGAGACCTTGTTCCTTGAAGAAGCCGAGACGCTCGCAGATGGTCAGCGGCAGATAGTACAGCGCGGTCTTGCCGCCGACCGCAAGGGTGAGCTGCTTCTTCTCAACCGCCTGACCGGGTGTCTGGCCGTGCGCGGCACCGGCGAGCGAAGACACCAGCGCGAACGTCACGAGCAGAGCTTTGACGGATTTCATGCGGTCCTCCCGGGCGGCGAGCGTTGTTGTTATCGGCTATCTTATAGGGTGGCGGCGGCGCGACGAAAAGCCGTCCGCCCGGCGGGAGACAGCACCTCAGGTGCGTGTTTCGGCCGCAACCGGCCGCCAGACCAGCAGCCGGCGCTCGACGAGCGTGACCAGATAATCGATGACAAGCACGAAGGCAGCGAGGACGAACATCCCCGCGAACACGCCGGCCACGTCGAACACGCCCTCGGCCTGTTGGATGAGATAACCAAGGCCGGCGGCCGAGCCGAGATATTCGCCGACCACGGCGCCGACCACGGCAAAACCAACCGCGGTGTGGAGCGAGGAGAACATCCAGGACAACGCCGACGGCCAATACACATGGCGCATGAGCGCGCGTTCGCCCATGCCGAGCATGCGGGCATTGGCGAGGACGGTCGGGCTGACTTCCTTCACGCCTTGATAGACGTTGAAGAACACGATGAAGAACACGAGGGTGACGCCGAGCGCCACCTTGGACCAGATGCCAAGGCCGAGCCAGAGCGCGAAGATCGGCGCCAGCACCACCCGCGGCAGCGCGTTGATCATCTTCACGTATGGATCGAACACCGCCGCCACACGCGGCTGCTGCGCGAACCAGAAACCGATCAGAACGCCTGCAACCGAGCCGATGACGAAGGCAAGCACCGACTCGACCAGCGTGATCCAGAGATGCTTCCAGATCGTGCCGTCGACGAACCATTTGACGATGCGGGCCGCGACATCGGACGGCGTCGAGAAGAAGAAGGGCGGCAGCAGCTTGACGCCGCCGATCGGCACCGTGGTGAGAACCTGCCAGAGCAGCACCGCGGCGACGGCGACGAGAAGCTGGAGCGTGAAAAGGGTAAGCCGGGACACGCGATGCAATCTCTCACTGTCCCCATCGGCGCAGGCGCATGATCCAGTAATCACCGATATGGAGATGAGCCACGATCCATGACCCGTCCCGGTTTCGATGATTACTGGATGCCCCGCTTTCGCGGGGCATCACACCGAATGCCCGATTACGGTTTCGAGAACGTTCCGATAATGCCGGTCGCTCCCTTGGCATGCCCTTCCAACGCCTTGATCAGTTCGTCTCGCGTCATGCCCGGCTGCAGCGCCGTCGGCTCCAGGTCAGTCGCGATCAACGTGAAGGTGTAGTGGTGCGGGGCACCGGGCGGGGTGCACGGGCCGAAATAATGCGGCAGCCCCATCAAGCTCTTGCCGCCGACATACTTGTCGGTCTGCTTGGAGACCTCACCTTCGGCAAAGCCGGTCACGGACACCGGGATGCCATACGCGACCCAGTGGCTCACTCCACCCGGCGGCCGTCCTTCCGGATCGAACATCATCAGCGCATAGCTCTTGGTACCTGCCGGCGGGTTCGCCCAGGACAAGGCGGGTGAAACGTTCTCGCCCACGCAATTCGGATTCTGCTTGTTGTTGCCCGCCATCTTGGTGGCCAGCCGCTCGCCGTCCTTGAAAGACGATGAGGTGATCGTGAAGGCGTTCTGCGCATTGGCATTCTGACCGTTCCAGGCAATGGCCAAGGCCATGCCGCCAGCCAGCAGAAGTGTTCGCTTTACCGACATCATGTTTCCTCCATGTGGGCCGCTTCGCCCATCGTTACGAGTGTAGCCGTCACGGCAATATCAAGGCAACAATGCAACGCATGTCATCCGCCGCCGGTCTGGGCGTAACCCTTGAGCACCTCGGCCTTGAGCGTTGCCCAGATCTCACGGTGAAGATCCTGGAATGCGCGCTCGACCTTGATCTCGGCGATATCGCGCGGCCGCGGCAGCGGCACCTTCCAGTCGCCGATGATGCGTGCCGCCGGCCCTGCCGACATGATCACCACCCGATCGGAGAGCGCGATCGCCTCCTCCAGATCATGGGTGACGAACAACACCGCCTTGCGATCGGCATTCCACAGATCGAGCAAAAGGTTGCCCATGATCTGGCGCGTCTGCGCGTCGAGCGGGCCGAACGGCTCGTCCATCAGCAGGATCTTGGGATCGCGGATGAGCACCTGGACCAGACCGACGCGCTTGCGCTGGCCGCCGGACAGCATATGCGGATAGCGGGCGCCGAAGCCGGCGAGACCGACGCGGTTGAGCCAGACCTGCGCCCGCTCGCGTCCGAGCGCGCGGGCGATGCCAGCGGTCTCCAGCCCGATCGCCACGTTTTCGAGCGCGGTTTTCCAGGGCAGCAATGCGTCCGCTTGAAACAAGTAGCCGGCCTGCCGGTTGAGCCCGGTCAGGGGGGCGCCGAAGATGTCGATGCCGCCTGATGAAGGCGCAACCAGCCCGGCGGCGACATTGAGCAAGGTCGATTTGCCACAGCCGGTCGGGCCGACGATGGCCACGAACTCGCCATCCGCCACCGCAAGCGAGGCCCGCTCCACGGCCTGATATGAGCCTCCGTCGGCCAAGCGAAAACTCACCGTCACTTGCGAGAGCGCAACGGCGGACGGCATCGCGGCGCGCCGCCGCGCTAATGCTTCATCATGCGCGCGGCCAGCGCCGTGTCGCAGAACTCCAGAAACGATGTGATACGGCCACCTTCCATTTCGATCAGGTCGAAAAGATCGGTGTCGACCGTCTCTCCGGTGACGGCGGAGCGCATCTTGGCGCGCCATTGCACCGCCGCCTTCGACCCGTCGATGAGCATGGACACGACCTTATGGTCGAGAACCTCGAAGGTCTTTATCATGCCGGCAAGCAGGGGGCGGTACTGCTCGGCCCCCTCGACCAGGGTCGCAATGGGACTCGCGCTGGAGCCCGCCATCTGAAACCTGGCGTGAGGCGCAAACAGGCGGCCGAGTGCATCAAGGTCGCCGCGCTGACGCGCAGCATAGGCGTCACGACGGGTGCGCTCCATGTCTTCGCGGCCGCTCATGGTGTCCTCCCCTGAATTTTCGCCGGCATTTGCCTCCATCATGCCGGAACCGCGATGCGAGAGGAAGCCGCGGAATCAGCTTCGCTCCCATCGATGAATGCGCGCGCGTGATCCCAGACGGCTCGCGGCTGCGAGCCCGTGCGTGAACGCCGTGGATCAGTTCCGGCTTCGGTCCACCAGCGCCCGCTGCTTGATCCCATAGGGCTCGCGGCAGCGAGCCCGTGCGTCGACGCCGTGGATCAGTTCCGGCTTCGGTCCACCAGCGCCCGCTGTTTGATCCACGGCATCATGGCACGCAGCTTGGCGCCGATCTCCTCGATCGGATGGGCGGCCATCTTGGCGCGCATCGCCTTGAACGAGGTCTGGTTGACGCGGTTCTCCAGCATCCAGTTGCGGGTAAAAATGCCCGACTGGATGTCGGCGAGGATGCGCTTCATCTCCGCACGGGTCTCATCGGTGACCACGCGCGGGCCGGAGACGTACTCGCCGTATTCCGCGGTGTTGGACACCGAGTAGTTCATGGTGGCGATGCCGCCCTCGTAAATGAGGTCGACGATCAGCTTCACCTCGTGCACGCACTCGAAATACGCCATCTCGGGCGCGTAGCCGGCTTCCACCAGGGTTTCGTAGCCGGCCTTCATCAATTCAACCAAGCCGCCGCAGAGCACAGATTGCTCGCCGAACAGATCGGTTTCGCACTCTTCGCGAAACGTGGTCTCGATGATGCCGGCGCGGCCGCCGCCGATGGCGGCCCCGTACGAGAGCGTGAGATCGTGGGCGTTGCCCGACACGTCCTTGTGCACCGCCATCAATACCGGGACGCCGGCGCCGCGCTGGTATTCCGCGCGCACGGTGTGACCGGGTCCCTTGGGCGCGATCATCATGACGTCGAGGTCGGCGCGCGGCTCGATCAGATTGAAATGGATGTTGAGGCCATGGGCGAACATCAGCGCCGCGCCGTTCTTCATGTTGTCGACGAGGTGCTCGCGATAGATGTCGGCCTGCAGCTCATCGGGCGTGAGCATCATCATCACGTCCGCCCATTTGGCAGCGGCGGATACATCCATGACCTTGAGCTTCTCGCCTTCTGCCTTCTTCACGCCCTGCGAGCCCTTGCGCAGCGCGACCGCGACGTTTTTGACGCCGGAGTCGCGCAGGTTGAGCGCATGCGCGTGCCCCTGGCTGCCATAGCCGATGATGGCTACCTTCTTGCCCTTGATCAGATTGATGTCGGCGTCGCGGTCATAGTAAACGCGCATGGTCTTTCCTCTAATCCGGCCGGGTGGCCGCTGTTTTGCCGTGCTGCTTCTAGGTTCAATGCATCGCCGGGACAAGCCCGCGGCGCGCAAAAGTGCTCACATACCCTCCGGCCCGCGCGCGATGGCGACGATGCCGGTGCGGGAAACCTCCACCAGGCCGAGCGGCAACATCAGGGCGACGAAGCTCTCGATCTTGTCGCTTGCGCCCGTGATCTCGAACACGAAGCTCTCGGTCGAAGCGTCGATCACGCGGGCACGGAACGCATCGGCGAGCCGCAAGGCTTCCATGCGGTGCTCGCCCTTGCCGCGCACCTTGACCATGGCGAGCTCGCGTTCGATATGCGGCCCGGCAACGGTCATGTCGACCACGCGATGCACCGGAACGAGCCGATCGAGCTGGTTCTTGATCTGATCGATCACCATCGGCGTGCCGCGCGTCACGATGGTGATGCGCGACAGATGCTTCTCATGTTCGGTCTCGGACACGGTGAGCGAGTCGATATTGTAGCCCCGGCCGGAAAACAGACCGATGACCCGCGCCAGCACGCCCGGCTCGTTGTCCACCAGGACCGACAAGGTATGGGTCTCGACCTGCTGCGCCAGGCCGGCGGCGGGATAGTGGGTGGTGGTGTTCACGTTGTTCTCTCGCACTTACCGATGTCATCGCCCGGCTTGACCGGGCGATTCATCCGCTTCGCGACGATGATGGATGCGCGGGTCGGGCCCGCGCATGACGGGCGGAAACGTCGCGCCGCGCTCACACCATCACCTTGCCTTCCTCGGTGATGGCGTCCTCGATGCTCACCGCCGCATCGCCGAGCAGCATCTCGTTATGGGCGCGGCCGGACGGGATCATCGGGAAACAGTTCTCGTTCGGATCGACCACGCAGTCGAAGATCACCGGCCTCTGTACGCCGATCATCTCGCGGATCGCGCCGTCGAGGTCGCCCGGCCGCTCGCAGCGGATGCCGACCGCGTGATAGGCCTCGGCAAGCTTGACGAAGTCAGGCAGCGCCTCGGTATAGGAATGCGCGTAGCGCCCGCCGTGCAGGAGCTCCTGCCACTGGCGCACCATCCCCATGTACTGGTTGTTGATGATGAAGATCTTGATCGGCAGGTCGTGCTGCACCGCCGTCGACATCTCCTGCATCGTCATCAGCACGGAGGCCTCGCCGGCAATATCGATGACCAGCGACTTCGGGTGGGCAAGCTGCACACCGACCGCGGCCGGCAGACCGTAGCCCATGGTGCCGAGACCGCCCGAGGTCATCCACCGGTTCGGCTCCTCGAAGCGGTAGAACTGCGCCGCCCACATCTGATGCTGGCCCACCTCGGTGGTGATGTAGGTGTCGCGATCCTTGGTCAGTTCGTAGAGACGCTGAATGGCGTATTGCGGCTTGATGATCTCGTTCGAGTTCCTGTAGGCGAGCGATTTGCGCGAGCGCCAGGTCTCGATCTGCTTCCACCAGACCTCGAGCGCCCGCTTTTCCGCCTGCATGGCACCCGAGCGCCACAGCCGCACCATGTCCTCGAGCACGTGCGCACAGTCGCCGATGATCGGGATGTCGACCTTGACGTTCTTGTTGATCGAGGACGGATCGATGTCGACGTGGATCTTCTTGGAGCCGGGCGAGAAGGCGTCGAGACGACCGGTGATGCGATCGTCGAAACGCGCGCCGATGCAGATCATCACGTCGCAGTCGTGCATCGCCAGATTGGCCTCATAGGTGCCGTGCATGCCCAGCATTCCGAGCCATTGCGGATCGGCGGCGGCATAGGCGCCGAGCCCCATCAGCGTCGAGGTGATGGGAAAGCCGGTGAGCTTCACCAGCTCGCGCAGGAAATGGCTCGCCTCGGGGCCGGAATTGATGACGCCGCCGCCGGTGTAGAAGAGCGGCCGCTTGGCGTGCCGCATCAGGTCGACGGCAGCCTTGATCCGCTCGAGGTCGCCCTTGATCTTGGGCCGATACCCCTTGTGCTGGAAATCCTTCGGCCGGGAATAGAGGCCCTTGGCGAACTGGATGTCCTTCGGGATGTCGACCACCACAGGCCCCGGCCGACCGCTCTTGGCGATGTGGAACGCCTCGTGCAGCACGCGGGGAAGATCGGCGACGCTCTTCACCAGGTAATTGTGCTTGGTGCAGGGCCGGGTGATCCCGACGGTGTCGCACTCCTGGAACGCATCGTTGCCGATGAGGTGGGTCGGCACCTGTCCGGTCAGGCACACGACCGGAATGGAATCCATGAGCGCGTCGGTCAGCCCGGTGACGGCGTTGGTCGCGCCGGGCCCGGAGGTCACCAGCACACACCCAACCTTGCCGGTCGAGCGGGCATAGCCCTCCGCCGCATGCACCGCGCCCTGCTCGTGGCGCACCAGGATGTGCCGGACCTTGTCCTGCTGAAACAGCGCGTCGTAGATCGGCAGCACGGCGCCGCCGGGATAACCGAAGAGATGTTCAACCCCTTGGTCGGCGAGCGCTTCGATCACCATCTCGGCGCCACTCATTTCTCTGCTCATTTCCCTACTCCACGTGCCCGGACCGCTCCTGCAAAGAAAAAGGGCCACAAGGGCCCCGTTCGCACACCGCCACGTCGCGGATGGCCTAGCCATCCTCGGCGGTGTGCATCCCTACGATGACCAGCCCTTGCGTAATTAAATTGCGCACAGCGCCGTCCTTTGCATCATTTCGTTGCGGCAACTTATATGGGCTCCCGTCCTTGCCGTCAAGGAAACAGCGGCGGGCGATGGATCATGACCCCTTCCCGCGAACCACCGCAAATTTTGCCCGGGTAATATTGAGTTTGAATTATACCCGGATATAATTCCGTCCGGTAGCGAGGACATTCGCCATGGACGCAGAAGCTCAAAACCACTGCACCGCATTCAAGGGCGCGCGCTGCATCGCATCCGGCGAGCTCGCGGAGGTCGCCGTGAAAGCGAAGGCCGCGGTCGACAAAGGCGAGCAGGTGCTGATCTTCGACGACACCACCAGCGAGTCGATCGAGCTGGACTTCCGAGGATCGTCCGAGGACGTGGTGCGTCGTCTGGCGCGTCCGGACAGCAGGGAGGCGACCGCCGTCTCCGACGCCGCGCGCGGCCCCGGCCGTCCGAAACTCGGCGTCGTCGCGCGCGAGGTCACGCTGCTGCCCCGGCATTGGGGGTGGCTCAACGCCCAGCCGGGAGGGGCATCGGTGGCGTTGCGCAAGCTGGTGGAGGAGGCGCGGCGCGCGAACGAGGGCAAGGACCGCGTCCGCCGATCGCAGGAGGCTGCCTATCGCTTCATGTCCGTCATGGCCGGCAACCGGCCGGGATTCGAGGAGGCGACGCGCGCCTTGTTTGCCGGTCATCGGGAGCGCTTCGAGCGACTGATCGAGCCGTGGCCCCGGGATGTTCGCAACCACGCAAGAAAGCTCGCCACCGCCGCGCTCGATGCCGACACCCAGGCGCAAACCCGCTCTTGAAATCGTGATCGCCGATGAACCTGCCGCGCGCGCGATTTGATTGGGCGTTATCCAGCCTGCCGGTATGTTCGGCGCCTTCGCTGGAGCGGGCCTGAATGCCATTCTTGCGCGAACGGTCGGGGCGCTGGTCGCCGGTGAAGGTCGCTGCCTTTGTGGCTGCGCTCCTGCCGGCGCTCTGGATCGCGTACCAGGCCGCGACCGACGACCTCGGCGCCCGGCCGGTGACCGAGGCCATCCATCAGGCCGGCGACTGGACCCTGCGGTTTCTGCTCATGACGCTCGCGATCACGCCGGCGCAGCGCATCCTGCATTATCCCCGCATCGTTCTGGCGCGGCGCACGCTGGGGGTCGCGACGGCGGGCTACGCGCTGTTGCATCTCTCACTCTACGTCCTCGACCAGCACTTCGATCTGTTCAAAGTGGCGAGCGAGATCGTGCTGCGCGTCTATCTGTTGATCGGCGCGGTGGCGTTGGCAGGACTGATCGCGCTGGCTTCGACCTCGACGGACGGCGCCATCAGCCGTTTGGGCTCAGCGCGCTGGAACGGCCTCCACCGCCTCGTCTACGGCATCGCCGTCCTCGGCGCCGTACATTTCTTCATCCAGTCCAAGCTCAACATCTACCAGCCGGTCTTGCTGGCGGGATTTCTCGTCTGGCTGCTCGCGTATCGTGCGTTGTTCCGGCGCAACGGCGAGGTCACCCCGTTTCAGCTCGTGCTTCTTGCCGTCGCCGCAGCGGCGGTGACCGGGATCGGCGAAGCCTTGATCTACATGTTCACCAGCGGCGTCGATGCCCAGCGGGTGCTGCTGGCGCACTTCGATGTCGACGCGGAGGTGCGGCCGGCCTGGTGGGTGCTTGGCGCGGGCCTTGCCGTCGCCGCCCTCGCCTTCTGGCGGCAAAAGCCGGCGCGTCAGCGCGCGACCCGACGGCGGATCTCGCCCAGCGCCATCTCTGGGGTGACCCAGGTCCAGTCCGGCAGCTGATGGCGGAACCAGGTGGCTTGGCGCTTGGTGTAGCGACGGGTGTCGCGCTTCCCCTCCTCGGCGGCGGCCGCCAAATCGATCTCGCCGGCGATCGC
>Ga0114129_10010607_pt1 | contig 13139 bp, 10 predicted proteins | sample RhiMetdeltSRZDD1_FD_80071 | JGI IMG/M metagenome (GOLD analysis project Ga0114129, IMG submission 80071) | Populus rhizosphere microbial communities from Tennessee, USA - Rhizosphere MetaG P. deltoides SRZDD1 (version 2) (version 2) | ecosystem: Host-associated > Plants > Roots > Rhizosphere >...
CGCGGACCGATGTAAGAGCTATGCGTCCTGGATCTTCCTCTGTCACCTGCCAGCTCGACGTTAGGCCCATTTGCCAGCCTCTGGTGCCTCCATGCCTGTGTATTGTCTCCGGCGAGCCCGTTCAGTCCGCCGCCGCGCTCCGCACGATGGTGAGCACACACGAACGACTCGAGAACATCGCGGCACCGGCGCCGAAGTGAATCCGGTAGTGGGACGAATCAGCCGTCGGCCGATCGACGGCGCCAGCCGTCTGTCGATGTCAAGGTGAAGATGGACGGCTTCGCCATCCTGCCGTATCCGCCCCCGCGGGCGGGCCTTTTTACGACGAGGCTATGCTCAACCGTATACGCCTAGCGGTCTTTGCCGTTTCCTTCGTTACTCTAATGACGGAATTGTTATTGACTCGTATCTTCGATTACTTAATCGGTCCAGGCATGGCGTACATGGTAATTAGCAGCGCCATGTTTTCTTTTGGATTGGCGGGAGTCTACGGGACTCTTATTCGACTACCAAGCAAAGATGATTGGGGATATTTTGCCTCTATTATTTCCCTTCTGGCCGTTTCGATTCTACTCTTGTTGCCTGTCGTCAACTTTCTTCCGGTTGACCCTTCCCAAATTGGCGGAAGCCCGAGATTTCAGACGGTCGCCTTTGGGTTACTTCTTTTCGCAATCAGCATACCGTTTTTTCTTGCGGGTTTGTTTATCAATACCATTTTCACCGTTTATCCGAAAAATATTCAGTCTTTGTATTTCTGGGATTTGATCGGTGCCGGGCTTGGGTGCGTGATATTCCTTCCCTATTTGCCTCGACTAGGCCCAGGAGGCCTGTTGGTTTGTGCCGCCGGTGCAGCGATGTTAACGGTGGCCCTTTTTTGTAAACGGTGGTTTCCGTCAACCATTGTTTGCGCTGTTGGTGCAATCCTATTTGTTATTCCGTTTTATCGGTCGTCGGTGTATCTCGGCATCCACGAATTTGACCGGGAGACCGTGATCAGAGAGCTCGAGCCGGGTGGAACGCGTGAATTCTCACGCTGGGACCCGGTCGCTAGGATCGAAGTCGTCGACGCGAAGAGGGATGCGATCAAAAGGTTCAACCCCCCGTTCGAGAGCTTCAAGGCCATCTGGTATGACAACAAAAGGCAACAAAGCTCGATATGGCCCTTTGATGGAAACTTCGCAAAGCTACGCGAGAATATAGGAACCGTAGCTGACGGACACTTTGTCGGTGTTGATCTCCTCGCACCTCATTACCTGAAGCGCGACACGGGTCAAAAAGTATTAATAATCGGCGTGGCCGGCGGACAAGAGATTAAAGCTGCTTTGATGTACGGCGCTAGCTACGTTGACGCCGTCGAAATGGTAGGAACGGTCATCGAATTAGGGAAAGAAACCTATGCTGGATTCAACGGAAACATCTTCAATCATCCCAACGTGCACGCTCATGTGGCGGAGGGGCGTAGTTTTCTCCGTTCGACGATGACTAAGTACGACATAATTCAGATCCAGAGCAATCAGACGACGTCGAGTATCGCTGCGGGCCAGGGGGCTATGGACCCGCGTTACCTGCAAACGTCGGACGCTTATAGGGAATATTTTGAACACTTAACAGACAATGGAATCCTTCATATTAAGGAACTGGTTTACCCCAGAGAAGTGACGACAGCCGCCAAGGCATGGAATGAGATAGGTCGCACTGATTTTCAAAAGCATGTCGTCGTTCTTGGGACTAGCGAGAAAGCCCTTCTGAAAACTTTTCTGGTAAAAATGAGTCCGTGGACGAATGCAGAACTCAGTGAATTAAGAGCGTTCCCGTTCGGAGCTTCAAACAAGACCAGCAAGAACTACTATGTAATCGTTGAAGATCCGCTGCACCCGGAAGAGAGTTTTCTGTCTAAAGAATTTTACTCGGGAAAGATTTCTGCCGAATTAGCATCGCGACTGGATTATCGAGTGACTCCAGCAACCGATGACAGACCTTACTTTCACTTTATTAGGAAACACCTAGGAAAAGCCAACGGGCAATTTATGGATTTCGGCACGGCTTGGATATTGAACCATCACGTTTTTCCTTTTGTACCGCGGGATATATTTCATCTGATGGTTACGACTGCAATGTCTGTAATCTTCGCTGGCCTGTTTGTTTTGGTTCCGTTGTACTTTTCGAGGGTGGGAAGGCTAAAATGGCAGTACAAAGCGAGTTCGCTGTTCTATTTTTCTTGTTTAGGCTTCGGGTTCATCGTCATCGAATTGACGTTGATCCAGATATTGATGCAGTTTATCGGATATCCTCTTTATACGTATTCTACGGTCTTATTCGTATTGCTGCTATCAGCGGGCATGGGGAGTCACTATTCGAACGTTCTACAGATTAATCCCAGAAGTCGCTGGACGTGGCCGTTTATAAGCATATTGATCTTTGGCCTGGTGTTGCTCACAACTTACAGTTCTGTTACGACCCTGTTGCTGTCCACGCCGATCTGGGCGCGTATCGTTGTGTCTGCTCTCATGATTTTCCCCCTAGGGTTTTCCCTTGGAATGCCCTTCCCACTTGGTATTCTCTGGTTAGAGAAACACGCGCAAGGCGCGATTACGTGGGCATGGGGTCTCAACGCGCTGTTCACAGTCGTGGGGGGGCTGTCCAGCGTTATCTTGTCAGTCTTTCTCGGTTTTAAAATAACGATGCTGATCGCGTTGACAGTCTATTTGGTCGCTTTGTCGGTGTTTTCGCGGCTTCAAAGAGCTGAAGCGGATGGGTTGCGCAAAGCTGAAGTTGTCAGCGTATGAAAGGCACAGAGGAGTGCTGCCACCTTTAGATTGACCTAGTGTCGCAGTCGTTCGGCGGTCCGACCGGCGGGACGCCTTCTTCCTGCCTTGACTCAGCGGCCAAGAATCTTGCTGATAGGGCTCGCGATGTTCCTCTTCATCACGCGTCGGCTCACCGGCGATGCCCTCCGACGCACGTTACTCCACGAAATGTGTCGCGTGGCCGCCACGTGCGAGCGGAAGTCCTATGGACCGACCTCGTTCAACGCGCTTCGAGCCTGGGAACTGCCGGACTACCTCATTGAATTGGACGCCGACGTGCGCAGAGCCATGAACGCCGCTTGAAGGGTGAGGTGTTTCAGGTCACCGCATCGCGACTCATTCTCCGGTACAGCCCAGACGACCGTTTCCGCGTCAGCGTAGTACTCGCAAAAGCCGTACCGCCGCAGCATGTCCCCTCGCCAGTCACCAGGGTCCAGTAGAATGTCGGTCACTCCGAGCGTGCGTAGTGATGACAGCAAGACCGCCCGGTCACAATCACCAGAGCGATCGCCGAAGAAGAGGCACGTAAAACCCGGGATCTGCCGATAGCGTTCAAGCGCGGCGTCTGGTCTTCGGGACAAGTACCCGCCCATCAAAGGCCGTTCATGATGGGTCTGATAGTACATCGTGGGACCGCTGCGTAGACGCGGATCCACGACGATGCCGCGACCCGACAGGCTGGGTACCGGCGGGAGTGGGCCAACACCCGGTACGAACGCGAAGTCGGCGCAGATGATCAGCGCTACTGTCGCGGCCGATACCGTTCCCCACCTATCCCCGAGACGGCCCCAGAGCGCGCTGACAAGGCACGCGAGGCCAACGCTCATTGCCATGTACGAGATCACCAAGTATCGACCAGCTTGAGCGACGGCGCCCAGTATCGGGATCTGCCCCCACAGGAGAAACGGAAGGTACACTTCAATCGGGCCGACGCGGACGCCCTCGCGAAAGAACAGCAACTTCGGACCTAATGAGAGCACCAGGAACAGGAAGAACAGCCACGTGAACAACCGAACCGTTGGATTCTTTCGCCCACTCACGAGCCCGAACAGCGCCAGCGGAAGAACGAGGAGTCCAAGATAGCAAGCTGTATCGGTGCGCACCAGATCTGTTTGCACTCGCGCGGGTAGATTCAGGTGGGTCAGGAAACGGCTGTAGAGCGAGGTCTCCGTAAACGGCAGCGCATACGACAGCACATCGGGGATGTAGTTGAGTCGCCGCCCCACATCGATCGCGAATCCGTAGCTGAGAATGTAGTACGCCACCATGGCCAGGTAGGGAGCTGCTACAAGGGCCGTGGGACCCAGCGCGTGGACAAATCGGATCGCCGTCTCACGCGGGGATCGAGACGTCCATGACTGCCAGGCGAACACGCAGACGGTTACATTGGCGGCGAAGACGACCGTGACATCGCCCGTGAACAGCACCAGCAGAGCGCTCCCGACCAGGAGCGCTCTCGAGAGTCGAGGTCTGGCGAGCTCGCCTGCCGTGCAGTGCAGGAGGCACGCGAGATACAGCGGAAGAACACCGCTGTACAGCATGTTGACCCAACCGGCAGCGGCCTTGCTGACGAGGAATGGGCTCAGCATGAACGCCAGGCCGCCCACCAGACTCGCCATATGGTGTCGGGTCACCACACGACACAAAGCGTAGGCGCCGAGGCCGGCGACCGGGAATCCCGTAATGACAACGACGTTATACGCCAGCGCCGTCGGCAGGATAAACGACAGCATGGCGATCGCCGATGTCTGAAGTGGCGTCAGGAAGTGCATGACCAGCGGCGTGCCGTCGGGGACGAAGAGCATATCGCAGAAGTACGGGTTGACTCCCGCGAACAGGCTTCTGCGGATCCACCAGGCATTCCACAGGACCTGCAGGTGATCCCACGGACGATGATCGGTCGGCGACGTAATGAGCTGATCGCTGAGTCGGCTGAGTACCGGCCCGAAGAAGGCGAGCGCGATGCCCAGGTAGGATACGAACGCGACGAGCGGCTCGCTGCAGCGCACGAGCCGCGGATGCCTCGTCAGCACGTCACCAACTGTCTCATCATCATGCCACCAGCAGATTCGACCTCGCGGGCTCCTGTTCCTGATGGCGAACCGAGCGCGACGGGCCGCCAAGGAACGCAGTCACCTCACCACATGATATAAGCGCACTCGGCGGAAGCCGTCGAGTAGCAACACCGAGCGGCAAACTTCCTTTGCGCAGTTCCCTGACAATCTTTTATGCTCTTGAGCCGAGAGGATGGATGAGCGGCGATTTCGAATGGGGGAAGGTCGATAGTACCGCACGTCCCTTCCGTGTGGCCCTCATCCTCGAGAACGGCTGGCGAGGAGATTACGTAGAGCTTCGCGCCTTGCTTGAGCGACTCGCCCCGAATCTGGTGGCTTTGACGCCCGTGTCGCCGTTACCAGGGCGTTCCTCGTTCGAGAGCAACCTGAAGAAGCATTGGCGGTGTGTGCCCTTCGGTACCCTCGCGAAATTGACTTGGCTGCTGGCTCGCCAGGCTCTGGACGGAGGCGGTGACGACATAACAAGTCTGGCGCGCTCCCATCCGGAACTGCGGTCGAAGATGCTTGTGGCGAAATCGATCAATGATCCGGACTATCTCTCCGAACTACGCGCGAGGGACCCCGACGTCATCGTTTCCTACGGCTGCCCTCAAATCTTCAAGAAGCCGCTGCTGGCACTACCGAGGCGGTGCTGCATCAACCTGCACCCGGGCGAACTGCCGCGCTTCAGGGGGCCCTCGCCGCTCTTCTATGCGCTCCTGGATGGTGAGGCGCAGATAACGGTGACGATCCACGTGATGGAACCAGGCATCGACGACGGCCTCGTGATCGGCACCCGAGTGCTGCCAATTGATCCCGCGTCAGAGACGCTCTGGAACCTCGGTACGCGGCGGGTGCCGGCCGTAGCGTTGCCGTTGCTCGAGTCCGTGCTTGCAGGGATCGCCCGCGGAGATTTCAAATTGGACGGCCACAGCCCGCAGGGCGCCGGGACTTACCGCTCCTGGCCGAGCGCGGACGAGATTCGGCAGTTCTTCGCGCGCGGCCGTCATCTCATCTGACCGTGATTCCACCGCGGCGTGGTCCTCACATTCGCGGCGTTGAACGCCGGCGCCAGCCTGGCTGGAACCAAGGAAAGCCGGCCGAGGTCCCGCGCGGCCTCCTCCGCTTCGTTGACTGCGGCCGCATGGCGCGGTAGATCACGGTCGTCCTCGGCTCCGGCTCGGCCGCGCGGACTTCTTCGGTTTGAGTTGCGATCAGATTTTGGGTAAGGTTCGTGTGCGGCACGACGAAACATAGCGGCAGACATCTGTTAACGAGGCGCTGCGTGGGTGATGATATCCCCGCCGGGATTCGCCGGCCTTTCGATAACCCTCTCCTCGGGGAATGTGGCGGTGCGGGCCACCCTGCTGCCCGATTGCCACGACCCGTCTGTACATCAGCCCCTGGAATTTGCGGATGCCGCGTTCGCCCGTGTACGTATTACGCGCCGATAGCGTCAGCCGCGTGACACGCTTGACCAGGCCCTCTGGAAATAGGCGAGTTTTCAAGGCCCGCTCGCTGGGACTGGGCGGCATGGCACTTGCCTGGTATCGTGAACTCGCGTAGACGACCTATGAGCCTCATCGCCTGGCCGAGCAACCTGACCTCTTCTTCCATCGGGCGCCTCCGAACGCTGGTACGAGCTTTCGGCTACTTTCGGCCCGATGCCGGACGTCTCTGTCTTTCGCTCGGGCTCCTCCTCGCCGGCATCGGGGTAAACCTGCTCAAGCCGTGGCCATTGGCCATTCTCGTGGACAGCGTTCTCGGGAACAGGCCGTACCCCGCCTGGCTGCCGAGAGATGTGCAAGCCTGGACGCAACCCACCCAGATCACCGCGATCATCGCGGCGTCGCTGGTGATCTACATGGCTCACTCTGCCATCTGCGCCGGGCACGTGTATCTCACGATCGGCATCGGGCTGCGCGGGTTGCGGCGAGTCCGCGACGCCGTGTTCGGCAGGATCCAGCGCCTTTCATTGCGTTATCACCACGGTGCCACGGTCGGGGACACCATCTTCCGGGCCGGGACAGACACGTGCGCCTTTCAGATTCTGTTCCAGGACGGCCTGCTGATCGTCGTCAGCGCCACCGGCACACTCCTGTTCATGACGGTCATGATGGGCCGCCTGAATCTGTACCTCACCGCGATCGCTCTGGTTGCCGTGCCGGTCCTCCTCGTGTCGATCAAGGCCTTCGGCGGGGCGATGCGGTCGCGGGGCATGGCCGCACAGCAAGCGGAGAGCAGGGTCTACTCCTTCATCCATCAGGGAATCACCGCGTTGCCGCTGATTCAGAGCCACGCGCGTGAGCACCACGAACAGCAACGCTTCACCGCTCAGACCGAGGCGGCGCGGCAGAAGAAGATGGCGCAGCAGGGTCTGGAGGTCTTCTACTGGGGCTCGATCTCTGTGATCCTCGGCGCGTGCACGCTCGGCGTGACCTGGGTCGGTGCGCAAGAAGTCCTGGACGCGAGGCTGACGCTGGGCGAGTTGTTGGTCTTCCTCGCGTACGTCGCCCAGCTTTTCGAGCCGCTCAATCAGCTCTCGAAAGTAGGCGCGACCTTGTCGAGCGCCAGCGCGAGCACCCGGCGGGTGTTCGAGATCCTGGACGCGTCCGATGATGTGCGGGACCGCCCCGGCGCGCGACCGGTCGTCCGGGGACGCGACAGCGATGGACCGGCGGGTTTGCCGACGTCCGCCGAGGACATGTTCGCCGCTACCGGTGCTCCCGCGGTGCTCGCCGGCAGACCGCTGCAGATTTACGGCAACGTCGCCTACGACGACGTTTCCTTCGCGTACGAGCCGGCGCGGCCGGCGCTACACCACGTCAGCTTCAAGCTCCTGGCGGGCACCTCGGCCGCCATCATCGGGCCGAGCGGCGCCGGGAAGACGACGTTGTTGAACCTGCTGCCCCGGTTCTTCGACCCGGCGAGCGGCGCGGTGCTGCTCGAGGGCGTAGACCTGCGCGACCTCCGACTCGAAGCTCTGAGAGCACAGATCGGCCTCGTCTTACAAAGTCCGATCATCCTGACCGCCACCGTCGCCGAGAACATCGCCTACGGGAAGCCTCACGCGACCATGGCGGAGATCGAGGCGGCCGCGCATTACGCCAACGCCAGTGAATTCATCGAGAAGCTGCCCCAGCAATACCGGACCGTCGTCGGCGATGGCGGCGCGCACTTGAGCGTGGGCGAGAAGCAGAGGATCAATCTGGCCCGCGCGTTCCTGAAGGACGCGCCGATCTTATTGATGGACGAGCCAACGAGCGCTCTCGACGTCGAAAGCGAGGCCCAGGTCGTGGCCAGCCTGTTCGCACTGATGCGCGGACGCACGACGTTGATGGTCGCCCATCGGCTCACCACGATCCGGCGGGTCGACAAGATCCTGGTCGTAGAGAACGGGCGACTGACCGAGACGGGCGCCCCCGACGACCTGCTCGCGGAGCAGGGCTACTACGCGCGAGTCGTTAGCGGCCAGCTCGATCTGTAGTGGTCACTGTCCCGTCGTCTCTCAACGGGTGCCGGAGCTCCGTGCGCGCTCGGCGGCATCACGCTCTCTCTGTTTGGCCTCGCGTTCGCGCGCGGCTTGCTCGAGCTGCCATCTGGCCCTGAACCGTTCGGCGGCCTCGTTCACCATTGCCTCGATCCGCGCCGCGTTTTCGAGCACGTCCGACGAGGCCACTGGCTCGGTTGCTTTGGCCGCGTTCGCCAGGCTCGCATTGGCGCGTTCGAGGTTCTTCTGCGAGATCGACAGGGCTTCTCGGAGCTTCTTCCGCTCCGCGCCCTCGGGTCCCCACTCGTTTGTGACGGCGTTGAGGTACTCGCTTTGTTCTCGGTAAAGGTCGGGCAGGGCGCTCGCATCACCGGACGCCCTTTCGGCGGCCTGCACCAGGCTCCTGCCTTTTCCGCTCTCTTTCAGGGAGGCCCGTGCTGACCCGACCTTGCCGCTCGTGATCTTGTCCGCGCGTTGCTGCGGATCTGGAATCCCGCTCTCCTTGGCCTCGATCTCCTTGATCCGCTTCTCATTTGCCCGGAGCACATTGTCATAGCTCTCGCGGATGTTCTCCCACTCGCCGGCTACCCCGACGGAGGGGGCGATCAGCGCCAACAGCAAGCCGCCGATCACCGCGCAAAGCCATTGTCTTGCGGAGCCGCCGTGATGCATCTCCGGCCTCACTTGATATTCTGGATCTTACCCTGGATGCTATCAAGACGGGCTGCGAGCTCCTTGAGCTGGCTCCCGAGCCGCTCCGAGAGCTGGCGTACGTTCTCCTCCAGCTTCGTCGAGCTGGCGGCCAGCTCCTGGCTGGCTGCCGCGATCTTCCGTATGCCATTCGTGTTCTCGACGGCCATTTCCTGATTGAGCCAGCCGAGCTGGGCCGTCTGCAACATGAACTTCCGGGCCGCGGCCAGATCCTCGGCGAGCGCGCGCATTTCGGCCGCCGCCTTGTCCGTGTCCTGCTTGGTCGCGGCCATCGCCTCGGTGAGCTGGCGCTGCATGAGACCTAGCTGCTCTTCGACACGCCGAAGCTCACTCACAAAAGCTGTGCGCTGCGCCTGTTGCTGCTGCAGGGCGCTCTGGGTCAGGGTCTCCGGGGCCTTGGGTATGTCCGTGCGGTACACGAATGTGACGACGTCCGGCATCGATACGGAACTGCTCTGGCCGTCCGGTGCGGTGGCGTAGCGTGCCCAGGCATCGACCGGACTGTCGCCCGGCAGAACAACCAGGTGGCCATCCTTGGCATCGAGGAAGGCCAAGGCGCCGACATTGCCGGACTGTCTCACCGAGGCCTGAATGACGTCGCGGTGCGACGCAAGTGCTCGCTCTCGATCCTTGATTGCCTCCGACTGTGCCGCCGGCATCAGGGAGTGGCTCGCGCAACCGATAACCACCAGCGAGAGGCAGATCATGGAAACACCTGAGCCTCGAACGTTCAGGACCCTACTGCGTATGCCTCCGAGCAGCACGAGCAGTAGCTGTCGCATCGTGACTCCTCCGCCTGGACCGCGCCCGTTCCTCGCCAGCGCCTTTACGCCGCCGAGGCACCCGGTCTGGGTGCGTTGAAATGTGCTATCCATCGACAGGTCCCATAAAATCACCCACGTGGGACCTCACTATGGATCATTATTGCAATATGTTTCAAGCGCGTGCCATCGACAGCTCGCGACACCGCCTCCAAATTGCTGTCGCGTCTCGTGTGGCCTCGCTGGTGACGGCCGCCCACTGGTGATGTCACAGATAGAGTTCTCAGTGGCGCCTCGTGGCTAAAAGCCTGGACAGAGACGGGCGGTCTGGCCCCGAAGCTCCGACCAGGCCGAGCTTGTGGCGAACGCTTCCTCGCGCCTGGGCCATCATCAGCCCGTACTGGTCCTCGGGGGACCGATGGGCCGCCCGGGGGCTCCTGGTCGGTGTCGTGCTCCTCACGCTCGGCATGGTCTATCTCACCGTTCTTCTGAATCAATGGAACAACGCCTTCTACAGTGCCCTGCAGGACAAGAACATGCCGGCCTTTCGCGGCCAGCTCTTCAGAGTTACGTGGCTGATCACCATCTTCATCTTCCTCGCTGTGTACCAGGTTTATCTGAATCAGATGCTCGAAATCCGATGGCGACGCTGGCTGACCGACCGGTACCTCCACTCCTGGTTGGCCGATGAAGCCTACTATCGGATGCAGCTCCAGGCGAATGAGACCGATAACCCTGACCAGCGAATCGCGGAAGACGTGCAACTGCTCGCGTCCCACACACTCGCCCTTTTCACCGGAGGCCTGCGGGCGACCGTCACCCTGGTGACCTTTGTCGCCATTCTCTGGGGGCTCTCCGGATCTCTCACCGTCACGGTGGGCGAGCTCGCCGTCCACCTGCCCGGCTACATGGTGTGGGTGGCCGTTCTCTACGCGATCCTCGGCACGTGGGTGACTGACTGGCTCGGCCGCCCGCTGGTCCAGCTGAATTTCGATCGGCAGCGATACGAGGCCGACTTTCGATTCAGCCTCGTCCGCTTCCGCGAAAATGCCGAAGGCGTGGCTCTCTACCGCGGTGAGGCGGACGAGTTCCGTAACTTCCGTCAACGGTTCGAAGATGTCGTGCGCAACTGGTGGGGCATCATGGTCCGGCAAAAGCGCATGACCTATTTCACTTCCGGCTACGGACTTGGAGCGTGGATCGTCCCGTCGGTCGTCGCGGCGCCCCGCTACTTCCGGGGCGAGCTCGGGCTCGGCGGGCTCATGCAGACGAGCCAGGCCTTCCAGCAGGTCCAGGACGCGCTCAGCTTCTTCGTCCAATCCTACAAAGAGATCGCGGCCTGGTGCGCGGTGGTCGAGCGGCTCACCGGCTTCGAGCGCACGCTCGAGCGGGTGCACAATCAGGCGGCGAGCGGTTTCCGGCGCGTCGAGGGCAGTGCCTCGCAACTCACCGTGGCCGGAGTCGACCTTTATCGACCCGACGGTCAGATCCTCATCGCGAACGTCAACCTCTTGCTTCAGCTGGGCGACACCGCCCTCCTGACCGGTGCGTCCGGCTCGGGCAAGAGCACGCTCATCCGTGCCATTGCCGGCATCTGGCCTTTCGGGCGCGGCGAGATCCGCTTGGCGCCGGACGCTCAGATCTTGTTCTTGCCGCAACGGCCCTATCTGCCGATCGGCGTGCTCCGCGACGTGGTGAGCTATCCGATGCCGGCGCGCGGTCTGGACGACAGGACGCTCCGCGACGCGCTCGAGGTCGTCGGCCTCACCGAGCTCGCCGCGCGCCTCGATGAGGCCTCCCACTGGGGACTCCGCCTCTCGCCCGGGGAGCAACAGCGCATCGCCTTCGCCCGCGCGCTGGTCCAGAGGCCACAGTGGCTCTTTCTCGACGAGGCGACCTCGGCGGTGGACGAGGCGACGGAGGCCCGCCTCTATCGGCTGGTGCGCGAGCGACTGGCCGAGACGACGCTGTTCAGCATCGGCCATCGAGCGACGTTGTACCCCTTCCACACGCGCCGGCTCGTGGTGCAGCTCGCCGGAAGTGGCCCGGCGTCTCTGGTGGAGCTGCCTGCCGCCCCCGTCGGATCGGGGCACGGCGACGTCATGCGCGATGAGGGCGCGACGAAGCCCTGGTAGACGACGGGTGAGGACAGAAATCTAGATGCTTCTGGAAGCGGACTGGGGCGAAACGATCGGGCTTGGTTGCCGCCGTGGAGCCGCCGCCGGCCTCAGCGCGGGCCCGGCCCAACGGACGGCGATGGGGCCGGCCAGACAGCAGACGAGCAGACAAAGAAGCGCGCCGGCGGTACCCAGTAGCACCAGGGCCGCCTGCGCGATGCCGAGAAGGCCGGTCGGCACGACGCCAGCGACGAGGCCTAGACCGAGCAAACCGATTACGGTTCTCATTCGTATACCTTATTTGAATCAGCAAGTGACGTGCCAGAGTGTCCCCCGTGGCCGACTGCTCGCGATGTCTCCGAAATGCCGCCGGTCGTGAACGCCTGCAAGGGCCACGAGCAAGTAAGATCGAGCATCGCTACATGGGAGATCTTACACGCTCCGTCAACGCGCTGACGGCGACATGACACTCTTCGGTACCGATCCCATCCGCGCCGAGCTTTTGAGCGTCGAACGGCTGGAGGAGCTCGCCGGCACGATCGCGCTCCACCGCGTATCACCGGACCTCCGTCCACTGACAGGCTTGCTGTCACGTTCCAGAGAAAACGGGCGCGTCCTTTTGAGCTGCTACAGGACGTTGGCCGCCGTCATCGATGAAGAGCGCGTGACGACTCCCGCGGCGGACTGGCTCGTGGACAACTTCCACATCGTCGAGGAAGTACTCAACGAGATTCGCACAGACCTGCCGCCTGGTTTCTACCGGCAGCTGCCGACGCTCGAGGAGGGGCCGCTCGCCGGCATGCCGCGCGCGCTCGAGGTAGCGTGGACGTTCGTCGCCCACACCGACAGTCGTCTCGACCCGACGACCTTGCAGCGCTTCGTACTCGCCTTTCAGCGGACTGAAGCGCTTCATATCAGCGAGGTGTGGGCCGTTCCCATCGCGCTGCGGCTGACGCTGATCGAGAACCTGCGCCGCCTCGCGGTCGAGATCGTCGAAGGTCGTGAAGCTCGGCTGAGGGCCGACCGGCTCGCGAACCTTCTGCTCGGGCAATCGGGTCTGCCCGGGGATCCGCAGGCGTTCCGAACGCGCGGCGACTGGCCATCGAACGCGTCGTTCGCCGTGCGACTCTCCCAGCGGCTGCGCGACCAGGACCCGGCGACGACTCCGGCGGCACGCTGGCTCGACGAGCGGCTCGCAG
>Ga0114129_10010608_pt1 | contig 13138 bp, 14 predicted proteins | sample RhiMetdeltSRZDD1_FD_80071 | JGI IMG/M metagenome (GOLD analysis project Ga0114129, IMG submission 80071) | Populus rhizosphere microbial communities from Tennessee, USA - Rhizosphere MetaG P. deltoides SRZDD1 (version 2) (version 2) | ecosystem: Host-associated > Plants > Roots > Rhizosphere >...
AACGCGCCGGTGCGCGCGCCGCCGGCCGCGTCGATCGCGTCGATCACGCGGGCGCCCTCCTCGAACTCGTACACGCCCGGGTGTCGAACCCAGCCCGCGACGTCCACCAGCAGGACCACCGCGGGCGACGGGCTCGCGGAAGCGGCGGGCACTGGCACGTCGCTTCCCGGCGCGCCGGCGGTGACCGGGATCGGCCTGGGCAGGGAGCGCACGTACCACAAGCTGGCCCCGCCGAGCATCACGCCGAGGAGCGCCACCAGCCCGATGAGCTCGGCGCGCGACAGCGCCGACAGGCGTTCGCGGATCGATCCCTCGGACACGGGCCTCCCCTCGAAGGGGAGGACGGGTTCGCAGGCTAGACCGCCGGGGCGGTCGGGACCGTGACCTGGCTCACATCGGACTCGAACGCATCGAGCTCGGCGGCCGACGGGATCGGGACCTCGTGTTCCCCCGGCGACACGACCGGCAGCCAGAACGAGAACGACGCGCCCGCCTCGGGGTCGTCGCCCACCTCGAGCTCGCCCCCGTGCGCCCGGACGAGCCCGCGCGAGATGTACAGGCCGAGGCCGGCCCCCGGCGCGCCCGAGTCGTCGGCGCGGCGGAAGCGCTCGAAGATCGCCTCGCGATCTGCCTCCGCCACCCCGCGCCCGGCGTCGCGCACCTCGAAGCGGACCCGACGCTCCTGCGCCATGACCTCGACCACGATCGGCGAATCCGCCGGCGAGTACTTCCGCGCGTTGTCGAACAGGTTCGTGAGCACCCGCACGATCGCGTCGGCATCGCACACGACCGGGCCGTCGAGCTCGATCTCGGTCCGCAGCCGGTCCCTCGTGCCCGAGGCCCTCGCCGCGTCCGCGATCAGGTCGCCGGCCCCCACCGGCGACACGTCCAGCCGGAGCACGCCGTCCTGGATCCGGGAGACCGTGAGCAGGTCCTCGACCAGTCGCGTCAGGCGCTCGGCCTGGCCCTCTGCCCCCTCGATCAGCTCGATCCGAACCACGTCGTCCAGGGCCGCCCCGTGGTCCTTCAACGTGGTCAGCACACCGAGGATCGCCGCCAGCGGCGTCCGGAGCTCGTGCGCGGCCACGCCGAGGAACTCGGTTCGGGCCAGGTCGACGCGGCGCAGGCGTTCGACCTCGGCACGCTCGCGTCCGAGCTGGCGGGCGGTCGACTCGGCGATCGCCTCCATCTCGGCGCGCTTCTGCCGCTGGTCGACACGCTGCAGCGAAAGTACGCCCACGGCGAACCCCGCCACCAGGAGCAGAATCGGCCGGTAGAGCCGAAGGGTCAACATCCCGTCGCCAAGCGCAAGCTCCACCGCGTTCACGATGGCGAGCCCGAGCGCGACGCCCACGGTCTCGACGATGCCGAACCGCAGCGCGACCGCGACGATCACGATCAGGTACAGCGTCCAGAACTCGCTGTCCCCGCCGCCGGTGGCAAGGACCCAGGCCGTCACGAGCGCCACGTCGAGCGCGAGAGTGAGGCCGCGGCCCGGCACCGAAGAACCCTCGCCCCGCGTCGAGATCACGAGCGACCCGAACGCGTAGACGACGGCGCACACCAGGAGGGCGGGGGCCGCCGAGCCCGCCTCGTCGCGGATGCCGGCCGAGCCCAGGAAGATCACCACGATGACGGCGAGCACGCAGATACGCAGCACCGCGATCGTCGGCTTGGTTCGAAGGATCGTCGACAGGCGCGCCGGCGCGAGCCCGGCCTCGGGGTCGTTCGTCCGCGTGTCGGTCGCGCTCATGACGTCCTCTGTCGGCGGAGCGGCCCCTCCGGCACGCGGAAGCGGACCGTGCTCCGGTCCTTCAGGAGATATCGGGCCCGGGGAACCCGGAGTTGAACGGCGCCGATGGATAGGCGGGCAGGCTAGCCGGCCGTAACGATGTTCACCAGGCGCGGGGCCCTGACGAACGTCTTGGCGACCTCGCGGCCGTCGAGGGCCTTGCGCACCTTCTCGGACACCAGCGCCAACCCCCTGCAGGTGTCGTCGTCGGCGCCGGCGTCGACCTCGATCCGGTCGCGGACCTTGCCGTCGACCTGGACGACCAGCGTGACCCGCTCCTCGCGCGCGAGCGCCTCGTCGAACGACGGCCACGTGGCCAGGTGCACGCTCGCCTCGTTGCCCAGGACCTCGCGCCACAGCTCCTCGGCGGCGAAGGGGGCCAACGGCGCCAGCATCAGTGCGAGCGCCGAGGCCGCCTCACGGGCGCCTCCGCCCGCGTCCAGCGCCGAACGCATCTCGTTGGTCAGGACCTGCAGCTTGCTAATCGCCACGTTGAACCGGAACCGCTCCATGTCGTCGGTCACGGCCCTGATCGTCCGGTGCGTGATGCGCCGCAGTGGATCGGGGTCGGCCGCGTCGCGCTCGGCGGCGTCGCCCACCGCCGCGAACACCCGCCCCAGCCACGTCGTGACGCCCGGGCGGCGTTCGGGATCGGGGGCGATCAGCTTCCAATCGATGTCGTCCTCGAATGGGCCGGCGAACAGAATCGCCAGGCGCATCGAGTCGGCGCCCCACCTCTCGACCAGCGGCATCGGTTCGACGATGTTGCCCTTGGTCTTGCTCATCGAGGCGCCGTCGTAGATCACCTGGCCCTGGTTCATCAGGCGAAGTATCGGCTCGGTGAACGTCACCATGCCCATGTCGTACAGCACCTTCGTGAAGAACCGCGAGTACAGCAGGTGCAGGATCGCGTGTTCGACGCCGCCGACGTACTGGTCGACCGGCATCCACCGTTCGACCGCCTCGCGGTCGAACGGCGCCTCAGCATCGTGCGGCGAGGTGTAGCGGAAGAAGTACCAGGAGGAATCGACGAAGGTGTCCATCGTGTCGGTGTCGCGCGTGGCGGCCTCCCCGCCGATCGGGCAGGTCGTGTGGACGAACCCCTTGTGCCGGGCGAGCGGCGACTCGCCCCCCGGCCGGAAGTCGACGTCGTCGGGCAACAAGACGGGGAGCTGGTCGTCGGGCACGGCGACCTCACCGTGCTGGGGGCAGTGGATGATCGGGATGGGCGGGCCCCAGTACCGCTGGCGGCTTATGAGCCAGTCGCGCAGCCGGAACGTGACTGCGGCGTTACCCTTGCCCTGCTCCTCCAGCCATTCGACGACCCTGGCGATCGACTCGGGCGAGCGGACCCCGTCGAAGGCCCCGGAGTTCACCATCACGCCCTCGTGGTCGTAGGCCTCCGTCATGGTCTCGGGATCGCGCTGCTCGCCCTCGGGTTGCACGACCACGCGGATCGGCACGCCGTGGGCGCGGGCGAACTCGAAGTCGCGCTGATCGTGCGCGGGGACGCCCATCACGGCCCCCGTGCCGTACTCCATCAGCACGTACGGCGCGACGAAGACCGGGACCCTCTCGCCGTTGACGGGGTTCACGGCGTCCACGCCCAGCGCGACCCCTTCCTTCGTGTCCGCCTCCTCGCGAACCGTGAGCGGGGTCGACCGCACCTTCTCGAGCATCGGCTCCACGCGATCCCACGTCCCGCCCAGCTCAGCAAGCCTGGCCACAAGCGGGTGCTCGACCGCAAACACGAAGAAGGTCACGCCCCAAAGCGTGTCGGGTCGGGTCGTGAACACCTCGACCTCGTCGCCGGTCTCCGCGATCTCGAACGTGACCGACGCGCCCTCCGAACGCCCGATCCAGTTGCGCTGCATCGTCAGCACGCGCTCGGGCCAGTCGACCAGGGCGCCCACGTCGTCGAGCAGCCGCTGCGCGTAGTCGGTGATCTTGAAGAACCACTGCGTCAGGTCCCGGCGCACGACGTGGGTGCCGCAGCGTTCGCACGCGCCGTTGATCACCTGCTCGTTGGCCAGAACCGTCTGGTCCTTGGGGCACCAGTTGACCGGCGCCTTCTTCCGGTAGGCCAGTCCGCGTTCGAACAGCCGAAGGAACAGCCACTGCGTCCACCGGTAGTACTCCGGGTCGCTCGTATGAAGCCGCCGCGACCAGTCGAAGGACATCCCAAGCCGCCTGTAGGAGGCGGCCTGCTGCTCGACGTTCGCGTAGGTCCACCCCTTCGGATCGATCCCGCGCTTGATCGCGGCGTTCTCCGCGTTCAGCCCGAAGGAGTCCCAGCCGATCGGATGCAGCACGTTGTTGCCGCGCATCGCGGCGAACCGCGCCACCGCGTCGCCCCCGCTGTAGGCCTCCATATGCCCCATGTGGAGGTCGCCGGAGGGGTACGAGAACATGTCGAGCGCGTAGAAACGAGGACGTGGATCGTCCGGGTCTTCCGAGGCTCGGTACAGGCCCTCGGCCTCCCAGCGCTCGATCCACTTCGGTTCGATCTCGGACGGGTCGTAACGGCGCATGGTCCACGCATGGTAACCAACAAGGTCGCGTGGACCGGGGAAGGGCTAGCGGCTCCTTGACCCCTTGAGCTTGTCGAGCTGGCGGGCGAGCCGCCTGGTCTCCAGCGAGACCCCGCGCAGCTCGGCCTCGGCGGCCCGCAGGCGCTCCCGGCCCTGCGAACGCCTCCGCTCGAGCTCCTCGACCCTGGCCTTCTCGCGCTCGACGGTCTCGGCGGCCCGGCGTTCGCGGATCTCCGTCGCACGCAACTCGCGTTCCAGGCGGGTCGCCTCGGCGGCCCTCGGGTCAGGCTTGGCGGGCGCGGCCGCCTGTCGGCCGCCCTCGAGCACCCGCAGGCCCTCGCCGCCGAACGAGGTCGGCGGCCGGAGCGGCTTGATCAGCCTGCCCGAACGCAGGAGCGCGCCCGCCTCCTCGTCCGCCGCCGCCGCCTCCAGAGTGGTCGCGACGGCGTCCCCATTGGCGGTCGATGCGGATCCCGAGCGTTCGAGGATCGTGGTGGTCTTGCCGGCGAGCTCGGACACGAGGTGACGCCGCTGCTCGGTCGCCTCGCGCAGCGGCTCCACGTCGCCGCCCGAGATCGCCCGGCGCTGCGCGTCCCGCAGCCGGCCGCCGAGCTCGAGCAGCTCCTCGATCGCCTCGGCGTCCTCGTGCGCAAGCACGTTGAGCGCCCATGCGGAAACCACCGGCTTGCGGAGGGCCTTCACCTTCTTGCTTGCGTCCGTGTCGCCGGCCGCGGCCAGCTCCTTCGCGAACGCGTCTCGGTCGGGCGTGAAGCGGTCGAGCTCGCCCGCGTACAGCCCGTCGATGCGCGCGTCGATCGGATCGGTCACGAGGCCTCCTCGGCGGCTCGGTCGGGGAACGCCCGTTCGTACCAGGCGACGTCCCAGTATCGCCCGAACTTGCGCCCCTGCTCCGTGAACGTGCCCACGTGACGGTAGCCGAACCGCTCGTGCAGGCGGACCGAGGCCGGGTTCGGCAGCCCGATGCCCGCGCAGGCGCGATGCACGTCCTCGGTCTCGAGCTCGGACAGCAGGGCACCCAGGAGCGCCGAGCCGATCCCGCGGCCCGTCGAGCCCGCGTCCAGGTAGACGCTGGTCTCGACCGAAGTCTCGTAGGCCGCGCGGGGCCGCACGGGCGAGCTCGACACGTAGCCGAACACGCGCTCGGCGTCTCGCGCCACCAGCAGCCGGTACCGCCCGCGCTCGCCGAACCCGTCGAACCACGCCCGCCAGGCCTGCTCCGTCCGGGGCTCGACCTCGAACGTGGCCGGCGAGGTCCGAATGTAATGGTGGTAGATCTCCCCGATCGCCTCGACATCCTCGAGCGAACCTGGCGAGATCCGAACGCGCGCGTCCATACGAGCCATCGTTCCAGACCGCGGACGTTCGCGGGTTACGTGGGCGTAACGGCTCGGATCTCGAACTCGACCCAAAGCGGGAAGTGGTCCGAGATCCGGAACGAGAGCTCCTGCTCGGTGGCCGCGGGGCCGTGTTGGAACCGACATGCGCCTCGACGTCGGCAGGTTGCGGATCACTGATGGCGGGCATGTCGATCCTCTCGATCGTCGGCGGCTCGGACAGGAGGTCGTTAGCCTTCGCCATCAGGGCGGTGGCGATCGGGCCCGCGAGGTGCGCTCGCGGCCCGACACAATGTGGACCCAAGGGGATTCGAACCCCTGACCTTCTGGCTGCCAGCCAGACCGGCCTGACCGCTGTGCTCACCCGCAAAGAGGCACGTATGGAGCGAGCGAAACCCGCCTTGTTATCCGCTGTACGCTCGGCGGCACAATGGCGGCTGGCGCCGCTTCCGAAACGGAGAGCCGAAGCTCGGTCAGCCCAGATACCGACAAGGGGGTATGACACGGGAGCGACGCCTATTGGAAAGGTCCGGCCTCCACGTCGTAGATCAGAGCGAACCCGTCACCGGCTCCCTCAGGGGCACACCTCTCCGGGATCGGCTCCCCCGCCAGGTCCTCGATGTGGCCGCGGTCTCCGAAGTAGCCGCCACCTCCGTGAATGGTCTCCCCCACGCTGGCGATTGGGTCCCCGCCCGAATCGAGGAGCGAGTCGTCCTCGAATCCGAGTCCGGCCTCCCATACGACGAGGGCTCGTGATCCGTTGGCCTCCAGAAACAGGCAGCGGTCCTCTTCAACCAGGACGCCCTGCACAATCGCCGCAGGGACGGCTCCGCCAGCGTCCCATGTGGGGAAGAACAGCCCTTCTTCCACCGGTGGGCCGCTGCACGCTGCCGCGAGCATGAGTCCGAGCGCCAGAAGGACGCGCATAACGGGAGCCTAGCCATGTGCCGTCCCGCGACCGCGGCCAGACCATCTACCGTCAAGGGGGTATGAGCGGGCCACCGCGAGGCCGTTCGGATATCAGTCTGGCCGTGGAGGGGGTGGCAGGGGCGTGGTTGACTCGGCCTCTCGCATCCGCCACGGCTCCATTGCTCGCTCCGCCGTGCGGACGCCATGAAAGATCGCCCATCCGAGTGCTACCAGGATCATCAGACCGAACCAGTCCATCATGGGTGGACCGTATGCAAGTAGCAGCATCGCGACCAATACGAGGACACTCCACCGGGAGACACTCCACCAGGACCCGTCCATGGCAGCCACGTTAACACCGGCGTCGCCCCCATAACGCGACGATCGGACCTCCTCGCCTGCGCGAGGTGGCGTTTGATCCGGCCGTACAAGATTCGGACCTTCGTGTGCTACGAGGGCGGGTACGGATGGTTCGGATGGCATCGCTTCACCGTTGAAGCCTCTTCGTAGCGTTCTTCGCCGAGCTGCTTATCGACTGCGAGGAGGATCGGACGCTCCGGGCGGTGCTCGTCGGGATGCTGCGGGAATCCGGGCGCTCGCGTCCGTCTTGACAACCAGAGCCCCCACGGCGAGCCCGGATGTTTTGCAACTCGGCGATCGCACCCCTGGCGCTACGTTAGGATCCGATCACAGATCCGGCCGCGGGACCTGCGAAACGTCTGCCCTCGCGGGCTCGTCCGCGTCTCTCACGATCACCACAGGCGTTGCAGGCTCGTCCGCGTCTTCCACGATCACCACGTGGTCGGAGGAGGCGAACTTCTCGATCAATGCATCGACCTCGCCGAACGCCATCACCATGCGGTCGCGGATGTCTCGGAACGTCTCCAGAAGGGTCTCTTTCATCGCGCCGAGATCCCTCGAGGCGCGGTCAACCTCCTGCCGCGCCTCGTCGACTGAGCGTGCGGCTCGGAGCGCTTCCTGCTGCTTCGTTTGCGCGTCCGCCCGCGCACGTTCGGCCCCCGCTCGAGCCTCGGCGACGATGCGGTCTGCTTCAGCGCGTGCGTCCTTGGCGACGCGGATCACATCGGCCTCGGCATCAGCGCGGAGCTTGATGGCCTCTTGCCTGATGCGTTCAGCGTCGGCGTGCGTCGTCCGGGCCGAGTCGGCCGCAACCTGAGTGTCGTGTCTCGCAATCCGGACTTCTTCGACGAACCGCTGCATGAGCTCGGCGAACCGCTGCATGAGCTCGGTGACCTGCGATGTCGCCTGTGCGAAAGGCTCCGTCTCTTTCGATTCCGCCGTAGAGTAGCGCCCAGGCCGTTCGCCTAGCCCTGCGGTGGGAGTCGAAGGCTGAGGAGTTGTCGGCGGCTTCCAAAGATCATCCATCGCTCGTCACGCCTCCTGAGGTCGAAGCAGCCTCGCAAGCAGGAGGTACGAGCATAGCCTCTCAGCCGCTAAAGAGTCCCCACGCCTGATGCTCCCCGACGCCGACCGGATCAGCCCGTACTGGAGCTATCCGCAGAGCCGCACCTTCGCTGAGCTACTGATTGACTGCGAGGAGGGTCGGACGCTGCGAGCGGTGCTGGTTGCAGCACGCTGACGAACAGCTGCGACTGAGGTCTTCAGCTGCGGGGGCCGAATGGCCGAAGTGGTGCTCTGACCAGATCGACCCAAGACGCGGCTAACCTCTCCTCGGCGAAGAACGGCACCTGCCAGCAGCCGGAGCAGCCGGCGCACTCGACCCACCAATAGGAGTCCTTCTCGGTGACCTTCTGGATGTATCGGAGCACGGACGCGCTTAGGAGGCGACGTGCAACTGGCCATGATTCCGAAATAGGCTTCTGACCTGCGCTTGTGGACCCAAGGGGATTCGAACCCCTGACCTTCTGGCTGCCAGCCAGACGCTCTACCAGCTGAGCTATGGGCCCGCGGGAAGGACTCAGTCTAGCGAACCGGCCGCCGCCTGCTCCGAGCCGTTCCAGCGGATGCGCGGCGCGTCGCGCCACAGACGCTCGAGGTCGTAGTACTCGCGCTCCTGCTCGGCGAACACGTGCACCACGACGTCCACATAGTCGAGCAGCACCCACCGGGAGTCGGCCTCGCCCTCGCGGCGGACCGGCTTTTCGCCGAGGTCGCGGACGGCCTTCTCGACCTCCTCGACGATGGTCTTGACCTGGCGGTCGGTCTGTCCCGAACAGATCACGAAGTAGTCGGTGATCACGATCAGGCGCTGCACGTCCAGGATCGTGACGTTCGCGGCCTGCTTGGCGGCCGCCGCGCGCGCCGCCGTGACGGCCACCTCGCGGCTCTCGGCGTGGGTCGCGTCGCTACCCGGCACGCCGTCCTTCGTTGCTGCTCAATCGGAGAAGTCCTCCCCTACCACGACCGTCACGGGAGCGATCCCCGAGCCCACGGACACGGAGACGGTCCCCACACCGAGCAAGTCTCGCACACGTTCGGCCAGACCGATGTCGTCGGGCGAGCCCACCACGATCAGGGTCTCGGGGTGATCGAACTCGGAGGCGTTCTGCGAGACCGCCACCCGGAAGCCACTGGGGATCAGCCGCTCGGCGACCTTCTCCCCGATCCCGGGCACCCCGTTCCCGTTCAGCACGATGACCGGCGTGGCCTCCGCGGCCGGCCCGCGGAAGGCCTCGACCAGCGCCTGCGACACCTGCTCGGGGCTCGAGCGGAAGACGCCGCTCGCGACCTCGTCGGCATGCAGGGTGACCACGTTCGAACCCGAGACGGCCGAGAGCGCGTCGGCCACGTGCCCGCCGTTGTGCGCCTCGACCAGGTCGGCCGCGTCCCACGACGCCCCGGCCGTCGCGAGGGCCTTCAGAACGATCTGCAACGCCGCCACGCCGCCCGGATCCGGCTCGGCGAGCATCGAGGAGACCGCGGTCGCGGCGGCGGTGTCGCCACCGATCTCGACGCCGCTCGTCTCGCCGGCGATCGCCGCGAGCCGATCGGCCTCCATCGTCGCGGTGTCGCCGATCCACACACCCAGGAGGTTGCTGATCGCGGTCGCCGCGGCGCGCGGCTCCAGTTGCAGAGCGTCGGCCACGGTCGACTCGCCCTGGCCCGGGATTACCACCATGGCCGAAGGCGGGACCACGAGCGCCCCAGTCGTGCCGAACCCGGTGCTCCCCACGACCGCCGGCAGCAACGCGTCGCCGGTCCGAACCGTCACGAGCGCCAGTCCCGTCGCGTGCGGTGTCGTCCGTTCGGTCGCAGACTCGGCGCGTTCGCGAACGACCAGCAGCGCGCCCGTCCCGGCCGTGGCGAGCACCGCGACGAACAGCAGGATCGACAGGCGACGGGTCACCGGTACAGGCCCGCCTTCTCGACGTAGCTCTTGACGCCCTCGGGAACCAGGTAGCGGATCGGCCGGCCGTCGTGCACGCGCGCCCGAACGTCGGTCGAGCTGATCGCGAGCGCGGGGATGCTCATCCGGCTCACGTTGGCCGTGTGGGTCGGCGCCGCGGACTCGAACCGCGCGAGGTCGTAGCCGGGGCGCGTCGCCGCGATGAAGTGTGTGATCGACAGGACCTCCTCGGGGTCCTTCCACTCGAGGATCTCGAGCATCGCGTCGGCGCCGGTGATGAAGTACAGCTCCGCGTCGGGGTTCTCGGCGCCCAGCAGGCGCAGCGTGTCGACCGTGTACGTGGGGCCGTCGCGGTCGATCTCGACGCGCGAGACCTGGAACCTCGGGTTGCTCGCGGTCGCGATGACGGTCATTAGGTACCGGTCCTCGGCCGGCGAGACCTCGCGGTCCTCCTTCATCCACGGGTGGCCGGTCGGCACGAACACGACCGCGTCTAGGGCGAACTGGACCTGGGCCTCCTCGGCCGTCACGAGGTGCCCGTAGTGGATCGGGTCGAACGTGCCGCCCATGACCCCGAGGCGTCGTCCCACGCCGGCCATCCTACGGTGCGCCCCAGCGGCCTCGGTGGATTTCAGGCGTCGTGTACGGCCACCCACGCCCGGACCTCGCGCAGGTGCTCGACGTAGTGCAAGGGGCCGCTCTCCTCGAACCATTCGTCCGCGTCGGCGGTGATCTCCTCCAGCACGCCGAACCGCTCGAGCATCGCCGCGCGCGAGCGATGGAGCTCGGCGCGGACGTCGTCGGCGTGCATCGACCGTGAGCGCTCGAACTCCCGGTCGTTGCGCGCCTTCACCTCGTCGGCGGTGTACGGCTCGTGCGCGCGGTCGAACCGCCCCTCGGCGATATCGGTCAGCGCCCGCGCCGCGTCCGAGCACCAGAAGGCGACGTGCCACATCGCGTCCCGGACCGCCCAGCCCTCGGCGTTCAGCCCCGGCGTCTCGAGCCGGTCCCGGGGCACAGCGTCCAGCGCCGTCTCCAGCGCGGCCCAGCCCTCCGCCTCGGCGCGCAGCAGCTCCTCGCGCCTAGCCATCTGTCGCCCTCTCCGGGATGAACTCGAACGCGACATTGCCGATCAGCACCTCGTCGCCGCGCCGCGCCCCGGCCGAGACCAGCTCCCGCTCGACGCCCTCCTTCACCAGGCGTCGCTGGAGTCGTTCGACCTTGGCGGGATCCTCCAGGTCGGTCTCGGAGACCCAGCGTTCGACGCCACGGCCGACTACGCGGAACCGCTCCCCCTCCCGCGTGACCGTGAAACGAGGTCGGGCGGGGCGAAGGACGACGTAGGCGCCGCGGTCCTCCGCGCCGGCCTCGGCCTGCTTCGCCAGGGCGGCGAGTCGTTCGCCGAGCCGGTCCATCCGCTCGCCCGTCACGGCCGAGACCGCGATCGAGCCGCCCCCGAGCATCGCCTGTGCGTCCAGGTCCGGCGCGAGGTCGGCCTTGGTCCCCACCACGATCGTCGGACGCGAGAGCAGCGCGGGATCGTACGCGCCCAGCTCGGTCCTGACGACCTCCAGGTCGGCGGCGGGATCGGGAGACGACAGGTCCACCACCAGCACGAGCGCGCGGCACCGGCTCACGTGCCGCAGGAAGCGGTGCCCGAGCCCCCGCCCCTCGTGCGCGCCCTCCACCAGACCGGGGACGTCGGCCACGACGAACCGCTCGTCCTGACCGGCGACGCCCAGGTTCGGCGAGAGCGTCGTGAACGGGTAGTCGGCGATCTTCGGATGCGCGGCCGTGAGCTGAGAAAGCAGCGTCGACTTGCCGGCGTTCGGAAGGCCCACGAGGCCGAGGTCGGCGACCGTTCGCAGCTCGACCGAGAGCCGGCGCTCCTCGCCCCGCTCGCCCCCCTCGGCCGAGCGGGGCACGCGCTCGCGCTGGGTCGCCAGGGCCGCGTTCCCTCGTCCGCCGCGACCGCCCCGCGCTACCACCGCCCGAGCGCCCTCCCCCACCAGGTCCGCGAGCAGCCCTTCCTCGTCCTCGACGCGCGTGCCGTCGGGGACGCGGATCACGACGTCCTGGCCGGCGGCGCCGGTTCGTCCACGCTTGCCGCCCGGGCCGCCGTCGGGTGCCCGGGCGTGTGGGTGGTCTGCGAACCACGACAGGTCCCGAGCCCCGGTGGACACCTCGAACACCACGTCGCCACCCGGCCCGCCGTCGCCGCCGTCGGGCCCGCCGCGCGGGTTGTAGGGCTCGCGCAGGATCGAGGCGGCGCCGTTGCCGCCCCGTCCCCCGCGCGCGAACACCGTCACCTCGTCGACGAACGCCATGGGCAGATTGTGGCCGAAACCCGCATGATGGAACCGTGCCGAGGGCCGTGACCGTGTGGGCCGTCGAGCTCGCCAAGGAGGTCGAGCCCGACGAGATCAAGGGCACGCTCGAGCTGAGCGATGCCGCCCTGTTGTTCATCCCGCTGGACGAGGGCCGGCCCGGCCTGCGGATCCCGCTCACGGACATCCTGAAGGTCCGTCGCCTGCGGGGTTCGCCCGTGCTCATGGTCGAGCGCATGATGCAGACCGGGCCGCGCCGAACCGCCTTCTACTTCGCGCAGCCGCCACCGCTGAACGCCCTGCTGGGAACCGCGCCCGAACGGCCGAGCGGCCTCGCGGCGTTCCGCAGCCCCAAACGCAAAGCGCGGCGGGACAACGTGAACTACCTCGGGCTCACCAACCGCGAGAAGAAGGAGACGCTGTCGGAGTGGGTTCGAGCGGTACGCGACGCGACGGCCAAGAGCTCGGGGCAGACGGCGGCGCAGGGCTGAACGGGTCCGAAGGCGTTCGCTACGAACCGGGCGTGACGGTGGCATAGCGGCGGCCGCGCGACTGGTGGTAGCCCACGACCCCGCCTTCGGTGGCGAACAGCGTGTCGTCGCCGCCCCTGCCCACGCCCTTGCCGGCGTGGATCCTCGTCCCGCGCTGGCGAACCAGGATCGATCCGGCGGTCACCTGCTGACCGCCGAACGCCTTCACGCCGAGCCGCTTGGACTCGGAGTCTCGCCCGTTGCGGGACGAACCGCCGCCCTTCTTGTGTGCCATAGCGCGTTCGAGGGTACCAGACGCTCTTGCGCTACTCGGACGCCCCGGCCGCGTCCGTGTCGGCGGGTTCGGCGGCGTCGGCGGCATCGGCGGCCTCGCCCGCCTTGGCCGTCGTCTTCTTGGCCGTCGAG
>Ga0114129_10010609_pt1 | contig 13137 bp, 15 predicted proteins | sample RhiMetdeltSRZDD1_FD_80071 | JGI IMG/M metagenome (GOLD analysis project Ga0114129, IMG submission 80071) | Populus rhizosphere microbial communities from Tennessee, USA - Rhizosphere MetaG P. deltoides SRZDD1 (version 2) (version 2) | ecosystem: Host-associated > Plants > Roots > Rhizosphere >...
CGGCGGCCTCAAGATGCGACATCTCATCACCACCGGCGGCGCGCCCGCCACCACGGCCGTGCTGGGCGGCCACGCCGCCATGTGGGCCTCGCCGCCGGCGCTCGCGCTGCCGCACGTCAAGGCCGGCAAGCTCCGGATGCTCGCGACGTGGGGCGCCACTCGGCTGGCCGCCTATCCCGACGTGCCGACCCTCAAGGAAGTCGGCTACGACCTCGAGTACTACCTGTGGGCCGGTCTCTTCGCCCCGCGCGGAACGCCGGCGCCCGTGGTGAAGACGCTGCGCGAGGCCACGCGGCAGGCGGTGCAGGACCCGGAGTTCCGGTCGGCGATGGACAAGGCGCAGACGCCGATCGCCTATCAGGACGCGGACGAGTTCCGCGCGTGGTGGGACGCCGACGCCGCGCGCCTGGCCGCCGTGATCAAGCGTATCGGTCGCGTGGAAGCGAAGTGATGCGGATCGACGTCCACACGCACGTGGTCCCGGAGCGCTGGGACGACTGGGCGTCGCGCTTCGGCGGCGGCAAGTGGCCGCGGCTCGTGCACGGAGACGCCTGCCGCGCCACCATCATGACGGGCGACCAGTTCTTTCGCGACATCGACGACCGCTCCTGGGACGCCGGCCGGCGGATCGAGGACATGGACCGGCTCGGCGTCGACATGCAGGCGCTGTCGCCGCCGCCGGTGATGTTCTGCTACTGGGCGGAGGCCAAGGCGGGGCAGGCGTTCGCGCGACTGCAGAACGAGAACGTGGCGGCCATCGCCGCGCGGCATCCGCGGCGCTTCGTGGGGATGGCCACGGTGCCGCTACAGGACCTGACGCTCGGCATCGCGGAGCTGCGGCACGCCCGCGAGCGCCTGGACCTGCGCGCGGTCGAGATCGGAACGTGCCCGGGCGGGCGCGACTTCGACGATCCCGCTCTCTTCGAGTTCTTCGCGGCCTGTCGCGAGCTCGGGATGGCGGTGTTCGTCCATCCCGCCACGCCGCTGGTGGGCCAGGAGCGGCTGACGAAGTATTACTTCCCGCTCATCGTGGGCAACCCGCTGGAGAGCGCGCTCGCCATCTCCAAGCTGATCTTCGGCGCCGTGCTGGAGAGGCTCCCGGATCTGCGCATCTGCTTCGCCCACGGCGGCGGGGCCTTTCCCTTCACGCTGGCCCGGCTGAACCACGGCTGGAAGGTGCGGCCCGAGGGGCCGGCCGCGATTCCCCGCGAGCCGCGCGAGTACGCGCGCCGCATCTACGTCGACTCCCTCACGCACGGCGCCGCCAATCTCCGGTTCATCCTCGCCGAGCTCGGGGCCGAGCGCGTCGTGGTCGGCAGTGACTATCCGTTCGACATGGGGTACGACGACCCCGTCGGCGTGCTGGGAGCCTCGGGGCTCGAGCCCGCCGTGCGCGCGGGCATCGAGAGCGCCAACGCCGCGCGCTTCCTCGGCCTCGGCTAGCGCCGCATGCTGACGATCGATCGCGCGGCCGGCGCCGCGCTGGCGGTCTTCGCCCTCGTCGTGCTGTGGGAGAGCCGGAGGCTGCCGCTGGGGAGCCTCTCCAATCCCGGACCGGCGTACATGCCGGTGGGACTCGCCGTCCTGCTGCTGTTCGGCGGCATCGGCATCGCCGTCCTCGGGTCGGGCTCGGCGCCGCTGTCGTCGCTCGGGTTCCGCGGCGAGTGGCGCCACACGGTCGCCATCTTCGCTGCCTGCGCCTTCTGCGCCGTCGGTCTCGAGCGCCTCGGCTACCGGCTGACCATCTTCGTCGCCCTGCTGTTCCTGCTCTTCGTGGTCGAGCGCAAGGGGGCGGTGCCCTCGCTCGTCTTCGCCGCCGGGTTCGCGGCCGGCACCTTCCTGCTCTTCGACACCCTCCTGCGCGTGCCGCTGCCGCGCGGCCCGCTGGGCCTCTAGATGCTCGAGACGCTGCACAACCTCGCCGTCGGCTTCTCGGTGGCGCTGTCGCCGCCGGTGATGCTCTATGCGTTCGTCGGCTGCGTGATCGGCACCCTGGTGGGCGTGCTGCCCGGCGTGGGACCGCTGGCGGGCATCAGCCTGCTGCTGCCGGCGACGTTCGGCATGGATGCCACCCGGGCGATCGTCATGCTGGCGGGAATCTACTACGGCGCCATGTACGGCGGCTCCACGACGTCGATCCTGATGCGCATCCCCGGCGAGGCCGCCTCCGTCATGACGTGCATCGACGGCTACGCGATGGCGCGCAAGGGGCGCGCGGGTGCCGCGCTGGCCATCGCGGCCGTGGGCTCCTACGTCGCCGGCAGCGTGAGCGTGGTCGGCCTCATGCTCCTGGCGCCGCCGCTGGCGGCCTTCGCGCTCCGCTTCGGCCCGCCGGAGTACTTCGCGCTGCTGCTGTTCGGCCTGCTCGTGCTCGCGTACATGTCCTCGGGCTCGATGCTCAAGTCGCTGGCCATGGCCGCGCTGGGGCTCCTGCTCGGGATGGTCGGCATCGACCAGATGAGCGGCTACTTCCGCTACGCGTACGGCGTGGTGGAGCTCGGCGACGGGCTCGGAGTGGTGCCGGTCGCCGTCGGCCTCTTCGGCGTGGCCGAGATCCTCGCCACCGCGGGCCAGCCCGTCGGCCCCAAGGTGCTGAAGCCGAAGCTGCGCGAGCTCTTGCCCTCGCGGGAAGAGTGGCGTCAGTCGGTGGCGCCGATCGGACGGGGCACCGTGCTGGGATTCCTGATCGGCATCATCCCCGGCTCGGCGCACATCATCTCGTCGTTCGTGTCCTACGCGCTCGAGAAGAAGCTGTCGAAGCACCCGGAAGAGTTCGGCCACGGGGCGGTGGCCGGCGTGGCCGGTCCGGAGTCCGCGAACAACTCGGCGACGTCCGGGGCCTTCGTGCCGATGCTCGCCCTCGGCGTGCCCTCCGGGCCCATCCCTGCCGTCATGCTGGCGGCTCTGATGGTGCACGGCGTGTCGCCGGGGCCGCTCCTCATCAAGCAGCAGCCGGAGCTCTTCTGGGGGTTCATCGCGTCGATGTACGTCGGCAACATCGTGCTGCTCGTCCTCAACCTGCCGCTGGTCGGCCTCTTCGTGAACCTGCTGCGCATTCCCTATCCGTATCTCTACCCGGCCATTCTCGCGTTCTCGATCCTGGGCGTCTATGCGGTGAACGGCTCGGTCGTGGACGTGTGGATCATGCTGGTCATGGGCGTGCTCGGCTACGTGCTCCGAAAGCTCGACTTCGAGACGGCGCCGATCGTGCTCGGCGTCGTGCTGGCGCCGATGATCGAGCTGGCGCTCCGGCAGTCGCTGGCCATGTCGGACGGCCACTACGCCATCTTCTTCCAGCGGCCGATCTCGGCCACGCTGCTGGCGGTGGCCCTGATCATGATCGTGCTGAGCCTGCGGACGTTCGTCCGCCGCGGCCTCGACTGGCGGGCGCGGATGGCGCTCGCGGAGAAAGGAGAGTCCTGATGCTGGTCCGGTGTGTCGTGGCCCTTGCGGCCGTCGTCCTCCTCCCGCTGTCGGCCTCCGCCCAGGAAGCGTACCCGTCGCGGCCGATCACCATCGTGGCGCCGTTTCCACCCGGCGGCGTGGCGGATCTGACGGCTCGGCCGGTGGCGGCCGCCATGGAGAAGGTCCTCAAGAATCCCGTCGGCGTCGTGAACAAGACGGGCGCCGCGGGCGCCGTCGGCATGCAGTCGGTGGCGGTGGCGCGGCCCGACGGTTACACGCTGCTGCTGGCGCTGTCGTCGATCTCCATCATTCCCGAGGCCGACAAGATCTTCGACCGTCCGCCCGCGTTCACGGTCGATCAGTTCGCGCCGATCGCGCTGATCTCCGCTGACCCCACCGTGCTCGTGGTCCCCGCCGACAAGCCGTGGAAGACGGCGAAGGACTTCATCGAGGACGCCAGGAAGCGTCCGGGCCAGATCTCGTACTCCTCCTCGGGCGTCTACGGCACGCTGCACATGGCCATGGAGCTGCTCTCCCACGCGGCTGGCATCAAGCTCCGCCACGTGCCGCACAACGGCGCCGGCCCCGCGCTGACGGCGATCCTCGGCGGCCACGTCGACGCGCTGGCCTCCGGCCCGGCCGTGGTGCTCCCGCACATCAAGTCCGGCAAGCTGCGCGCGCTCGCGGGCTGGGGCGAGCGGCGGGTGGCCGCGCTCCCCGACGTGCCCACGTTCAAGGAGCTCGGCTATCCCGACGCGGAGTTCTACATCTGGGCCGGGCTCTTCGCGCCGAAGGCGACGCCGGAGCCGGTTCTTGCCAAGCTGCGCACCACCGTGCGCGACGCCGTCGGCGACCCCGACTTCAAGACGGCCATGGACAAGCTCGAGACGCCGATCGTGTTCAAGCAGGGGGAGGAGTTCCAGCGGTTCTTCGACGCCGACGCGCGGCGTCTGGCCGAGGGCGTCCGCAAGGTGGGCCGGATCGAGCCGAAGTAGCGCGCGGCGCCACGCGCCGGAGGCGTCGCGGGCGCGTGTTACAATTTCTTGCGACATGGCGATTCTGAAGGTTGCGCGGCTCGGGCATCCGGTCCTCCGACAGCCGGCCAGGTCCGTCCCGCCGGAGCAGATCCGCTCGGCGGAGATCCAGCGGTTCATCGACGACATGGTCGAGACGATGCGGGAGTACGACGGGGCGGGGCTCGCCGCCAACCAGGTCCACTCGCTGCGTCAGATCGCCGTCATCGAGGTCCAGAAGAACCCGCGCTATCCCGACGCGCCGGAGATCCCGCTCACCGTGCTCATCAATCCCGTCGTCACCCTGCTGGGTGAGGAGCGAGAGGACGGCTGGGAGGGCTGCCTCTCGGTGCCCGACATGCGCGGCGTGGTGCCGCGGCATACCTCCGTCCGGCTCGAATGCCTTGATCGCGAGGGCGGGCAGGTGGACCTGGTCGCCAAGGATTTCTTCGCGCGGGTGATCCAGCACGAGACCGATCATCTGAACGGCATCGTCTACGTCGACCGCATCGTCGACATGCGAACGCTGTCGCACATCGCGGAGTGGAACCGTTACTGGCTCGGCATTCGAGAACAGAGTGACTAGCACGCGCGAGCCGACGGGCGACGGGGACGGCGGCGGGCCCGCGGCCACCCGGTCGACCGCCATAGAGACAAGGGGTCTCCCGGGCGACCGCGGGCCCGCCGCCGTCCCCGCTGCTCCCGTGCTCGCCGTGGTCAAGGACCTCTTCTTCGTTGCGCGGATCAGGGAGACGGCTCGGATCGTCGGGGTGCCGCTTCAGTTCGCGCGCTCGGTCGATGAGGTGGCCGCGGCGTTGCCTTCCGGGGTGCGGTTCGTGCTGCTGGATCTCACGGGTGGGTTCGATTACGAGGGGCTGTTCGCGGCGCTCGCGGAGCTTGACACGTCCCGGCGGCCGCCGGTGCTGGCGTTCACGACTCACGCGCTGGCGCGGCAGACGCAGCCCTGGCACGCGCGGTGCGAGCGAGTGGTGACCAAGGAGACGCTGACGCAGGAGCTGGCGGGGCTGCTGCGGGACGGGATCGCGCGATGACGGCGGCGGAGTTCGTGGCGAAGCTCGACGGGGAGAACCAGGCGGCGCTGCGGGGACTCGCGCCGGATGCGACGCTCACGCCGGAGCTAAAGGGCGGCCTCAACGTGCCCAACCTCCTGAAGGTAGCGCTGAAGAACGAGGTGGAGGCCACGGAGATCGCGGCGCGCTGGCTGGTCACCACCGACGACGTGCGGGTGAAGATGGCGTTCGCCCGGCAGGCGGGCGACGAGGCGAAGCACTTCCGGATGATCGGCGAGCGGCTGCGGCAGCTGGGATTCGACCCGGAGGCGATCGATCCGCTCGCGGGCGGGTTCGGCCCGCTCTTCGCCTACCTCGACTCGCTCTCGACCACGGTGGAGCGGGTGGCGGCGGGACAGTTCACGCGCGAGGCCATTGCGGTGGTGAAGAACCGCCAGTTCATCGACTTCTGCGAGCGCGTGGGCGACAAGGACACGGCCGCCCTCTACCGCGACGTGATCGAGCCGGACGAGCGCTATCATCACGAGCTCGGTCGCACGCTGCTGCTGCGTCTGGCCACCAGCGAGACCGATCAGGAGGCGGCGGCGCGGGCCGCGCAGCGCACGCTGGCGCTGGCCGAGGAGCTGCAGAAGCGGGCCCTCGCCACCGCCGGCATCCACCACGCTCCCGGCTGCTGATGGACGACCTCGGCGCCTTTCAGGAGCTCGCCCGCGCCGACGAGCGGCATCTCGACCTCGGCCGCGCCGCCCTCGCCATTGCCCGGATCGAGCATCCCGCGCTGAGCGTCGATCGCGAGCTCGCGAAGCTCGACGGGCTCGCCGCGCGCTCGGCGGCCGGCGGGGCGTCGGACGAGCAGGTGAGGCTCCAGCGCTTGCTCTCTTTCCTCTTCGAGGAGGAAGGCTTCCGGGGCAACGCCGAGGAGTACTACGATCCGCGCAACTCCTGCCTGAACGACGTGCTCGACCGCAAGCTCGGCATTCCGATCACGCTGTCGATCCTCACCATGGAGGTGGGACGGCGCGTCGGCGTGGAGGTCGAGGGAGTGAGCCTGCCGGGCCACTTCATCGTCAGCGCCAGCCTGGGCGGCCGGCGGATCTTCCTCGATCCCTTCAACGGCGGCGGCGTGCTGACGCCCGCGCAGGCGGCCGAGGTGGCGTCCAAGGCGGTGGGACGGCCGGTGAAGCTGGCGGAGGCCCACTGGGCGCCCTGTGGCAAGCGCCAGATCCTCGTGCGAATGCTGCGCAACCTCAAGGGCATCTACGCCCGGCAGTCCCACTGGGCGCACGCCCTGGCCGTGGTGGACCGGCTCCTCGTCCTCGACAGCGAGTCCCCCGTGCATCTGCGCGATCGCGGGACCGTCCTTGTCCGACTGCAGCGCCTGCATGAGGGCGCGGCCGCCTGGGAGCGCTATCTGACGCGTTTTCCGTCCAGCCCTGACGCCGACACGTTTCGCGAGGAGCTGCGAAAGGTTCGCCAGAAAATCGGCTCGCTGAACTGACGTGGCGGCGCTCCGCGTTGCGACCGTCTGGCTGCTGCTGGCGACGGTGGTGGTATCCGCGTGCGCCAGTCGCCGCCTGCCTCCCATCGGCGCCGGCGGGCAGGCATTCGAGCCAGACGCCGACGAGACGGCGCTCTGGGCCAGGGCCGAGAAGGAAGAAGACGCGCTCGGCAAGAAGGCCAGGTTCTACGGCGATCCGCGGCTCGACGAATATCTTGCGCAGCTCGGCAATCGGCTCACCCCGGTCGAGGTGCGCGCCTCCGGCGCTCCCCCCTTCAAGCTCGAGGTCCTCCGCGATCCCGCGCTGAACGCCTTCGCCATGCCGAACGGCAGGATCTACCTGCACACGGGGCTTCTGAGCCGGCTCGAGACCGAGGCGCAGCTGTCGACCATCGTCAGCCACGAGATGATCCACGTCACGCATCGTCACGCGCTGGGCGTCCAGCGCGATGCCGAGCGATCGAGCTTCGCGTCGGCGGCGGGCCCGCGCGCCGGGGATCAGCTCACCGGCACCGCCATCGGGCCGACCGCGGGCGCCATCCGCGGCCTCGGCCTGAAGCTGGCGGCGATGGCCGCCATCAGCGGGTACGGTCGCGACCTCGAGCGCGGTGCAGATCAGGGCGGTCTGGAGAATCTGGTGCGCGCCGGCTACGACCCAAGGGAAGCGCCGAGAGCCTTCGAGCTGCTACGGTCGGAATCCAAGGACCGCGGCTCGCTGGAGACGTTCTTCCTCGGCTCGTACGCGAAGCTCACCGAGCGGATCGAGAGCACGCGCCAGCTCGTGCGTACGCGGTACGCGGCGGCCGCGGCTAGACCCGCCGTCACCGTCGCGGAGGATTTTCCGCTCCGCATGCGCGAGGTCGTGCGCGAGAACGCGTATGACGACATCCGGGCGGGCCGCTTCGTCGTCGCGCAGCGACAGCTCGACCGCGTGCTGCTCCTGACGCCGCGCGATCCCGTCGCACACGTCTACTACGGCGATTTGCACCGCCTGCAGTCGCAGCGCGCCCGCGACGCCGCTCAGAAGACCCGCTCGGCGTCCCAGGCGGAGGCGTCGTACGAGCGCGCCATCGAGCTGGACCCGGCGCTCCCCGAGCCGCATCGTCAGCTCGCATTCCTCTACTACCAGCGCAAGGATCGCGCGCACGCCCGCGAGGAGTTCCAGAAGTATCTCGATCTCAAGCCGCTCGCCTCGGACGCCGCTCGGATCAGGGAATACCTCGCTGAGCTCGACCGCTAACGCTGTCGACGACTGCACAACCGCTGCAGACGACTGCCTAGTTGCTCCGAGAAACCGACGGATAAGGGCCGGCCAGGCATGGCACCGCGCCTGCACTCGATGTGGCGCGAGGTGCCGCCATGAAGATCATCCTGATCGCGCTCGTCCTCGCACTGGCGCTCGCGCTGGTCACGCCGTCGGGCGCGGCGCCGATCGACTCCACCCTGGACTGGCACTCTGCCTCGCCCACGCTCATGTAGACGGTCGACCCGCTAGCGGCGGGGGAGCTCAGCCTTGAGGATCTTGCCGGTGGCGCTGCGTGGCAGCGCGGCCACCAGCGTCACCCGGCGCGGGTACTTGAACCCCGCGAGGCGCTCCCGGCAGTAGGCCACGAGGTCGTCGGCGTTGGCACGCGCGCCCGAGCGGAGGGCCACGAACGCCGCGACCTCCTCGCCGAGCTCGGGATGCGGCACGCCGACGACCGCCGCTTCCGTCACCTCCGGGTGAAGGAGGAGCACCGCCTCGACCTCCGGCGGGAACACCGAGTACCCGCCGCGCAGGATCCGCTCGCGCTTGCGACCCGTGATGCTGACCCAGCCATCGGGCGTCACGGACGCGAGATCACCCGTGTGGAACCAGCCGTCGATTAGCACGCTCTTCGTCTCCGCCGGCGCGTTGAGGTAGCCGTCCATGGCAGCCGGCGAGCGGATGAGCAACTCGCCGACGTCGCCCGGCGCCGCGTGCCGACCGCTCTCCTCGACGATCCTGAGCTCGACGCCCGGCACCGCGCGCCCGATGGCGTCGGGAAGGTCCTCGGTGTCCCGGGCCAGATAGGAGATCGGCCGGAAGAGCTCGGTCATGCCGTAGCCGCGAAGAATCCGGACGCCGGTGCGGGCGCGCCACTCCCGGGCGAGCTCCCAGGGGCACGGGGCGGCGCCCGAAAGCGCCAGGCGCAGCGTTGGGCCGCCGCGAAAGCCGTCGACGTCCAGGAGCCGGCGGAACATCGTGGCCACGCCCGGAAACACCGTGACCTCCTCCTGCGCCAGCAGCCGGGCCACGCCGTCGGCGGTGAAGCGCTCGACGAGCCGCACGGTGGCGCCGGCCAGCAGTGGCGCCACGAGCGCGCCGTTCAGGCCGTAGGAATGCGACAGCGGCAGCGCGGCCAGGACGACGTCGGCCGGCGTGAGCGCCATCACGTCGTCAGCCCACGAGCGGTTGGCGGCAACCATGGCCGCGTGCGAGAGGCGCGCGCCTTTCGGCCGCCCCGTGGAGCCGGAGGTGTAGAGCACGAGAGCGGGGCCATCGGAGTCCCTCGCGAGCCACGCCGCGCTGTCCGCCGGGGCGTAGGCGAGGACCGCGGCCGGCGCCAGATCGGTCATGATGGCCGTCCGCTCGTCCTCCTTCAGCAGGGGATCGAGCGGGGCGGCGGTGGCGCCGGCCTTCAGCGCACCGATGAGGGCGACGACCAGCTGCCAGCTGTTCGGGATGGTGAGGGCGACACGATCGCCGGGCCGGACACCGCGTGCCGCGAGCGTCCGCGCGAGGGCGCCGGCCCGCCCGTCGAGCTCTCTGTAGGTGAGGCTGCCACCGTCCCACACGAGCGCCGGCCGCGACGCGTGGGCGCGCGCGGAGGCCTCGAGCAGCGCTGCCACGCTCAGGGCAGGAAGTCCTCCAGGCGGAGCCGCTCCCAGACCAGGGACGGCACGCGGTGGCGCGGCGTGTAGCCCGCGAGAGATGGCTTCGCGGTGGCGTCCACGCCCCACTTGGCCGTGTAGCCGTCCTCCTTCGACGATGGATCGAGGTCGGAGCCGCGCGCGTTGGTGATGACGGTGATGTCGCGGTCCGGCTGGCAGCGCGTGGCGATGGCCCACGTCACCTGGCGGTCGTCGAAGACGTCGACGTCGTGATCCACGACCACCACGCGCTTCATGTAGAGGTCGGCGCCGAACACGGCCATGACCGCGTTCTTGGCCTGGCCGGTGAGCCGCTGCTCGATCGACACGTAGCAGGTGAACGGCGCCGGCACGCGCACGGCGCGGACCGACGGAACCATGGCCCGCACCGCGCGATAGAGGTTGGCCTCCATGGGAATGGTCGAGAGCAGCATGTGGTCGAGGTGGGCGACCGTGATGTCCTGGAACATGGCGTCGCGCCGGTGGGTGATGGCGCGCACCTTCACCACCTCGCGCTGCCGCTCGCCGAGGCTGTAGCCGGTGAACTCGCCGAACGGTCCCTCGGCCGTGCGCTTGCCCGGCAGGATCTCGCACTCCAGCACCAGCTCGGCGTGGGCGGGCACGAGGACGTCGGAGGTCTCGCACTTCACGAGCTCGAGCGGCTCGCCCAGGAGCGCGCCCATGATGGCGCGCTCGTCCTCGTCGATGGAGCCGATGGCGAGGGCGCCCAGCGCGATGGCCGGATGCACGCCGATCACCAGCGCGAGCGGGAGCGGCTCTCCGCGCTGCTCGGCGATCTGCTGGAACTCCCACAGGTGCTTGCCGAGCGTGAGGTGAATCGACGTGGTGTCGCGGCCCTGGATCATGAGCCGGTTGTAGGCGCAGTTCCACGTCTCCGAGGCCGGGTCCTTGGCGAACGAGATGGCGGCGGTGACGTAGGGGCCGGCGTCGCCCTCGTGGTGGACGATCTGCGGCAGCGCGTAAAGATCCACCTCGGCGCCGCGCTGGACGACTTCCTTGACCGGTCCGCTCGGGACGATGCGCGGGGCGATCGGCGCCTCCATGGCGCGCAGGTACGTCCGGAGCATCGCGTCGGGGGCGGAGTTGATGGCCTGGGCCAGGCGTCCGCGGCTCGCGTGCAGGTTGGTGAGCACGGGAAACCGCGTGCCCTTGACGTTCTCGAAGAGGAGGATCGGGCGCTGGCGGCGCTCCTTCTCGAGCTTCACGACGAACGCGGTGATCTCGTAGGCGGGATCGATCTCGCGCGTGACGATCCGGAAGTCCTCCGGCTTTCGGCGCTTGAGCGCATCCAGGTACGAGCGCAGGTCCTGTCCCATGGCGCCCGATTATCGCGCGATCAAACCCCCTCGGGTACCGGCTTTCTGCCGTTGCGCGCGAACCACCAGCCGAGGCCGGCGACGAGCAGTCCCATCACGACCGGGAGGCCGTGGGTCCACGGCGGCGGTGCGCCGAGCCAGCGCTCGAGACCGTCGTCCTTCAGCATCATGTCGACGGCCACGTAGCCGAGAATGCCGCCGCCGAGCCAGATGACCCAGCCGAAGCGGTTCATCAGACGGGCCAGCAGGCCGCTGCCCCAGACGACGAGCGGCAGGGAGAGCCCGATGCCGAACACGACGAGGACGAAGTGGCCGCTGGCCGCCGCCGCCACCGCGAGCACGTTGTCGAGGCTCATGACCGCGTCGGCGATCATGATGATCCAGACGGCCTCGCGAAGGCTGGTGCCCTGCCGCACGTGTTCTTCGCCCTCGCCGCCGTGGGACTGGCGGACGAGCTTCAGCGCGATCCAGATGAGCAGCGCCCCGCCGATCAGCTGGAGAAACGGGATCTGCAGCAGCCAGGTGGCGATGGCGATGAAGGCCAGACGAAGGGCGACCGCGCCGGCGGTGCCCCACACCCGGCCCAGAAACTGCTGCCGCTTGGGGAGGGTGCGCACGGCCAGGGCGATCACCAGCGCGTTGTCGCCGGCGAGTGTCAGGTCGATCACGATGATGCCGAGGAGCCGCACCCAGAATTCGGATGTCAGGACCTCGGTCACTGCCCGACCCCAGTCAACAGTCGGACCAGCGCGACGAGCGCGCGTCCAACCACCAGGAGGGCGATAGCAACGGCCAAGCCCTCGTAACGATTCAGCCTCATGGACATGTCTCCTCACGAGCGTGTGACGGCGCCGGGGTCGACAGACCTCCGGCTACCGGAGCGAGCGGAGGACGAGGAGACGGAGGCTAGTGGTCTTCGGCGCCGGGCGGCGGAGCGGCGCCCGGATCAGCGGCATGGAGCAGGCGAGGCGACGGATCGCGGCGCGTCTCGGTGGCAACGCGGGGAGGCATGAGCGGGACCTGACGCGCGACGGTCACGCGCTGCTGCACGTCGCGCGCGCGGATAGCCGAGCGCACGTCGCGGCCGTGATCTCGGCGCGCGCGAAGCTGCGCGGCTTCTTCGAGCTCGTCGTCGAGCTGCAGCGTTCCCTGGGCGGTCGGCTCGAACGGGACCGCCGCGTCGAACGACAGGGCGAGCAGCACGGCGAAGAGGAGTCGACGCCACCTCATGGCGTCATTCTATCGGCGTCGTCATCGGGCCGTGCGGGAGGCCGTCGCCTGGCCATGCTCGGCCAGGCTCCCAGGAGCGCGACGACGGTTCCGGCCAGGAGCGCCACCGGACGGGCCAGCCGCTCGGCGGCAGTGCCGACGGCCGCCGTGACGGCCGGATCCTGCACCGCCATCTCCACGCCCACGTAGGCGAGGAAGCCGCCGCCCACCCACACGACCCAGGCGAAGCGATTCATGAGGCGCGCGAGGATGGCGGCTCCCCAGACGACGATCGGCAGCGACAGGGCGATGCCGATGGCCACCAGAAGGATCTCGCCCTTGGCGGCGGCCGCGATGGCCAGCACGTTGTCGAGGCTCATGGTGACGTCGGCCACGATGATGATCCAGACCGCCTCCCACAGCGAGTCGCCGTGCCGCGTGCCGGCGGCATCGTCGCCGCCGGGTCGCACCAGCCGTACCGCGATCCACACGAGCACCATCCCGCCCACGAGCTGCAGGTACGGCACGCGCAGCAGCAGCGTCACCGCGGCCACGAAGATCAGCCGCAGCGCCACTGCGCCCAGCGCGCCCCAGATCTGGCCGAGCAGCCGCTGCCGGGCGGGCAGCGCCCGCACGGCCAGCGCGATCACCAGCGCGTTGTCGCCGGACAGCAGCAGGTTCAGCACGCTGATGCCGAACAGGCGAAGCCAGAACTCCGCGGTGAAAATCTCCGTCATGATTTTGCTGGGGGC
>Ga0114129_10010610_pt1 | contig 13137 bp, 12 predicted proteins | sample RhiMetdeltSRZDD1_FD_80071 | JGI IMG/M metagenome (GOLD analysis project Ga0114129, IMG submission 80071) | Populus rhizosphere microbial communities from Tennessee, USA - Rhizosphere MetaG P. deltoides SRZDD1 (version 2) (version 2) | ecosystem: Host-associated > Plants > Roots > Rhizosphere >...
ACTCGCGTCCCAGCCGGAAGCCGCGGATCGCCCTATACGCTTTCACGAGCCCCTCCTGAGCGGCGTCTTCGGCCTCATCGGAATCGCGCAGGACCAGAAAGGCGGCCCGAAAGGCACCCTCCTGGTGGCGGCGCACAAGCTCCTCGAAGGCGGCGGCGTCGCCCTGCTGCGCGGCGGCGATGAGCGTTTCGTCTTGCAGAGAAGTCCTCTCGCAGAGTCTACTCCGGAGGCTGGCGGATGGTTCCCGGTCGTCAGCGAATAGAAAGCGAATGAGCGAGTGGCGGGCGAAAGGTTGGCAGATAGCAGGGCGTCGGGTAAATGAGCGGCGTCGGCGGACAGAGCTGAAACTCTGTCCGTACGGGGAGAGGCCGGGCTCGACGTATAATTGGGGCATGCCCGATGATTCAGCTCGAGTAAGAGATAAAAGGTCTTCTCGCATCAACAATTCCTGGCCAGAAGCCTTTCGGATCGCTATACTCGGGGAGATGGTGCAGATCCAGGTCGACGGCTTCAGTGGGCCGATCGACCTCCTGCTCGACCTGATCGACCGGAACCAGCTCGACGTCAAGGCCCTCTCGCTCGCAGAAGTGGCGGATCAGTACTGGCGCGAGATCGACTCCGCCGATGGAATCGAACCCGAGGTCCTCGTCGAGTTCATCAGCGTCGGCTCCAAGCTCCTCTACATCAAGTCGTGCGCAATCATCCCAAGCGCTGAGCCGCCGGCCGGGGATCTTTCCGAGCGAATCGAGCAGGCCGCCGGCGAACTGACGGCGATGCTGGAGGAGCACAGGCGCTTCAAGGACGCCGTCGAGCTGTTCCGGCAGCTCGAGGACGAGGGCCGGCGCACCTACGGCCGGATCGCACCCGGGAAGGGTGTGCCGCTACCGCCGGGGCTCGAGGGTGTAACGCTGGATACGCTGCTGTCCGCGGTCAAGGAAGCGCTAATGCGGAAGCCGGCGGAGCCGGAGGAAGCAGTCCTTCATATCGAGCCGGTGACCGTGAACGAGAAGATCGACGAGATCGGCGCGGCGCTGGAGCAGAAACGGGGCCGCCTGCGCTTCCGGCCGTTGCTTGCGAAATGCGAGACGCGGACCGAGATCGTGGTATTGTTCATGGCTCTGCTGGAGATGATCAAGAGCGGCCGCCTGTGGGCGGAGCAGGAGCGCGCCTTCGGCGACATCGTGCTCGTCGAGGCGGCGAAGACCCCGGCCTAGCTGCGGGTTTCAACCCGCAGGCGGTACCGCACCAACAGAGCGAAGTTCCCTAGGGCTAGGCAGTTCGAAGGAGCAGTGTCGTGCAAGATCGTTGGGTGCCTTGCCCCTACAGACTACGGGTGGTTGCGGAGAAGCAGGGTTAGCGGCGGCGAGGGCGAGGACGGCCGGCGGAGTTGTCCGGGACGATGTCCAGGGTGCGGCCGTTGAGCTGCGTGCCTTTTAGCGCCTCCATGGCCGCCTCCGCGGCAGAACGATCGGCTATTTGGACGTAGGCGAAGCCCTTCGTCCGGCCGCGGCGGTCGCTGACGATCTTCACGGAAGAAGGCTCGCCGTAAGGCGCGAAGGCAGCCTTGAGCTGGGCCTCAGTCGTTCCATGTGCCAGATTTCCTACATAAAGCCGCGGCAAATTGTCTCCTCCCCTTCTACGCGACTGCCCGCCGGCGTGACCAGCGGCTTCGCCGCCAGCCGCGCGAGGCTGCGGGCCGAGGCGGCGCTGCTTGCACGGTCGTTCCATCGGCGCTCAGCCGGGGCAGTCTCACGCCCAGGCCGCGCTCGATCGATTGCCACTTCGGCAGGTCGACGGCGCTGACCAGCGTGATCGCCCGGCCTGGGCGCCCCATGCGCGCCGTGCGGCCTACGCGGTGAGTGAACAGCTCGTGTGTCTCCGGTAGTTCGAAATTGATGACGCGTTCGATGTGCAGGATGTCGAGGCCCCTTGCCGCAACGTTCGTCGCGACGAGGATCGGCACGTGTCCGGACCGAAACGAGTCAAGAGCACGGTCTCTCTGCGCCTGGTTCAGATTCCCCTCGAGGATAGCGACTCGAAGCCCTGCGGCCTTTAGTCGCCTCCCCAGGTTTTGGACGCCCCGCTTCGTGCGGCCGAAGACAAGCGTGGCACCCTCGACGGGCTCCTTTAGCAGCCTCAGCAGCGTCTGGAACTTGTCCTCGCTGTAGACCTCCATTACGACATGCTCGATGTCGGGTTCGCTGCCGTCTTCTTCGCTCGACTTGACGATTTCTGGGTCCTGGAGGTGCTTCGCTGCGATCTGCTCCACCCACGAAGGTGTAGTGGCGGAGAAGAGCGCGGTCTGGCGGTCGCGCGGGGTCACGGCGATAATCCGCTCGACGTCCGGCGCGAAACCGCGGTCGAGCATCTCGTCGGCTTCGTCGAGCACAAGCATGCGCGTGTCCTGGAGCTTGAGGTTTCGCCTCTTGATGTGGTCGAGCACTCTGCCCGGCGTCCCGACGACGACCTGGGCACCGCCGGCAAGCGCCTGCTCCTGCGAGCCGTAGCCAACGCCGCCGTAGAGCAACGTTACCTTGATGCCGCCCGCCCTGCCGAGCTGCGACAGGACATCGCCCACCTGGCGCGCGAGTTCGCGGGTCGGCGTGAGGATGAGGGCCTGTACGTGGCGCCGCTGGGCGTCAATACGCTCGATTATCGGCAGGCCGAAGGCAAGGGTCTTGCCGGAGCCGGTCTGCGCCTGCGCTATGATGTCGCGGCCTTCGAGCAGGATCGGGATAGAGCTTGCCTGAATGGCGGTAGGAGTTTCGATATTCATTTCGGCGAGCACCCGATGACTGGATGCACGGAGTTGGAAGGTATGGAAAGACGACAAAAGAATCCTTTCGCGGCTGGAACTGAGGGACGATAAGACCTAGCGGTCGGAAAGTAATCGTGTCAGCGTAAGCGTTAATGTTGACTTGAGTATACGTGTTTGACGGCCGGAACGCAACGCCGAAACGGCATCTCGTTCGGCTAGCAGGTTCCAGCCGCTTCACGTACACTTGTGTCGCCATGGCACGCATTCTGAAGTTCCTGTCGGGGCGCAAGATGACCAAGAACGAGCGAGTGGCCGCCGCCCTCAAGGGCGATCACGTCGACTCTGTACCGGTTTCCGCGTGGTGGCATGACTTCGAGCGCGAGTGGGCGGCCGCAGACCTGGCCGAGGCGACGCTCGAGGCCTACGGCAAGTACGACTGGGACTTCGTCAAAGTCAACCCACGCGCGAGCTACTTCGGCGAGGCCTTCGGCGCGAAATACGCCCCACGCGAGGGCCGACAGCCCGATCTGATCGAGCCGGGCATCAGCTCTCCGGAGCATCTGCGCCGGATCGAGCGGCAGGACGGCAGGAGCGGTGTCTGGGCGGAGCAGCTCGAGGCGCTGCGCCTGATTGCCGGCGGGCTCGACGGCGAGGCGCCGTTCATGCAGACGATCTTCTCGCCGCTCGCAACGATGAGCCGTATCACGGGCTCGACGAAGTACGTCCAGCGACTGATGCGGGAGAACCCCGATGAGCTGCTCGCCGCGCTCGAGCCGATCGCGGACACACTGGCTTCGTACTCGAAGGCAAGCCTCGACGCCGGGGCAGCCGGCATCTTCTTCGCGACGGTCGAGTGGGGTTCCGGGGATGTGATCTCAATCGAGGACTACAAGCGCTTCGCACGCCCGTTCGACCTCAAGGTGCTCGAGGTGGTGCAAGGCGCGCCATTCAACGTCCTTCACGTTTGCCGTACGAACAACCACCTGTCGCAGCTGCTTGATTACCCCGGTATCGCCGCCTTCCATTGGGCGGTGCACCAGCAGGGCAATCCAACGCTGTCTGAAATCGCCGCCCAAACTGACCGCGCGGTGATGGGCGGCGTCTCGCAGGAAGAGACAATGGCCTCCGGCCCGCCGCAGGGTGTTTCACGAGAGGCGCACGCAGCCATCGACGAGACCAAGGGGCTGCGCTTCTTCCTGGCGCCCGGCTGCTCGATCGATCCGAAGACGCCGGAGGCTAACCTGCGCGCGCTCGTCAAGGCCGCGCGCTGATGAGCGTCTCGCTGGCGCGGCGCGAGCTTTCGCGCATCGCGCCCGGGCGTCCGTGCGGCGTCACGATCGGCGTCTTCGACGGCGTGCACCGCGGCCACCAGCACCTGATCGGCGTACTAATGGAACGCGCGGGTCGCGAAGGGCTCGCGACAGTGGCACTCACGTTCAACCCGCACCCACGCACGGTCTTGCGGCCGGGGACGGCGGTCACTTACCTGACCTCGCTGGAAGAACGTGTGGAGTTGCTGCAAGGCCAGGGGCTCGACTCCGTCGGCGTCCTCGCCTTCACATCGGAACTGGCGCAGCTCTCGGCCGAGAACTTCCTCTCGCTGCTCGTCCAGGAACTGGAAATGCGGCTGCTCGTCGTGGGGCCGGACTTTGCGCTCGGCCGCAATCGCGCAGGGACGATCGGCGTGATGAGGGATATCGGCGGGCGCCTCGGCTTCCGCGTCGAAGTGGCGCCGCTGCTGGCGGAAGACGGCGAGAAGGTGGGGTCCGGGACGGTCCGCCAGGCGCTGGCAGAGGGGGACGTGGAACGCGTCGGCCGGCTGCTGGGGCGACCGTTCTCGCTGCGCGGGCCGGTTGTGGCCGGCGACCGGCGCGGCCGCACGCTCGGCTTCCCAACTGCGAACATCGCCATCGGACTCGACCGCGCGCTGCCGGCGTACGGTATCTACGTGACGCGGGCGTACGTGCGAGAGAGCGCCTACGAATCGTGCACGAGCATCGGCATTCGGCCCACGTTCGACGTCGAGCCGCGCCCGGTGGTTGAGACGTTCATCCTCGACTTTGACGAGGAGATCTACGGCCGGGAAATGCAAATCGACCTGCTGCACCCCCTGCGCGGCGAGGAGCGCTTCGCGTCTGCGGAGCAGCTGATCGCGCAGATGGAGAAGGACGTACGGGAAACGCGGGAGTGGTTCCAAGAAATGAGAAATGAGAAAGGGGAACCGAGTCGATGAACTCCGCATTTCTCATTTCTCCTTTCGCATTTCAATGAGCACGGCCCGTATTCCGTCCGGCGAAGAGCTGCGCTGGATCACAGAGCGCGCTGTCGCCGACATCATCCCGCGCGACGAGTTCATGACGGCGCTCACCTCGGGGCGCGCGCTGCGGCTGAAGATGGGGTTCGACCCGAGCGCGCCGGACCTCACGCTCGGCCACGCCGTGGGGCTGCGCAAGCTGCGGCAGTTCCAGGACCTCGGACACACCATCGTGGTCATCGTCGGCGATTGGACCGCGCGCATCGGCGATCCTTCGGGGCAGTCCAAGACGCGGCCAATGCTCAGCGCCGAGCAGGTAAAGGAGAACGCGGAGACTTACCTGCGCCAGTTCTCGAAGATCGTGGACCGCGAGCTGACCGAGATCCGCTGGCAGAGCGAGTGGTTCGACGAATTCACGCTTACGACAATCGTCAACCTCGCGGCCAAGTTCACGGTGGCCCAGATGCTAGAACGGGGGGACTTCAAGGAGCGATTCGAGGGCCAGAAACCAATCGGCATCCACGAGCTGTTCTACCCACTGCTCCAGGCGTACGACTCGGTGGCGGTGAAGGCTGATGTGGAGTTCGGCGGGACTGACCAGACGTTCAACCTCATGGTCGGCCGCCAGCTCCAGCCGGAGTTCCGGCAGAATCCGCAGGCCGTCTTCACCGTCCCGCTCCTCGTTGGGACGGACGGCGTCAAGATGAGCAAGAGCCAGGAAAACTACGTGGCGCTCGACGAGCCACCCCGCGAGATGTACGGGAAGCTAATGTCGATCACGGACGCGCTCGTCGGCGACTACTTCGAGCTGCTCACCGACGTGCCGCATGACGATGTCGCGGTCATCCGCAAGGCGGTCGCTGAGGGCGGCATCGGCGCGCGTGACGCCAAGATGCGCCTGGCGCGCGAGATCGTCTCGCAGTTTCACGGGCCAGAGGCCGCGGAGGAGGCGGGGGATGAGTTCCGTCGGGTGTTCAGCAAGCGAGAAGCCCCTGCTGAGGCGCTCGATTTGCTGGTGCCCTTTCACGGGGCCGCCGGTGTCGAGATCGAACTGACAGAGGCGTTCGTCTCGGCCGGTGTAGCCTCGAGCAAGTCCGAGGTACGGCGCCTGGTCTCGCAGGGCGCGGTCGAGGTAAACGGGACTCCTGTCGAAAGCGCCCGGGTGACGGTTGGCAGGAACACGGTCATTCGCGTCGGCAAGCACAGATTCGTTCGCATCGTCGACAGCGACAGCGGATCCGGAGCCGAAGGATAAACCGAAACCCGCGCGAGGCGTTTTACGTATAAATAGCAGGACCGCTGAGCGCTTGTAGGAGGGGGAAAGGCCTGCAATTCGGCACTCGCCAAACTCGCCGGGCTGAATTGTAATTCGTGAAATCCCGCCGTATAATGCGCTCAGTCAGAGTCCTGGGAGGCCGGTAAGGCGGCCATTGTAAAGGAGGCAGCAATGGCAACGGACAGCGACTACTGGAGCCGGTTTTGGCGCACTCGCCTGACACGACGCCGCCTGCTTCAGACCTCGGCAGTAACCGCGGCGGGACTGGCTGCGGCCGGAGTGGTCGGCTGCGGCAGCGACGACGAAAAGACGGGCGGCCAGACGGCCACGGCCGTTTCGTCCCCAAAGGCAGGTGGTACTTTCCGCGGGCCCCTCGTCGGTCTCTCGACCGGCAACCCCCCGAGCCTCGACCCTGAACGGCAGTTGTCGTTCCTCGCCCAGATCCCAGCCGCTTACCATTACAGCCGTCTGCTGAAGTTCGCGCCCGGCAAGTTCAAGGATGTGGAAGGCGTGACGAGCGTCCAGATCGACTTCAGCAATGTCGAGGGCGACGCCTGCGCCAGCGTCCCGGAAGCCCCCGACGGCATGACTTTCAACTTTAAGCTGCGCGACAACCTGAGGTTCCACAACATCCCGCCGGTGAACGGCCGCGCGGTCACAGCCGACGATGTCAAGCACTCCATAGATATCTTCGCTGCCGAGTCGCCGAACCGGGGAAACTGGCTAGCGCAAGTCGATACCGTGACTGTCGTCGACCCGAAGACGTTCACGATCAAGCTCAAGAAGCCGTTCGGCCCGGCGTTCCAGGTCCTGTTCGCGAACAACGACGGCGGCCCCTGGGTTATCCCGGCCGAGCTTCTCGACAACAAGGACCAAGTCGGCAAGCAGGCGATCGGCTCCGGCCCCTGGATCTTCGACTCCTGGGAGCCGAATGTGGTCATCAGGTGGAAGAAGAACCCCGACTACTACGATGCCCCGAAGCCCTATATGGACGGCTTCGAGGGACTATTGACCAACGACCCAGAGCAAATTCTGGCGAACTTGAAGAACGGAACGTTCGATGGGTCTCTTGGCTCCTCCGATCTGTGGACGCGATGGCGCAACGAGTTGCCTCAGGGGCAGTTCTTTACTGGCCCCGAGCACGTCTGGGGCGGCGCCTACTTCAACTTCGCGAACCCGCCGTTCAACGACAAACGGGTGCGCCAGGCGCTCTCGATGGCAATCGATCGGCCGGGGATACTGAGCGCGCTCGACCAGCCGAAGGCGACCGGAGGTGGATCCGGAATAACCCACGTCTCGCAGTACGAAAAGTTCTGGATCGACCCAATCAAAGACGCGACGACCTTCGGCCCGAACGCCAAGTACTACAAGCGCGACGTGGCGGAGGCGAAAAAGCTCCTTGCGGCGGCGGGCTACACGGGCGACATTAACCTCACAGCCAACTCGTCCAACGTTTACGGTGCGGGCTTCGGCAAGCAGATGGAGGCCTTCGCCGCGAGTGCAGGGGAGGCCGGGTTCAAGATGAGCCTGAACTTAGGCGAGTACGGTGGCTACCTGAGCACCACGTTCCTTGGTGACATTCCACCGGATGCCATCGGCCTTGCGCCGCTACAAGGTAGCCCGATCGACCCGCATAACATCTTCTTCAGCATCTTCCACCCGAGCAGCGGGCGACACAACTGGGGTCCGAAAGGGGCAGTGCCCGCAGCCGACCTGCCCAAGGCCAACGATCTGACGCCTGCCGGGGATGCTGACCTCCTGGCTCTTTGGACCAAGCAGGCACAAGAGATTGACCCGGACAAGCGCGCAGAGCTCGTAAAGGACGTCCAGCGGATGATGGCGGAAAGCATGTGGCTGGTGCCCTGGACCGGGGTATCAACGGCCTACGTCTATCAGCCGTGGGTAAAGAATATTAAACTGATCCGTGGTTACGGATTCGGTGCCGAAACGGCCGTGGAAATGTACCTCGACAAGCCAGCATAAAGGAGGGGAGCCGAGGGCTCTTAAGCGCGGGAGGTGCGCCAGTACTTCATTCGCCGGGCGCTGCTAATTATCCCTACCGTACTGGGCGTTACCCTCCTCATCACGTTGCTCCTTCAGATCCTCCAGGGCGATATTGCGGACCAGATCTACGCTGAATCCGCCACCTTCAACCAGGAGCTGACAAAAGAGAAGATCAAGGACGATCTGGGAATCAACGACAAGGTCCTGGGCTCGCGTTTCCTGGGGATCTTCAAGCAATGGGGTGAGTGGGTCGGGGGCGTCGCGCACGGCGACTTCGGCGAGTACTTCCGTAGCCGGAAGTCTGTGGGCGGTGAGTTGCAGAACCGCATTCCCGTCACACTCGAGCTAGCCGGACTGGCGTTGATCTTCTCGCTCCTGATCGCCTTACCCATCGGCGTCCTCTCGGCGATCAGACAAGATACGCTGGTGGACCATACTGCCCGCAGCTTCTCGATCTTCATGCTGGCGCTGCCCTCGTTCTGGCTGGGCACGATGTATTTCGTGGTTGTAGGCAACTGGCACGACTGGGGCTTACCCAAAGCCATAGGCGACTGGCTACTGCCTCCCTCTCAGTACAAGGACCTCTGGGTTGACCCAGAGGCGAACATCCGGCAAATGTGGGCGCCCGCGGCGATCCTGGGGTTCGCGCTGGCCGGCTCCGTAATGCGCCTCACACGGAGCCAGATGCTGGAAGTCCTGCGCCAGGACTACGTACGTACCGCCTGGTCGAAGGGCCTGCGCGAACGGACGGTGGTGGTCAGGCACGCGATCAAGAACGCGTTCATCCCGGTGTTCAGCCTGATTGGCGTCCAGATCGCGATCCTCGTCAGCGGATCAGTCGTCCTCGAGCGCATATTTAGCCTGCCGGGACTCGGCCTGATGCTCATCGAGGGGGTTTCGCAGCGCGAGTACATAGCCGTTCAGGGCGTGTTGTTGGTTGTGGCGGTCCTCGTCGTGTTCACCAACTTCGTGGTCGATATGGTCTACTCGCTGCTCGATCCCCGCATTCGCTACGCGTAGGCAGGCAAATGGCGGTCCGCGAGCAAGCGATACCGATCGGGGCGCTGGAAGCACCGGTTCCGCCCGCCTGGCGGCGCTGGCTCGCGGGTGCGCTGCACTTTGCCCGGCGAAAGCCACTGGGTGCCTTCGGGGCGTTTATCCTTGTCCTTACGCTCGTCGTAGCAGTGTTCTCGCCGTGGATCGCCCGCTTTCCGTACGCGGAGCCGCACTTCAGCGATAACCTGCAATCGCCGAACGGGACGTACTGGTTCGGAACCGACGTCCTTGGACAGGACTTCTTCAGCCGAATGGTAATAGGCAGCCAGGTTACGGTGCTGGCAGGTCTGGGGACAGTCGTAGTCGCAGCCTTTCTGTCTGTCATCGTGGGGGGAATCAGCGGCTACTTCGGAGGGCGCGTGGACATGATCGCCCAGCGCGTGGTTGACGTCTGGGTGTCGATACCTGCGATCTTTCTTCTGATCGTCTTCCTCTCGGTGCTCGGGACAGGCGGCGATGGGTTCCTCGGCATCGGGCGAGGCCCGGACGTAGGGTTGGACCCCAGGGACGGTGACTGGATCTGGTACACCTTCTTCCGGAGCAGCGTCGTCATCTTTTCGCTGGGCATCATCTTCGCCGGCTACGGGGCGCGGATCGTCCGCAGCGCGGTGCTGGCCGTCAAGGAGAACGTGTACATGGAGGCGGCGCGCGCGCTCGGCGCTTCTAACGTTCGCATCATGCTGCACTACGTCCTGCCGAACATCATGCCGCTCGTTATCGTTCTTGCGAGCGTGAACCTGGGCGCCGCCGTTCTGGCCGAGGCCACGGTCAGCTTTCTCGGCTTCGGGATCCAGCGCCCCTTCCCAACGTGGGGCGGGCTTTTGGATGTCGACGGTCGCGTCTCCGGCGTTGGCCACGAATGGCTGTCGATTATCCCGGGTCTTGCGATATTTGTCTGCGTATACGCCTTCAACATGTTGGGCGACGCCCTCCGGGACGTGCTCGACCCCCGCTTACGCGGCGGTCGCTAGCCACGCGCACATGTAACGTATCCGCCCCCTTTGTTCGTCGTTTCCTACGTAGGCTTTGACGAAATTTCAAAGAGGCGCTACTATAGGCGCCCTGAGGTGTGAGCAATTCTGCATAAGTGTTTCTACAGTTCACTGATTATCCTGTCGATAACCTTACTCGGCGCGTGTAGCGCCAGCGACAAGCAGCCTCAGGTTTCGACAGAACCCACGCCCTCACCGGTGGCAGGGCGCGGCGGCCCCCATGGGCCGGGAGTGACAGAGACCGAGATCAGACTTGGCATGACGAACGACCTGTCCGCCTCGGCGGATACTCCCTACAGCCTGATCACGGGAGCGATACACGCCTACTTTCATAAGCTGAATGCGGAAGACGGCGGCGTTTGCGGGCGCCGGCTCAACCTGCTGGCGGAAGATGACCACTATACCCCGCAGGGGGCTCTGGAGACGACCAAAAAGCTTGTCGAGCAGGACCAGGTCCTCGCGATGATCGGCGCGCTGGGGACGCCGGTGCATATGCCCGTGGCCGCCTACCTGAACGACCCCAACGCCGACGGTAACACCGCCGACGGCATTCCCGACCTCTTCGTCTCGACCGGCTGGTCGGGCTGGGGGGATGTGGTGAAATACCCCTGGACCATCGGTTACATTCCGGACTATATGACAGATGCGCGAGTGCTGGCCAAATACCTGAACGACCACCTGAAGGACAAGAAAATCGGCATCCTGGCCCAAAACGACCAGTTCGGGAATGACTACCTCCGAGGAGTCCAGGAATCCGTCTCGAACAGGGACCTCGTCGTCTCCTCCCAAACGGTGGATCCCTCGCCTGAGTCCCTCAAGGCGCAGGTACTCGCAACCCGCGATACCGGTGCCGAGGCCGTTGTCCTGGCGCTGCCCCCGGAAGTGGCTGCGAATGTCTTTAAGTTTGCTGAGGCCGAGAAGTACACGCCGAAATGGCTTGTGAGCTATGTTAACTCCCCGAGCGCGCTGGCTCGTGAAATCGGGGGTGGCACGCTCGCCGAACAGCTGGTTAAGGGCTTCGAAGACCTCAACGGATCGATCTCCACCGAGTATCTGCTGAGCGCCGTCGACGATGCCGAAGCTCCGCCGATGCGAGAGCACCGGCGGATCATGGAGACCTACGGCGGGCCGATCGTAAGCACGCTCACCGTCTACGGCCAGTCACTTGCGGAAGCAGTCGTCGAAACACTGAAACGCTCCTGCGAAAGCATCACCCGCGAGAGCGTCCTCCACGCCGCGGAGTCTATCCAACATTTCCGCTCGTCATTGATGCTTCCGGGTGTCGAGCTGAACCTCGGGCCTAAGGACCATTTCGCCATCCAGACTCTCCAGCCCGTCGAGATCCAGAAAGACGGCACCCTCAAGGACCTTGGTGACCCCGTCGCCGTCGAATAGCATGGGCGAAACCGGCCCCCTCGACGACATCGTCCACCGGCACGCCAGGGCGATCGTCTCTATGGACATCGCCCAGATTATGAACGACCTCGAACCGCGAGCGATGGCGAAGCTCCAGCAGCAGGTCGGCGGTGGCGCCGCGATCAAGATCCATGACTACGAACTACTCGGCAGCCGGCCGGATGGCGATGACTGGCTGTACGAAGTCAGGTATGTCGGCCCGCAGTCATTCAAAGTCCTAGCGCGCTGGTCGAAGGTCGGTCCCGACTGGAAGGTCGTGGACGCGGACATTCTAGAGACAGATTAAAGCGCGGACCCAGATCCGCTATTCCCGGCTCAGTTGTTCGGCCAGCGCCCGGTAAACGGCCCCGTTGAACGCAAGCCCCGAGTGGGTGCCGCTGACCTCAATGTTTTCCGCGCCGGGTATCTGGCAGGTCCAGGCCGGGACGATCGGGTCATCGCGGCTGTAGATTGAGACCGCCGTCGTGCTCCGATGGAGTGGAGCGCGGAGGTCCGGGAAGAAGGCGCACCCGCAGTCCGGCGCGTCGCAGTCGGGGTCAAGCAGATTCCGGACGCGGCTGCTCGCCTCACCTAGCCGTCGCGAAGGATCAGTTGGGGCGCTGCTTGCGCGATCCCATCTGAAGCGCATCATCGCGCCGACGGGCGAGCCTAGAAGGACGAGATGCGAAGCTCGCTCGCCCAGGCGCGTGGCGATCGCCTTCGCCAGGATGCCGCCCCGGCTGTGCCCGATAAGCACCGCCGGCTTTTCGCTGCGAGAGAGCCTGCGCTCGAGCGCCTCCTGTGCCTGCCCCGCAAGGCGCTCCGGGCAGCCTGCGTTCACCCAGAACGTCGATGGGACGGGCCGGTAACCGATGCGGCCGAGCCACGAGTGCATCGGCTGAAGATAGAAGTCGTTCGCGAAAAGGCCCGGCAATACAAGCGCGGGCCGGCCGTCGCCCCTGGGCACGCCGACGCCGTAAAAGACAGGGTCCGCCATCAGCAGGGCGAACTCCTGGAGCGCGAGCGGTTCCCGGGATACCGACGAAAGCCTTTGCTGGACCAAGCTACGCCCGCGCCGCCTCGCGCTCTTTATTCGCGTTGTCGATGATCTTCTGAGCCAGGTGGGCGGGCACCTCCTCGTAGTGCGAAAGGCTCATCGTGAAATAGCCGCGGCCCTGCGTGATCGACCGCATGTCGGCGGCGTAGCGCTGGACCTCGGCCAGCGGCGCCTGGGCGTCGATCGTCGTCATCGTCCCAGAAGGGGTCATGCCCAGCACCCGCGCGCGCTTTCCGTTGAGGTCGCTGATCACGTCTCCGGTGTTCGCCTCCGGGACCGTGATCTGCATATCCATAATCGGTTCCAGGATGCACGGCTGCGCGTCCTGCGCACCCTTCTTCATCG